>Ga0126304_10000530_pt1 | contig 15851 bp, 14 predicted proteins | sample Plot25_FD_92538 | JGI IMG/M metagenome (GOLD analysis project Ga0126304, IMG submission 92538) | Serpentine soil microbial communities from UC McLaughlin Reserve, CA, USA - Plot25 | ecosystem: Environmental > Terrestrial > Soil > Grasslands | place: USA: UC McLaughlin Reserve, Lake County... | reverse complement strand
GTATTCTGTGCCAACCTCGTGTTCGCCGAGCGGTTCGAGATGGTCGAGCGGCCCACGGTGGCGTTCGGCGCGAACCTGTTGGGAGCGATGATCGGCGGGACGCTCGAGTACGCCTCGCTCGTCACGGGGTATCGAGCACTGCTCATCGTCGCGGGGCTTCTGTACGGGCTCGCGTTTCTCTCGGGACGTCGGTACCTGGGCGAGCGCTCGACGGTGGACGCGCGGGTCGCCGTGAGGGTACGCAGTCCTGTCTGATCAGCACTCGGAGGGGTTGGCCGTCCGACCGGGGATGACGAACGCGACCTCGCCCGGCCCCACCATCCCCAGGCACGACCTGGCGAGCTCCTCGAGCTCCGTGGGGTCGTGGAGTTGCGCGATCTCGGCGCGCAGGTCGGCGTTCTGGGCCTCGAGCTCGGCGGCACGACGCTCGATCTCGGCGATGGCCGTGCGCTGATCGAGGTACCGCCCGATCGGCAGGATCGCCATCGCGGCCAGGATCGCCACGGCGACGAGCAAGGCGGCGGCGCGGCCCGTGAGCCTCGGCCGGTCGCGCTCGAGACGAGGACGTGACGACGGCCTCCGCGTCGTCGTCGCGCTCATGCCGGGCCGCCTTCCGGACGATGGGCTCACGTCGCGCCACGCCGGATCGCCGCGCCGCCCGGGTACCTCGCCTGCTCGCCGAGCTCCTCCTCGATCCGCAGCAACCGGTTGTACTTGGCGGTTCGCTCGCCCCGCGTGGGCGCGCCCGTCTTGATCTGCCCGGCGTTGGTCGCCACGGCGATGTCGGCGATCGTCGTGTCCTCCGTCTCGCCCGAACGGTGGCTCACGACCTGCCCATAGCCGTTGCGCGCGGCGAGCTCGATCGTGTCGAGCGTCTCCGTCAGCGTGCCGATCTGGTTCGGCTTCACGAGGATCGCGGTGGCCACGTGCTCGCGGATCCCTTGGGCGAGCCGGTCCGGATTCGTCACGAAGATGTCGTCCCCCACCAGCTGGCATCGAGCACCGTGCTCGGCCGTCAGGGCCGCCCACCCGTCCCAGTCGTCCTGCGCGAGGCCGTCCTCGATCGACACGATCGGGAACGCGTCGAGCAGCCCGCTCCAGAATCGGACCATGTCGTCGGCGTTCCGCTCGGCGCCTTCGAGGTGGTACGCACCGTCGCGGTAGATCTCGGAGCAGGCCGGGTCCATCGCGAGGGCGACCTCGTCGCCGGGTTCGAGCCCCGTGGTGTCGATCGCCTCGACGAGGACCTCGAGCGCCTCGGCAGCGGTGCCGAACTCGGGCGCGAACCCACCCTCGTCGCCGACGCCGGTGGAGAGTGCCCTCGAGCGCAGGATGGCCTTGAGCGCCTGGTAGACCTCGGAGCACCAGCGGACGGCCTCGGAGAACGACGCGGCGCCGACCGGCGCGAGCATGAACTCCTGGAGCTCGAGCTCGTTGTCGGCGTGCGCGCCACCGTTGATCACGTTCATGAGCGGCAGCGGGAGCACGTGGGCGTTCGGCCCTCCGAGCGCCCGGTAGAGCGGGAGGCCGAGCGAGTCCGCGGCCGCGTGGGCCAGCGCGAGCGAGACGCCGAGAACCGCGTTCGCGCCGAGGTTCGACTTGTCGGCGGTGCCGTCGAGCTCGAGGAGCGTCCGGTCGATCTCGCGCTGGTTGTACGCGTCCAGCCCCTCCAGCGCCGGCGCGATCACCTCGTTCACGTTCGTCACCGCGCGGAGGACGCCCCTGCCCCCGAACCGCTTCGGGTCCCCGTCCCTGAGCTCGAGCGCCTCGTGCTCGCCGGTCGAGGCGCCGCTCGGCACAGCGGCCCTGCCGAACGCTCCGTCCACGAGGATCGCGTCGACCTCGACGGTGGGGTTCCCGCGCGAATCGAGCACCTCGCGCGCCAGGACGGCTTCGATCAGGGACATGGGGGCACATATCCTACGGCCGGTGCGGGCGCTACCGGTGATTTGGCGGGTCGGGTACGGTGGCCCCGATGGACGAGCCGAAGGGCGAGAGGAACGATTCCGGACCCGAACGCTGCTGCTTCGACGACTGGGTCGACCACTGGACGACGCAAGCTACCAAGAAGCCGACCGCGGCGAAGGTGACGGCCTCCCTGCTCGATGCGATCACCGAGGCGGGTGTGACCGATCGCACGGTGCTCGACGTCGGGTGCGGGATCGGCGACCTCGCGATCGAGGTCGTCGCCCGGGGCGCCGCGAGCGGGACGGGGTACGACCTTTCCCCGAAGGCGATCGACGAGGCCCGCAGGCTGGCGGCGTCGCGCGGCGTGGGCGAACGGATGCGGTTCGAGGTCGGCGACGGCGCGCAAGTCGATCTGCCCGCCGCCGACATCGTCGTGATCAACCGGGTGGTGTGCTGCTACCCCGACACCGAGAACCTGCTCGACCACACCCTCGGCGCTGCGCGGGGCGTCTTCGCGATCACGGCCCCGGTCTCCGAGGGACCGACCGGCTGGTGGAACCGGCTGTGGAGCGCACTCGAGAACGTGGGCTACCGGTTGCGCCCGTCCAAGTACGCGGGGTTCCGAACGTTCATCCACGACCTCGATCGGATCGACGAGCGCATCCGCGCCGCGGGGTTCCGGCGGATCCGGCACGAGCGCCGTCGCGTGGTCTGGGACCTCGCCGTGTACACGCGCTGACGCGTCACGAACGCGCGCTGCGAAACAGCGCGCGCACCTCCTCCTCCGGGAGGTCGTCGAGCCGGAGACCGCGTTCCTCGAGCAGCCCGTTGAACCGCTCGTAGCGTTCGGCGAAACCCCGGATCGTCCTGCGGAGCGCGCTCTCGGGGTCGACGCCGAGCCTCCGAGCGACGGCCACCGTCGCGAACAACACGTCGCCGATCTCCTCCTCGGCGTTGTCCGCATCCGCGTGCGACTCGAGCTCGCCGACCTCCTCCTTCAACGCCTCGATCGCCGAGCCGGCCGAACGCCACTCGAACCCCCACCCCGCCGCCCGGCGTTGCACCTTCGAGGCGCGCGCGAGGGCGGGCAAGGACGCGGGGATGTCGTCCTCGAGCGGCTTGTGGCCCTTCTCCTCCGCCTTGATCCGCTCCCAGTTCACGAGCACCTCGTCGGCGCCCGCCACCTCGACGTCGCCGAAGACGTGCGGGTGACGGCGGATCAGCTTCTCGACGATCCCCTGGGCGACGTCGTCGACGTCCCACGCCCCGTCGTCGGCCGCCAGCTGCGCGTGGAACGCGACCTGCAGCAGCACGTCGCCCAGCTCCTCCCGCAGGCGCTCGCGGTCGTCCCCGTCGATCGCGTCGAGGACCTCGTGCGTCTCCTCCAGCAGGTGGCGGGCTAGGGAGGCGTGGGTCTGCTCCCGGTCCCAGGGGCAGCCGTCCGGCGCCCGGAGTCGCGCCATCACGCGCACGAGATCCAGCAGGCGGGCCCCCGCCTGCGACGAGGGCACCGGTCCGCTCGGAACGTGGGACAGGAGGTCGTCGCGCTCGGTCACGAGCCGGCGTTCGAGCCCGTCGATCCGGTCGACCCGGTGGACCCGGTCGACCCGGTGGAGGCCGAGCCGCCAGCCCGTTCCTGGGCGGTGCTCCGGATCGGCAGCACCTCGCCGGTGTCCTGGTCGAAGCGCCCGAACCGGGGGTTCACCTCGACGTTGGTCGTTCCGAGCTGTTCGGTGAACCAGTCGTTGAACACCGTGCCGGTCTGGTTCGCAGCGAGCTGATCACGGACGTCCTCGAAGGGGGCAACGTCGCGCCGCACGAGGTGGATCACGTGCCAGCCGAACTGCGTCTGGACGGGTCCCGAGATCTCGCCCGGCTGCAGCGCCAAGGTGGCCGCGACGAAGTCCGGATCGAACTGCGTCTGGAACTGCGCCTGGGAGAACGACCCCAGGCTCCCGCCCTGCACCGCCGACTGCTGGTCGATGGACTCGCGCTTCGCCGTCTCCCCGAACGTCGCCGGCGTGACTTCGGCCGCGATGCGCTCGGCGTCCGCCTCGTCGGCGACGAGGATGTGCTCCACGTCGAGCGTCGTGAACTGCGCGAGGTTCGCCTGGTAGGCATCGCGGAGCGTCGCATCGTCCAACCGCTCCTCGACCACCGCCTGCTGGACCGCGTTGACGAGGAGCAGGCGCGCGGCGAACGCCTGCACCTGGGCCCGCGTGATGCCGGCGTCGGACAGCTGCGACTTCAGGGCTTCGGCTCCCCCGAGCCCCTGCTCGAGCTGGGTGAGGGCGTCCGTCACGTCGGCGGGATCGACCTTCAGGTCGTGCTCGGTCGCGTAGGTCTTCGCGAGCTCCTCGCGGATGTCGTTCGCGAGCGCGAATCGCGCACACGCGGCATCCTGGGTCTCGTTCCCGACCGGCGTCCCGCACGGCGCATCGGAGAGGCCCGTCAGGAAGCCGAACAGGGCGACGTCCGCGTCGAGGTGGTCGATCGAGATCTCGCCGGTCTCGCCCACCGTGGCCGCCGACGACGGGTCGTTCGCGCACGCCGCGAACAGGACGACCGACAGGATCGCGAGCACGCGAACGGGACGCGGGAGAGGGATCACGGCGTCATCGTAGCAACGACCTCGTCTTCGCCCATGGCCCGGACCAGGCCGCGCTCCACCAGCGACGGGAGCTCCGAACCCGGGACGCGGCCGATGTCGAGGTTCAGGGTCTGGGTCGTGCGCAGGTAACGGGCCCCCGGGACCCGTTCGCGCAGGTCGTGTTCGAGCGGGTCGGGCAGGTCGAGCGGCTTGATGCGGATCTGCTGCCGATAGGTCGAGACCTCGCCCACGCCGAGCCTCGCGCACGTGATCCGGAGCGACGCCACGGCGAACAGCGTCTCGACCTCCTCGGGGAGCTGGCCGAACCGGTCCACGGTCTCGGTGCGGACGCGCTCGAGCAGGCCGTGGCCGCCGGCCGAGGAGATCCGCCGGTACAGGTCGAGCCGGAGCGCCTCCTGTTCGAGCCAGCCCGGCGGCACGAACGCACGCACCGGGAGGTCAATCCGGATCTCCTTCTCCTCCGGCAGCGGCTCGCCCTTCATCTCCGCGACCGACTCCTGGAGCAGCCGCGCGTAGGTATCGAACCCCACCGCCGCGATGTGGCCGTGCTGTTCGGCGCCGAGGACGTTGCCCGCTCCCCGGATCTCCAGGTCGCGGAACGCGATCTGGAACCCGCTCCCGAGCGCCTGGTGCCGCGCGATCGTCGTGAGCCGCTCGTGTGCCTCCTCCGTCAGCTCGCGCTGCGGCGGGAAGAAGAAGTACGCGAACGCCCGCTCGTGGCTGCGTCCCACGCGCCCGCGCAGCTGGTACATCTGCGAGAGCCCGAGCAGGTTCGCCGCGTCCACGACGAGCGTGTTCGCGTTCGGGACGTCAAGGCCGGACTCGATGATCACCGTCGACATCAGGATGTCGGCCTCGCGGTCCCAGAACCGGATCATCCGCCGCTCGAGCATGTCCTCGTCCATCTGACCGTGCGCGACCACGATCCGAGCATCGGGGACCTGCTCCCGCAGCCAGGCGGCCTGGCGCTCGATCGTCGCGACGCGGTTGTGGACCCAGAAGACCTGTCCCTCGCGCAGCAGCTCGCGCCGGACGGCGCCGAGCGCGAGCCCCTCGTCGTACTGACCGACATACGTGAGCACCGGCTGCCGATCCTCCGGAGGCGTGTCCACGGTCGACATGTCGCGGATGCCGGCGAGCGCCATCTCGAGCGTCCGTGGGATCGGGGTCGCCGTCATGGTGAGGACGTCGACCTGCGCGCGGAGCCTCTTCAGGCGTTCCTTGTGCGCCACGCCGAACCGCTGCTCCTCGTCGACCACCACCATCCCGAGGTCCTTGAACCCGACGTCGGCCGACAGCAGGCGATGAGTTCCGATCACGACGTCGATCGTGCCGCGGCGCAGGTCCTCGACGATGCGGTCCTGCTCCGGCTTGGAGACGAAGCGCGAGAGCATCGCGACCTTGACCGGGAAGGGCGCGTAGCGCTCGCCGAACGTGATCAGGTGCTGCTCGGCGAGCAGGGTCGTCGGCACGAGCACCGCCACCTGCTTGCCCTCCATCACGACCTTGAACGCGGCACGCACCGCGATCTCGGTCTTGCCGAACCCCACGTCGCCGCAGATCAGCCGGTCCATCGGGCGCGGCCGCAGCAGGTCCGCCTTGACCTCTTCGATCGCCGTGACCTGGTCGCCGGTCTCCTCGTGCGGGAACGCGTCCTCGAGCTCCATCTGCCACGGCGTGTCGGGGCCGTGCGGGGGGCGCTCGATCGACAGCCGGACCGAGTACAGCCGCACGAGCTCACCCGCCATGTCCTTCACGGCGCGCTTCACGCGCCCGGTCGTCCGCGCCCAGTCGCTCGTCCCCAGGCGTGACAGGCGGGGCGTCTCGCCGCCGACGTACTTCGCCACCATCCCCACCTGGTCGGTCGGGACCGAGAGCCGGTCGCCCGAGGCGTACTCGAGCACCATGTAGTCGCGTTCGGAGCCGCCGATCTCGCGCCGCTGCACGCCCACGTAGCGGGCAACCCCATGCACGCGATGCACCGCGAAGTCGCCGACCTCGAGCTCCTCGGCGATCGCGTCGCCGCGACGCGTCGTGAACCGCGGGGCGTCGCGCGTGTGACGCCGCGAGCCGAACAGGTCCTCCTCGGTCGCCACCGCGAGCCTGCCGGCGGGGAACACGAAGCCGGCCTGCACGTCGGCCTCGACCGTCTCGGCCTGCGGCAGCGCGACGAACTCGCGCACGCGCTCAAGCGAGCCGTGGCCGCGCGCCGTGAGCAGCACGCGGTACCCGCGCTCGGCGAGCTCCGCGGCCCGTCGCGCGAGCTCGGCGGGGTTGCCCTGCGCCGAGCCCCACCCCTCCAGACCCGTGTCGATGCCCTCGGTGAACCCCGTGAGCTCCAGCCCGACCGGACCCTCGAGCGCCTCCCCGAGGTCGTGGATCGCGTGCGGACCGGGCCAGTTCGAGGCCTCCGCGAGCGCCTCGGCGTCCTCGAACGCCCGATGCGCCCGCTCGAACGTGCGACGGGCCTCCGAGACCACGACCCACGACCCCTCGGGCAGCAGCTCGGCGGGGACCGGCATGCGGTCGAACAGCAGTGGGGCGAGCGACTCGAGCCCTTCGGCGTGCAGACCCTCGGCGATCCGCTCGAGCCCGTCGCGGAACCGGTCGAGGTACCGGGGCGCCCGCGTTCGCGCGCGTTCGGCGAGCGCGTCGTCGGGGACCAGCTCGCGCACGGGCGACACCTCGACGCCGACGACGGGCCCGGTCGACAGCTGCGACGACGGCACGAACTCGCGGAGCGACTCGATCTCGTCGCCCCAGTACTCCAGGCGCACGGGACGTCGCGCGGTCCCGGGGAACACGTCCAGCACCCCGCCGCGGACGGCGAACTCGCCCCGATGTTCGACCACGTCCGTGCGCGCGTACCCGAGCGCGACCAGCCGGACGGCGAGATCGTCCGGCGGAAGCTCGATCCCCTTGACCAGCTCGACGGGCGGGACCTCGCCGAGGGTGGGGACGAGGCCCTGCATCGCGGCGAGCGCGGGGGCGACCAGGACGAAGGCGCCCTTGGCCGCCCGCAGCCGCCGCACGGCATCGGCCCGGCGCGCCGAGACCTCCGGCGAGGGGCTGATCCCCTCGTACGGGAGCGCCTCCCACGAGGGCAGGAGTGCCGCCCCGTCGTCCCCGAGCCACGCTCGCGCCCCGCGGGCGAGTCGTTCCGCCTCCCGCGGGCCGGGCGCGACGAGAAGCACCGGAGCGCCGAGCGCCCGGGCGAGCGCCGCCACCAGCGCGTCCTCGCCCGCGTCCGCGTGGGCGACGAGCGGGCGGGCGCGCCCGAGCAGGAGGCGTTCGAACGCCTCCGAACCGATCAGCGCGTCGAGCGCCTGCTCCAGGCTCACCTGACCTCCTTCTTCTCGCCCTTGGGCTTGCCTATGGCCAGCCGTGTGGCGACCTCACCGGACAGCACGAACAGGCCTCGTTCGGTGAACGAGGCCTTGCCACGCGATCGTCTTCGAGCCCCGCTACGCTTCGCGCGGGGCGGAGCGATTGTATCGATCCTGCGTCGGAAGCAGGCCGTCGGCGATCAGGGAGCGGACCGCGTCGGCCCCGTCGTCGACCAGGATCGCCACGTCGGGCTCCTCGCGCTTGGCGAACGAGTCGAGCACCCAGTCCGCCGCCTGCTTTCGACCGGTCGGACGGCCGACCCCGAGGCGCACCCGGAAGAAATCGGGCGTTCGGAGCGCCTGCTGCAGCGAACGCAGACCGTTGTGGCCGGCAGTCGAGCCGCCGGACTTCACGCGGAGCGCCCCGAAGGGCAGATCGATCTCGTCGTGCACGGCGATCACGTGGTCGGGTTCGACGCCGTGCTTGCGTGCGAGCGAGGCGATCGCCGGACCGCTCTCGTTCATGAACGCGCGGGACTTCGCGAGCACGACGCGTTCGCCCGCCACGCGGATCTCGGCGACGTCCGCGCCGACGAACCGGGCCTTGCGGAACCGTTCCCCCTCGCCGGCCGCGAGCTCGTCCACAACCCGGTAGCCGAGGTTGTGACGGGTCTTCGCGTACGGCTCGCCGGGGTTGCCGAGCCCCGCGACGAGCCAGGTCATGGCGGCGAGGGCGTCTAGCCCTCGGACCGCTCCTCGGAGCCTTCGGCCCCTTCGCCCTCGGCGGCCTCGCCCTCCTCGCCCTCGGCGGCCTCGCCCTCGGCGGCCTCGGCCTCGGCGGCGGCCTCCTCCTCGAGCTCGACGGCCATCTGGGGCTGTTGCACCGCGACGACCGACTCCTCGGGGTTGGTCAGGATCGTCGCGCCCTTGGGTGGGACGAGATCGCTCACGCGCAGCGACATCCCGATCTCGAGGGACGTGATGTCGGCGTCGATCGCCTCGGGCACGTCGCCCGGCAGGGATTCGACCTCGAGCTCCCACAGGTGGTGCTCGACGACGCCGCCGGCCTTCACGCCGACGGATTCGCCGACGATGCGCACCGGTATCGAGAGGTGGAGCTTCTCATCACGGCGGACGGCGAGGAAGTCGACGTGGATGAAGCGACCGTGGATGTGATCGCGTTGGACGTCGCGAGGGATGATCAGGTGCTCGGTCCCATCGACGACGAGGTCGACCAGGACGTTGGTGCCGGCCCCGGTATGGAGGACGTGGAACAGGTCCTTGGCGTCCACGGACAGCGCGGTCGAGTCCATCCCGTGCCCGTACAGCACCCCCGGCACGCGGCCGGCAGCCCGCAGCTTGCGGGCGACACCCTTGCCGGTGCCTTCCCTGGGCTCGGCGACGAGCTTGACTTCGGCCATGTTCGGGTCCTTCGACGCGTCGGGGTCTCGGTCGGGCATGGTACCAACAGGCCGCCGCTATGAGACCGGGGGCTCGCGCGTCTGGAGAGTGATGAGCCAGGACACCGGTATCGTCCGCACCGTCGTGGCGGATCGGACCGACCTCGAGGACCTCTACGTGCGGCACATGCCGGGCGCCGTCCGCGTCGCCTCTCTGATCACGGGCGACGCCGACCTTGCCCAGGACATCGCCCACGACGCGTTCCTGCGCTCGGTCGGCCGCTTCCGGCACCTCCGGCAGCCCGAGGCGTTCGAGGCCTACCTGCGCCGTGCGGTCGTGAACGCCTGCACGTCGCATTTCCGCCGCCGCACGGTCGAGGCCGCGTTCCTGCGCGGCCAGGCTCGGCGTGCGGCGCCGGTCGATGAGCCGGACCACGGCCGCCGAGACGAGCTTCGGGCGGCGCTCTCGGCACTGCCGCCGCGGCAGCGGGCCGCGGTGGTGCTCCGCTACTACGCGGACCTGTCCGAACAGCAAGCGGGCGAAGCCCTCGGCTGCTCCGCGGCCGCCGTGCGGTCGATGGTCGCGCGCGCGATGGAGACGCTTCGCGAACGGATCCCGAGGAGTGAGGACACGTGAACGATCTCGAACGCGACCTGCGTAAGGTGCTCGACGAGGACGCCCGGCGCATCCCGACGCCGATCTCGGCGCCCGAAGGGCTCCGGCGGTCCGTCCGTCGCCGCCAGGCGCTGTTCGGAGGCCTCGTCGGGCTCTCGGCGCTCGCGATCGTCGCCGGAATCGTGGCCGGCGCGACGACGCTGCTCCCGGTCGGGAGCAGCCGGCCGGGCGGCGGGGGGCCGACGACGACGGGCACCCTCAACGGGATCACGATCACCTACCCGCAGGCGTGGAGCCTCATCGACCCGGACGAAGCGGGGCTGAACGGGTCCAGCATGATGGCGGAGTCCCCGCTCCCGCGCATCATGCTCGCCCTTGCGCCCACCGATCCCGGAGCGATGTTCGGCTGCCCGGGCCAGGCCGGTGGCGCCGCGACCTTCCTCATGACGGTCCAGGAGCAGCCGTTGGCGCTCGAGGGGCCGTCGTCCGAACCGTGGCCGGTCGAACTCGGACCGATGAACGTGGGCGCGTCCGAGTCGGGCTGCTATCCGGACTGGGACTTCCTCCGTGCCGAGTGGACGGCATCGGGCCGCACGTTCGAGGCGCGAGTCGGCCTCTCTCCGGATGCGAGCGAAGACGAACACGACGCCCTGCTTTCGGCCTTCGGCTCGATGACGTTCTCACGGTCGGGTCGGGGGGTCACGGCCGCCGTGCTCGGCGACGGGATCGCCGGCGGCGAGCCGTGGACGCTGTTCGCCCAGCGAACGGAAGGAGGACTGAGCCTCTCACTAGAGTCGGAGACGATCGGAACCGGCACCAGCTTGGTGTCGCCCGCGACGAGCGAGCTGCAACCGGCGTCGACGGTCCTGGGCCAAGGATCGAACCGGCAGCTCGTCGCGTTCGGAGCGATCCCCACCGACGTGGTTCGGGTCGAGGCCACAGCCTCCGACGGCTCCGTCGTGCCGGCAGAGGTTTTCGACATACCGGACGAGCTCGACCCGGACTCGAACGCATGGGCGCTCGTCGCCCCGCCGGGCCGAGTCGTGGTGCGTGGATACGACTCGTCCGGGCAGGTCGTGGCTCGAGGCACCGCCGGGAGCAGCCAGCCGCCTCCATCCGTGGATACCGCGCTCGAGGACGGTCGTCACTTCGGGTACGTGCGCGCCGTCGACGCCGACGCCGGCACGATCGAGTTCGACCTCGCGTACTGGCTGTCCGGCAAGGAGGCCGACCGGGCATATCAGGAGGCGACCGGCAACACGGGCCACGTGCCGAACGACTATTTCGTCGTCAACGACAACCCGATGCTCCGAACGCTCGCGCTCGCGCCCGACCTGCGGCTGCGCCTGCTCGACTGGAACCACTGCTGCGAGACCTTCTTCGACGGCGACCTCGCGCTCTTCGGGCAGGCGGTCGGGCAGCAGACGGACGTGAGCGACGGCGACCTGATCTACCGCGGGCAGAGCCAGTGGTGGATCACCGTCGAGGACGGTGTCGTGACCGAGATCGAGGAGCAGTACTCGCCGTGATCGCTACTGGTTCTCGCCGTGGAAGATCTCGGAGACGCTGCTCTCCTCGAACACCGCTCGGAGCGCGTCGGCGATCAGGGGCGAGATCGAGAGCACCCTCAGCTTGCCGAACCGCTTCTCCTCCGGGATCGGCATGGTGTTCGTGACCACGACCTCGGCGATCGGCGCCTCCTCGAGGTTCTGCACCGCCTTGCCCGAGAGCACCGGGTGGGTGGCCGCCGCGTAGATCGGACCGGCTCCCTGCTGCGCGAGCACGCTCGCGCCCTTGGCGACGGTGCTCGCCGTGTCGATCATGTCGTCGACCAGGATGCACGGACGTCCGTCGACCTCGCCCACCACCTGCATCTCCTCGATCTTGTTGGCCTCGAAGCGTGATCGACGCTTGTACAGATAGGCGAGATCCGCGTCGAGGTACTCGCGGAGACGTTCGGCGGTCTTGATCCGGCCGGCATCGGGCGCGACGACGACCACGTCCGCGTCGTGCAACCCCAAGTCGTCCCGCAGGTACTGGGTCAGGACCGGGAGCGCCGTCAGGTGGTCGAACGGGAAGTCGAAGTACCCCTGGATCTGACCGGCGTGCAGATCGACCGAGACGACTCGGTCCGAGCCGGCGGCGCTCAGCAGATCGGCGACGAGCTTCGCGCTGATCGGCTCGCGCGCGAGGACCTTCTTGTCCTGCCGCGCGTAGCCGTAGTACGGGATCACCGCGGTGATCCGCTTGGCCGAGGCGCGCTTCATCGCATCGATCAGGATCAGCTGTTCCATGATCGACTCGTTCACCGGGTCGGCGTGGGTCTGGATCACGAACACGTCGGCGCCGCGCACCGAATCCTCGGGACGGATGTAGATCTCACCGGAACCGAAACGTCGGATCACGCACGGCGCGATCGGGATCCCCAGGTGTTCGGCGATCTCCTCGGACAGCGCGGGATGCGTCGTGCCCGAGAACAACATCATCCGCTTCTTGGTGACGATCTCCACTCAGTGCGCCCCCTTGCCCTTCCCCCGCGCTTCGGTCTCGCCCGTTCTCCGAACCCTGGTCCCTCGCTTCGTGCCGGTCTCGGCCTCCGCGTCCCGCCGTTGGCGATAGCCCCTGACCACCCGTTGCTCCGAACGCTCCACGGCGAGCGCGCCCGCCGGAACGTCCGCCGTGATCACCGATCCCGCGCCCGTCACCGCCCCCTTGCCGAGCTTCACCGGCGCCACCAGCATCGTATCCGAACCCACCCTGGCATCCTCCCCGATCCGCGTCCGATGCTTCTCGTACCCGTCGTAGTTGACGGTCACGGTCCCGGCGCCGATGTTGGCCCGCCGGCCGATCTTCGCGTCCCCCACGTAGGTCAGGTGCGGCACCTTCGCGCCCTCGTCGATCTCGGACGCCTTGATCTCGACGAACGAGCCGACCTTGGCGTTCGGCCCCAGCCGGGTCCCGGGACGGAGGTGGGCGTAGGGTCCCACCTGCGCCCGAGCGCCGATCCGCGACGAACGCACCACCGAGAACTCGACGACCGCGCCCTCCCCCACCGACGTGTCGACGACCCGCGTCGCCGGCCCGATCTCGCACCCCGTCGCGATCCGGGTCACGCCCGACAGGAACGTCATCGGGTGGATCAGCGTGTCACGGCCGATCCGGACGTCCACGTCGATGTACGTGGTCTCCGGGTCCTCCAGGGTCACGCCGTTCGCGAGGTGACGCGCGTTGATCCGCTCGCGGAGGACCCGCGTGGTCCTCGCGAGGTCCGCGCGCGAGTTGATGCCCATCGCTCCTCCGGTGTCGACCCGGACGACCGAGACGCGCTCACCCTTCTCGATCAGGATCGGGAAGACGTCGTTCAGGTAGTACTCGCCCTGCGCGTTCTCGCGCCCCACGAGCGGGAGCGCCCGGAACAGGTCGTCGCGTCGGAAGACGATCCAGTTGGTGCCCACCTCGCGGATCGACCGCATCGAGGCCGGCGCGTCGCTCCCCTCGACGATCGAGGCGAGGCGATCGCCGTCGCGCACGATGCGCGAGTAGCGGCCGGGACGCTCGACCTCGGTCGTGATGATCGTGGCGGCGGCCTTGGTCCGCCGGTGGACCCGGATCAACGTGCGGACGTCCTCGGGGGTGGCCGGGTCGAAGTCGCCGTTCGCGATCAGCAGCTCGGATGCCCGCCCGGCCGCCCTCTCGGCCGCGAGGACGGCGTGGCCGGTCCCGAGCGCCTCGCCCTGCTCCACGAACACGGGCTCGGGAACGATGCCCCACGACCGGACGGCCTCGCGGACCTCCTCGGAGCCGTGGTGCACGACGATCACGATCTTCGACGGGCGCGCGGCGCGGATGTCCTGCAGCACCCACCACAGTGCGGAACGGCCGCAGATCGGGTGCAGCACCTTGGGCACGGCCGACTTCAGGCGCTTGCCCTTGCCTGCGGCGAGCACGACCGCAACGAGCGAGTTCGTCGGGGGCACGGTGTTCCTCTCGGTGGGCGGACTCCCTTTGTACCGGCGCCGCGGTCGGCCTGGCAAGAGAGCGTTCGTTCCGGGGGGAGGAGTCGAACCTCCATCGAAGGCTCCAAAGGCCCGCGTCTTGCCGTTAGACCACCCCGGACCGGCTCCCGATTATGCCGCGTCGACCGGGGGACACGACCGGCTCTGCCCCGTCGATCCCCGCCGCCAGCTCCCGGGCGTGGGCCTCGTCGCGTGCCAAGCCGATCACGCAGGAGCCGCTCCCGCTCATCAGCGCGCCGAGCGCACCCGACTCGATCAGGTCCCTCGCCGCCTCCCCGATCTCGGGGTGCCGCGCGGCGACGGGCCGCTCGAGGTCGTTGAACAGGAGGGGCCCGAGCGCCTCGGCGTCTCCCGCCGTCGCGGCGGCGAGCAGGCGATCGGGATCGGGGCCGGTCCCGGTCCCGTCCTCGTCCCACCAGCGATAGGCGTCGGGCGACCTCACGCCGAACCCGAACCGGACCAGCACCCAATGGAACGGCGGGACCTCGGCCGGCGCGAGTCGCTCACCCCGTCCACTCATCAAGACGGGCTCGCCGGACAGCATCGCCGGGACGTCCGAACCGATCCGTCCACCGATCTCCTCCAACGTCGCGACGTCGGCCTCGCACCCCCACAACTCGTTGAGCGCGAGCAACGTGGCGGCCGCGTCGGCGCTCCCGCCGCCGAGACCCCCCGCGATCGGGATCCGCTTCTCGATCTCCACCAGTGCGCCGGCGGCGTCGGCGCACGCGTCGGCGAGCGCGAGCGCGGCGACAAGCGCGAGGTTGAGCCCGCCCGGCGAGAGCGCCGGCCGGCCCGCGATCTCGACGCGGAGCTCCTCGGCCGGCCGGACCACGACGCGGTCGGCGAGCGAGATCGGGACGACCAGGCTCTCGATCTCGTGATACCCGTCCTCGCGTGTCGAGAGCACCCGCAGGAACAGGTTGATCTTGGCGTGCGCATCGCGCCGGATCGTCCTCCCGGTCACGGCGTCCAGCCCCGCTCGAGCATCGCCCGCGCGACCGCGGCGAACGCGTCCAGCCCGAGCCGCTCGGCGCGGACGTTCGGGTCGGGGTCGACCGCTCGCAGGATCTCGGCGGCATCCCCGGCGTCGCGGCCGAGCCGTCGGAGCGCGTTCGCCATCGTCTTGCGCCGCTCGGCGAACCCCTCGTCGACGACCGCGAACAGCGCCACCGGATCCACGTCGACGGCGGGCGGGCGGGGGTCGAGGCGGACGAGGACCGAGTCAACCTTCGGACGCGGCCAGAACACGTCGGCCGGCACCCGGCGGAGCACACGAGCGTCGGCCCCGTACGCGACCCGAACGCTCACCGCCGCGTAGGCCTCCTCGCCGGGGCGCGCGACGAGCCGCTCCCCCACCTCGCGCTGCAACATCACGACGTACCGGTCGATCGGCGCCGTCCGCAGGAGCTCCAACAGGAGCGGGACCGAGACGTTGTAGGGCAGGTTCGAGACCATCGACCATCGGTCGGCGCCGAGCGCGGTCGTCCAGTCGGTGCGCATCGCGTCGGACACCTCGATGCGGACGTTCGGGTAGGACCCGACGACCTCTCTCAGCGCTCGCGACAACCCACGATCCACCTCGATCGCGAGGACTCGGGCGCCCGCCTCGGCGAGCGGGACCGTCAGGGACCCGAGACCGGCGCCGACCTCGACGACCCGATCGCCTCGCCGAACGTCGGCGTCCGCGACGATCGCGCGGGCGAGGTTCGGGTCTGCGAGGAAGTGCTGGCCCCGGATCCTGGTCGGCCGGATCCCGTGGCGCGCCGCGAGGTCCTTCAGTTGGGAGCGGCCGAGGCCGTCCGCGCGCTCACCAGCTGACCCGGACCCGACAGACGCCTTGGGAGAGCGAGGCGATACGGGCGAACGCCTCGTCGGAGAGGTCGATGATCCGTCCGCCGAAGGGTCCCCGATCGTTGATCACCACCTGAACGGTCTTGCCGTTCGCGATGTTCGTGACGGTGACCACAGTAC
>Ga0126304_10000529_pt1 | contig 15860 bp, 7 predicted proteins | sample Plot25_FD_92538 | JGI IMG/M metagenome (GOLD analysis project Ga0126304, IMG submission 92538) | Serpentine soil microbial communities from UC McLaughlin Reserve, CA, USA - Plot25 | ecosystem: Environmental > Terrestrial > Soil > Grasslands | place: USA: UC McLaughlin Reserve, Lake County... | reverse complement strand
TTGTTCCCGGCTGGTTAAATCCTCCATCGGTTCTGTTTATTTGGAGAGTTACAATAGCGGATGAATCAATTCCAACAATTCTTGCCTGTAACTCGAATGGCTGGCCGGAAGAAATCTCCGTACTCGGTTCATGGTACAAATAAATTTCGTTGGTGAATGGATTGGGAGCGGCAAATTCTGTAATCTCTATCGACCGTAATTTATGATCTCCTGCCTGGTGCAGCCTCGTATGGCCCTTCACAACAAGATATGTACCCGGACGGATATTGAACCTACCCTCTGCACTGGCCACAGAACTATCCCGGAAATAATTGTTGCCCTCGTTTATTGACTTCAAATAAAAATTAACACCAAGGTCAGGGAGTGAAATTTGCATCGGATGCGTTTCCCATTGTATTCTCGTCACCTCTTTTCTTGGCGATGCTCTCTCAAACGGATCTCGGATCGATACAGCATCGGGCATCAACTCCAATCTCCATACTCCGTCCTCTAATTTATCCAGGAAATAGGCACCGAGCCCGCTGTAATTCACAACTGGTGAGTTACCGACTCCAGCAATGCTTTTCAGCTTTGTCAGATCCAATGGCTTTGATTGTGTAGTATTAGAATAATAAAATTTTTCGGTCGTGTTCATTTCACTCAAACTTTCTCTATGGCTTAATCGAAAAGCATCAAATACGCTATCTGCAGGGTAAGTACCGTAACTCCTTAATCGTGGTATCTTATGGAATACTTCGGAAGCGATCAACATACTAATTGCCTTTGAAGGAGTGTAGGCTAGGTTCAAATAATGCGTTTGATATTCAGTATTTGCATAAGCGATTGCCATCGGGTCGTACGCAAATTGAGTTGCCCACTGAAAGCCTGCTTTTCTAAAACTTTTCGCCATTGCAGGATACATATACGGTTGCATGAGATCTGCTGCATCGAATTCATAAACCATCAAACTCTTAGTGCGGAATTCCGGAATTGTATCAAAAGGAATCGTATACGAATCAACATGTGGCAGATGGTTTCCCTTTAGGGTGGTGCCTGATACCAAGCCTGATGGATACCATTGAAAGCTCACGCCGTCAATAGCGGCTTTTACCACGGCATCGGCGTAGAAAGGATTTTGACTGATATTATAATATACTGGTTTCTTCCAACCGGTGTTTCTTATTGCCACAGCAAGGCGGTTAACGTAGTTCGTGACCATCGCTTTTGGTCCTCTGTGGTTGGGCTCATTATTTATTTCCACAGCTATTACATCCGCGTCATCGTGATAACTGAGCTTCGTGTATGGATTAATGTGTTTGAAAAATTGTTGCAGATAATTTTCCTGCGCTCTTATCGCGGTATCATTTGTAGTGGCGTTTGCTTTACCATAGACTCGTGAAAATCCAGGTGTTCTTTCATCTCGTTCAGGATAGCCATTACCCCAAAAAGCAATCGGTGTGATGATTGTCTTGATATTTCTTTTTTTTAATTCAGCCAGCAGAAAGTCAAATAACCTTAGATGTTCATTGTTCAGCAGGTTGCCTAAAGAGTCACTGATTTCTGTATCCCAGACATGTACCCGAAACGCATCAAATCCCAGGCGGGCAAAATGATAAACATCTTGCTGGATCGCTTTTTCGAGATCAACGTTAAGTGCTTTGTGCGCGCGGTAGGCATACGCAAAAGGTGTAGTATAGTTCACGCCGAAAAAGGCCGCCTCAGCATTCGTTTTCTTCCAACGCAGTATTCCCTTTTTGTCTACATATACATCCCCTGCGTTCTTTTTTGCAGTTTGTGAAAAAATATCGATATGAAAGAAAAAAATGACGCAAAGAATGAAACAGGAGATTGTAATGCCTTTGAAGTATTTTACCATTTGTGGGAGTTCAATCGATAAATAAAAACCTTTGAATTAATATTGGTAAATGTGTTTCATAAAGTCGATTCCCTGGATCGTGTTGCCGGTGAAATCAAAAAACGTTGCGTTTTCCCACGAAGAGCCTGTACCCCAAAGGTCCTTCATCGAAGAACTAATCCAGGCTGGTTCCCAATAAATGATACCAGATCCTTTCCCGTCAATAATTTCCTGCGTGATTGCTTTGATCATATTGAACTGTCCGGATGCCGAATACGGATAGCCCGCAATGGCCTGTTGTGAACCAAATGCATTGTTATATGAATCACTACCTGTTGCAGTCCAGGGATAGGCAGTTTCAAGGATCATCACTTTTTTATTGAACTTGGTTCTGAACGCAGCAATATTATCAGACAATTTATCGACGAGCACTGTAGTATGCCAGATGGGATAGTACGAGAAACCAATAATGTCAAAATCCTGAACATTCCCGGTAGTAGTAATATTGGTAAACCACCAATCCACATTTTTCGGGTCAGCTACATGCAATAGAATTTTTGTTTTGACGGAAGACGATGCGGCGACCTCGCGAACAGCACGAATTGCACTATTTAATATTTCTCCTAATTTTTGCCATTCACCGTTACATGAATTGGCAATAGGAAAGTTAGGAGGAGCATTCGTGAAGAATAAGCCACAGTTGATTTCGTTACCGATCTGCACCATCTCCGGCATTAGTCCTTTAGTGTTCAGATGTTGTAATGTTTTCAGAGTGTACTGATAAACTGAATCTTTCAAGACTGACATATCCTTGATGCTGGCCCATGCCTTTGGAACTTCCTGTTTGCCGGGATCAGCCCATGAATCAGAATAATGGAAATCTATTGCAACAGCCATACCCTGTTCTTTTGCAAGCCTGATGCTTTTTTCAACATCCACCAGGTCGTTGTACAACTGAGTACCTGACGTTCCATAAACTTCTTTTGTCCATAAAGGATTATGCCATAATCGGAAACGCGCAAGAGTAGCACCGTGATCTTTAAAGATTCGATAAGGACTTCGGATCTCACTTTGGTCTTTGTACACCCCTCCATGATCAAGAATTTGATTGACATAGGACAAGTCAGCGCCAAAATAAAAAGTGTCTTTAGATGCAGGAGGCTGCGGAGCCGGATTCGGTTCACTGGTATTGGTTTTATGACAGCTTTCAACGGTCAGCAACAATAAGGCACTAATCGCAGCTGCATGCAAAACATTCATCATTCGTAATTATTTGGCTCCGCTATTGGATGCAGAGTTGAAAAGATACGGCTGGATAATATATCCCCTTATCGCCCGGCAGCGAAAAAATCAACATTCTACCACTAACGCCAACGCTCAGTTTTTTTGAACCTTGTACGTGTAGTTGCCGGGAATGCTCAGATCTAATGTTACGGTGTAATTTCCCGCTGCTGCTATTGCGATATTTGAACCGTCATATTCAAGACTCAGGTCTGCCCCTGTATCACCAAAGTTGATAGGCCAGTCATCATTTGCGCGGAATTTAACGGCGCCAGCTACGAGGTCCAGTGTGATGGACCATGTTTTCGTGGTTGCATTATATACCATATCACGATCGCTCGTCCATGCGGTTCCTGGCACTCCGTCGCCAATCAATCCCCAGCGTGTTTTTGTTGCCGACCAGGTATTACTCGTTGTATTCGCTTTCAATAAGTAATATCCTGCGCTTGGAACAAAAAGATCACCGCCGGTTGTATTGAAAGTTCCCGTTACATTGTCTCCGCTCGTTGTGCTGCTTGCCCATCCATAATTTGTATGGTTCCAGTCGGGATGACTTGTAAACTTAAACTTCAGTGATCCGCCGGGGATATTTACATATCCCTCATAAATTCCATTTGCTGCTTTGGATGAAATTTTAGGAGCGATTGCAGGATCCCATCCCTGGTAATCACCAGGAACCCATAAAGAAGGGTAGTTAATTATTACGAGATAAGGGGTAACTGCCAGCGTTATCTTGTTAGAATATACCGCCGGTATGGAATCACTGATAGAAGACCTAACACGAGATTCCAGTTGGCCTGGAGTGCCAGGCGGCAATCCCAATATTAATGCCATCTGGTTAAAATCTGCTCCAGTATATTTTTGTTGCAGATTGCTTCCCATGTCTACTTCTTTGGGTGCGGCAAAGTTGGTTCCCGCTTTTGCGATTTGCAGCCTGTATTTTGTCGCTGCCTTGAAACCGTAATCTGTTGACGTCCATGAAAAAGTTTGAACGGAGTCATTTGCATTTGCACTGGTTAACACAAGATTTGGCTGAGAGACAGTCAACGTTCCCGGCTTACCTGTATAGGCGGTAGTTTTTATCTCATCCTTTTTGCAGGCATACAAGATCCCCGCAAAGGTGACAACTAACAAAATTTTATGAATGCTTTCTTTCATAACGAACGTTTTAGTAACCCGAATTTTGAACAAGGTTAGGGTTTGATGATAAATCTGTAGAAGGAAGTGGAAACAGGTTATACTTATTGTCAACGGCTCTTCCGACACTTACGCCTCCCTTCCACGCCCATAGATACCCGGCTGTGGTGAATTTTTGATGTCGTATTAAATCTGTGCGACGGTGCGCTTCAAAGTATAACTCACGTCCTCTTTCGTCAAGAATAAAATCCAGCGTTAACTGGCCAGCTGTTATATTTCCCGAAGTGTTGCCATAAGCACGAGTGCGTATTGCATTGACATGTGCGAGTGCAGTGGCAGCATCTCCTCCTGTACCACCACGTAACACTGCTTCCGCGTAAATCAGATATATCTCTGCAAGGCGAAAAATAGGAAAATCAATATCCACCCAATTGCCAGCAGGATCAGCGTTAGGAGCAGGTCCGCCGGTTCTTGTTTTGTTTCTATATTTTGTACCCGAGTAGCCATCTGTACCGGTATACAATTCACCCATAACGAGATTCTGACCTGTAGTATAGAATTGGGCACGCTTATCTGTATTCCCGCTCGGGTCAGGAAAAAGATTTACAAAATTTTGAGTGAAGCGTAAGCCGCCCCAATTTCCACTCGTACCAGAAACAGATCCGGGCACTGCTGCAGGGCCATGGGTAAGATAAGTAGTTCCGCCCCAGTTCTGGGTGTTCTTCGCATCATAATTAATGGTAAAAATAAATTCGTCAGTATTTAAATGGTTATCTGCAAGCATAAGCTCACGATAATTAGCATGCAATGAGTAGTTCGATTTTATTTTATTGCAATATGTGATCGCGTCGGCATAGCGTGGTGTACCTGTGTAAATATTCGCGTTCAGGTATATGCGTGCAAGTAGCGCCCACGCGGCGGCCTGGTCGGCACGACCATATTCGTTAGCCTTCGGAGCTGGAAGTTCTGTTTCAATCGCTTTTAGTTCAGATTCCAGGTAGGCAAATAATTCACTTCGCTGGACTTGTTTCGGTATAACTGCTCCGATACCTTCCTTTTCCGTTAAAAAGGGAGGGTTGCCGAAGAGGTCCATGAGTATCCAATACTGATAGGCGCGGAGAAATCTTGCTTCAGCCTTGTACGTCCGGATACTATCTGCACTGGCTCCAGTTATACCCCTGCCACTGACGTTTTCATCAGAAGCCTGCCTGATAAAATCATTTGCCAAAGTGATTTGAAAAAACGAGCGATAATACAAGCCACTAACTATCGGATTGATGGAAGACCAACTCATTTCATGCAAACCTCTTATTCCAGCATCATTTTGCCAGGTCCATGATGCTTCATCAGTGGTAAGCTCCTGAAGGTTCCAGTATAATCGTAGGAAATCGGAATTACCTTCATCTGCGATAATTTGTGTAGGGATATCTGCGCTACCGGTGCCGCCGGTATTACCCGTAAGGGCAAACGCTGCATATATTTTCGCAAGCGCCTGCTTATATCCTGTAGATGTCGCATACACGTCCTGCGGTGTTAGATCATTTGTCGGGAAGAGATCCAATTTTTTTGTACACGATGCCAGTAGCAGGACTGCAGCACCTGTGATAAATATGAGTATATGATTTGCTCTCATATGATTTTTTTCTGTTGGTTAAAAACTGAGGTTCAAGCCCAATGAGAAAGTACGCGGCCTCGGATAAATATTATTATCGATGCCCTGATTCGTCGGATTCGGATTGGTTGTTGAAATGCCACCAGGACCAATCTCAGGATCAAGACCCTTGTAATTTGTAATCACAAATACATTTTGAATAGTCGCGCTTACCTGCAGGTTTGCATTGCTGAAAACCCTTCCGACATTATAACCGATATTCAGATTATCCATTTTCAGGAAAGATCCGTTTTGGATATAGTAGTCGCTAAGTAGTTGCTGACTGTTTCCGGCAAATCGCGTTTCGAGGTAATTTGAAGATGCATTATACAGTACCGAATTTCCTGTCAATTGCGCAAGTGTTCCAGTTTGGCTGAAATTATTGTTATAAACATAATTATCGAAACTCGCGCGGATTACGAATCCGGCATTCCATTTCTTATAGTTTGCACTCGTACTGAAGCCGAAAAATACTTTTGGATCTGCTTGCTTGCTTTTGAATAAATCATTTTGATTGATAATCCCATCTTCATTTTGATCTACGAATACCCCTTCCAGTGGTCTTCCTATAGAATCGTACACTTGCTTGTATAGATTGAACGTGCTTTTCGGTCCTCCTACCGCGTTGATGAACACAAACTGTCCGCCAATTCCTCCTGCAATTGTTCCTGACTGAAAGCCGGGATAGTTTTTGTCTCCTGGAATGACCGTCAGGTTCTTGATGGTATTCTTATTATATGTGATATTGAAGTCCACATTCCAGCTGAAATCATTTCTGCGTATTGGTTCGGTGTTGATACTAAACTCAATACCCTTGTTTTCCATATCACCGACATTGGCAATGATAAATGCGGAAAAGTTGGTGCCTGCCGGTTGAGGGATTTCATTCAGGAGGTCAGATGTCTTCTTCAGATAAAAATCAATACTACCCCGGATGCGATTGTCCAGAAATCCAAAATCAAGTGCGATATTCGACGTGGCTGTTTGTTCCCATTTAATAGTCGGATTATACCCGCTCGGTCTGTAGCCCTGGTAATAGGTGCTACCAAACTGGTAAGCAGCGTTGGCTGCACTCAGTGCATAACGCGACAGGTAGTCGTAATTTCCAATCCCTTCCTGTTGACCCGTGATTCCATAACCAATTCGAAGCTTCAGATCAGATATAACCGAGTTAGTTGCGAGAAATTCTTCGTCTTTGATCTTCCATGCCAATGCCACAGATGGGAACAAAGCCCATCTGTTATCAGGACTGAACCGGGAAGAGCCATCACGGCGTAGTGTAGCCGTTAGCAGGTATCGATCGTGAAACGCATAATTTACTCGTCCGAAAAGGGAGATAAGTGTATTCTCGGGCTCATCAAAAGGAAATGCGGGATCTGAGTTTGGAAGTTTTACACCGTGAGCATTATAGTCGGCGTAGTTGTAAACTTTCGTAAGGAAATTATTATAAGAATATCCGGCAGTAACATCAATCCTGCTATTGATCGACTTCAAATCGCGCGTATAATTTAGATAGAACTCGAGGAGTGTGTTGCTTGTGGTCCTCTTGTATTCCGTATTCCTTCCGCCTCTTGTGTAATCTGCCGCCGCGCTGTCGGAAACAAATACAGTTCCTTTTCCTTCGGCAACATCGTAACCAACATTCAGATTCGCACGTAACTCAGGTAAGAAATGGAATTTATAGTCCAGTTGTACATTCCCAATGCTTCTGCGGGGTTTTGATTCGTCAAACCGCTGGTTTAACAGACCCACAGGATTTTGTCCTGCAAGATTTGTAAGATTGCCCGACGCATCGATCCATTCATAATAACCTCCAAAACGATTGCTCTTTACATGAACGGGATGTGTTGGGTCAAAGCTGACAGCTCCGCCAATGGCCGACTGGTTTCCAAACCTGTTTTTCTGCCAACTACCTTTAAGGTTGACATCTACCCGCAAATGGTTATCAAGAAAAGTAGGATTTAGAGAAATGGCGACAGATGCTTTTTCCATCTTATCCGTTTTTAAAATGCCATTCAGGTTTTGGTAGCCGATGGAAAGCCTGTAAGGTAATTTTGCAATGCCTCCTGTGAGACTAACGTTATTGTCAGTACCAAAAGCAGACTGGTAAATCTCGTCCTGCCAGTCCGTATTCTCCACACCTAGCATGGCTTTTTGTGCCGTAGTTCCTTTTTCATTAATGATAGCCCGGAACTGGTCGGCACTTAAAACATCCACCTTTTTAATGAGTGTTGAAACCGAGTTCAGGCTACTAAAGTTTACACGGAGATCTCCGCCACTTCCCTTGCGAGTCGTGATGAGAATTACCCCATTTGCGGCACGTGTACCATAAATCGCTGCGGCGGAAGCATCTTTTAAAATCGTGAACGACTCTATATCATTAGGATTGATCAGTCCAAGGGGATTACCAGCTCCTGCGATCGGATCATTCGATAAAGGCACGCCGTCGATTACAAACAATGGATTGTTACTTGCCCTTAGCGACGAACCTCCCCGTATCCTGATTGTGCTTCCCGCGCCCGGTTGTCCACTATTAGATATCACCGATACACCTGCCGCCTTTCCGGCGATCAATTGCTCAGGCGTTGTAATTACACCTTTCTGAAAATCCCTTGCACTGACATTCACGACCGAACCTGTGAGATCTTTTTTTCTGGATGTACCATAACCAACAATGACAACTTCGTTCATCAGGGTAGCGGAGTTTGGTTGGAGAGTAATGTCCATGAGGGTTTCATTCCCTACGGCCACTTCCCGGTTTTGAAAACCGACATAACTGATTACCAGGGAATTTCCCCGCGCAGCTTCAAGAACGAATTGGCCGGCGGTATCGGTGACAACCGAGCGGCCTGAACCTTTCACGGTTATGGTAGCGCCTGAAAGCGGTTCCCCGGAAGAGGAACGTAGCACTCCCTTAATGCGCTGTTGAGCAAGAACGGGGGGAGTAAAAGCTAATATAGCGAAAAGGAATGCCGCCAATAGAAGCAATCGTTTTTTCATTTTCATGTTGGCAATTTTTATGAAGAATGGCAAACTGGTGCAATGCGGTTGGAAGCGGTAGGACAGGTTTTTCCTAAGCCGTCTCCATTAAATAAGACCCTTCAAGGTATATTTGTTGCTGCTTTGGCACTTGTTCATTCGTTCTTATTTTTTGTTCAAATGAACTAATTTGAAATTTTCTGTACTCCGGGTGAAGGGTTTACGTATTATGCATCAGGTTAACCAATAAATGTTTACGTTTGATGCCTTTCATACACGCATATTGGTTGAGGGTCGCCTTGCATATCTGCACGTTCCAGATTTTATCAGGTTTTTTATTTGCCCAGGAAGCGCCCGAACTTTCTTTCAAACATATCTCAAATGAAGAGGGGCTTTCAAACAGTACCATCGAGTGTATTCTGCAGGATAAAAAGGGATTCATGTGGTTTGGAACCCGTGACGGGCTCAACCGATACGACGGTTACCAGATGACTGTGTACAGGTATGATCCAAGAGACACTAACACGATCAGTGATAATTACATTCGGTGTATCTATGAAGACCGTGATCGACATCTTTGGATCGGAACAGACAATGGTTTAAATTGTTTCGATCCAGATAAGAATAGATTCGTAAGGTATAAACACAATTCGTCGAACGCGCGAAGCATAAGTCATAACCTGGTGAATTGCATTTATGAAGACAACCAGCGCAGGCTGTGGATCGGTACGTTTGGTGGCGGATTAAACCTATTTGACAGTCGTAATCATTCATTTATCCATTTCCGGCACGAACCTGGCAACCCGTTTAGCCTGGCAGACGATCGTGTCAACTATTTGTTTGAAGACTCCAGGGCCGATCTTTGGCTGGCAACAGAAAGCGGAATCAATCTTTTTAACAGGCAAACCGGGCGGTTTGCATTATACCAGAACCTGGAAGATCCTTATGAAATAAGAGCGAACAATGCGATAAGAGTGATCCAGGAAAGCAAACAGGGAAGTTTGTGGCTGGGTTCTGAAGACAATGGGCTTTTTGTATTTGATCCGGTGAGGCTAACATTTAAACAGTATGACCACCGGGAAAAGATCGCTCAAAGTCTTGCAAGCAATCAAATCAGAAGTTTGCTGGTCGACAGGAGAGGGGCATTGTGGGTGGGTAGTATTAATGGCGGACTTGACTTGTTCAATGAACGGGACGAATTTTTTTTTCACTACCAGAATGATCCGAACAACCAGTCCAGTTTATCGCAACGAACTGTCTCCGCGCTGTACGAAGACTTGCAGGGAAATTTGTGGGTCGGTACACATCGCGGAGGGATCAACTTATTCATGCCATCCACCGAAAAGTTTACCCTCTTCAGGCAGCGACGCGATGAAAACAGTTTAAGTTATAATGATGTAAAAGCATTTTGCGAAGATAGCCGTGGTAATATTTGGATTGGTACCGATGGAGGCGGTCTTAATTTGTTTGACCGTAAAAAGAACAGTTTTATTCACTATAAATATGATCCATTCAATCCACGCACCATCGGATCGAATGAAGTGCTCGACATCACGGAAGATAGTGAGGCTAATCTTTGGGTAGGAACCTGGGGCGGTGGAGTCAGTCATCTGAACCGCTCTACCGGAACCTTCACGCGTTATCTCCATGATCCTTTTGATATCAATTCTATTAGCTCAAACTATGTTCAGGCGATATTTGAGGACAGCCGAAAAAAGTTGTGGATCGCTACTTATTATGGAGGATTAAATCTTTTCGATCCTTCAACTAAGAAATTTCAGCGTGTTACCACTGCTACTAAAACTCGAACGGCAATAAGCGGGAAGAATATCATTTCTATTAATGAAGATAGAAACGGAAAAGTTTGGATTGGGACAGATGATGGGGGTTTGAATTGTTATGATACGAAAACAGATAAATTTTCTCAATACTTTCACAAGGAACCAAAAGCTCCCGATCTGCGCGTAATTTTTATTGACAGCAAAGGAAGATTGTGGATCGGGCAAACCGGGTTATATCTTTTCGATGCAACGCGCGATTCGTTTTTTCTTTATACCAATAAGGCTGGTTTATCGACGGAATTTATTAAAGGAATCGCTGAAGATAAGCAGGGTAAATTCTGGATTGCCACTTCCAACGGTTTGACAGAATTTGATCCCGAGACATACGATTTCAGAAAATATAATACTGCTGATGGCTTGCAAGGATTGGAATATGAAGCCAATGCATTTATGAAAACAAGAGATGGTCAGATGTATTTTGGTGGAGTAAATGGCTTCAATGTATTTTATCCGGAGCAGATTAGGATTAATAAATTTATTCCCCCTGTTTATATTACCGATTTCCATGTGTTTAATGAAAAGATCGTTCCGGGATCGAAGGATGGCTTGCTTCAAAGTGATATCAGTGTGACAAAAAAAATCACGCTGAGTTACAAACAATCTACTTTTTTTTTCAGTTTTGCGGCGTTGAACTATGCCGCATCTGAAAATAACCAGTATGCATATAAATTGGAAGGCTTTGAAGAAAATTGGAATTATGTCGGAAAAGAAAGAAAGGCGTCTTATACTAATATTGGACCGGGAGAATATACTTTCCGTATCAAGGCTTCAAACAATGACGGTCTCTGGAATGAAAAAGGTCCTTCAATCCAGGTGATCATAACGCCACCTTTCCGGGATACCTTGTGGTTTCGCGTAATTGTGTTTATCGGAATAGTATCGGGGGCAATTGCGTTTTATCGATTCAAAAGAAGACTTGAATGGCGAAAGCTGGAAGAGAAAAAGAGAGAAGAAATGCACCAGGTCCAGCTACAATTTTTTACCAATATCTCTCATGAATTCCGTACACCGCTTTCGCTCATTCTTGGTCCACTCGAAAAGTTGCTGAAAGAAGATGCCAATTTCTCTGCGAGACATTACTATAAAATAATTTATCGAAATGCAAACCGCCTCATGGGGCTTATCAATGAATTGATGGATTTCAGGAAAGCTGCGTCAGGTATTTTGAAATTGCATGTAATGCCGGGCAACCTTAATCTTTTTTTCCAGGAAATATCGGAAGAATTCAGCGACCTGGCACAGGAAAAGAAAGTAAGTTTTATGATGAAGGTTCCTGAACAGTCTTCGGAAATTTGGTTTGACCGCCAGGTGTTGGAAAAGATTGTCATTAACCTTATCAGCAATTCATTTAAATATACGGCAGATGGAGGAACGATAACGGTTGAAACGTTGGATTCGCTCGAGAACTTCAAACCTTCATTTGAAAATGAATTGATTCTTAAGAATGATTACCGTGGAAAAAAATACTTTCATCTGCGGGTGGCGGACAATGGAATCGGCATTTCAAAGGAGTCGATCCAGCATCTTTTTGAGCGGTATTATAAAATTTCCGAATCGCATCTCGGCTCCGGAATCGGCCTGGCTTTTGTAAGAAGCCTCACGTCGCTGCATAAGGGCCATATCGGGGTATATAGTGAACGTAACCAGGGAACAGAGATCATAGTGAGTATTCCTGTAAGCAAAGAAGATTATGATCAAAACGAACGATGGATCGGTAACAATCAGAACGGCGAAGGATTTCAGAAGCTCGAAAGCATTCAATATAAATATGAACATTACTTTCCTTCCGCAGGCGAACATTACATCGCACAGAACGAGGAAGGGAAATTGCAAACGATACCCCACATACTGATTGTAGATGATAACGAAGAGTTGAGAAAATTCCTGGAGGAAACGTTGTCACCACAATACAAGATTTCGCATGCAGGGGACGGTCAATCAGGCCTTATAAAAGCAAAAGATGAGTTTCCCGATCTTATCATCAGTGACGTAATGATGCCGGGAATGAGCGGTATTGAGTTATGCAGATTAATAAAAAATGATATTGAGGTCAGTCACATTCCATTTATCATGTTAACGGCTAAAGATGCACTTGAGTCAAAAATAGAAGGCGTATGGTCCGGAGCTGACTTTTATTTTGCAAAGCCCGTGAGTATTGACCTATTGTTATTGACGATTAGAAATATTTTTCTCCATCGACAAAAGCTTAAGGAACGATACTTTAAGAACCATCATATTGAAGCAAAGGAATTGGTGCACTCTCAAAAGGATAGAGAGTTTATGGAGCAGTTATTAGAGGTCATCGATTCCCAACTGACCAATCCCGATATGGATGTCGACTATATCTGTAACAGCATTGGCATGAGTAGAACAAAGTTGTACCAAAAAGTCAAGGGCATCACAGGTCAATCGATAACCGAGTTTGTTCGGTCTGTCAGATTACGAAAGGCCGTCCAGATGATGACTCAAGAAGATATCTTACTGACAGATGTTATGTACAGGGTAGGAATTCAGACGCAATCCTACTTTACAAAAGCGTTTAAAAAAGAATTCGGCAAAACGCCTTCGCAGTTTCTGCATGAATTGAAGAAATAATTTTTTTTCGCCACGAATTACACGAATTGTCACGAATGCTGCTTCGTATTAATTTGTGTAATTCGTGGCGACCTGACTTTGTGATCGTGCTCCTCTGTGTACTATTTCGGAAATCATCTTTTCTGAAGACATTCTAATTCATAACAAAAAAACCATTTTTTTGAAGAATGCTTTTATCTTGAAGAATATTCTAAACGATTGCAATGAAAAGAATTTTTGCCGTATTACTCTGCGCAAGTAGTCATATATTATTTTCACAGACAAGTGTGACAAATCTCACTTGCGAAAAGAAAAGGAAGCCCCTGGATATTGATGTTGCTGCTCCGCGATTGAGTTGGCAGTTGACAGCGAAAGAAAGGAATCTTCTTCAGGCTGCCTAACCAGATTCGAGTTAAGAATCAAGGATCCGCATTGATTTGGTTGACAGATAAAATAATGTCTTCACAATCCGTACTCGTTTCTTATTCCGGAAAGCCTTTTGCTACGAGGCCTGAGACACAAAGCACAGTTAGCAATTCACAGTAACGAAGATGAATATTAAAAAACTTCTTGTTATTTTCTTTTTTGCGATACCGGGATCTGTTTTTTCACAAAAAGCAGATCCATATACGCCGGATTTCAATCCGCCAAAAAAGATTCCGGGCATGAGGCTCGCATGGAGTGATGAATTTAATAATACCGGGAAACCAGACCCGCGCTATTGGACATACGAATCTGGATTTGTAAGAAACCAGGAGCTGCAATGGTATCAATCTGATAACGCAAATTGTGCTAATGGAGTGCTGTTGATTGAGGGACGCCGGGAAAGGGTGCCGAATCAGAACTACAGAGACGGGAGTGGCAACTGGAAAACCAACAGACAGAATGCAGAGTATACTTCCGCCAGTATCAATACCCACGGGCGACAGGAATTTATATTCGGCCGTTTGGAAATACGGGCAAGGGTAGACACATCAGCAGGATCATGGCCTGCAATATGGACCCTGGGCGTGAATCGCAGGTGGCCGCTGAACGGAGAAATTGATATCATGGAATTTTACAGGGTGAAGAGCAACCCTTCGATACTCGCAAACCTTGCATGGGGAACTAGTGAAAAAGGCGGACCTAATTGGAATACAAAAATATTTCCCCTCAATGATTTTGTTTCGAAAGATCCGGAATGGACAAAAAAATTTCATGTATGGAGAATGGACTGGAGCAAGGACTCAATCAGTCTGTACCTTGATGATGTGTTGCTCAATACCGGAATACTGAAGCAAACGCTTAATCCTGACAAGAGCAATCCATTTTTGCAACCACACTACTTGCTCTTGAATCTGGCAATCGGCTCGAACGGCGGCGATCCCGGTGCCGCCCCATTTCCGTTGAAATATGAAGTCGATTATGTGAGGTACTATAAGTAGGAGCTCGATTGGTTCTTCGTGAACCCCTTTAACTAAACAATCGGAGGGTTCACGATGGACACATCGGAAGACACGAAGGACAGAGCGGGTTTTAATCACAAAATGAATTCTAAAATTATAATCCAATTTTCGTATTTTTAAAGTCCAACGATTGCGGGCATTTTGATTACTTACAAAATCAAAAAGTTGTATGAAAAAAAATGCACCGCTTCTTCTAGCGCTTTTTATTCTGTTGCCAGCACTTCTGCTGGCCCAGCAAAGACAAATCAAAGGCAAAATCACCGATGAGGCCGGAGCGCCGGTTCCAGACGTTTCCGTTGGTCTAAAAGGAAATCCCGCACAAACAAGGTCTGCTGCAGACGGGACATTTAGTATCACTGCTCCTAATGGAAATGTTGAATTAGTATTCACGCATGTCAACTATCCCGAAAAAACTGTTATGGCGCCGGGTGACAATGTTTCGGTGACATTGCAACAATCTTCCCGCCAATTGGATGAAGTAGTTGTAGTTGGTTATGGTACTCAAAAGAAACGAGATATCACTGGTGCAGTAGCAACATTCAATGCAGATAACCTGAATGAACGTCCTGTTGTGAGAGTTGACCAGGCACTCGTTGGGCAGATGGCCGGTGTACGCGTCAAACAAACGAGCGGACTGCCTGGCAGGGGATTCTCCATTCAAATTCGTGGTACAGGATCAATTTCTGCAAGCAACGAACCACTGTATGTTATTGATGGATTTCCACTCGAAGTTTCTGCCCAGAATAGTGGTGGTGGTTTCTCCATTGGAAATCCACTCGATAATATAAATCCCAATGACATTGAATCTATCCAGGTGTTGAAAGATGCATCGGCAGCTGCGATTTATGGTTCGAGAGCATCTAACGGTGTTGTTTTAATAACCACAAAAAAAGGAAAGTCAGGAAAGGCTAAAATTAATTTCAACACATATGTCGGCTATAATGAGAGAGTTCGAAAAATAGACATGCTTAGTGCAGAAGGATGGGTGGATCGTGCAATAGAGATGATCAACAGGGACTGGGTACGATCAGGTACCGGGAGAACTGCTGATCAGACCACAGCACAGCGGAGAGCGATTCTTGGGTTACCGGCTGGAACGTACAATGTTACTTACATGA
>Ga0126304_10000528_pt1 | contig 15864 bp, 15 predicted proteins | sample Plot25_FD_92538 | JGI IMG/M metagenome (GOLD analysis project Ga0126304, IMG submission 92538) | Serpentine soil microbial communities from UC McLaughlin Reserve, CA, USA - Plot25 | ecosystem: Environmental > Terrestrial > Soil > Grasslands | place: USA: UC McLaughlin Reserve, Lake County... | reverse complement strand
GTCCTCGTACCCGATGGGCCTGTTCTCCGGAGCTATGTGGATGGCCCAGGGCAGCTCGGAGGGCCTTCCGAAGAGCTCCTGGTTGAAGTAGTTGCCCCAGCGCCCTATCGCCTGGGCCAGGACGAGTCCTGGTGCGACCGCGTCGGCGAAGGCCAAAGGGCTTATACCCCGGATCCGGGCGAAGATCAAAAGCCCCACGAACCCTCCGATAACGGCGCCGTAGATCCCGAGTCCCCCGTTCCAGACTTCGAACACACCGGGGAAAGGGTCCTCGGAATAGAGCCCGTAGTCGGTGATAACGTGATAGGCCCTGGCGCCGATGAAGCCGAGCGGCACGATAAAGAAAAGTGAGTCGAGGGCCAGGGTGCCGTCGTATCCCTTGCGCTCCAGTTCTCTACTCGTGAGCCAGGTCGCGACGATGATGCCGAGTGCTATGCAAAGCCCGTAATAGCGGAGGGCGAAGGGTCCCACCTCGAACATCACGGGGGAGGGCGGGCTCGGCAAGGAGGCGAGGTACATGTGGCTAATCAGCCGGGACGCCGGATTTCTTCTGGGCGGACCTCTCCTCGGCCGGCTTCTCTCCGATGGGCTGTGCGTCCGTAGGGTTGGGGTCCTTCTTGGATTGCTCGACGCCGTAGTAGGACTCCAGGATGTGACGCACGGCCGGTGCCGCGCTCATCTCGCTGCCGGTCTGGAAAGCCCCTCCGCCCTCGATCATGACGACGACGACCAGCGGATCGGATTGTTCGTTTGCGGCCCATCCGACGTACCAGTTCACGAAGTCCTTGCCGCTTGGCAACTCGCCGGTACCGCTCTTGCCGAGCGTGGGCAGGGTGGACCCGACGAACGCGGCGTAGGCAGTGCCCTGGTGTTCTGGCACCCCCTCAACATGGTTGTCTGGCACCCCCCTAAGACCCTCCCTGGCGGTCTCGAGATCGGCCGCGGACATGCCCACTTTACCCGAGGGCTTTGGAGAGATCCGCTCGGCTAAGGAGCCGTCCTGATTTTGAACCTCGCTCGCCACGTGGGGGGTGACGAGCGTTCCGCCGTTCTCGACGGCCGCGTATGCTACCGTGAGCTGGATCGGGGAGACGAGCAGGTCTCCCTGGCCGATGGCGAGGTTTACCCAATCCCCGACGCTCCAATACGCCTCTTCCGGAGTACCGAGGGCCTCGGCCAGTTCCCGCTCTCCTTCTGCGGTCGGTACGCGTCCCGCCGTTTCCCCGGCCAGGTCTATATGCGTCAGGGAGCCGAAGCCGAACCGCTCGTAGAAATGTGGCAGCCAGGCCTTGTCCGAGGTGTTGTTCCAGATCCAGTCGGCAACCTGGTAGAAGAACTTGTCGTTGGAGTCGGTGAGGGCTTCGGCGAAGTTCTCGGTTCCATGGGTCCCGAGGTACGCCGCGTTGGGGCTGTTCTCGCGCCAGCTCTGGTAGCAGGGGCTAACCGTAACGTTAGTAGGATGCCAGCAAGAGCCGTCGTCCGTGTAGGTGGTGTACCTGTCTATGACGCCCGAGGCGAGGCCCCCGAGGCCGGTGAACGTCTTGAAGGTTGAGGCGGCCGGCTGGCCGGCTGTAATCGCGCGGTTGATAAAAGGATGCTCGGACGCGTCGCTGCCCAGGTACCGGTAGGTCCTGAGTTCTTTCTCCCCGGAGATGCCGCCGACGAAAAGTTGCGGATCGAAGTTGGGACGGCTGGCGAGGGCGAGGATCTCACCGTTTCGCGGGTCCATCGCGACGACGGCCCCTCCCCTCCCAGGGTATCCTTTCTTCCTCACCCTCTCGATGGCGGCGTCGAGCTCATCCTCGGCGATCCGCTGGACGTCGAGGTCCACGGTCAATTGCAGGTTCTTGCCTGGCACGGGCTCGGTGACGTGGTCGGGCAACTCCTGGCTCGGATTCGCGTTTATGGGCTCGCCGTTCTCGTCCACGAAGCGGCCCATAGAGTCGACCCTGCTCCCCTCGGGAACTATGCGCCCGAGGGCGTCCACGTTGTACGTCCTCCGGCCCGCTTTGCCGCGCAGAACCTCCTCGTAGGAGAGCTCGACCCCGCTCTTGCCGACCACGGAGTCGGCGTCCAGGCCCTTGAAAGGCTTCTGCTCGAGCTCATCCTGGGTTACGGCGCCGGTGTACCCGAGGATGTGGGAGGCGAGGCGGCCTTCGGGGTAGCTACGGACCCAGTCGTCGTTGACGGCGACGCCCTCGAACTCCCTGGTACGCTCGCTGATGTAAGTCACCGCATCGCGGCTCGCGTTCTCCTTGACCAGGATGGGACTGTACTGGCTACCGGTTTCCCTGGCCGCGTCATAGCGGCCGAGTACGGCCTCCGTGTCGGCCCCCACGACCGTCGCCAGCTCCTTTACCTTGTCCCTGGGGATCTCGTCGGGGATGACGGTCACGTTCAGCCCGGGGACGTTGTTAGCGAGGATCTTGCCGTCGCGGTCGTAGACTACACCGCGCTGGGCGGGGATCTTGATGTTGGTGTGCTGGGTTGCCCTCGCGGCCAGGGTGTAGTCCTGGCCCGTCAGAACCTGCAGATACCAGAGCCTGGCGCCGAGGACGAGGAAGACGGCGGCGATCAGGACCGCCAGGGTGACAACGCGCACCTGCATGTTGCCCTTGGTCATCGGCGGCGTCTCCACACGCTTTTTCGCGGGATTCGCCTGCTTCTTCTCTCTCACCGGCGACCGGAGCAACCTCTACCCCCCCTCATGCGTTGCGCTCACGAGCGAGTGGCCACCTTCTCGGCCTGAACGATCAGACGCTTGGAGTAATCTGGCAGCGTACACGTCTGGAGCGAGACTATGTTCCTGCCCGCGAGCGGCCTCGTCACCGACACCTCGTCAGGGTCGACGATGAAGACTTTGAAGACCTTGTAGACGTAGCGGTCTCCCGCCGCGTCCATGATAAAGATCTCATCGCCCTTCTTCAGCACGTTCAAGTCCCAGAACGACAGCCAACTGTTGGTGCCGGGGAACCCGAGCCTGTGGCCGGCGATGTAGACGTTGGCCTGCCTGTCCCAGGGGTTGCCGGTCCCGCGGAGGTGCACGGCGGCGTGCTTGCGAAACGCCTTGTCATCGTCGCTGCCGGAGTAGGGTATCGTGTCGTTGTGTATCTGGGCCATCTTCGGGATCGTCATGCGTAACATCTTGCGTGAAGGCCCCTGCGGGACGGGTGTCTTCCTGGCCACCGGAGCGCCTGCGCCGTTCGAGTGCATTTTTTCTCTCTGGTTCTGCTTCGCTATGGCTTTGTCGATCTTCCCCGCATCCACGGGAACCTTGGGCTGCTCGGTGGCCGTGCTGACCTTCCTGGCGGGCGCGACTTCGGCCTCGGCGTCGTGCCGCGGAGCGCCGGCGAAGAAGCTGGCTGCCACCACGATTCCCACGCCGACGACCAGCAGGCTCAACACGTTAACGACCGTTTCGGTGAAGCGCGCTATAGTTCCCTCCCTAGGCGGTCTTGCGGACCGCCGCCTCGATCGCAATCCATTGTATCCCAAAAGCGGGCGACTACTAGCCGTGCCAGCCGCCGACCACAAAGTATTTTCTGGCCATCATGGTATTCTGGCCCGCCCTTCCCGCTGCGGCGTAGACGGTCACCGCGTAATCGCCGGAAGGCAGCGCCCCCCCGGAGGCTGGGCGGACGGCGAACTTTATCACGCCGGAGGCCCCACCGGAGGATACGGCGAGGCGCTCCTCACCCTCATTCTCGACGACAAGCTCGCCACCGCCGCCGAGGAGACGGCCCAGGGCCGAGGTCCTCGACGTCCTCTCGACGCCAGCCTCGAGGTCTCCGTAGGTGGCGAGGTTCTCTACCCTCAGATAAACGTAGATCTCCTCTACTCCCCCGTCGAAACGCAGCCGGTCCGAGGCCGGGTACATCGTATCCTCCCGGCTCACCGCGATGTCCTGCGCCCCCGGCGAAACCAGATCCTCTCCCGGCGTAAACCCAGCGGGCCAGAGGGATACGACCCCGGCAAGCAACAGGACCGCGAAACATACGGCAAGAAGGGCGGGACCAACGCGGTAGCGGCCCCCTTTCCTGCCCGTGGTGGTGTTGGGGAGCTTGTTCAGGGGCCACCCTTCTTCTGGTCCTTGCGGGAGCGCTTCCAGAGCAGGAGCGTGGCGGCGTTGTGCGTGGAGTGGGCGAGGATGGGGGCGAGCAGACCGCCGCTGATATCGTAGAGGATGCCGAAGACGAAACCGGCCAGTATTGCCCACGCCGTCCATACGAGATAACGCCGGTCAGGGCCGATGTGGGCCACGCCGAACAGCAGGGAGGCGACCACCAGGCCGAACTCTTGCTGGACGGCGCCCCGGAAAAACGCTTCCTCACCGACACCGGAGAAGATCGCGACCAGCACGAGGCTCGTCGCATCGGCGCCGTCGACCAGCCGCGGGGCGAGCTCCTCGGAGATCTCACGCAGGGCGGGCACGAATCGGTAAGCCAGCAGGCCAAGGGCGACGGTGCCGGCGGCGGTGGCGAGACCGAGGAGCACGCTCGCGGACACACTCGTGCCGAGAAGGGACACGTCGAAGCCCCTGAGGCCGCACCACAGGGCAGCAACGACAGCCAGCGAACCGTAGACTAGTGCGGCGAAGGTGACGAAGCGCGGGCCCAACGCGCACCTACCCCGGGTACGCCGCGAACCGGTCTGCACGATGGAGCATAACCCGTTATTGTACCGGACGGAGAAAACCACACGTCGCACGCAGTCCGGAGGTAGAAGATGCTCGACGAGTCGATTTTCAAAGCCTACGACGTCCGTGGCGTCTACCCCGAGAGCCTGGATGAGGGGGTAGCCTCCGACATAGGCCGCGCCTTCGTCGCGCAACTGGATCTCTCGGGCTCCAGGGTCGTGGTCGCCCGCGACATGCGCCTCTCCGGCGAGGCGCTGGAGAAGGCTTTCATACAGGGGGTCACGGAGGCTGGCGCCGACGTACTCGACCTCGGGCTGGTCTCGACAGACGCGCTCTACTTCGCCGTAGGGCACCTGGAGGAGCCCGGCGGGGCCATGGTCACGGCCTCGCACAACCCCAAAGACTACAACGGCTTCAAGCTGTGCAGGGAGGAAGCCATCGCCCTCTCGGGGGATGCCGGCCTCGGTGAGATCCGTGATGCGATCGTCTCGGGAGAGCTCCCCGACCCCGCGGAATATCCGGGTTCCGTCGAGGAGACGGACATCACCGAAGATTACGCAAAACACTGCCTGGGCTTTATAGACACGGAGGGCCTGAGGCCGCTGAAGATCGTGATAGACGCTGGCAACGGCATGGCTGGCAAGATGGTCCCGCCCATCTTCGAGCATCTCCCCTTCGAGTACGTCCCGATGTACTTCGAGCTCGACGGCTCCTTCCCCCACCATCCGCCAAACCCCATCGAGCCCGAGAACGTTAGCGAGCTCCAGGAGCGCGTGGTCGCCGAGGAGGCCGACTTCGGGGTGGCCTTCGACGGCGACGCAGACCGGTGCTTTATCATCGACGAGAACGGTACGATCATCTCTGGCGACCTGGCCGCCACCCTCATAGCGAAGAACGTGCTGGAGAAGGAACCAGGGGCGACGATACTCTACAGCGCCGTCTGCTCGAAGGCGTTCCCCGAGCTCGTCGAGCGCGAGGGCGGGAAGGCCATAAGGACAAAAGCGGGCCACTCCATCATCAAGCCGCAGATGCGAAAGCACGATGCTGCCTTCGGCGGGGAGCACTCGGCCCACTTCTACTTCAGGGACAACTACTTCGCCGACTCCGGCATCATAGCCATGCTAACCATCGCCGAGCTCGTCGGCCGCCAAGGAGAGCCCATCTCCAGCCTCCTCGCCCCCATCGACCCCTACGTCCGCTCGGGTGAGATCAACTCCGAAGTAGAAGATCAGGCCGCTACCCTCCAGAAGGTCGAGAACCACTACTCCGAGAACGAAGACGTAAAGATAGACTACCTCGACGGCCTCACGGTCGACCTGGGCGACTGGTGGTTCAACCTCCGCCCCTCCAACACCGAGCCTCTCCTCCGCCTGAACGTGGAGGCCAACGACAGAGACACGATGGAGAATAGACGCGACGAGTTGCTCAGCCTCATTCGAGGCTGAGCAGCATTTCAGCACGCTCCGGCTTCGCCTTCGCTTGTCAGCACGGCGCTTCGCGCCTTGTCAGCATTTCAGCTTCGGCCTCTTGAGGAGAATCGAGGACATAGAAGACGCCCCGTCGTCTCCACAGGGCGTCTATCCGAGCGTCAGTCGCAACCCGCGACGCGAGCCAATTAGCTGACAAGCGGAGGCCATAAGGCCGGAGCGTGCTGACTAGCTTACTTGTATGAGGTTTCTAACTTCGCGGACGCCTTCGACCTGTTGGGCGATCTCACCTGCTGCCAGCTTGGCGTCTTCGGAGGGCGCGGTCCCGCGCAGTTCGGCGATCCCGTCGTTTACCTCGACGTTCACCCGCGGCATCTCTGCGGTGCGGGGGTCCTCGCCGATGTTGGTGCGGATGCGCTGTTCTATCTCTTCTTGTTGCTCGCCCACACCCTCGACGTTCCCGTGTTGCTCGCCGATCAGGGGTCCCGTTGCGGGATCCGAGTACTCTCGCTCGGCGCCGGTGCGGTTCGCTTCATCAGGAGCCTGCTGTCCACCACCGCCTGCGGTTCCCGTCGGGGTACCACTACCCCAGGTCGTGCCGCGTTGGCCCGCGGGACTCCCGGCGTCGGGAGCGTGCTGGCCGGTCGTATCTGTGTAGGACGAGGACTCGCCCGAAGGCTCGCCTTTCCTCGCACGCGCGATGGCGGACCCGATGGCGAGCCCTAGCAGGGCGAAGAACCCGTACTTGACCCACCGGACCTTCCTCGGTTCCCGCGAGCTCATCGCCCGGCGGATGAGCCTGGCCTCGCCCTTGCCCAGCTTCCAGGCGGCCTTCCCCGCGGTCCTTCCGGCCACAGGCGCTACCTTTGCTCCTACCCTAGCGCCGGCCTTGACGGCCCGTCTCTTCTTGCGCGCCATTCACTACCTCCATCTTCGCAAAGTTGTTGCCCGAAACAACGAGATACCCCGAAAAGCTCGTTCGGAAACAGCACAGAAGAAGCTGCCATCACGTAGTTCGAAGCCCCAGGCGATTCGTTTGTAGGAGCGGTTCGCGAACCGCCCACGTGTGTACTGAAATCTCAGGCATCAGGATCGGCGTGCCGGAGCAGCTTGGGGACGAGGGTTAGTTTCCTGTAGCGCATTCTTCTCTCGTTGAGCGGCTTCTCGAACTCGGCCTCACGGGCGAACCCGACCTCCCCGGTGGCAGCGGCCTCGACGAGGGCGGCCAGGTCTACTTTCTCCGAGGTCGAGAGACCATCATCTTCATTCTCCCGCTCGAAGAGCCTTACCCGTCGCGCGAAGGAGACGAAGATACTGCAGGGCTCCGGGCAGGGGATCTCACCTCCTCCCCGGTCTACCTCGAGCGGGGTATCCTCGTCGATGTCCCAGAGGGTTTGTTTGAGGCAAACGGCGTCAGCGCAGCAGGCGCGGGCCGCATGGAGGACCCCCTCGTCCGAGAGACGCTGGATCCGCTTGTAGATCCCGCTCTGCCTCGCCGCGTTCTCCCTGAAGCTCGTGAGGCCCAGCCTCCCCTCCCTGTGGAGGTACCAGTGGGCGACGCCGGCGGGATAGAGATAGTTCATCGCGGTCGCCAGAGCGCGGGCTCCCGTGACCCTGAGCTCCCAGCCGCGACGCAGATTGGGGGAGCTCTTCAGCGGCCTGTAGTCCCCGCCTGCGGTGAACCTGGCGATCTCTCGCGCCTCTCGTGGGTCCTCGCTGACCCTGAGATCCTCCTCTGCAGCGTCAGCTGCGTGACGCAGCGAGTATCCGGAGGACGAAGCGCGGCGAATGATCACCTGCCCGAAGACACATCCTGCGGGCGCGCCGTCCACCCACGTCGCGAAGGCCTCGCGCGAAGCGGCGGCGACGTTCTCGATTTCGGGCCGGGTCTCAGACAACGTGCTGCGGCGGTGCCGTCTCCCGGGCGCGGGCGGCGATCAGGTTAGCCAGGGAGGGATGCGTTCCGACGGGGGCCCCGTAGTAAATCGTCTTGCCGCCCGAGACCGTGACCTCGCCGTCAAGTCCGAGGTCTTCGGGGATCGTCTCGCGGGTGTGCCAGCCCTCCGCGATAAACAGGGGGATCAGGATCACGTTCTCCGCCTCTACACCGGCGACGACCCGCCCGATCTCGGGTTCCTGATCCAGGAACCCGACCTCGACGAGGTCGTAGATACCGCGCTCCCTGATACGTTCGGCATTCAGGTAGATGACTCCGCCGGAGTTCTTGTTGAGGTCGGTCCCGTGGCCGAGCAAGACGAGGGCCGTGCGCCCGGAGACTTCTCTTCCACGCATAAGGTCGTCCGTACGCTCCAGGATGACGTCGGGCATACCCTCGAAGGTGCCCAGTGGTCCTGCGTAGCGGATGGTCTTCCCACCCTTCCTGGTGACGGGGCCCGTAAGACCAAGCTCCCTCGGGATGACCTGCTGGGTGAAATATCCCTCGGAGATAAAGGCGGGTACGACGAAGACGTCCTCCGATTCGACGGTGTCGAGCACGTGGCGCATGGAGGGCTCCTCTTTCCAGAAGCACTCGAAGACCTCGTCGAACTCTCCGGTCTGCCTGATACGGCCGGCATGCTCGTAGACGGGCAGGCTCGAATCTTCGCCCAGGTGCGAACCGTGTCCCACGATGACTAGAGCTCTCATGCTCCTCCTCTACACCGCTAGTTCTGCCAGATTCTACCAATCGGTGGTGTAGAAGCGGGCGAACGGCTTCACCATCCCCTGGCTGGCCTGAGCCTGTGGCTCAGGGCGTCGGGACCGTATTCCAGGGCGACGAGGAAGGCTGCGGCGATGACCGGGTATTCGGTCGAGGTTGGAGAGAGGCGGGGGTCTTCGCGCAGCAGGCCGCCGAGGTTGGCTATCCCTTCGAGGCCGCGCCTGGAGTGGACGCCGCCTGCCTTCAAGACCCCGTGTGCCATGCGGGAGACTTCCTCGGCCTCCTGGCGCCCCGCCCGGCCCGCCACGTCCAGGTCAGGCACCTCCGAGAGGACCTCCATGTAGGCCTGGACCAGGGCGCCACGGACGGAGTCTGCGCGGGATAGGGCTGAGAGCAGCGCGGGCCTGGCGAGCTCGCGGGTGACCTCGAAGTCCCTGGCGTACTCTCGGGCCAGCGCGTGGCGAGAGGCCGAGAAGCGCATGGCGTCGCGGAGCGTGGCATCCTTGCCCGCCCCCAGGGCGTAGGAGAGCGCGCCCGCCAGGGTATCCTCGCCGCCGGCCACCTCCAGCGCCCGCGCGAACGGCGCTATCTCGTCGTGCCCTAGCCCTGCGAGGACGCGGGCCGATGGCTCTTCGCGCAAGGCGCTGCGGGCGAGCGGTGCCAGATACGCAGCGGCCCGCGGGTCGGCGAAACCAGCCAGGGAGAGCGAGGAGAGGGTGGCCTCGAGTACGGTCTCCCCCACGCCCCTGCGGGCCGACTCGGTGAGGGCGTCCCTGACGGGCACGACGGATAGTACCTTCGACTCGTGGGCGACGCGGCCGTCAAGGTAGCGGGATCCCGTCCCCGGAGTAGGGGCGCTGTAGACAAGCGTTATGGCCGTTGTGGCGCAAGCGGCCACCAGACCTTCCGGTAAGAACTGCGTGCCTGGACGCGCCATCCGGCCTAGGACGCCCAATTCGGGTCTTCGAGGACCTCGTCGAGAGTGAAACCCGGAGCTTTCTCTTCAACCTTTGCCGGCACGAGTACCTCCTGTCTGGCTCTTGAGGGCAACATTCTAACCCGAGGCCGCGAACTCCCCTCACGAAGAGGGTAATATACTCGTCGGCATGGCTAAGGCAACCGACTACCAGGATTTGCTCGACTATCGTCGCTCCGTCTGCGCCATCTACGCAGGGACGCGTGGGGAGACGACCGGCTCTCCCCCCGATCACGCGGCCCGCAGTCAACGGTTCCGCACCGAACGAGATGCGCTCTTCAAACATCATGCGCAGTCTCCGCTCTCGGAGTCGCAGAAGGAGCGTTTCTCAGGGTTGAGCTACTTCGACTATGATCCTTCCCTCAGGTTCGCGCTGCCCGTCGAGTGCGACGTCGAACCAGGGACGCTGGAGATCGCCTTGCAAGACGATGGTCCGATGAGGCTTCGGCGCTTCGGCAGGGTCCGCTTTAGGATCGAAGACGATGAACTCGCGTTGTCGCTGTTCTGGATCTCCAGCTACGGGGGCGGTGTTTTGCTGCCTTTCAAGGACCCAACCAGCGCCAGCGAGACCTACGGCGGTGGTAGGTACCTGCTCGATACCATAAAGCACGCGGACCTCGGATCCGAAGACGGTCGGCTGGTAATAGACTTCAACTACGCGTACAACCCATCTTGTGCATACAATCCCCGTTGGCACTGCCCCCTCGCCCCCGCCGAGAACCATCTGCCCGTGCGGATCGCGGCGGGCGAGAAGCGCTACGGTGGCTAGGCTTCATCACCTGGGAGGAACTTGAACACCCGTTACCACACCCAACTCATACCGGAGGACGCCTTCGAGAAGGGCACGCGTGAGGGCACCCTGGGCGCCGAGGAGGAGCTGTGGCTCGCCGATCCGGAGACCTTCAAGCTCGCCGACGGGGCACAGAAGATCCTGGCTCTCGAGCCGGCGGACATGTTCTCGGGCGAGCTCATAGACTGTGAGATCGAGTCCAATACGGGCGTGCACGAGCAACCCGCAGGGGTCCTGGACGACCTCCTCTCCCGCAGGCGCGTCCTGCTGGGTCACGCCGAAAGGCTCGGCAGGGTACTTGGCACCAGCGGGACACACCCGATCGGCGACTGGCGGGAGCAAGAGATCATCGACAAGCCCCACTACCAGCGTCTCGAGAAGAAACTAGGGTGGTTGATCAGGCGCAACAACACGTTCTCCTTACACGTCCACTACGCTGTGCAGGGCCGCGAGAAGGCCGTCTACCTCTTCAACCGCCTGCGTGGGTACGTGCCGCACATGCTCGCGCTCTCAGTCAACTCTCCTTTCTGGCAGGGTGAGTACACGGACATGCACTCGGTGCGCGTCCTCATGTTCTCGCGCGCCTACCACCGCGCCGGTCTCCCCGGGCCCTTCGCCTCCTGGACGGCGTACACCGACTACATCGACTACCTCGGACGCGCCGGCCTCATAGACACGTTGGGCGAGATCTGGTGGGACGTGAGGCTCCACCCTGGGCTCGACACCGTCGAGATCAGGGCCTTCGACGCCCAGACAGACGCTGCCCGCAACGAGGGCCTCATCACCCTGGCAGCGGCCCTTTGCGACATGCTCGCCCTCGAGTACGATTCCGGCGAAGCTATGCCTATCGTCCCGAACCGTGAGATCGAGGAGAACAAGTGGAGCGCCCAGCGTTACGGCCTCGAAGGCATCTTTATAGACCATGAGACGCACGACGCCATCGAGACCCGTACCGCCATAGAGGCGCTAGTGGCCCGCATCTCCGGGACCACCGCCAGGGATCTCTCGGAACTCGAGCGTATTCTCGATGAGCCGACCGAATCCGTGCGCCAGCTAGAAGTGTGGCGAAAGACGGGATCCACCCTCGAGGTCGCCAGGGACCTGTCAGCGAGAACGATAAGCTGAAGGCTGATAACTCAAGGCTCGCCAAGAGGTCGTAGACCTCCTGGCGCATCTACTTCCCGGCCATCCTGCGCTTGGCCTGGTCGACCACAATCTTCCTGACCCGCGGGTTCTTTATGGCCTTTATAAAGGTTCGACGCGCGGTCTTGCTTTTTATCAGTTTGAGGGCTATGGCCTTCTTCATGGCTTGCCTCGCTTTCGGGTGTTCATGTAAGGCTCTCCGGATTTGCGAAGGAGCGCCTGCTCGGGTCAGGTCGCCCTGTCTATCTCGGAGTGGTATCTGCTGCCCAGGCGTCCACCCAGAAAGCCGCCGAGCAGCGCCAGGAGCACAGCGGCCAGGGCGGTTACGATGCCAACGACCCCGGCGGCGGCCAGATCTCCGGCCGTGGACAGCAACCCATCGACGGTGTTGGCGATGCGCTCGGCCGCCACGTCAGGCAGGAAACCGGAAAAGACCACCGCGGCCAGAGCGAGGATCAAGACCACGATAAACGTCCAGACGAGCACCATCGCCCCGTTGCGGCCTCCGTCGAACCGCGCGAGGCGGCCGGCCACGTACCCGCCGAAGAAATAAGTCAGGAAGATCAAAACCCCGAGCAGGGCAAGGCCCGTGATGGCCGAAGTGCCGAGTTGTCCGTTCGAAAGATCCAGCGGGAGGCCGAAGGGAACGAGCACGAGCCCTGCGGTGGCCGAGAAGACCGCCCCGAGAACGAGGGCGAAGATCAGCCCGAGAAAGCTGGCCAGCCAGTCCACTCCCCCGTACATATCCCTCAGCCGGTCCTCACGCTCTTCCGCGGCCTCGAAGTAACCCCGCGGGTAGGGAGTCGCGTCCCTCGTGGTATCCGGGTAGCCCGACCCCCTGATAACGCGGGTCTCCTTATCCCCGGAAGTCTCCCTGGCCGCCCTTCTAGACTCGGGAGACTCGGTCTCCCCCGACCGGACCTGTCGCGTAGCATCGGCGCCGTTGCCGGTGGGCACACGGCGAGTCTCATCGTCGGCATCTCCCAGTGGGCCCGTTCTGCGGCGCTCCTCGCGACCCTCTTCCGGCCTGTCGCTCATCCGTAACCCCTTTACGTCATATCGCAGGTCTGTCGTCTGTAGTACAGTTGTAGATTCTACCCTGCACGCGTCCCTGGCACGCGTGGGTCCGGCCCAAAGTGCCGAAATAGGACCGCGCCGGGGCCAGATTATGTACATCAGGCCGAGAATCTGCCTTGATCTCGTAGCCTGACTTGTACGCGGGGCCATATGCAAAGGGTGCGCCCCTTCATATCATGGCGGGTGTTGCAAAAAGTCCCCCATGTTGGGGCTGGGAAAAGAACGAGTATCCGAGGAGGTAAGCTTGGAGACGGCCGACAAGCAGAACATTTTGCAGCAGGCAGAGGAGAACAACGTACAATTCATCCGGCTGTGGTTCACCGACGTACTAGGCACTCTCAAGAGCTTCGCGATCACGGTCGAGGAGCTGGAGGATGCCCTGGACGGGGGTATGGGCTTCGACGGGTCTTCGATCACGGGCTACCAGGACATCGAGGAGTCCGACATGATAGCCATGCCGGATCCGACGACCTTCCAGACCATCCCCTGGAGCCCGCAGGACGCGCCGACGGCGCGCATGATCTGCGACGTGAGGACTCCTGATGGCGATCCCTACGTGGGCGACCCGCGCCACGTCCTGAGGCGCGCCCTGGAGCGGGCGAACGAGATGGGCTTCGATAAGTTCTACTGCGGGCCCGAGCTGGAGTACTTCTACTTCAGGGACTCCAATGGCACCGAGCCGCTCGACTATGGTGGCTATTTCGATCTGACCACGCTCGATGCGGCCACAGCCTTGAGGCGTGAGACGGTACAGTCGCTGCAGCAGCTCGGTATAAAGGTCGAGTATTCCCACCACGAGGTCGGCATCTCCCAGCACGAGATCGACCTCCGTTTCGACGATGCACTGGCGATGGCAGACAAGGTTATGACCTACAAGACCGTGGTCAAAGAGGTCGCCACCCGCCACGGGGTCTACGCCACGTTCATGCCCAAGCCTTTGAGGGACCAGAACGGCTCGGGAATGCACACCCACCAGAGCCTGTTCTCGGGCGGCAAGAACGCCTTCTTCGATGCGGACAACGAGTATTACCTCTCGGACGAGGCGCAGGCCTTCATCGCCGGACAGCTGCGCCACGCGCGTGAGATCAGCATAATCTTCGCCCAGCACGTGAACTCCTACAAGCGGCTGGTACCCGGCTACGAGGCACCTGTCTACATCGCCTGGAGCCGCCGCAACCGTTCCGCACTGGTCAGGGTCCCGCTCTACCACCCGGGCCAGGAGAAGGCGACGAGGATGGAGCTCCGTTGCCCCGACCCGGCGGCGAACATCTACCTCTGCTTCGCTGCACTCCTTCACGCCGGTCTCGAGGGTATCGAGAAGGGCTACGAGCTGCCCGAACCGATGGAGCGCAACCTTTACCACCTCACGTCCGAAGAACGCGAGAAGATGGGAATAGAGAGCCTCCCGGCCGACCTAGGAGAGGCGATCAAAGAAGCGGAGAACTCGGAGCTCCTGCACAAGGCACTCGGAGAGCACACCTACACCCGCCTCCTGCAGCTCAAGCGTGAGGAGTTCGAAGACTACAGGGTGCAGGTCACGCCTTACGAGCTCGAAAAATTCTTGCCTGTCTTGTAGGCATCAGGTTTCAGGCTACAGGTTTCAGGTTGGGGTGCGGTTCTCGCCGCACCCCGCGTTCGTAGCCGGAACCCGGCAAAAAAGAGAATCATCTCCGGCCAACGGGCCGAATCCGTAACCCAAACCCTGTAGGGGCGGTTCGCGAACCGCCCGCCCTACGGGTCTTCGATTAGGCGCAGAACCTCGGGAATAAGGTCTCTCGTGGTGCTGATGGCTTCGTGTGCGTAGATGGTCTCGTTGCCGGACCAATCGCCGAAGTATCCTCCGGCCTCGCGCAGGATCGGGGGGAAGGGTCCGCAATCCCAGGGATCCATGATGGGATCCAGCATCAGATCCGCCCTTCCCGTGGCGACGAGGGCGTGCCCGTAGGAGTCCGACCAGCCGCGGCTTTCTCCGGCGGCAGAGACGACCCGCAGCCAGGCGTCCCGGCGGCCATGCTCCCCGAAGCTGGCCGCTTCGGCGTAACAAGTCATACCTTGCGCGAGGCTCTGCGTAGTCGACACGTTGGCCCTGCGGCCATTCCGGTAGCATCCCTCGCCGGTGGCTGCGCACACCATCTCGTCGATGGCCGGAAAGTAGGCCGCGCCGACTTCACAGATGCCTTCTATCTCGAGTCCGATCAGGACCCCGTACAAGGGGACGCCGCGAACGAAGGACTTCGTGCCGTCGATGGGGTCAACGATCCAGCGATGGTCGGGATCGGAACCCTCTTCCTCCCCGTACTCTTCTCCCAGGATCGCGTGTTTCGGGTAGCGCTCCCCTATCCTCGCCCGGATGAGCCGCTCGGCCTCACGGTCGGCCACCGTCACGGGCGTATCGTCAGCCTTGAACTCGGGACGCGCCGCCTCCGTCCCGAAGTAGCCGAGCGTGAGCCGACCGGCCTCATACGCGGTCTGGGTGGCGAACTCGAGGTAGGGTCGCAGGTTCATGCTCGTAAGGTAGCATCCTTCTTGAGGCCGTGGGGATGGTGCAGGAGCCGGAGATGGCGGCAGCGGCGGGTGGAAGGGTCCGAGATCGGGACGTTGTCAGATCAGGTAAGGCCATCCTGGCCAAGACCGGCTTCTCTGGCCCGGAGGATGGCCTGTGTCCGGTCGGCTATCTGGAGCTTGGTGAAGATGTTGGAGATGTGGTTGCGCACGGTCTTGGGGCTCACGTACAGGAGTTTGGCAATTTTGGCGTTGTTGTGGCTTTGGGCTATGAGGTCGAGCACCTCGCGCTCGCGGGCGGTGAGCTCGGGGAAGGGTTCTGCGGGAGAGGCTGGTTGGGGGGCGGAGAAAAAGTCCGTGAGGCGACGGGCGATCTCCGCCCCGAAATAGGCGTCGCCTTCGGCCACGGCGCGGACCACCTTCAGGATCTCGGTGGGGTCCGCGCCCTTCAGCACGTAGCCCTTCGCCCCGGCCCGCATGGCGGAGAAGACCGAGTCGTTGTCCTCGAACATGGTGAGCACCACGACCCCGACTTTCGGATCGGAGCCCAGAATGCGCCGGGTCGCCTCGATGCCGTTTATCCCTGGCATCTGTATGTCCATGAGGACCACGTCCGGCCCGAGTTCGGCCGCCTTTTCGACCACCTCTTTTCCG
>Ga0126304_10000527_pt1 | contig 15867 bp, 17 predicted proteins | sample Plot25_FD_92538 | JGI IMG/M metagenome (GOLD analysis project Ga0126304, IMG submission 92538) | Serpentine soil microbial communities from UC McLaughlin Reserve, CA, USA - Plot25 | ecosystem: Environmental > Terrestrial > Soil > Grasslands | place: USA: UC McLaughlin Reserve, Lake County... | reverse complement strand
CTGCGCGAGCAGCTTGTTCCCGCGGCACTCGAGGGCACGAATGCGGATCCGCTGGTCGGCGGGACCACGTCGGAGACCATCGACTACGTCGACAACGTCACCAATCCGGCGCCGCTGGTATTCGCGTTCGTCCTGGGCCTCTCACTCGTCCTGCTGACGGTCGCCTTCCGCTCGATCGTGGTCGCGCTCACCGCGATCGCGCTCAACCTGCTCTCCGTCGGCGCCGCCTACGGCCTGCTCGTGCTGGTCTTCCAGAACGGCGTCGCAGCGGACTTCCTCGGCTTCCAGACCGTGGACACCATCGAGGCCTGGGTTCCGCTGTTCCTCTTCTCGATCCTCTTCGGCCTCTCGATGGACTACCAGGTCTTCCTGCTCAGCCGCATCCGCGAGCGCTTCGACCAGGGCGCCGACACCGCCGCGGCCGTCCGCTGGGGGGTCGCCTCGACCGCCCGGATCATCACCGGTGCGGCCCTGATCATCGTGGCCGTCTTCTCCGGCTTCGCCCGTGGCGACCTGGTCATGTTCCAGCAGATGGGATTCGGGGTGGCAGTCGCGCTGCTGATCGACGCCACCGTCATCCGATCGGTCCTGCTGCCGAGCGCCATGGTGCTACTCGGAGACCGCAACTGGTACCTCCCCCGCTGGCTCGAGTGGATCCCGCACCTCGAGGTCGAGGGGCACGTGGAGCCGAAGCCCCAGACCAGTCCCGTGTAGGCGCGCTGCGTGGTGAGGTCGGGCGTCAGGTCAGCTGACGAACCCGCTGACGATAGGCACCCGGCGTGGTCGACGTCGCCCGGCGGAAGTGCTGGCGCAGGTTGACCGCGGTGCCGAACCCGACCCGGCTCGCGATCACCTCGACCGGAAGCGTGGTGGCCTGCAATAGATCCTGGGCGCGCAGTATGCGTTGATGGGTGAGCCACCGCACGGGCGTCGTGCCGGTCGCTTCGACGAACCGTCGAGCCATTGTCCGGGGACTCATCGCGGCAAGCCCCGCGAGCTGCCCGACGGTGATCGGCTCGTCGAGGTGCTCGAACATCCAGTCCATCACCGATCCGAGCGCGTTGCCGAACCCTGAAACGGGGACCGGCGTGAACGCGAACTGCGACTGCCCGCCGTCGCGGTGCGCCGCGGTGACCATCCGCCGGGCGACTTGGTTGGCGATCTCGGGTCCGTAGTCCAGCCGGACGATGTGTAGGGCGAGGTCGATTCCGCTGGCTGTGCCGGCGGAGGTGAGCACTTGGCCCTCGTCGATGTAGAGGACGTCCGGTTCGACAAGCACCTTGGGGAAACGGCGGGCCAGGTCGTCTGTATCCATCCAGTGCGTGGTTGCGGCCCGCCCGTCAAGAATGCCCGCAGCCGCTAGCGCAAACGCGCCACCGCAGAACGACACCATCCGGGCTCCGCGCCCGTAGGCCGCGCGCAACGCGTCGACCATCGCCCGTGGTGGCTCGTGCGGGCAGGCGGGGACGATCACGGTGTCCGCGTCGTCGAGTGCCTCCAGGCCGAAGGGTGGGTCGAGCGTCCAGCCACCGTTGACCACCAGCGGGCGGACTACGCCCGCCAGTCGGTGGTCGTACCACTCGACGCCGAGCTCCGGCCGGCGGACCCCGAACACCTCGCACGACACCGCGAAGTCGAACGGGTTGGCGCCGGGGGAAAGCACGGTTACGACCCGATGCACCATTGGCTGCTGTTTCCTCCCCTCCGGACCGACCATACAACGGTGGCAGGATCGTTTCGGTACCTGGCGTGCGGCGGTCTCGTCTCGCGATCCTCCCCGCACCATGCTGAATACTCGACATCCCCGATTGGCACGCCGGATCGTCGAAGTGCCGCCCGGTTCGAGCGCTTTGTGGATCCCCTCGGCGTGCCAATTGTGATGGAAAGAGGCAAGCATGGACACTCTGATGGCGGATCGACTGCCGCGAATGAACAAGCCTGCTCCGCAGGCAGGTCGTCTGGAAACGGATCGGGCGCCTGCCGCCGGCGCCGAGCTGTTGGATTTTGCACGGACTCTCTCTGCGGCTTCGAGCCGCCAACAGCTCTCCCGCCGATTCGCTGACGGTTTCAGCCGACTGTTCGATCTCCCGATGTACGGGTTGTACGTCGTCGACCCTTGGACGGGCTCGCAGCGATGCGTGGCGTCGGCGGGCGTCAGCGACTCCTTTCTGGCCCGCTACGAGCGGGGCGGGCGGGAACTGAACTGGCTGGGAGCGCATGTCGACGACACCGGGCGCGCGGCCTACAACCTGGCGCTGATGTCGATGGACGAGTGGCTCGAGAACCCGCTCTACACGAAACTCAAGTACCTGCACGACATCCGCCACGAGGTCCAAGCGCCTGTGGTCAACGGCGACGGAGTCATCGGGACGCTGCACTGCGGCACGAACGATCCGCGCCGCGGGTTCACCCCGTACGAGGTTCGACTGATCGAAGCACTGGGCGGCGTGGTAGGCGCGGCGATCGAGGGAATCGACCACAGGGCGAACCTGGCACGTGAGCGCGACCAGGCCTGGGTGGCACTCGAGCGCACCGGGACCGCCGTGGTGATCACGGACACCACCGCCGCCGAGCCACGGCTCAACGACACCGCCCGGCGCCTGCTGGCCGAGGTGGTGGACGCCGAGTATGTACTGCACCGGGTGATCGCGCGACTTGGCACGGCGGTGGGCTTCGCGCGCCACGTCGATGTCGAACTTGTCGATGGTGGCACCGGACTCTTGTACGGCCAGTCCAGCTATACCCGCGCCGTTGGCAGCACGCTGGTCACGGTGATGGAGCTCCAGCGGGATCGATCCGAGATCGGGGCCGCGACGCTGACGGCCCTGACCCAGCGCGAGCGCGAGATCGCGCTGCTCGTCGTCGATGGCATGACCGACCGCGCGATCGCCCAGCGGCTGTACCTCAGCCACCACACGGTCAGCCAGTACGTCAAACGCATCTACCGCAAGGTGGACGTGTCATCGCGGGTCGCACTGACCCGCCGGCTGCTCGGCCCTCGCGACTCCCACGACCGCGGTTGAACGTCTCCGCGTGCCGTCCGGCCGGCCGCACATTTCGTTCAAGACGTGCGCCTACTGGTTCGTCACGATCGTGACGTCGACAGCCCGTCCAGCCAATCTGAGGAGAGGAGCACCCGATGAGAAGGGTTACCGTCACGGAGCACTTGACGCTCGATGGCGTGATGCAGGCTCCCGGTCGTCCCGACGAGGACACGCGGGGCGGCTTCGAGCACGGCGGCTGGGCCGTACCCAACAACGACGAGGTCATGGCGAGGGTGATGGGAGGGGGGATGGCCCGGGGAGGGTCTCTGCTCTTCGGTCGACGAACCTATGAGGACTTCTACGGCTTCTGGCCCCACCAGAAGGACAACCCCTTCACCGATGTCCTCAACGATGTCGAGAAGTTCGTCGCCTCGAGAACGCTCACCGAGCCGCTTCCGTGGAACAACTCCACCTTGCTCGAGGGCGACGCCGCCGACGCCGTGAAGGAGCTCAAAGAGCAACCGGGCGAGGACATCGGCGTTCTGGGAAGTGGAGAACTGGTCCAGTCCCTGATCCGCCATCAGCTCGTCGACGAGTACTTACTGATGATCCATCCGCTCGTCCTGGGGTCGGGTCGCCGGCTCTTTCCTGAGGGTGTCCACTCAAGCCTCCGCCTCGTCGACAGCGTCCCGACGACCACCGGTGTCGTGATCGCCACCTACCGCGCGTGAACCGTCTGTCCCCACGCCGCTGGCTCCGCCGCCTGGCGGTCGGCCTGGCGGTGCTGACGGTCCTAGTATCGGCCGTCTACGGCTGGGCGTGGTTGTCGCTCGACCGGTCCACCACCGCGAGGGCGATGCTGTGGATGGAGGCGGATGTCGGCGACCAGGACCGATTTCCTTCCCGTGTCATACCGGCCGGTGCGGACGCAGGTCCACTTCGTCGCGGTGGCGAGATCGATTTCTCCACGCCGTCCGCCGTCGCGGCGGAGGCGGGAGGGGACCTCGCCGAGTTTCTGAGCGACACCGACACGTTCGCGTTCCTTGTGATGCAGTCCGACCGTTTGGTGTACGAGCGCTACTTCGACGGCTCGGATTCGCGGACACTGGAGACGAGCTTCTCCGTTGCGAAATCGTTCGTCTCGACGCTGGTGGGCATCGCTCTCGACGAGGGTGTGATCGGCAGCGTCGAGGATCCCGTAACCGAATACCTTCCGGAGCTGGCGGCGCGCGATCCACGGTTCGAGCGGATCACGCTGCGCCACCTGCTCACGATGACGTCGGGCCTCCGGTACGACGAGCAGGCGCTCCCCTTGCCCTGGGGGGACGACATCGAGACCTACTACGGGACGAACCTTCGCGATATCGCCCTCGACCACACGGAGATCGAGCAGCCGCCGGGGCAGGAGTGGCTGTACAACAACTACAACCCGCTGCTGCTCGGCTTGGTGCTCGAGCGCGCCACGGCGATGTCGGTGTCCGAGTACATGGCCACCCGGCTCTGGCAACCACTCGGCGCAGAACGCGACGCCACCTGGAGCCTCGATTCCAAGCCGTCCGGGTTCGAGAAGCTGGAAAGCGGACTCAACGCGACAGCGGTCGACTACGCGCGATTCGGTGCGCTGTTCCTTCACAACGGGGAGTGGAACGGTACGCGCATCGTCTCGGAGGACTGGGTACGCACAGCCACGGCCGTTGACGCGGCCACCGATCCGGCCCCGTTCTATCAGTACTTCTGGTGGGTCGATGTGGAGCGTCCAGGACGCTTCTACGCTCTGGGGAACTTCGGTCAGTACGTATATGTGGCTCCCGATGCGGATTCCGTCGTGGTTCGACTCGGTGGTGACTGGGGGGTGGACAACGACACCTGGCTCGCCACGTTCCGCGACATCGGCGACCAACTCGCGCGCGGCTGACCGATTCGTTCACGACCCCGGTTGGCGGGTGTCGGGACCAACTCAGCCGGCGTGGTGTGAGGTTCCCCCTCCCGCCGTACCGGCAGCACTTCGGCTGGTGGGCGCTGTTCGAGGACAACGAGGGCACCCGGTACGCCCTGGGGCAGTGGTACGACCGTGCACCGACCCCAGAACTCCGCTGAAGACGGTTCCGTCCACCACCAGGGCCGGCCGGGCCGGCGACCGCCGCAAGCTGACTCCACCGGACCTGCCTTGAGGCGGTCGCCCTCCGACGCCCGATCGGCGGCAGGCCACGCTACAAAAAAATTCTGAGCGGTTTTGCCCGCTTTGAATCACTGCCGCCCTCGCGGGTACTGAGTCGGCCCAACGGTAAATCCCGGGAGGTTGCAATGGGGTCCACAGATATCGGCCGGCCCACAGTGGGGCGGCACACCGAACAGTCCCAGAACGACGACCAAGGCGTCTCCGAACGGGCCAAGCAAGCCACTTCGGTAGCGTCCGACCAGGCCGGACAGGTTGCGAAGACGGCGCGCAACCAGGCTCGGGAGGTCACATCCGAGATCTCCACCCAGGCACGCCAGGTCGTGCACGAACTCCGCACCGACCTCCGCGACCAGTCGATGACTCAGCGGGACCGCCTGGCAGGTGCGCTCAGGCAGTTCAGCGACGACCTCGACCGCATGTCGTCCACTGGCCAATCCGGGTTCGCCGCCTCGGCCGCGACCCAGCTCGCCGGCAAGAGCCGCGAACTCTCTCAGTTTCTCCAGGACCACGAGCCCTCTGATCTCCTGGACGAGGTCAGAAGGTTCGCTCGGCAACGGCCCGGTGCGTTCCTCGCCGGCTCCGCCCTTGCCGGGGTGCTGGTCGGACGGCTTACCCGCGGTGCGGCTGCGGGCAGTTCGGCCGACGGACGTACCGAAGGCCAGCCGGACACGGGACCGTCGATCCGTAGCCAGGACGGCGAGGGAACGCAAGGCAGTCTCGGCGTTACATCCGCAACCCCGCGCCTGGTCCCCGCCTCGTCCGGTGGTCTGCCCGGCACAGCAGACGAGGAACTCCTCGAGCCGCGCGGGGGCCGGCGATGACCACGCCCTTCGATGCCGAACACGCGCAAAGCCGTCGACAGTTCGATGGTCAGCCCGACGTGGAGGGCCGCTCGCTGGGAGATCTGGTCGGCGAGGTAGCCGACGACCTCACCCGACTGTTCCGGCAGGAACTCGAGCTGGCGAAGGTCGAGGCCAAACAGGAGGCAACGAAGCTGGGCAAGGGCGCCGGAATGCTTGCCGGTGCGGGCCTGGCGGCGCACGTCGTCGTGTTGTTCCTGTCCGTCGCCCTGATGCTGTTGCTGGGCCGAGTCATGGATCTCGACCTCGCAGCACTGATCGTGGCCGTGCTTTGGGCCGTCGTCGCCGGAATCCTCGCATCCGTAGGGCGACAGCGGCTGCGCTCGGCGCAACTCACGCTCGAAGAAACCAAGGCAACCCTGAAGGAGGACGTCCAATGGGCGAAGAGACTCAAGGACTGAAGCGGGAGATCGACGACACCCGGAATGACCTGTCGCGTGACGTCGACGCGCTCACCGAGAAGGTGAGCCCGAGCCGCGTCGTCGACCGGCGCATGCGGCGTGCGAAGGATCGCGTCACGAGCGTGCGAGACCAGATCATGGGATCGGCTTCCGATGTCGGTGAGCGCACCCGGAGCGGGGTGTCCGCGACCGGGGAGACGGTCCGAAGCAAGACGGAGGGAAGCCCGTTCGCCGCCGGACTCGTGGCGTTCGGTGCCGGCCTGCTGGTAGCGGCACTCATTCCACCCAGCAAGAAGGAGACCCAGCTCGCCAGCCAGGCGATGGACGCCGCGAAGGAGCACGGCGGGCCGATCGCCGACGAGGCTGCCAGCATCGGTCAGGAGGTCGGCCAGGACGTCAAGGATCGCGCCCAGGAGGCTGCCGAGTCGGTGCGAGAGACTGCAGCCCAAGCCGCGGATCGGGTCAAGGAGGAGGGCAGGTCCTCGGCGCAGACGGTTGCGGAGGAGGCCAAGCAAGGCGCCAGCTGACTGCACACACCATCCGGCGCCCCGTTCACCGCTTCAGGTGACGGGGCGCCGTCGTGTGAGGAGACTCAGGCTGCAGCATGAGCGGATGTCCGTGAACGGCCGGCGGTTCCGACGTCTCCGGTGAGCGGCACCGACGGGGTGCAAGCAGACAGGAGAGGATCATGAAATACATGATCATGCTGTACGCCTCGCAGCAGCAGTACGACCTCATGGCCGGTAAGGCCACCGGCCAGCCCGCGTGGTCCCAGGATGACGTCGCCGCGATGTACGAGTTCATGGGAAGGTGGAACCAGGAACTGGTCGAATCGGGTGAGTTCGTCGACGCGCATGGCCTGGCTGCTCCTGTTCACACCAGGAGAATCCATGGGCTCAAGAACGGGGTTCCGGTCGTGACCGACGGACCGTACCCCGAAACCCAGGAGGTCCTCGCCGGCTACACGATCCTCGACTGCGAGAGCTTTGACCGGGCGACCGAGATCGCCGCACGCATTACGAAGGCCCCCAGCCCAGGAGATCTGAGCGGTGCCTACGTGGACGTGCGTCCGGTCGCAGACGACGTCGGCGGCCTGGAGGTGTAGCAACCTTCGTGACCGACAACGACCTCGAGGGCCTGCTGCGCCGGCTGGCGCCGCAGGTCCTCGGCGCCGTGGTACGGCGTTACGGGCACTTCGACACCGCCGAGGATGCGACACAAGAGTCGCTCCTCGCGGCCGCCACCCAATGGCCGAAGGACGGCATCCCCGACAGTCCCCGTGGCTGGCTGATCACGGTCGCCTCGCGCCGTCTGACCGACCTGCTGCGGAGCGAGCAAGCTCGCCAGCGCCGTGAAGACGCCGCCGCCCGGTGGACCTTGCCCGACCAATGGCTCGCGCCGCCTGCCGACCAGCCGCCGTCGGAGTCTGACGACACGCTCATCCTGCTGTTCATGTGCTGCCACCCCGCGCTGTCGCCGGCATCGCAGATCGCGCTGACCTTGCGGGCGGTCGCCGGCCTGAACACTGCGGAGATCGCGCGGGCGTTCCTGGTGCCGGAGGCCACCATGACCCGACGCATCAGCCGGGCCAAGCAGCGCATCAAGGACAGCGGTGTCCCCTTCGGCATGCCCTCCGGCTCGGAGCGCTCCGAACGGCTCGGCGCAGTTCTCCACGTGCTCTACCTGATCTTCAACGAGGGCTACGCCGCGACGTCCGGACCCAGCCTGCAGCGCGTGGAGCTCTCGGCCGAGGCCATCCGGCTGACCCGCATTGTGCACCGGGTGCTGCCCGATGACGGCGAGGTGACCGGGCTGCTTGCACTCATGCTGCTGACCGACGCGCGCCGGCCGGCGCGGACCGGGCAGGACGGCGCGTTGATCCCGATGGACGAGCAGGACCGGAGCCTGTGGAACGCCGACGACATCGCAGAAGGTGTTGCGCTCGTCACCGAGGCCCTACATCGCGGAGCGGCCGGGCCGTACCAGCTCCAGGCCGCGATCGCCGCCCTCCACGACGAAGCGGCGAGCGCCGAGGCAACCGACTGGCCGCAGATCGTGGCGCTGTACGAACTGCTGATGCGGACGTCCGACAACCCCATGGTGGCGCTGAACCACGCCGTGGCAGTCGCCATGGTGGAAGGTGCACACGCCGGGCTGGACCTGCTCGGAGAGCTCCAGACCGACGAGCGGATCGCGGAAGACCACAGGCTTCACGCGGTCCGCGCGCACCTCCTCGAGATGGCCGGCGATCGTGCAGCGGCACGCGACTCGTACCGAGCCGCGGCCAAGCGAACGACCAGCCTTCCGCGACAGCGCTACCTGCACGCCCGAGCCGCCCGCCTCACCGAGGACGCCTGAGCGTGCCCGTGTCGGCGTCCCTGGCGTCCGAGCGACCAGGCAGGATCGGTGGGATGCGCGCCTGGATCCTGCACGTCGACCTCGACCAGTTCATCGCGGCGGTCGAGGTCCGGCGGCGGCCGGAGCTGCGCGGTCTCCCGGTCGTTGTCGGCGGCTCCGGTGACCGCACCGCTCGCCGGCAGGTGGTTGCGACGGCCTCGTACGAAGCGCGGGCGTTCGGCGTCCACTCCGGGATGCCGCTGCGGATGGCTGCCCGCAAATGCCCTGAGGCGGTCTTCCTGCCGTCCGATCCGGCGGCCTACGAAGACGCCTCGGCGGAGGTCATGGAGACGCTCCGCGACTTCCCGGTCGTCGTCGAGGTCTGGGGCTGGGACGAGGCGTTCCTCGGCGCCGAGATCGACGATCCGGAGACACTGGCGCACGCCATCCGGACGGCCGTGCTCGAGCGCACGGGCCTGTCCTGCTCCGTCGGCGTCGGCGAGAACAAGCAACAGGCGAAGCTCGCGACCGGGTTCGCGAAGCCGGGCGGCGTCGCCAGGCTGACCCACGACACCTGGTGGGAGATCATGGGCGACCGGCCGACGGAGGCGCTCTGGGGCGTCGGCCCCCGGATGGGGCAGCGACTCGCCGATCTCGGGCTGCACACGGTTCGCCAGCTCGCGAGTGCCGACCCCGACGTGCTCAGCCACGCGTTCGGGCCGCGGATGGGACCGTGGTACGGGTCGCTCGGCCGCGGTGTCGGCGACACGCACGTCACCGACGTCCCCTGGGTGGCGAAGTCGCGCAGCCATGAGACCACGTACCCGGAGGACGTCGCCGATCCGGCCGAGATCGCCGAGCGGGTCGCCGGCCTGGCCCGCGCCGTGACCCGCGAGGTGGTCGACCAGGGCCGGACGGTGGTCCGGGTCGCGGTCAAGGTGCGGTTCTCGTCCTTCTTCACCCAGACCCGGATCAGCAAGCTGCCGGAGCCGACCCGCGAAGCCGACGCCGTGGCCGCAGCCGCGCTACGGGTGCTGGGCCGGTTCGAGCTCGGCCGTCCGGTGCGCCTGCTCGGCGTGCGGGTCGAGCTCGATGACGTCGCCGCAGCCCGCCACGGTGGAGTGTAGGACCGTGGCCGACGTGCTGGTGATGGCCGAGGCCGAAACAACTACGCGGGGTTCGGGTCCTGCACAGTCCAGCGGTTGCCGTCCGGGTCGGCGAAGAAGACGAACGCGCCGCCCGGTCCACGTTGGACGTCGCTCGTTCCGAGCCCACGCCCGGCGAGCTCAGCCCGGGCGGCGTCGATGTCGTCGACCACCAGCTGCAGGCCCGCAACGGAACCCGGCTCCGTGTCGACGATCCCGGTTCCCATGGCGATCGAGCACGGCGATCCCGGCGGCGTCAGCTGCACGAAGCGCAGGTCATCGCCGACCCGATGATCATGGTCGAGTGTGAAGCCCGCCTTCTCGGTGTAGAAGGCGATCGCTCGGTCGACGTCGGACACCGGAACGGCTACCAGCTCGAGCCTGAAGTCCATGAGCCGTGACCATACCGGGGGCCGCTGTCGAGCCGCCGATCAGGTCACGTCACGCCGTGCAGGGGTGGCGATGATGTTTGCAACGATGCGCTCGCAGAGCCGGTGCGTCTCGAGCGCATCGGCTGCGTCCAGGCGCCGGCCGGTCCGCACGGCGTCGAGGAACTCCGCACACATCGCGGCGAACCCCCGCTGCACCGAGACCGACGTCCACTCGTCACGGCGCGCGACGGCCTCGACCCCGTGCTCGTAGCGCGTGACCTCGGCCATCTCGACTATCCGTGTGCGCCGGCCCGGTGCCGCGACCTCGAGCACCTCCTGGGTGCTACCACTGTCGCGGTCCATCGTCCCGATCCCGACCCGTTCACCGTCCTCGACGGTCATCAGGACGCGGTGCAGCAAGCCGTCCGCCACCCGAGCATTGACCCGGAAAAGGTCGGAGGCGCCGACGAGAAACCGCAGCGTGTCGACGACATGGATGAAGTCGTCGAACACCACCCGGCGCGGCGAGTCCGGCAAGCCACGCCGGTGCTTGTGCAATAGCACGACGTCGAGATCCGGCCATGCGGCGACGTCCCGATAGGCCGGGGCGAACCGTCGGTTGAACGCCACCATGAGACCGACCTGGCGTCGGTCGGCAAGGTCTACCAGCCGCGCCCCTTCGTCGTAGGACTCCGCGAGCGGCTTGTCCACCAGGGTGGGCACCGCGGCGTCGAGCAGAACCGTCACGATCGGAACGTGAGCGGACGTGGCTGAGTGGACGAACGCGGCGTCCACGCCGGAGGCAAGCGCGTCCTCGATGTGCTCATAGGTCCCCGGCACCCGCCACGACCGACCGAGCTCGCGCCGGACGATCGGATCGCGGGTGACGAAGACCGGCTCGATCTCAGGGTCGGCGGCAAGAACCGGCAGGTAGGCCTTGCGGGCGATGTCGCCGAGACCGACAAGTGCTACGCGCACGGGTGACCGGATGCCGGATTCATGCGAGCAGGCTAGCCGTGGCTCCGGCCGGTCACCGGTCCCGAGGCTTGTCCATTGCAGTTGACCACGATAGGAACTAATCAGGCCGCGGTCGTAGCGGCCTTCCGTCCGGGAGGTTCTGGGGGATGCCTCCCCTCGACCGGAAGGAGCACGAAATGCGCAGAGCCCTCACGACATTCGCCACAGTGGCCGTGCTGGCCACCGGCCTGAGCGGCGCCTCGGTCGCCACGGCCGATCCGACGCACAACCCGGGTGGCCCGTGCATCCAGCCCGACCAGAATGTCAGCCTGGCCGGCGTCGCCGGCTACGACGATGTCGTCCGTGAACTCGACCGGATCGAGAAGACCAGCGATGGTCTGGTCAGCGTCGACTCCGCGGGCACGTCCGGTGAAGGCCGGCAGCTGCTGTACGCGACCGTCGGCACCGGTCCGACGACCTTCTGGTTGCAAGCGCGCATCCACGGAAACGAGATCCACAGCACCGAGGCGACGCTGCAGATCCTCGACCACCTTGCCAGCGGCGACCCTACGTCGAAGCTGATTCGCGAGCAGCTCACCGTGATCGTTATTCCTATGTACAACCCGGATGGGTCCGAGGCCAACATCCGCCAGAGCACCACGCCGAACCGGATCGACCTCAACCGGGACTGGGAGAACTTCGCTCAGCCGGAGTCGGTCGCCTTCTGGAAGCTCTGGCGGGACACCGCACCGCAGCTCGCGCTCGACCTGCACCACATGGGGCAGGCACCCATCGTGGACGGCACCAACGATCTCAACCAGTTCCAGATAGGCGCTCGCTCGATCGACCCGTCGCGGATGACGGCCGAGCAGTGGCTCACCAACCGGCAGATGGCCATGGTCAGCGTCGACGCCCTCGACCACTACGGGTTGGCCAATGTCGCGCACTACCCGATCATCGACATCACCAACGCCGTGATCAGCCGAATGCTCATGGGCGGCACGGCCCCGGCCGGGGAGGAGCCGGTGACGGAAACACCCACCAAGGGGGCGATCTTCTACGAGGTGCGGTCGGTCGGTCAGAAGAGCAATGGTCAGCTCGAGTACCTCTTCCGGGTCCCGACCATGGCGGTGCTCACAGCAGCCGCCGACGGGTCGCTGACATCCACCGACATCTCCGGCTACACGAGCCTGCCGTTTGCCAGCCAGGGCCCGTGCGGCCAGGAGTAAGGACGCGGTGGTAGCCGCGGCCGAGTGACCCGCGTGCTCGAGGCATCGAGGTTCGCTCCGGAACACCCTCCGGCCCCGCGCCACACGCGGCGCCGGAGGGTCGGTCGTCCAGCACCTGAGGGAGGGCCGTACCCTTCCCAGCCACGCCACCGATTACTGCAATGAGGCGGGGAGGGTTCCGACTGGCGATCGGAGAAGGGTTCGACGAGGTCCTCAACGCGGCGCGCGCGGGCGCGCCGTGGGCTTTCGAGCGTCTCTATACCGACCTCGCCCCAGCCGTCCTCGGCTACCTGCGTCTGCAGAACGCGGCCGAGCCCGAGGACCTCACCAGCGAGGCCTTCCTCGGAATCTTCGCGCGGCTGAGCTCCTTCCAGGGCAAGGAACCGCAGTTCCGTTCCTGGGTCTTCACGATTGCTCATCGCAGGCTGATCGACGAGCGTCGTCGTGCCGTCCGGAACCGGTCGACGCCCACGGCCGGCAACGAGATCCTCGACCGGATCGGCGGCGACACCGAACAGGACGCGCTCGCCGTCATCGGCAGTCGTCGCGTGTACGAACTGTGCGCCGAGCTGTCCGACGACCAGCGCGAGGTACTCATCCTGCGGATCGCCGGCGACCTCACGGTCGAGCAGGTGTCGGTGATCGTCGGAAAGTCCGAGGGGGCAGTCAAGGCCCTACAGCGAAGGGCGCTCATGTCGCTGCGAAGACGAGTTGAACGTGAAGGCGTACCCCTATGAGCGGCTGGGGCGATGACGTGGGTGAGATGCCTACACGACGCCCGATCGACGACGCCTCGGCCGAGGCCCTGCTGCGCGATGCTGCTGTTCCGCGCGAGATGGAGCCGCTCGCCGGCTTCATCCGTGCGATCCGGTCCACCGCCACGCAGCAGGTCCGCCCGAGTCGTGAGCTGGCCGCGCGAATGGCATCAGGTGTCTTCGTCGTCGAGGAGATCGACAGACGAACGACTGTGGGACGGGCGTTGTCGAGGCTCGCTGCGCTGAGCCTGCGCACCAAGGTAGTAGCCGGGCTGGTCGCCACCATGACGGGCCTTACCGGCGTCACTGCGGCGGGCGCCCTCCCTGACGCCGCCCAGGCCCGCGTCGAGAGTGCCATCGAGTCGATCACGCCGATCGACTTCCCCGACCCCGCGGAGTTCGGTCAGGAGGTTGCCGAGGACGCCGAAGACGGTGGCGTCGACGGCCAGGAGATCAGCGAAGATGCCCGGGAGCAAGGTCGCCAGCCCGGATATCAGGGCAAGGCCGACGAGTACCGGCCCGTCGCCCCGCCGGCGCTCACACCGGATAACACCATGCCAGGAGCACCCGCAGACCTGCCGGAACCCGACGCCCACCCGGGCGCCGACCAAGCCGGCCCACCAGAGAACCTGCCAGTCGACCCGTCGGATTCTAGATAGGCCACCACAGGACGGCCCCCGCACGCGTCACCCCCGGCGCCCGCGGGGATGCCAGCGGCCGCGACCCCGGTCCCCCAGCCGGGGTCGCGGCCCGCATTTCGGTTGACCCCGGGTTGACGCACCAGGCTGTTCCTGGACTCGAATGTCGACGGCGCCGACCTCGACGGCATCAACCTGCGGCGCTACGGCTACCGATTGGCTGCGGCTACGCCAGCGACCGTGACTATGCGCCATTGACCGCTTAGATTCCCAGTGGGTTATATTACCGGGATGGCAACAACGTTCGACGTCCTGGCGGAGCCGCGGCGACGGGAGATCCTCGACTTGTTGCGCGCCGGGGAGTTGCCGGTCGGCGATTTGGTCGAGCAACTCAGCGTGACCCAACCTGGTGTGTCCAAGCACCTGCGAGTGCTTCGTGAGGCCGGCCTGGTCGAGGTGCGTCGGGACGCCCAGCGGCGCTGGTATCGGTTGCGGGCCCAACCCCTGGCCGAGGTCGACGCCTGGTTGGCGCCGTACCGACATCTGTGGAATGCCCGGCTCGACGACCTCGAACGTTTCCTGGACGCCCAGCCCGATGGGGAAGCGACGAGCTGAAGGGACCAGATCATGGAATCGACACCGGCGACGTTGACCACCACAGATGGGCGGCCGACGCTGCGCTTCGAGCGGCACCTCGCCCATTCCCCACATCGTGTCTGGAAGGCGATCACTGACCCCGAGGATCTGTTGCACTGGTTCCCTGCCCGGATGGAGACCGACCTCGAGGTCGGCGCACCGATCAGGTTCACCTTCGAGGAGGACTTCGGCGTGGACCCCGGCGGAGGCGAGATCCTCGAGATCGACCCGCCGCGGCTCTTCGAGTACACCTGGCGCGACGACGTGCTTCGGTGGGAGATCCTTCCCGACGGGCAGGGCTGCCGACTGATCTTCCTGCATACGCTCGGCGACGAGGGCGGCGGCAAGCTGGCCGCAGCGCGCAACGCCGCGGGCTGGGACGCCTGCCTGGAGGCACTCGAAGCGCGGCTGGCCGGCCGTACCGCCGAGCAGCCGCGGTCGGAGCAGATGTTGGCTGCGATGGAGCAATACATCGAGCGGTTCGGCCTGGGTGAGGGTGCGGTGCACGACCATCCCGACGGCTACCTGATCCGGTTCCAGCGCGACCTGGTGTGGCGACCCGTGGACGAGGTCTGGTCGATGCTGGTCGATGACAAGGATCCGGCCGTCGGGTCGGAGCCGCCATGGCGATTCGCCAACGAACACGCGCCGGCCGGACCAGTGACGGAGGTCGAGCGAGCTCATCATCTGGAGTTCGCCTGGCTCCACGATGGGGCACAGGTCGGCCGCATCAGCTGGGAGCTGACCGCGGCCCCAACGTCAGGGGAGCCGCGTGACGGTCACCGCGTCGGTACCGTCACGGCTCGCTGACCTGCGGGCCAAGCTGCTCGCCGCCTACCAGACGCATCTGGAACTGTCTTCGCGGCACTGAACGGTGACGTCCGGCCCTGGCCCGCCGAACGTACCGAGGAGTTGGAGAAGAGGTACGCCGAGCGGCTAGATGGCGGAGCCTCGGCGAAATCTTCTCCGGTCACACCCGGCGCTTGAACGCCCGCACCGACAACGGGGCGAACACGGCCACGATGACGGCCGCCCAGATCAGAGTCCATGTGACCGCTTCCGCCGCCGGCCCACCGGTCATGAGGGCGCGAGTGGCGTCGGCGACGTGAGTGACCGGGTTGACGTTCACGAAGCTCTGCAGCCAACCGGGCATGGTCTCCACTGGCACGAACACGTTGCTGACGAACGTCACCGGGAACAGTGCGGTGAAGCCGAACAACTGGACATGCTCGGGATCCTTGGCCAGCAAGCCCACCAGCACCGAAACCCACGAGAACGCGAGCGCGAACACCAGAAGCAGGACGACCGCCGCGAGCAGAGACGGCAGGTTCGTCCCGACGCGGAAGCCGAGGATCATCCCGACCGCGAGCAGGAG
>Ga0126304_10000525_pt1 | contig 15874 bp, 19 predicted proteins | sample Plot25_FD_92538 | JGI IMG/M metagenome (GOLD analysis project Ga0126304, IMG submission 92538) | Serpentine soil microbial communities from UC McLaughlin Reserve, CA, USA - Plot25 | ecosystem: Environmental > Terrestrial > Soil > Grasslands | place: USA: UC McLaughlin Reserve, Lake County... | reverse complement strand
GTCTCCCAGCGGACGCGTGAGATTGGCGTCCGGAGCGCAATCGGTGCGTCGCGCGGACAGATTACCGGTCTGATCCTGCAACAGGGGTTGTGGAAAGGGGGCATCGGCGTCGTGCTGGGTCTGATTGGCGCCGCGCTCCTCAGCAGGTCCATGACGAGCCTGCTGTTCAATGTCAAGCCAACCGATCCTGCTGTATATGCGGCGGTGTCTTTCGTGCTGATCACCGTCGCGCTCCTCGCCAGCTATTTGCCGGCGCGCCGCGCGTCCCGGATCGATCCCCTGATTGCCTTGCGCGATGAGTAAGAACAGCCTCCGTCGACCGCTTTAACTCCGCCGTCATTCGTCGCTTGACGGATAAACTCAGGTCAGATGCTCTACGACCCGGTGAGTTGGGTCACGATTGTCGGCGGCGCAACCCTCCTCGGAGCCGCCGCTCGGGCGCGCTTACACGTGAGCGTGCGTCTCGCTCTGATCGTTTTCGCAGGATTTCTCCTGCGGCTCGACGCCGCCTGGCAGTGGTCGCTGCACATCTGGGACGAGAGTTTTCACGCGCTGGTCGCCAGCAATCTGCGTGATGCGCCTTTCATGCCCCTGTTGTATGCGCGTCCCGCCGTTCCCTACGATCGGTTGGATTGGATGTCCAACCACGTCTGGCCCCACAAGCCCCCTGGCGCGCTGTGGCTCATGGCACTGAGCCTGAAGATCTTCGGCACCAACGAGCTGGCGGTACGCGCGCCAAGCGTCCTTCTCTCCACGGCCGGTGTGGCCCTGACATTCTTCATCGCCGCATCGCTCGTATCGACTCGGGTGGCGTTGCTTGCGGCAGGCGTTCATGCAGTGAACGGATTTCTGATCGCGCTTGCGGCCGGGCGTCGCGTCGCCGACCACGTAGACACGGCTCTCGTGTTTTTCGTCCAACTTGGGTGCGTTGGCACCGATTTCGCTCGAATCCGGCCGGAAACGGCGCAAGCCGCGAAATTCAACGCAATAGCAGCGGCACGGCAGTGGCGCACCGGAGCAGCCCCCGAATGCCGGAGGGAACGCCCTTTCCAAGGTCGGAGAACAGGTCATGCGTGATTCCCCAGACGGTCCGCGGCGGTCCGTTGGCTGGACGACAATCGTCATCCTCCTTTGTGCGACCTCCATCGCTTTGCCGGCGCAGACCGCTCCACTAGCGCTTGTCTCGACTGCCTGGTCGCCGTTCACCAACGCCCGCGGGGAGCCCCGTTTCGCCCTCGATCTGGTCGAAGCCGCTCTTGCGCGATTGGGGATGACCGCGAACACGACTATCGTCAGCGCGGCGGAGTTCAACTCCTCACTGGTCGCCGGGCGATTCGACGGGAGCGGGGCCGTGTGGAAGGACCCGGATCGCGAGCAGGCGCTGCTCTTTTCGGAACCCTACCTCGAGAATCGCCTCGTGCTGGTCGGACGCCACGGCGCCGATGTGTCGGCGAAGGTGCCAGCGGATCTGACGGGCAAGCGCGTCGCCATGGTCGAGGGGTACGCATACGGCGATGCCATCGACAACGCCGGCATGGCGATCGCGCGTTCGCGGAGCGAGCAAGACAGCCTCGCTCAACTGCTCAACAGCAGCGTCGACTACACGCTGATGGACGACCTCGTCATCCAGTACATCGTGAGCAACTACCCCAGGGAAGCCGGAACGCGACTGGAGATCGGCTCACGGCCGCTGGTCACGCGTCCTCTCTACTTTGCCGTCAAACGGACCCGTCCGGATGCGCAATCGATAATCACGCGCTTCAATGCGCAGCTCCGCGGGATGATCACCGATCGCACCTACCATCGATTGCTGCATGTGAACTGGATCCGAGCGGACATCACCGGTGACGGCGTCCCTGAGTACGTGCCGGCGAATGACCGGGCAGGTACATCGGAACCGAAGCGTGTCTATTCGCTCTTCACCGCGTCGACGATGCCGATGAAGCCGCCGGAGAAGACCGGGTTCTATGTCGGCGGCAGTCTCTACGAAGACTGGGCGCGAGTACCGGCGAGATACAAAGTTCACTATTCAACGGACCTCGATCCGGGCAGGTCCTCGGCATCGATCTTCACGTTCAGGTGGTGAATACTGCCTAAGCGCTCGGGAGAACGGGAGTGCCTACCCATCCGATCTGCTGATACATCGTCAGGAAATCGAACACGTTCCATCCCTCGAGCAGTTGACCGCCTCCGACACGAGCCATGGTCATGCCGGTGAAGTCGACCGGGCGATTGGTCGGTTCTCCGCCGAACGAGTGACCCACGTGACGTCCCTTCACTCTGCAAAAGGCGACACACATGTCGTCCTGAACCACCGTCCGCTCGACGATCACCTCGAGATCGCCGAGGGCCTCTCGGAACATGTGGAACACAGGTTTGAAGCCTGACGGTCCCAGGACCGCAGGCCCGCCGGGCCCGGAGAGGCCGAAGACTTTACTGCCCGGGGCGACCAGCCGATCGATCGCGTCTTCCCTGCCTTCGTCCCAGACCTCCCTGAACCACTGTCGGAGCAGCGCGTCGGGCGTTGATGACATCTTTCATCTCCTGGTCACTGCGACTTGCAGATTGAAAACGGCAACTTGCAGAAAGTTGCCACCGCATTCAACTTTGGCGCGAGCCGTCAGGCCGCCGCATGCGTATCGTAAAGCTGACGCATGCAGGCGATCGCAACAATCGGGCTCAGCCACAAATTTTCCGCCGAGGCCGTTCTCGACGACGTGAACCTCGCGGTTCCAGCCGGCAGCATTTACGGGTTTCTCGGTCCCAACGGTGCCGGCAAGACGACAACGCTGCGGCTGGTGCTCGGGCTGTTACGCGTCCAGCACGGGACGATCGAAGTGCTGGGCCGCTCGCTGGACCGTCATCGCCTCGAGATTCTCTCCCGCGTCGGCTCCTCGATCGAGAGCCCTTCGCTCTACGGACATCTCACGGCCGTGGAAAATCTCGAGGTGTGGCGGCGGGTATTCCGCTGCCCGCCTCGCCGCATCGGCGAGGTGCTGAGTCACGTCGGCCTCGCCGGCACCGGCTCGAAGCGTGCCGACCAGTTCTCACTCGGGATGAAACAACGGCTGGCGATCGCGGTGGCGCTGCTGCACGAACCGGCGCTGCTGATCCTCGACGAACCGGCGAACGGCCTCGACCCGCACGGCATCCTCGAGATGCGCGCCCTTCTCACGGCCCTGAACCACGAACATGGCATCACGGTGCTCGTATCGAGCCACATCCTGTCCGAGATCCAGAAGCTGGTGACGCATGTCGGCGTCATTCATCGCGGCACACTCAGATTCCAGGGGACGCTGGCGGCGCTGATGACGCGTCAGGAACAATCGGCCGCGACACACCTGCACACCAGCGAGAACCTGCGGGCCGTGAAGATCGCCGCGCAACACGGAATGGAAGGACGCCTCGCTGGAGGGAAGGTGATACTTCGGGCCCTGGACGAACAGGAATCCGGCCGCCTCACCACCGCCCTGGCGACGAGCGGTGTCGCCGTGTATGAGATCGTGACCGTGCGTCGCGATCTCGAAAACGTCTTTCTCGACCTGATCGGAGAGGCGTGATCTTGCGAGCCTTCTTCTTCAGCTTTTCGAGCGAGTGGCTGAAACGTAAGCGCAGCTACACGTTGCCGCTGGCGGCCGGCAGCGCGTTCTTCATCCCGACTATCATCTTTCTTGCGCGCTTCCGCCGCATCGACGCGCTGCCATCGCTCTATCAGGCGCCCCGGTTCTGGGAAGGTTTATGGCTTCAGGCATGGGAGTCGATGGCGTTCATGATCCTGCCGATGGCGATCATGCTGGTCGCGAGCCTGATTGCGCAAATCGAGTATCGCAACAACGCCTGGAAGCAGCTTCACGCCACGCCGCAATCGCTCGCAACGATCTTCGCGGCGAAGCTGGCTGTCATCCTCGTCCTGGTGGTGCAGCTGGTTGTGTGGTTCAACCTTGCCCTCTACCTGGCCGGGATCCTGCCAGCCTTGATCTTCGCCAAAGTCGATGCTCCCGCAAGCCCGATCCCATTCGCACATTTCGCCCGGCGCGACCTCGCCTTCATTGTCGATGTGCTGCCCATCGTCGCCCTGCAGTACCTGCTGGCGCTGCGCTCCAAGAGCTTCGTCGCGCCACTGGGGATCGGTATGGCACTCTGGATTCTGTCGGTCGGGACAATGCGGTGGAAATACAATTACCTGATCCCATATTCCTACGCCGGGATCGATTACCTGATGACCGAGTATGCCCGGAAGCTGGTTCTGCCGGCGAACACGCAGGTGATGGCCGGTATCTGTTTCCTGGCGATCACGACCGGAGGCTTCGTACTGTACGCCTCGAGGACCGACAAGGGATAGTGAGCCGCAAACTGGTGGCGCTGCTGCACGGCGGCTACTGGTCGCTGTACGTGCTGCTGCTTGCGCTGATGTTCGTGCTGATGCGGCTGCCGGGCAGAGCGCCGGTCACCTCGATTCCAGCGCTGCTCAGCTCACCGATCGCAGTCCTCTCCATCGTTCCGAACGTTGCTACGTTTTACGCCTCGTACTGGTTCCTTTTCTCCCGATTTCTTGCACGGCGTCGATTGGCCGTGCTGTTCCCGGCCGGGATCGGGGTGTGCCTGGCTGCGGCCGCGCTGGGCTTCTCGCTGTTGTACGCTTTCTTCGGCTCGTCCCAACCGGTTTTCGCCAGCCTCACCGAAGTCGCCGGCCTCGGAGCATGCCTGGCGGTGCTGGCGTCGATTCACGTGACGATCGCGCTCGTCATGCGCGGCTTCGTCGATTGGTACGGTGACATCCGCGTCAAGGAGGCGCTGACGCGGAAGACGCACGAAATGGAAGTAGCTCTCGTCCGCTCTCGACTCGATCCGCACTTCCTGTTCAACACGCTGAACAATGTCGACGTGCTGATCTCGCGCGACCCTGCCCTGGCGTCGGATTATCTGAACAAGCTATCGGACATCATTCGTTTCGTGCTCTATGAAACCAGGGGAGACGTGATTGCGCTCGCCGAAGAACTTCAGTACATCGAAAAGTACGTAGCACTCGAGAGGATTCGGACCAGGTCCGAACGTTATATCGTCCACACCGTCACTGGAGATCCGCACGGATTGTCGATTGCGCCAATGACGTTCATTCCGTTCCTGGAGAACGCCTTCAAGCACACGGAAGGTCTGAAATCGGGGGAGGCCATCGTCAGTCGGGTAGTCATCAGCGGGCACCAGGTCCTGTTCGAATGCGCCAACCGTCACCCGTCGCCGGCCGATACCGTCGCAGAGCCGGGTGGACTCGGGAACACCCTGATTCGGGAGCGTCTGCAGCTGCTGTATCCGGGCCGGCATACCCTCGCCACGGGTACGACCGGAGGCAGATACACTGTGCGCCTGACGATCGACACGACCGATGATCCGCTGCATTCTCGTTGAAGACGAGCCACTCGCACTCGAACGTCTGACCGGTTACGTTCGAAGAGTGCCGCTGCTGAACCTTGCGGGCGCTTTCGACAATGCACCCGACGCCTTCGAGTTCCTGAAGAGCAACGCCGTCGACCTGGTGTTCCTCGACATCAGGCTGGGCGGCTGGTCGGGGCTCGCGATGCTGGAGACCGGAGCGGTCAACAGCAAGGTGATCCTCACGACCGCGCACCAGGAATACGCGGTGCAGGCGTACGATCTCGAGGTGGCCGATTATCTACTCAAGCCGTTCACATTCGAACGGTTCGCGCAGGCGGTGGACCGCGTTCACCGGATGCTGACAGCCGCGAGCAGTCGCGGCGTGCGTGACTCTATCTTCGTCAAGACGGAGCAGCGCCTGGAAAGAGTCAACCTGGCCGACATCGTGCTGATCGAGGGGCAGCGCGACTACCGGCGTATCCACACGCCGACGAAGCGGATCATGACGCTGCAATCGTTCGGTGCGTTCGAGCGTCAGATCTCTCCTGACGTGATCTGCCGCGTGCACAAGTCGTACATGGTGGCGCTCGACAAGATCGAGTCGATCGAAGGGCGGCGGATCACGATCCGGGGATTGAGGATTCCGATCTCGAATACCTACCGGGATCGGTTCTTCGCCGCGATCGAGCGCAGCCGCGAGGAGAAGCAGCTCTGAAGGGCTGCATTACCAACGCATGAAATCCAGGCTGGAGCTTCCGTCCGAGATCGAAGAGCACCGGGATCATCACTGGCGCCGCGAAGCTACGCGCCAGGTGCAGACCGCGCTCGATGCAGAACGCTTCATCGAACAGGTCGGGTTCACCGCGTGCATGACTGATTCCCGCCGGCCGGGAGCATCGCTGTACGTGGCCGTTTGTGGAAGACGCGATGCGGTGATGCCGCGCAACGTGCAGAAGGACGAAGAAGCCTCGCAGACGTGGCTGCTGAAAGACGAGATCGTCCGGCGCGCCAACGTCTATTACGCCAAGCTGGCGCGCGGCAAGACGATGTTCATCGCGCCGCGCATGGTCCCGTACTTCAATGCCGTGTGGGGCGTCCGGAAAGCCGACGAGAAGATGCGCTTGAGTAAGGCGGCCCAGGCGGTCCTGCGCGTGCTGCGCCGGGAATGGGAGATGAGTACGTCCGATTTGCGTGAGGAAGCCAGGATCGAGGATCGAAAAGCGTTCACCCGGGCCGTCGACGAACTGCAGGCGGCGATGATCGTGGTGCCGAGCGAAGTGTGTTACCTGCCGAAATTCACGTACATCTGGACGCTTGGTATCGGGCGGTTTCCTGACGCGCTGCGGAAACGAGTGGGCCGTGGAACCGCCGTGCGGGAAATCGCGCGCTGCTTTCTCGATGGCGCGGGCATGACGGTGCCTGGCGAGCTGGCGCGCGTCACCGGCTTGTCGCGTCCGGAGGCAGGACTCGGCAATCGCGCACTGGTCACGGAAGGCCACGCAACGATGAGAGGTCCGGGTGTGTACCAGCTCGCGCGATCCGCTTACGACGCGGAAGAGGAGACCGCCGCGCGCCGCGCGATTCGTTCGAGCATGCCACGAAACAGAACGGCGTGAATCGGTACCAGCGCGTACCAATAGGCGCGGCCGAAAAGGCCGCGCGGATCGAACGTGGCCGTCTGACGGACGGAAGATCGCCGTCCATCGACATCAGTCACCACGAACTCCAGCCAGGCGCGGCCCGGAAGCTTCCAGTCAGACGAGAGCCGCAGGCGCCGGTCGGGCTCGAATGCTTCCACCGTCCAGCCGTCGATGAAGTCTCCCACCGCGCACAGATCCGGATCACGCCGTCCTCGTCGCATGCCAACCCCACCGAACCACGTGTCGAGCGCTCCGCGTAAACGCCAGAGGGCGTTGAGAAAGTACCACCCGCTGGCGCCGCCGATGCGGCGGACCGGAGCGAACGCCTGCGCGGCGGGAACGTCGACCAGCTTCGTCCGGGTGTCGATCCGCTTGCGCCCTTCTTCGCCTTCGGCGATCGCCGACAGCAACGAGGCGTCCAGAGGGGACAGCGTGATGGCGAAGGTTTCGCGCGCAGCGGTGGAGCGCACGATGGTGGAATTCTTCAGCCCTTCGACCAGCGATCGGCCGACACGCGCCTGCGCCGGCGTGACAAGGGCAAGCCAGAGACCGGACAGGTGCGGTGTAAGGAATGGCACCGGCAGCAGCCACCGCCGGAGTCCGCGCAGGCGAGCGTAGGTGCGCATGATGTCACCGTACGAGACTGTATCCGGGCCGCCGATTTCGAAGATCGTCCGTACCCCTGCCGGCAGATCAAGAGAGGCTTCGAGGTAGGCGATCACGTCATCGATCGCGATGGGTTGGGTCAGAGTGGCAACCCAGCGCGGACAGACCATGATCGGCAGCCGCTCCACCAGCGCCTGGATCATCTCGAACGAAAGACTTCCTGCGCCAATGATGATCGACGATCGGAACTCGACGACGGGCACATCGCTCGCCCGCAGAATCTCGCCGGTCTCGGCGCGGCTCCGCAAGTGAGCTGACAATGAACCGGACGCGTCGGTCAGCCCACCGAGGTAAATGATGCGCTTCACGCCAGCCCGCGCGGCGGCGCGGCCGAAGTTTGCCGCCGCGCGGCGGTCGCGATCCTCGAAGTCTCTGCCGCCGCTCATCGAGTGCACCAGGTAGTACGCGCAGTGCACACCAGCCAACGCGCGTTCGAGAGAGGCTTCGTCCAGACAGTCGCCCGTGACCACTTCAGTGGTGACCGCCGTCGAGCCGAGGCGCGAACCGTCTCTCACCAGACACCGCACGTGACGGCCGCTTGCTTCCAGCCTTCGAAGCAGGCGACCGCCGACGTATCCCGTTGCCCCGGTGAGAAGAATGTTCGCGCTCATCTCAGTCCATCATCAGCAGGAACAACCGCCCATCCTCAACGGACCTGCACGGGCGAGGAATGCGCCCAGCGGTTCTGCACACGCTTCCAGAAGATTGCCTGGTACGCAGCCGCCATCCCGACCAGCCCGTAAACCACGGCGGTGATCGCTGATACCTCACCAAACCGCATACCGAACAGCGCGGCAACGAGGTCGAAACGGGCGACCGCGACCAGTCCCCAGTTGGCGGCGCCAACGACCACGAGAACCGCAGCAACGACATCTAACTGCTTCATGATTTCCTCCACTCTCGAGCCTCGGACCATTCCGAGCGCTGATTTGAATGTAGCGCAAAATGATTTGAATAGAGTGAAAGTTCAGACCGGGATGCGAAGTCGTGTGAACCACATGACAAGATCCGGCCGCAATTTGAATGGGGGGAAACTCCGCGCTCCGAGAGGTTCGGTTCAGAGGGGCTCGTATAATCCAGTCCAGGATCAACGATGCTGATTCACGAATTGACCCCGGCTGAATGTCGAGACGTCCTCTGGCGGGCCAAGCTTGGACGGCTCGCCTGCGCGAAAGACGGTCAGCCGTATGTGGTGCCGATTCAGCTCTCGTATGACGCGCTCAGTGACGCGTTGTACGCATTCTCGACGGTCGGTCAGAAGATCGAGTGGATGCGCGAGAATCCGAAGGTGTGCGTCGAGCTCGAAGAGATCACCGACAAGTCGCACTGGACCACGGTGATCGTGTTCGGCACGTACGAAGAAATCCACGAGACGGCTCAGCCGAAGAGAGCGGAGGAAGCGGCGTTCGCCCTGTTTCAGCAGCGTCCCGAGTGGTGGCTTCCAGGCGCCGGCAAAGTGGCCGGCGCGCCCGAACATCCAACCCCCATCATTTACAGGATCCGCGTCGGCCGGATGACTGGGCGACGCACTTCGCGCCCATACTGAGGCTCCGTCGCCGCCGCCCGCGAACGCGGCGTCTACCGCATGCAGGGCAAAGAGTTCGTCGTCGAGGACGCCGACGTTCCGCTGCTCGAGTTCAACCTCTGAGCGTGTCGATCGGCCTGCCGAACAAACGTTCGTAGTCGGCCGGAGTATCAACGTCCATTGTCACACCGGGGTCGTCGACCTCGACATCGAGCACGCGTCCGGGATTCACCCGGACGACTGCCTTCGCGCCAACTGACGGATCCGCGGATCGCAATTCGTCGAAGACTTGCCGCTTGAACAATACCGGGTGTCCGTGACGTCCCGCGTACGTAGGTCGCACGATCGCCGCGCTGGTCCGGGAGGCCGACCCAATCAGGCGGGCGACGGTCGCGGCGGTAATCAGCGGTATATCAACCGGCGCGAGGAGTACGCCCTGTAATTGAGGATCGACCGACGCTGCGTTCAGCCCCGCGATCAGCGAAGAGAGCTGGCCGGCGTCGGAACCCGGATTTGCTACATACACGGCGCTGGCCGAATTCACCTGACGGTAGAGTTCGTCGTCGTCTGGCCTGCCGACGACGAACGGGACGGCTCCGGCTTCCTGACACGCATGGATCAGGTAGTCGACAAAGGTAGTGCCCAGGTCAGTGTGCCGGAGCAAAGCCTTCGACGTTCCCATCCGGCTGGAACGTCCGGCGGCGACAATGATCGCGGCAATCACGGGCTTTTTCAGGCCTTTCCGGAGAAACTCCTAAATTCCAGTTTCCTTGACTTCGGATACGGAAGTCCCTACACTGACCCCGTTTTAAGCTCAGCGGACCGGCAGGGCTGGCCGTGCGGGTAATAGCATCCGGTGATCGGCGCCTCGTCTTCATTCACGGGCCGCAGCCGCCGGCCTGTTTTTCCCCGAAAACGCACGTAAGCCCCGGGATCCACCGGGGCATCAGGAGGACACGGGTATGTCTCAGGGCACCATCGCTCGCCTACTCATCGATAAGGGCTTCGGCTTCATCCGCGATGAGAGCGGCGTCGAGCACTTCTTCCATCGCAGCTCCGTCCGGGGCGCCGTGTTCGAGCTCCTCCGGGAGGGCCAGCGGGTGGAGTTCCAGATCGAAGATTCGGCAAAGGGTCCCCGAGCCGGCGACGTCCGGCTGATCGAAGGCTGACGACCCGCACTCACCCGGAAGGCGGGGCATAGGCCCCGCCCCGGTCTTCCGCCACGATCCCCTCTTCCCTGACAGCAACCCATCCACCAAGCCCTGCTTCGAAGAACGTCCGCGGTGAAGTTTGGCGGAAGTGCCTGAGAGTCGAACTCAGCCCGCGCGCGAAAACGCGCGCAGCGACCGGTTTTGAAGACCGGGAGGGCCACCGGGCCCCGTTCACTTCCGTGTGGCGTACGCATCCAATTGTACTAATCCAGCAGCTCCAGAAATGTCCGGCGCTCGCTGAGATCAGGCAGAACGAGATTAGCGCGGGTGTCCCGCAGCTCTTCCACCGTGTGCCCTCCAGTCGCCACGGCGACAGCAATCGCACCTGCTGCTTCGGCGCATGAAACATCGTGCGGGGTATCGCCGACGACGATGACGTCGTGGGCCGCAAGAGGTGGGAGACCGCAGGCGCGAGCCCGCGCCACCGCGAAGGGAACGAGCGCATTCCGGTCTGCCGCGTCCCCGCCGTAGGCGCCACAGGAGAAGTAGTGCCACAGGCCGAAATGATCGAGCTTGATGCGCGCGCCTTCTTCGAAGTTTCCTGTCAGCAAGGCAACGAACACATCCTCTCGTCCTCGAAGCTCGTCGAGCAGCTCTCGTACACCTGGCATCACCGCCTTTGGACCGCGGCCAGGGGCATCGATCTCGGTCGCGAGGTTCTCGATGTATGCGCGCCGCAAGGTTTCGAGCAGGTCGCGATCGAGCGGCTTGCCCACCCTCGCCACTGCATCCGACAGGATCGCCCAGTCGGTCCTCCCGGCGAGAGGAATTCCAGCCAGGCCGTCATCGTGGCCGAAGACGTTCTTCAAGGCCATGTTCATCGCCCGAAGACCGGCGCCGCCCGTGAGAACGAGCGTACCGTCGATGTCGAACAACACGAGCTTACGCATGGATTGGGGCTCGGACTACAATCGCCGCAGGAGGCGAGGAATGAAGTTGAACATGTTTGCGGCCGGATTGGTGTTCGCCCTCAGCGGAGCGGTGGCCCTTGCGGAACAGGGCGGCAACGTCACCGCCAGGGCCGACATCAAGGGAACCAACATCACCGGGACGGCGCAGTTTGCCGAACAGGCAATGGGCTCCGGCACGATGGTGGAAATCACCGTGCAGGTCAGCGGCCTCGCACCCGGCCGTCATGGTGTTCATCTTCACGCGGTCGGCAAATGCGAACCTGATTTCACCGCCGCGGGGGGCCACTTCGATCCAGGTCCCGCCGGCAACACCGACCCCGACGCCAATCACCCGTTCCACATGGGTGACATTCCGAATCTCGAAGTCGGCGCGAACGGCCAGGGGCAGATGAAGATCACCACGACGAGAGTGTCGCTGTCGGCCGGACCGCTGTCGTTGTTCGACGCCGACGGAACGGCGATCATCGTGCACGGCAATCCGGATCAAGGCATCACCGGCGAGCCGAAATCCGGCGTGAGCGGCGGTCCGCGGGTTGCCTGTGGCGTCATCACGAAGCAGTAGTTTCAACGAAACCAGCCTCGCTTCTTCCTCCACGGCACGAGTGCGCCGGTCGCCGGCTCCAGGGCGAGCGGCCGGTGGGCGAGGGTCTCGGCGAATTCCAGGTCCTGCGTGATCGCCAGCATCGCAAGCTGCCGCGCCTGGGCAACGGCGGCGGCGCTTTTCGCCAACCCGATCTTATCGGCGTCGGCAATGCCGGCGGTCGGATGTTCGAGCACGAGCAGCTTCGGATTGAGCGCCACCGCGCGCGCGAGGTGCACCCGCGCGCGGATGGTGGCGCCCTGCTCGCCGGCTCTCCGCGACAGATCGCCGGCAGCGATGCCGCATTCCGTGGCCAGGATTTCGACCTTCGTCGCGATGTCCGCTGGAACAGGATCGATCTCCAGCGTGAACGGCATCGCCAGATTCTGCTGCACGGTGGCGGCATCCAACATCACAGCGCGTGGACTGACGATGCCGAAGGCGTCGAGTGAGGCGAGCCACTCGTCTCCATTGGAGATGTCTGCCGTGTACTTTCCGAATGTCGTGACCGATCCCTCGTCCGGCAAGGTTGCGCCGGTCACGAGGTTGACGAGAATCTCAGCGGCGCCGGCGTCGACTCCGCCGATCGCCACCCGCTCCCCTGGAGCGATCGACAGCATCCGGATCCGCAACGGGCGGAGACCCCCGTAGTTCTTCAGAACGTTCCGCAGTTCGAGGACGGGCCCGGTCACGCGCGACGCGCCTCGAGCGCGCTGAACTCCGCGGCAGACAGGGTCGTGACTCCGAGTTTAGGCCCGCGGCCGCTGTTGTCGGTGTGAAAGTCCGACCCGCCACTCACCGCGAGACCGTGCGAGGCGGCCACGGCTCGATAGCGTGCTTCGGTCTCGGCGTCGTGATCGCTGTGGCGCGCTTCCAGTGCAGTCAAGCCGGCTCTCACCAGCGACGGAATGAGCTCGTCCACTCGGGTCAGGCCCGGGTGGGCGAGCGACGCAAGACCGCCGGCTCGATTCAGCACGCGGACGACTTCGGCCGCTGAGGGGCCGCTCCGAGGCACGAATGCCGGGGCGGCGTAACCGAGAAAGCGGTCGAACGCCTCGTCACGGTTGCGCACGTGACCGGCGGCGATCAATGCATCAGCCACGTGCGGCCGGCCGATGCTCCGCCCCGGGGTCGAACCGTCATGAAGGACTCGGGCGACGTCGATTGGATATCCCGCCGAGGCGAGCCGGGCGGCGATCTCCTGGACGCGGCGCACTCGATCGATCCGCTGGCTCGCGAGCAATTGGGTCAGCGCGCCATCATCCGGGTCGAAGAAATATCCCAGCACGTGGACGTCACGGCCGGCTTCGATCGCGGTGATCTCGATCCCGGTCACGAACCGGACTCCCCGGGCAGTCGCCGCAGCTCGAGCCTCGGGCAGGCCGGCGACAGTGTCGTGGTCGGTGACGGCCAGGGTTGAAATGCCGGCCAGGACGGCACGCGCGACGAGGTCACCTGGGGAAAGCGAGCCGTCCGAGGCGGTCGTGTGCAGGTGAAGGTCGATCACCGCTTGCGGCCGCGGCGACGCTGCCGTTCGACGAGGCCGCGGTATTCGCGGATCAGCAGCTCGAGATGTGCGCGCTCCTCGTCGGCGAATTCGAGAAAGATCCGCTTGCCTTCCGAGTCCTCGAACTTTTCTCCGTAACGCTTGAAGAAGCGATGCGAGCCGCGCTCGCATTTGATGCCGATCATCAGCGCTTCGCGGTCGTTCACGCCTTTGGAGAGCTGCTCGGCGCCGGCCGCAAACAGTCCGTTGGCCGCGCCTTTGAAGAACAGGAATGCGGGACGAGACTCGAGCTCGGGGTCCTGCCGGAGCAGTTCGGCGTAGCGGGCCTCGAGCGTACCGAGATGTTCCTTCTCTTCGCCGGCGAGCTTTTCGAAGATCTTGCGGCCGCGGCTGTCCCTGGTGAGGCGCGCCGCGCGTGCGTAGAAGTCGCGGCCGCTTCGCTCGGTTGCGATCGCCACCCGCAGCGCATCACGGGCGAAGAGCAGTTCCGGTACGCCACCTTCGGCAGCGGCGGGTGCGCGCCCGGTCCGGCATGCCTCGCACGTTCCGTGAATCTGGAGCAGGCTCTCGCGCGGCGCGAAGTTCCGCGCGGTCGCCACTTCCTCGATCAGCGTTTCGATATCGGAACTGAGAAATTCGAAAGAGCGGTTGCAGGTCTTGCAAATGAGATGGAAGTGGCGAGGGTGCCGGTATGAGTGTTCGTAGCGGAACCGCCCCTCACCGAAGTCGACCTTGCGCGCGATGCCGGCCTCGACCATCCATTGCAGCGTGCGGTAGATGGTCGCGCGACTGATGCGCTGGTCTTCCCTGCGGATCAGGTCGACCAGCGTGTCGGCGGTGATGTGCCCCTCCTGGCGGAGGAACACATTCACGATGAAATCACGTTTGCTGGAGCGCTTGCTCCCGGCAGGCCGGAGGTTTTCGAGAAAGGTGGCGGTGGAATCCATCGCGCGCGTCATCTACTGGTCCGTGCGCTACTGGTCAGCGCGGGCCCCACCGCCGCCGTCGGGCGTGTCGCTTAAACCGAGAAGGACGATCCGCAGCCGCAGGTCGACTTGGCGTTCGGGTTCTTGATCGTGAACCCGCCACCCGTGACGTTGTCGACGAAGTCCACTTCGGCGCCACTCAGGTAACGCGCGCTGATCGGATCAACCAGCAGCTTCACGCCGTTGGACTGGATGACTGCGTCAGTCGAGGCATCACCCTCGCCCTCATCGATCATCAGGCCGTACTGGAATCCAGAGCAGCCGCCGCCCTGCACGAACACGCGGAGCCCCGCGTCGTTCTTGTTTTCTTCCGTGAGCAGCTCGCTGATCTTCGCAGCGGCCGTCGGTGTGACATTGATCATGTGAGAAAGCTCCCTGTTTGCGTCCTGCCCATTATACCGCGCGATTCCGCGCGCACGGAACATCATCCAACTACCGCCCCGGCAACAGGTTAGACGCGGCCTCTGGCATACTTGTCCCCGGGATGAAGCATCGATGAAACCGCCTTACGAACCGGCTGCGCGCCTGTCAGACACGCTCCTCTCCGATCGCATCATCCAGCGCATCTGGGCAAGGGATCCACTTGCGTGGGGTGCCACGGCTGGAACAGCTGATGCGGCATCAATCGCGAACCGGCTGGGGTGGCTGGACGTTGCCACGACCATGAAGCCCCATCGAGAACGGCTGAAGCGACTGGCGGCCGAAGTTCGAGACGAACGCCTCGCGACTGTCTACCTGGTGGGGATGGGAGGCAGCAGCCTCTGCGCCGAAGTGCTCCGCTCGGTTTTTGGAACGGCGCCGGGCTACCCCGATCTGGTCGTCCTCGACACGACCGACGAACGCACACTCACGGAGGTCGCCGCGCATCTCGATCCCGAGCGATCGAGCTTTCTCGTTGCGAGCAAAAGCGGCGGCACGGTGGAAGTCGCGTCGATGGAACGATTCTTCTGGGAGCGGATGGTTGCGGACCGCGGTGTCAGCGCCGGCCACCATTTCATCGCGATCACTGATCCAGGCACCGCACTCGAGAAGCTGGCGCACGACCGGGGGTACCGTGAGATCTTCCAGAATCCGGCCGACATCGGTGGCCGCTTCTCAGCCCTGTCACTCTTTGGATTGGTGCCCGCAGCGATGATCGGCGCGCCCATCGACACCATTCTCTCTGCCGCGGGAGCCATGGCGGACGGCTGCCGTCAACACAACCACGCCAATGCCGGACTGGAGCTGGGTGCGTTCATGGGTGCGGCTGCACTCGAGGGACGCGACAAAGTCACCGTGGCGCTCGCACCGTCGCTGGCATCGCTGGGCCTGTGGATCGAGCAACTGGTCGCGGAAAGCACCGGGAAGCACGGCAAGGGGCTGCTCCCTGTCGTCGACGAGGAGCTTGGCCCGCCTGGTGAGTACGGCAACGATCGGGCATTCGTGTCGGTGGCAACCGAATCCGAGTCACCCGATGAAGATCGCCTGAAGGCGCT
>Ga0126304_10000524_pt1 | contig 15906 bp, 12 predicted proteins | sample Plot25_FD_92538 | JGI IMG/M metagenome (GOLD analysis project Ga0126304, IMG submission 92538) | Serpentine soil microbial communities from UC McLaughlin Reserve, CA, USA - Plot25 | ecosystem: Environmental > Terrestrial > Soil > Grasslands | place: USA: UC McLaughlin Reserve, Lake County... | reverse complement strand
TTGGCGATCGCGATCGGTGGCGGCGCACTGCTCGTGTTGTCGGTCCTCATCAACCTGAACCGCATCGGGCTGCACTATTTCTATCGCGACCGTATCCTCGAGACCTACCTGCGTTCGGAAGTTCTCAGCAAGCCAGACCTGAGCATGCAGACATTCCTGGACACGATGGAGATGCGTCTCAAAGACGTCCACGGTAATCAGGTCGACAAAGCCGGCACGCCGCTCGACAACGCCACGCACACGCCTGGCAATACCGCACCCTACCTGCTGGTCAGTGCCGCGCTGAACCTCGCCGGCAGTCGCGATCTGACGCGCAAGGATCGCAAGTCGGGATACTTTCTGTTCTCGAAGTACTTCTGCGGATCGAAGCAGACCGGGTATCTCGAGACGCAGAAATACGCCGGCGGCACCACGCAACTGGCGCGCGCGCTGACGGTGTCCGGCGCCGCTGCCGGCACCGGCGTGGGGTATCAGACGTTCTTCGCGCAATCGTTCCTGGCCGCAGTATTCAACATCCGGCTCGGACAGTGGGTTCCGAATCCGAGCCGGAACTCGGGGCAGCGGCTGGCGTTCTGGCCGAACTACATCGTTCGCGAGGTCTTCGGCCTCACCAACGAGTGGTCGCGCCTGGTGAACGTGTCCGATGGCGGCCACACCGGCGACAATGTCGGCATTTATCCGCTGCTCGAGCGGCGCTGTCAGGTGATCATCGCCTGCGACGCCGAAGCGGATCCAGCGATTGCCTTTGGCTCATTCACTGAAGCGCTGCGCCAGGCTTACGTTGATTTCGGCGTCGACGTGGACATCGATCTTTCGATGATCCTGCCCGACCCGACGACCGGACTGAGCAAGGCGCACTGCGCGATCGGCCGCATCCGGTACCCCGAGTGTCCGGGTCGGCCGAATTGGCTGATCTACATGAAGAATTCATTGACCGGCAACGAGCCTGCGCCGGTCCTCAATTACAAGCGCACGTCGCCCGCCTTCCCGCACGAATCGACCGCCGATCAGTTTTTCGATGATTCGCAATTCGAGTCGTACCGGGCGCTGGGCGATCACATCGCTGAGGAGACGCTTGGCCGCTGGATTGTGGAGCCCGAGATTCGCGAAGCGCTGCGTCTGCCCTTCACGGCACCCTACCAGGACGCCGACGCCGCGGAGAAGTGCGCGATGGAATTTCCGCTGTCAGCGAATCGGATGGCATGGGATGCGTGGGACGACCTGCTGATTCATCACTCACCGTTCAAGGCCGCGGATAGCGAGAACTTCAGAGAACTGACGAAGACGTTGACCGAGCTCGAACAGGTCGTCATTCAGAATCCAGGACTCCACGCGTATTACCGCGAGTGCATGCTTTCAGCCGACACCATTGCGTCGCGGGCGGCAGACGTCACACCTATCGATCCAATCAATCTCATCGTGATGCAGATCCAACTGATGGAGGACGCCTACTTCTCATTGCGCCTCGACCAGTACGCCAACGCGCACGACAACCGCGGGTGGATGAACCTGTTTCGTTCGTGGGCGCGATCGAAGACGTTCCAGCAGCACTTCCAGCAGCTGCAGACTGTGTACTCGAACGACTTCGTGACGTTCTACTGTCACTACATCGACAACTGGGGACTCATCGATACGGAGCCGCTGCCTCACGCGTGGGACGTGATGCATGCGACAGAGTCCGGTCTGCACACCGTCGCCTGGGAATGTCGGCGACGAGGCGCTCGCGGCTTCTTCCTGGATCCGGGCAGGCGCGAGGCGCGCGAACCTGACGACACGACGAAGTTCGCGCCGCAGGAACCACAGCCGCTGTCGGGCCAGCGCGGATCGACGCTGGCGACCGAGACACCGCCGCCATCATCGCCGCCTGACTCAAGTAAGCCATGAGCGACCAGCTCTCCGCATCCCGTCGCTGCATGTGATGGTGGCCGCCGCCTTTGCGAAGTGGACACTGCTCGCGCCGATCGGGATCGGTCTCGGCGTCGCCGCGGCGCTGCACCACCGGAAATGGCGGCGCCGGGAGCTGGCGCCGCTGCTACTCGCCGTCGGTATCGTGCTGTTGGGCAGGGTGGCGCGTCACGGCGTCACGCTGCTGCCCGTCGTTGTCGGCCACGAACGGACCCCGTAGAGCGCAGGCTTAACCTGCGCGGACGCCGCTCCGTGTCACTCCGGCCGGAGCGCGTCGATGACGTCCACCCGCGATGCGCGTGCAGCCGGTACGAGCGAGGCGAGGACGGCAGCCACGACCAGAATCGTTGCCGCGGCGAGTATCGGCACGAAGCCCGGGATGCGCACTTCCTCGATGTACGCGCCGACGAATCGCGTCAGCACGTAACCACCGACTGCGCCAGCAACAATGCCGATGCCGGCGATCGCCGCGCCTTCCTTGAGAACGCGCGTCAGCAGCGACATCGGCGCGGACCCGATCGCCAGACGGATCCCGAACTCGCGCGTCCGCGCACTGACCGAGAATGCCAGCACGCCGGCGACGCCAACGATTGCAATGGTTAGCGCCACCCCGGCGAAGCCACCGAAGACGAGCGCATTCAGGCGGTTCGGAGCCAGCACTTCGGCGCGTACGTCTTCCAGCGTCGCCGCCTGCTCGACGGGCTGATCGGCCGACAGCTCCCGGATGATGCGTGTAACAGGCGTGACCAGTGCGTACGGATCGCTGCGCGCGTGCACGAAGAGGCGGCCGCCACCAATCTCCTGGCTGAATGGGTGATAAATGGTCATCGCCGGTCCGGGCACGACGTTCTCATCGTCGACATCGGCGACGATGCCGACGATGCGCCGGCCCTCGGTGGTGACATTGATGAACTTCAGCACTGGATCGGTCCACACCAGGCGGCGATTCAACGCGTCGCGATCGGAGAACATCCGGCGCGCGATGCTCTCACTGATGATCACGACCTTTTCAGAATCGCGACGGTCGGCATCGGTGAAGTCGCGGCCGGCGATGAGCGGTACGCCAACCGAGGCGAAAAAACCCGAGGACACGCTGCGGAATCGGCCACGCGGATCTTCTTCGCCGTCAGCCTTCGTGTAGCCCTCGACCGAGAACTGAAACCCCGGACCGAACGTGCCTGATTCACGCCACGGGATCAGCGTGCCGACGGCAACGCGCTCGACGCCAGGCAATTCGGTGATGCGCCGCATCACCTCCTGATAGAACGCGGTGACCTGATCTGGCGTCCGTCCGTACGACATGACCGGCACGTGCAGGGCCAGCACGTTGCGGAGGTCGAACCCGCTTTGCGTCGCCTGTAGCGTCAGCAGTGCCGTCAGGAGCGCGCCGGCGCCGGCGAGCAGCATGAACGACGCCGCGATCTGCGCTACCGCAAACGCGCGCAGCCGCCGATTCGTGCCCGTCGTCAGTCGTGCGCTTCCGTTGGAGAGGCCGAAGCCGTTCGCCGCTTCGGAGGACGGGAGGCGCGGCACGAACGCGAGCAACACCGACGCGGCGATTGCCAGTCCGACACCTACCCAGAGCAGGCTCGCATCCACGGTGACGTCCAACGCGCGCACCGAGAAACGCGATGCGTAGCGCGCCAGAAGTGCCACCATCGGTCGTGCGACGATAACGCCAAGCACTGCGCCCGCGCCGCACAGCAGAAGGCTTTCGGCCAGCAGCGTGCGCCGCAATTCCCACGGTTGTGCGCCAAGCGCCGCCCGCACCGCCAGCTCGCCTTCGCGGCGCACCGATCGCGCCAGGATCAAATTCGCGACGTTCGAGCACGCGATCACGAACACCAACGCCGATGCGGCGAGCAGAACGAGAAGCACCGTCCGCGCCGGCGACACGATCTGGTCGCGCAGCGTCACCGCATCGATGCGGTAATCGGCCTTCGGCGAGTAGACCTCCGGATGTTCCTTGACCATCGCGCTGTGTGCAGCGCGAAGATCGGCGCGCGCGGTCTCGAGATCCGTGCCGGGCGCGAGCCGGCCGAACAGCTCGGTCATCCTGTGCACCCGGCCGGTCACCATCGTCGCTGACAGATGGTGCGGGCTGGTCACGATGTTGGCGATGATTTCTGTCTGGGACGGATACGGCACCGACGGCTCGAGTACGCCGATGATGGTCGCGGTTCGCGTATCGAGGCGGACAGTCTTGCCAATGACTGACGGATCGCTCTTCAGCGACGTCGTCCAGAACCGGTGCGTCAGTACCGCGGCGCCAGCCGCGTTCGGACCATCGTCGCCCGAGTTCAGCAGACGGCCGAGCACAGGCCGAAGGCCCATGACATCGAAGTACGAACCGCCGACAACGCCGGCACTGACCACACGCGGTTCCCCCAGGCCCACCATCGTGAAGCCGACGGTCGAGAAGTCGCCGAACGCGGTCAGCGTGTTGACGCGGGCACGCAGGTCGTCGATTTCAGGGACGGAGAACGTCGTGTTGGTGGTTGTGAGTCCAGGTGCGCTCTGCCGGATGTAGATCAGCCGGTCCTCGTCGCGGTTGACGAGTGGCCGCAGCAGGACGCCGCGAACGACGCTGAAGATCGCCGCATTCGCCCCGATGCCGATGGCGAGGGTCAGGACGACGGTCACCGCGAGACCCTTGGCGCGGAGCAGGGATCGCAGAGCAAACCGTAAGTCAGAGAACAGAGTCATGGCGCCTCCGTAGGACGCATATACCCTTTAGTCGAATGAGCGAGGCCCAGATCGACAAGGCCGTCACCCGGCTGCCATGTGACGGCCCGCAGTCCCGCCAAAGCGCCGAAGGCGCGGCGGAGGACATTTCAGCATGCCTTCCGAGCCCGGCCGTGGCAAGGACATTATCCCCACCAAAACTGCCATCGGTCCCGACCGACCATCGGGATACGCGACAATGAGCCATGAAATTGACTCAACTCGTACTCGACGAGCTCGAACGCGAAGCAGAACTGTCGCGCCGCGCGCTCGAGGTCGTACCGGCTGGCAAGGCTGAGTGGAAACCGCACGACCGTTCGATGATTTTCGGCTATCTTGCGGACATGGTGGCCAACATCCCGAACTGGGTCGCGATGATCGTCACGAAGCCGGAGCTCGACGTCGCGCCGCCCGGGGGTCCGCAGCAGAAACGCGAGCCGTTGAATGACAGCGCCGCCTTCGTTGCCGCCCTCGACAAATCGATGTCCGCCGCCCGATCCGCGCTCCAGCAGACGACCGACGACCATCTGATGACGGGCTGGCGACTGCTCGCCGGCGGTAAGCCGGTCATGGAAACGTCGCGATACATCATGATTCGCGACACCATCAATCACTGGGTCCACCACCGAGGTCAGATGACGGTCTACCTGCGATTGTTGGGCGCCAAGGTCCCAGCCCTGTACGGCCCCTCCGCCGACGATCAGCGCTTCTAGGGTCAGGAATCGGAGGTCAAGGCAATCGAGGCCGGAACGCGAATCGCTCTCCACGCCGGTAGCCCGCATGCGATCGCCGCCACCGCGAGCAGCAGCCCGACTACGCTCACGTGGGTAGCCGGGTCGAGCGGCGACACGCCAAACAACAGCGAGGTGAGTGCCGTGCTCGCGGCCAGAGCGGCGATCATGCCGATACCGATCCCAAAACCGGCAAGTGTCATCCCTTCGCGCAGCACGAGTCGGAGAATGGAAGCGCGCCCGGCGCCGAGTGCCGATCGGATCCCGATCTCGCGTGTACGCTCCGTCACGCTGCCGGACAGCACGCCATAAATGCCGATGGCTGCAAGAAGGAGTGCGACGATGGCAAAGGCCTCGAATGCAATGAGCCCGAACCGTCGTTCCGCGGCCGACGCGTCGAGCCGCTGGCTCATGGTCGCGATCCGCAGGATCGGCTGATCCGCATCCACGGTGCGGACGGCCTGTCGAACGGCGGCGGTCAGCGCGGCAGGATCCTGCGAGGTGCGAACTACGAGCCATCGCGCGCGGTCCGCAAAGCGCCATTGCGCTGCGGCGACGTAAACGGCGTCAGCGTTCTCGGCGGCCAGTGACACCTGTGTGACGTCGCTGACAACTCCTACGACGGTGAACCACGGGCCGGAGTCAGGACCGATGTGCAGACGCTGACCGATCGGGTCTTTGCCGGGCAGGCGGCGTCGTGCGAGCGACTCGCTGATCACCACCGACAGCGGATTACCAGCGACATCGCTGGCGTCGAGTAGACGGCCACGGCGCAGTGGGATGCCCATCGCCCGGAAGTAGTCACCGCTAATCCCATACCGAAACACGCTGCGATCCTCGTTTGGCCTTTGCGTTGGGCTCGACTCGAAGTGTGCCCCCCACACGTCCAGATCTCCCGTCAGAGGAAGCTGATTGACGAACCCTGCCATCGACACGCCAGGCACGCTGCGCACGGCGTCAAGCGCTGCGTCGAAGAAACGATGCGTCGGCTCGGAGGTGGCGAATCGCGCCCCTGACGTCTGAACCTGCATCGTGAGGGTCTGGGCTGCATTGAACCCTGTGGGCACTGAAAACAGCTGTTGCAGGCTCCGCAGCAATAAGCCGGCGCCCGTTGCCAGCACAAGGGCCAGAGCCACTTCCGCGACGACGAGCGTGCGGCGCGCGGCGTGATGGGTAGTCACTCGAACGGCCGCGAGCTGCACACGGGACGACAGGTCGGGTCGTGATGCACGGCGCGACGGCAAGACGCCAACAGCCAGACCGATGATGGTGGCCAGGCCGAACGCGAACAGGAACGCCGTACCGTCCACCGAGATAGCGCTGAGACGGGGCAATTCGGGTGGCGCGAGTGCCACGAGGACGTCAGTCGCAGTCCGTGCCACCAGCAGGCCCAGTGCTCCGCCACAGAGGGCCAGCAGCAGGCTCTCCGTGACGAGCTGTCTGGTCAGGCGGATTCGAGATGCGCCCAGCGCCGCTCGCAACGCGAACTCGGCACGTCGCTCCAGTCCTCGCGCGAGCAGCAGATGCGTGACATTGACACAGGCGATCACCAACAGCAGAACGACCGCACCAAGGACGGCCAGCAGTACGGGCCGCACGCCGCGCGTGACTTCGCTCTGAAGCGCGTTCGCGATGAATCCGCCGCGAAGCGAAGCCCAATCGGGGCGCGGCAGTTGTTCGAGCGGCGATTTGGCGATCGTCGCGAGCTCGCGCCTGGCCTCGTCCATTCCCACGCCGTGGTTGAGACGCCCGATGAGACGCAAGTGATGGCCCCATTCGCGGCCCTGGGCAGACGGCAATGTCGTGTCGTACTTGAGGGTCGTCCACACCGTCGCGGACGGGTTGACGACGTTGTCGAAGCGCGAGGGCATGACGCCGATGACGGTGAACGCTCGGCCGTCCAGTAGGATTTGCCTGCCGACCACGCCGCGGTTGCCGCCGAACCGGCGTCGCCAGAGCTCGTCACTGATGATGGCCACCTGCGGACCATTCAGCGCATCGTCGGCGTCCTGGAACGTGCGTCCGAGCGCGGGCCTGGTGCCGAGGACGTCGAAGTAGTCGGCGGTGACGCGCTGCCCATCGAGGCGCTCAGCCTCGTCGCTGGCCGTCAGCGTCGGCTGCCAGGGGCGCATGACGGCCATCGCGTCGAAGGTTCTGCTGCGTTCTGTCAGTTCTCGAAACGTCCCGAAGGTCACGTCAGCGCGCGCGCCGTCCTGCGTCACGTCCCAGATCATGACCAGCCGATCGGCACCAGGGTAGGGAAGCGGTTGGAAGAGGATCGGATTCACGGCGCTGAAGATCGCCGTGCTCGCCCCGATGCCGAGTGCGAGCGTGAGCCCGCCAGTGGCCGTGAAGGCCGGTCGACGTCCGAGTTGGCGGAGGCCGAAGCGAATGTCGGCGAACAGAGTGTCGATCGTGTGTTCCCAGCCGTGACTGCGCACCTGCTCCGCGACAGCAGTGACGCTGCCGATCTCGCGCCGCGCCGCACGACGCGCCTCCTCACGAGTGAGGCCTCGCGTTTCCAGGTCGGCAGCGAGCTGTTCGAGATAATGCTCGACTTCATCCATGGCCTCGCGATTGACGGTCTCGCGGCGCGTCAGCGCGCGCAGACCTCGGGTGAGTTGTCTCCACAGCGCCATCTCACGCCTCCGTCTTTAGAATGCGGGCCACGGCATTTGCCCGGCGCGTCCAGTTCGCGGTCTGCGCGTCGAGCTGCTTACGCCCTGCTCGCGTCAACGTGTAGTACCGGGCCCGACGTGAGTTGGCCGTCTGCCGCCATTCAGCCTCGAGCCAGCCGGCACGCTCGAGGCGGGTGAGCGCGGTCAACAAGGACCCGGGATTGACCCGGAACACGCCCTTCGAGATCTGCTCGACACGCCGCGCGATACCAAACCCGTGAAGCGGCTCCAGACTCAGCGTCTTCAGGATCAGCATGTCGAGCGTGCCCTGAATCACATCAGTATTGGGGGTGTCCATGGCCGTCTCCAGGAGCCCACTCTAACGACCGCTCATCTTGATTGTCAAGATGTGATGCTCAAGCCGAGCGGCGCGGCCGACATCGGCCCGCGCCGGCGCTCGCCTCACAGCTGACAGGAGCCGCTTACAATGCCCTCATGGCCGCACGCGAGTGCTACCACTGCAAGCAGTGGGTCGAGGAGGGCGACGCGCACGACTGCTGGACGACGACGGAGGCAGCGCTCACCGCCGATCTCTCGGAGGATCTCCGGGACGCGTGGGAGCGATTGCGCGAGACGGCCGCCGAATTCGGCGATCAACGGATCTACGCCTCGCACAACTCGGTGATGTTTTCACGCAAGTCCTGCTACTTCTTCGTGCGGCCCAAAAAAAGCTTTCTGGAAGTCTGCGTGTTTCTCGGCCGCCCGTTGAAGGCGCCGCAGGTGCGGCGCAGCGACGCCTCGTCCAAATCGAAGTTCGCCAACATCATTCAGCTGCGGCACCGCGACGAAGTGGAAGCGCCGATCACCGACTGGCTGCGCGAAGCGTATGAGCACTCGGACTCGCTCGCCACTCGTCGAGGCGGGTCTTTGGCCCCGCCCAAGAAATCGACGCGTAGAGGCGCGTCTTCCGCCTTCGCCGACGCTATGGCGGATCGCCGTAGCTCGAAGAGCGGAGGCCGGTCAGACGCGCCTAAGAAAGCGAAGCGGTCAACGACGACGACGCGCCCGCCCCGGGCGAAGCGTGCGAAACGTAATTGAGTAGCGTAGGTCGGCGACCGGCGGAATGCTGTGCTCGTACCCATTGCGCGCTTCACCCGTCATCAGATACCCCGAACGTGGATTCAACACGATCTCGTGCGTCGTCTTGCGGCGTCCGGCCGTGGCATCGATCGCTCCGGGCGAGAGGTACGGCCGGAATCGCATCCGGGACGGCGAGACCAGCGAAATGCCCGCGACGATGTCGTATTGCGGTGCGTCGCGATGCCACCCGATGGGCGAGCCGGCGCGATATTCGTTGATGAGCGCCATCGCGAACGCGTCCGGTGCCACGCCCGCCCACTCCGCGGCGCGGTCGATCAACGGGCGCAGGAAATCGGGTATCGGCGGAGCCGGCGCGTCGCCGCGGTCGTACGACGCCCCGAAAAAGGCGACGCGGCGCTTCGCGACGACACCGCGCAATTCGAAGTTCGAGAACTCGACGCCGGCGATGTGCGTCGCGAGGGAGCTCTCCTCCGCGGCACTGATGAAGTCTTCGCGATAGTGGAAACCGTCTGGAGTGTCCGGGGCGAAGAGTGACATTCCGCCCGGAGTGTTCCGGAGCGCGCGACAAATCGCAAGCCGGTCAGTTCGCGGTGGGTGTCCTTGGGATCAGAGCCATCTTGCGGAACTCGAGCCGGTTGTTGCCATACGCGAACGAAACGACTGCACACAGCAACAGGGGGCAAGCAAACGTGCGGCTCATAGCGCCAGTCTAGACGTTCATGACCGCGTAATGTTCGAAGGTGATTGATGTCGGCGTGGTCCCTTGTTTCCGCACGATCACTTTGAGTGTTGGTGATCGATGGCCGGCATAGAAAGGTGTATTGGGCTGACCGGCGCTCAGTGCGCTGGTCGTCAGGCAGAGGTCCTGAATCAGGCCGGCATCGATCAGCGACGTCGCGACGGTTCGGCCGCCGACGACCGAGAGGCGCGTGAGCCCGTGATCGCGGCGGAGTCGTCCAAACGCATCGGCGAGATCATCGTCGGCCAGGGGTACAACAGTGATCCAGGGCCGTTCGGTGACAGCCTGCTCACAATTGCGCAGCCCGTCCGGTGCGATTATCAGGAACACCGGCACCTCGGGAACGTTGAACAGCAGCGATTGCTCGACGTTGAGGCGGCCGCGACGTGATACGACGACTTGTGCCGGATGACGCGGCAGGCCGAGCTCGCGTCTGAGCGCGACGATCTCGGGATGCCATACCGAGAAGAACACCTTCTTCCCAACGGTCGCCGCTCCGGCGAGCACGCCATCGGCCGCGACGCGTGACAGGCCTTCGTAGATCAAATGGAAATCGACCGGGCCGCCGCCGAGCGTCGCGGGATCGGGCACGACGGTGTTGCCGTCGCGCGATTGCACGAACACGACCGAGAGTGCAGGCAGATGGGGCGCGGGATCTAACAGAGAGAAGCCCCCGTCGAAGTGCCGTCGTGTCCAGACGTTGCCGATTGGCCGCACCTGGTATTCGCTCGAGCGGTCTTCGATCGTGACGAGCGGCGGGATGACGGCTCGCTCCGCCCCTTGTGTCTTCTTCTCCGCGAACGCTTGAAAGTTCACGCTATCGAATGGCACCTTGATAGTAGGCAGGCAAGTCCTTCTTCGTGTCGCGCAGGATCTCGATGATCGCTTGTCGGTCGGCCCGCGACAACGCCTGCTGATAGCGCGCGTCGCGTTCTTCTCCCGACAGCACCGCCCAGAGGCGTTTGTAGATCGGATCTTTTGCGCGTGGCGGCAGCGCGTCGAACGCCGGCGAATAAATCAGATAGCTGCACGGATACTTCATGACGCGCCGGTTCAAATCAAGCTCATAGAGCGATCGGCCCAGACCATCCTGCGGTCCGCTTGCGGCGAACCGCTCGGCGAATCCCGATTGGCCGCGAACACGATCGGTGAGTGGCGCTTCGTCCACAAACAGCAAGTGATCGACGACCTCGCTCGCCACGCCGTTCATCATGAGCGCAATCCGTTCCTCTTCTCCAGGAGCGGCGCTGTACGGCGGATGCAGCGCGGGATCGGCCACACGCGCCTGCCATCCGGCCCGCGTCAGAAGATTGGTCATTCCGATCTGATGCGTAAATACCAGGTGCGCGACGATGTCGCTCGACAGCGTGCGATAGCCGTCAGTGTCAAAGAGGCCGTCCACAGACGCGAGCTCGCGACTGGCTCGAGCATCGAGTGCCGCCGCTTCGTTGCCCATGTGCTTCGTTGTGCCTGCATTGCCGGTGACGAACCAGCCTCCGAAGCGCCGCTCGAGGGAGTCAGTCTGATCGACGAAACGTGGCAGGCTGAATCTCTGTGCCGGATCCGGCCGTGTCGTGCTGAACATCAGAAATCCTGGGACACCCAACGTGTCGCCCGCCATGTGACAGCCGAGACAAATGAACGCCCGCTTGAAGCGCGGCGGTTCCGACGTTTCAGCGCGTTGATCGAGCGTATAGAACACGATGCCGGACTGTTGGTCGTGCGCCGCTATCTCCAGGAGATCCCCGCCGCGCACCCAGCCGAGTGCGACCCGGTCGTTGAAGAAGATCGCACGAGGGTTCTGTTCGTTGATCTGTTTGCCCTGCAGACTCGCCCGCGAGAAGACGAGCAGCTGCGAATCAACGGGAATGTGCAGCGCCTCGATCGCCGAACGCAGATAGCCGGCGCGTCCCTCGAAGGTGAAGCGAAGGGCACCCGCCTGAAGCTGACGGTTCACATCTTCGACGAGGTTGTTGACCGGCGCCGTGGCGTAGTTGATCGCCGGATCGTCAGTTGAGCCCCGGAACGCACCGGCGCGCTGCGCATCGATCGGCGATGACACCACGGCAACGGCGAACGCCCCGACTCCAAGAGCGAGAACAGTTCTGGCACGCATCGGGCTGCCCGATCCTACAATCGATGTCACGTCCGGCTAACCACCTTCGCCAAGGCTACGGTGGTCCGCCGTAGCTTCACCCGAAGGCGGAAGCCGGACACTACGTTATGTTCTTCACGCATCTCGAGTGCTCCCGTCGATGCGGCGCGCCCCTCCTCGATCCGCGCCAGCGCCATCATCTCTGCCGGTGCGGGGCTCCGCTACTTGCCCGCTACGACCTCGACGCCGCCCGCGGCTGGTCGCGGGCCAGCTTGAAGGATCGCACGCCCGACATGTGGCGGTACCGCGAGCTGATGCCGCTCCTGCCTGGTGAAGACCCCGTATCACTCGGCGAAGGTTTTACGCCGCTGATGCACGCGACGCGGCTGGGAGCGACGCTCGGTCTGAACAGGCTGTACGTCAAAGACGAGTCGCTCAACCCGACGAACTCGTTCAAGGCACGCGGACAGGCGGCCGCCATTACGCGGGCGCGAGCGCTCGGTGTTACCACCGTGTCTGTGCCCTCCGCCGGGAATGCCGGCAATGCGATGGCGGCCTATGCTGCAAAGGCAGGACTTGCGGCGAAGGTGTTTCTGCCGCGCGACGTGAAGACGCCGTTTATTCGCGAGTGCCGCTTGTACGGCGCTGATGTGACGCTGGTCGACGGCGTGATCACGGACGCAGCCCGTGCGGCGTCGGAAGCGGGATCGTCACTCGGCTGGTACGACGTCTCGACGCTCAAAGAGCCGTATCGCATCGAGGGTAAGAAGACGATGGCGTACGAGCTCGCTGAGCAGATGGAGTGGCAGTGGCCCGATTGGATCGTGTATCCGACCGGCGGCGGTACTGGCATGGTGGGGATGTGGAAGGCCTTCGACGAGATCGAACATCTCGGATGGGTACCGCGCGGCCGACGGCCGCGCATGGTCTCGGTCCAGGCCACAGGCTGCGCGCCGATCGTCCGCGCATTCGAACATGGCACTGAACACGCGGTCCCGTGGGAGAGCCCGTCCACCGTCGCCGATGGGCTTCGCGTCCCAAGAGCCATCGGCGATTTCCTGATCCTGCGCGCGGTGCGCGACAGCGGCGGCACGGCCATCGCGGTTCCGGATGCGGCGATGATCGATGGCATGCTGGAGCTCGGGAGCGCTGAAGGAATCAGCGCGGCGCCCGAAGGCGGAGCGGCGCTGGCGGCCATTCGATCGCTCGTGGCTGACGGCGCGATTCGTCCGAATGACCGAGTTGTTCTGTTCAACACCGGCGGCGCGCTCAAGTATCTCGACGCGCTGCCGTCGGCGTAGTGTCCGGCTTTAACCGGACCTTGAAACCTCGCAGTACAACCCCGGCGCCGATGACAGCGAGGAGAATCCATAGCTCGGTCGAACTCCGTGTGGCGAGCAGCCAGACCGAGAACGCTGCGCCAGCGATCGCGATTGCCGTGCTCCCCGGCAGCCGAAATGCGGGTGCCGGCTCGCCGCGCCGCTTCAGGGCGAGCAACGCGGCGCACGTTGACGCGAAGACGGTCAGGCGTGCGATGGCGGCAAAGATCGCGGCCTGTGCGAACGAGCTGTACAAGCCCATGGCGAGCGCCACAAACGCATTGGCAACGATCGCCACGTGTGGTGTCCGAAAGACAGGATGGACGCGGCGCAGGGCTGCTGGAAGTTCGCCATGCGTCGCCATCGAGTACAGCACGCGGGGCATCATCAGCGTGAAGCCAGTCAGCCATCCGTACACAGACACGATGACGGCGGCCGTCCCGATCGTGCCGCCAATGCCGCCCAGCACCTCGCGCAACGCTGAAGCCACTGGCGTCGTCGAGCGAGCTGCGTGCGGGAGTACGCCGACGATGACCAGCTGCAACAGGCAGTAGATCAGCGTCACGATGATCCCGGCCGCGATGAGCGCCGGCCCAGTGTCCTTTCGCGGATTGCGTGTCTCGCTGGCAGCGATCACCATCGATTCGAACCCCCCATAGGCGAACACCAGCAGCAGGACGGCTTCACGCCATTCTGGTTGTGCGACGACCTGCGAAGTGAGTACGCGGGCGCTCAGTTGCGGCAGACCTGCGACAACGAGCAGCACCAGTGGAAGAAGCTTCGCCACGGTGAACACGTTCGTCGTCCATGCCGCGACGCGGATGCCGGTGACGTTAATGGCCGTTGCGATCGTCATGGCAGCGGTCATCGTGAGAACGCGACCGGTGGGTGTGCCCATCGCTGGCGCGAGCAGGCCCAGGTAGACGATGAGGATGTTGAGCGCCGCGGCGCAGGCGAGAAGGCGCGAGACGAGAAGGAGCCAGCCGACCTGAAATCCCACGGTCGGTCCGAATGCCTCGCGCGCGTAGAGATAGGGCCCTCCGGCCTGGTCGAATCGGCTGCCGACCTCGGCAAAACACAGGAGCACCAGGAAGACGCATGCGCCAGCGACGACTACCGCTAGCGGGCTCCACGCACCGGTGAGCGCCGCGACGGCCGACGGCAGTCCGAAGATGCCGCTGCCGATCACGCCGTTGATGATGGCGGCCGTGAGACTCACGCGGCCCATCACGCGAATCAGCGAGGGTGGAGGCGCGTGCTCGACGCTGCTCACCATGCGGGCGATATAGTTTCAGCGTTACATGACGGTTGTGAAGCCCAAAAAGCGTCCGCTGAAAACGCTGGAGCGGGTGCTCTCGAAGGCCGGCATCGGATCTCGCGTCGAGGCGCGCAGCTGGATTCACGCCGGGCGGGTGAAGGTGAACGGGGCGCTGATTCGGAATCCCGATCACTGGGTGGACATGAAGCGCGACCGGGTCCAGTTCGACGGCAAGCCGCTCACCGCACGCGAGCGGATCTATCTGCTGCTTTACAAACCCACGGGTTACCTGACCACCTATAAGGACCCGCAAGGACGCCCGACGGTGTACGACCTCATCGCCGATGTCGGCACATTTCTCTCGCCGGTGGGCCGGCTCGATCTCGACACCTCTGGTCTGCTGTTGATGACCAACGACAACCAACTCGCCGAGCTCGTCACTAATCCGCAGTCGCACGTGGCGAAGACCTATCTCGTCAAGGCCTCCATGCTGCTCAGCGATGCGCAGCTCGATCAGTTGCGCGATGGCATCGAGCTGACCGACGGTGTTACACGGCCGGCCGTCGTGTCTCGCGTGCGCGACTCGGCCAAGTACACGCACTTCGAGATCACGCTGACTGAAGGGCGCAATCGCCAGGTACGCCGCATGGTCGAAGTGCTGGGCGCCCGCGTGCTCAAGTTAGTGCGCGTGCGAGTGGGGAAAATCGGAATTGGCACGTTGCCGATCGGCAAGTGGCGATTGCTCACCCGATCTGAAGTCGCCTCGCTCATGGGTGAAGAGGCGACCCGTTCGGCGATGAACCGCCGCCATAGCTGACGTTCATCGGGCACGATTCTCGCTTCGCACCGCCTTCGGAAATGAATCCCGGAGCGTGAATTCACATCTTCCTCCCCCGAGGATCCCACCGTTGGTGGAAGTCGGTGCTCGGCTCATCGATGGAACAGCCTCGCGCGGCTCAAACCCATCGATCGATCCGGCCGCAGGTACGCAAGGAAACCGCACGCAGTCCGTCCGCGCGAAATAGCGCTCCGGGCACTGGAGGGTGTAATGGCCAAAGTGATTGGCATCGATCTGGGCACCACGAATTCAGTCGTCGCGGTCATGGAAGGCGGCGACCCGCTCGTGATTCCCAACCAAGAGGGCAGCCGCGTCACGCCGTCAGTCGTCGCCTTCACGAAAGACGGCGAGATCCTCGTCGGGCAAGTAGCCAAGCGGCAGGCCGTTACCAATCCCGAGAACACCGTCTTCTCGATCAAGCGCTTCATGGGACGTCGCCACGACGAGGTGCTCGAGGAGATCAAGCTGGTGCCGTACAGGGTCGTCAAGGCGGCGAACGGTGACGCGCGCATCGAGATCCGAGGCAAGGAGTACTCACCCCCGGAGATCTCCGCGATGATTCTCCGCAAGCTGAAGGA
>Ga0126304_10000523_pt1 | contig 15912 bp, 11 predicted proteins | sample Plot25_FD_92538 | JGI IMG/M metagenome (GOLD analysis project Ga0126304, IMG submission 92538) | Serpentine soil microbial communities from UC McLaughlin Reserve, CA, USA - Plot25 | ecosystem: Environmental > Terrestrial > Soil > Grasslands | place: USA: UC McLaughlin Reserve, Lake County... | reverse complement strand
CCCTACACCCTACAACACCACTCAGACACAGGCCCCGGCAGAGAACAGCGACCGTTATAAGAGGATAGACTTCGATAGCCGTGCGAGCCTGTCGGGCACGACGGCGCCAACCAACCCCACGCCCAACTATAGGTTCTGCGCCAAGGGGACAGCCTGCTGGCCGACAGGTACCGAGCAGCCCGCGGACGTCATTACCTATCCTTTTAATAGCAAGACCAAGTTCGACGACAAGCTCTTGCAGAATATTGCTCAGCAGCAGGTCCGACCGGGCGCCGGGTCTGCGTCGAGCAGGGATAACTATGTCGAACAATCAGGGAGCGCGAGCACGGTTCTGATAGACGAGACCACTTTCTACCAGATCTCGCCGGCCCTGAGCTCTGTCTACGTGGTGCGGTTCACCGGACTCACGAAAGGCGTGGTAGACATAAAACCGACGACGGGTTCGAGCACTGCTTGCCCGATCAAGGGGATCATTCTCGTGATCAACGGCGACGTTACGACAAGCTCGGGAGGGGGAGGAGGCAAATGCTTCGAAGGGGTCATATCCGTACTGGACACCAACAATCATGACCTGAATTACATTAGCAGTGGTAGCTTCACGCTAAATGGTTTCGTAAATATCGAAGGCTCGATGACAATAGCGGGCAGTACCAACCCCGTTCTTGGAGACGATATCCTGAGCCAGCCGGGCTTCCATACCGTCAAGCTCTGGAGCTGGCGGGAGTGCTACAGCACTACCTGTACCTAGAGCCGCCTCGAGCAGCTGGTTTCTCGCACTCGCCAGGCTTCTCCCTGACGGTATCCCACTTCCGTCTCGTATAGTCACTCACGGGTAGCCCTGAGCCCACAAAGGGAAATCCCCTCAACAAATCTCGAAATAGCTCCGAAAAAGTGACCAGACTACGGAAAAGTGGGCCTAACCATAGTGCAGGCAAACAACAAGCAAGCAACAAAGGAAGGAGAATCATATGCTGTACTGGTTTGCCAAGAGGTTGAGGGAGATGCAGGAGGTAAGGCGGGACGAGTGGGGCTTCACCCTCATCGAGCTTCTGGTCGTCGTGATCATCATCGGTATCCTGGCCGCCATCGCTATTCCCGTCTTCCTCAGCCAGCGGGACAAGGCGGCGGACGCTGCAGCACAATCCGCCTTGCGGAACGCCGGGACGGCTCAGACAGCATACTATGCAGACAATGGCAAGTTTACGGGTACCATTACAGCGCAGAATGGTCCAAATAACGACCTGACTGATTACGGCTTCCGGCAAGGAGATCCCCCTGTCCAGATGGTAAACCCGCCCACCGGAGGAACCGCTGACAGCTACTGCATGAAGGCAGACGGCGGCACCGGTACCTTCTTTATGAGCGATACGTCAGGGCGACCCACCGCCACGGCCTGCACGTAAATCATTCTGCACCTGCTAGCAGGCGCCCCTCTGGGGGCGCCTTTTTTGTCCTGCTTTGATACGAAAGTGTTGCCCAAAAATGGGTCGTTTGACGGATGCGCTCACCCCAGATGGGGGCGAGAATGTCTCGTACCATGGCGACTAAGCTCAAGAAGGACAGGCGTACCCGGACGGGCAGCAAGGCCAAACCGGAGCTCCCATGGAATGTTATGCTGTACAACGACTGGGAGAACTCTATGCCGCGGGTCGTGATCGTGCTGAAGAACGCCATCCCCGGCATGACGCTGAAGAAGGCCGCCGCGATCATGTACGAGGCGCATACCACCGGTCGGGCGGTTGTGAAGAGCTGCCACAAGGAGCTGGCCGAGCTCTACGAGCAGCGCCTCCTGGAGAAGGGCCTGAGCATAACTAAGGAGCCTGCCGGTTAAACTGCGGCGCCTCTGGCGCTCCTGGCGCGTGGTTTGTCAGAGCTATGGTCACGCGCGCTCCTTAACCATGCAGTCACTGCCCAGATCTCAAGTGGATGCTGCCTCCATACCTGTGGTCCTGATGAGGACCCGATTCCTCGCGGTTTTAGCTACACGGTGCGTGATATACAATACACGGCCACGAGACGGGCAAACCTGCTGCGAGGCGGGGACGCAAAGCCACGGGTCTTACGGAAGGAAGACGGCCGGGTTGCCGACCGGGACAGCAATTCGACGGCATGGCGGCCGGGCCTCCCGGGGCCAGCGGGCGGAGCCGCGGGAGCACACGGGCTCCGTGGCACGACTGTGGAACGGTTGAGCCGGCGAGTTTCGAGGTGCTTTCAGGCCTCCGGAGAACGTTGGCGTCGAAGACGGCGCGCTCCAGGAGCGTGAACGAGCAAGCCGGGAGATCCGGAGACCGTGCGGCGGGGCGGAGAATCGGGCATCGATATCGAATTGGCGGTATCCCTGGGGACGGTGGATAGGTGGAGAAGGGCGGTTATGAGCGACAGGCCGAATACGGAGCCTATCGAGATCCTGCTGGTGGAGGACAACCCGGGCGACGCCCGGCTGGCGGTCGAGGCGCTCAAGGAGAGCAAGGTCAGCAACAGACTCCACTATGTCGCGGACGGCGTCGAGGCGATGCGGTTTTTGCGCCGGGAGGGGGAGTACGCAGGAGTCGCCGTTCCGGACCTGATCCTTCTGGACCTCAATCTCCCGCGCAAGGACGGGCGCGAGGTGCTCGAGGAGATAAAGGAGGACCCGCAGCTCAGGCTGATCCCGGTGGTGATCCTGACCACATCTGCGGCTGAGAGGGACCTGGTGAAGAGCTACGGCCTGCACGCGAACGCCTACGTCGTGAAACCGATAGATCTCGACAGGTTCATCGAGATCGTGAAGGCTATCGAGGGGTTCTGGTTCTACATCGTTAAGCTACCCCAGGATCTCGACGGCTAGGAGGCATCTTGTCGGAGCCTTCTCCCGTCAGGGTCTTGCTGGTCGAGGACAACCCCGGCGACGCCCGCCTGGTCGAGATACTGCTCTCCGAGGTGGGTGCGAGGTTCGAGGTGAGGCACTTGGACACGCTCGAGACGGCCGTCGAAGAGCTCGACCGGTCCCCCTTCGACGTGATTCTCCTCGACCTGTCGCTGCCCGACTCGAGCGGGCTGGAAACCGTGGAGCGGGTGCGGATGGCGGTCCCCGAGATGCCGGTGGTGGTGCTCAGCGGCAGGGACGACGAGGAGACCGCGCTCCAGGCCTTGCAGGGCGGGGCCGAGGACTACCTGGTCAAGGGGCGGGGGGACGGCGAGTTGATGGCGCGCGCCATCCGGTACGCGATCGAGCGAAAAAAGGCGGAGGAGAGGCTGGCCTACCTGGCGCAGTACGATCCCCTCACGGGCCTCGCCAACCGCGCCCTGTTCCATGACCGCCTGGAACAGGCGCTCGCCCGCGCCGGGCGCGACGGCGACATGATCGCGCTAATGTTCGTGGACCTTGACCGCTTCAAGGCCATCAACGACTCCCTCGGGCATACCGGCGGGGACTCTGTGCTCCAGGAGGTGGCGAGGCGGATACAGGAGCGCCTGCGGGAGAGCGACACCGTGGCCCGTCTCGGAGGCGACGAGTTCGCCGTCATCGTCGAGGACCTCTCCGAGGCGCAGGATGCGGCCAGGGTAGCGGAGGACCTGGTAAGTATCCTGTCCACGCCGTTCATCTCGAACGGGCACGAGGTGCCGGTCGCCGCCAGCGTTGGCATAGCGGTGTGGCCGTCTTCCGGGGAGGACGCGTTGCTCAAGGACGCGGACGCCGCCATGTACCGGGCCAAACAGCGGGGAGGGAACAACCACCAGTTCTACACAGAGGAGATGAACGTCCAGGCTGCCGCGCGGCTTGCCCTGGAGAGGGACCTGCGGCGCGCCCTTGAGAGGGAAGAGTTCCTGCTCCATTACCAGCCGCAGGTCGATCTCGCGACGGGTGAAGTGGTCGGGGCGGAGGCGCTCCTGCGCTGGCAGCATGACGAGCGTGGTCTCGTCTCCCCGGCCGAGTTCATCCCGATTCTCGAGGACATTGGCCTGATAGTCCCCGTGGGCGCGTGGGTGCTCGGCGAGGCCTGCCGCCAGGGCAGGGCGTGGCGAGACGCGGGCCTCGCGCCCGTGCGGATCGCGGTGAACCTCTCCGCCCGCCAGCTTGGGCGGGAAAGCCTCGTGGGCACCGTCGAAGACGCCCTCGAAGAGAGTGGCCTGGATCCTGGCTGCCTCGAGCTGGAGATAACCGAGAGCCTCCTCGTCGAGCGTGGAGAGGCGGGTCTGGGGTCGGTAGAGCTGTTGAAAAAGGCCGTAGGGAGGCTCCGGATCTCGATAGACGACTTCGGGACCGGCTACTCCTCCCTCTACCGCCTCAAGGCACTCCCGGTAGAGCGGTTGAAGATAGACCAGTCGTTCATCCGCGGCGTCGCGGCCGACACTGGCGACGCAGCGATAACCGCAGCGGTTATCGCCCTCTCGCACGACCTGCGTCTCCAGGTCACCGCCGAGGGCGTAGAGACCGCCGAGCAACTCGCCTTCCTGCGCGAGCGGGCCTGCGACGAGGCCCAGGGCTTCTACTTCAGCAGGCCGCTTCCCCCGGACGAGTTCGCCCGGCTGCTCGAGGCGAATAGTCCTCTGGTAGACGTTTCGTCCGGTGGCCGTCCGGGCGAGTCGGGGAGGTGAGCGCGTCGCAGGCGCGGGGAGGGAACGAGGACGCGCTGCGCTTCCTCGCCAAGGCGAGCGCGATCCTGTCCTCTTCCCTCGACTACCGGCAGACGCTGGCGAGCGTCGCCCGACTGGCGGTGCCACGTCTCGCCGACTGGTGCGTCGTGGACGTGCTGGAAGACGACGGCTCGCTGCAGCGGCTCGCCGCGGAGCACGAAGATCCGGAGAAGGTCGCCCTCGCCCGTGATCTCCAGGAGCGTTATCCGCCGGACCCCGACGCGTCCTACGGCGTGGACCACGTGGTACGCACCGGCCAGTCTGAGCTGGTCCCGGAGATCCTCGAAGCCACCCTGGACGAGATGGCTCGCAACGAAGAGCACCGCGAGATACTGAGGAAACTGGGCCTCAGGTCCTACATGATCGTGCCGCTGGTGGCCCGGGGGCGGATGCTCGGGGCCATCTCCCTTGTTGCAGCCGAGTCGGGGAGGCGCTACGGACAGGCGGACCTGGAGCTCGCCGAAGACCTCGCCCGCCGCGCCGCCGTGGCAGTGGACAACGCACGCCTCTACAAGGAGGCGCAGGCGGAGGTCGCCGAGCGCGAGCGGACGGAAGTAGAGCTACGGCAGGCCGAGGCCAGGTACCGCGCCCTGGTCGAGCAGCTGCCCGCGATCACCTACATCGAGACGCTCGACGCCGGAGAGCGCGCAACCGATCTCTCCTACGTTAGCCCCCAGATCGAGGACCTCTTCGGCTATACGGCGGAGGAGTGGATGGCGAACCCCGAACTCTTCATCCGTCTCTTGCATCCCGACGACCGCGAGCGGGTGCTGGTCGAGGACGAGCGTACGGAGCGCACGGGCGAGCCATTTATAGAGGAGTACCGGCAGTTCACCAGGGACGGCGGCATAGTCTGGGTCCGGGACGAGGCCGTGCTCGTGCGAGACGAGGACGGGCGTCCGATGTACTGGCAGGGCGTAATCATAGATGTAACCGAGCAGAAGCGGGTGGAGCAGACGCTGCGCACGCAGAACGAGTACCTCGCGAGCCTGCACCGGACGACCCTGGACCTGCTCGAGCGCCTCGACCCCGCGGACCTGCTGAGGGGTATCCTGGAGCGGGCCGCCGCCCTCGTTGGCACGCCGCACGGATTCATCTACCTGGTGGACCCCGTCGCCGGCAACCTGGAGCTGCGTGTGGGGGCCGGGCTCTTCAGGAGATACGTGGGTCGTCGTATCTCGACTCACGAGGGCGTTTCCGGCAAGGTGCTCGAGGGCGGGGAGCCTCTGGTCGTCAACGATTACCTCACCTGGGGAGAGAGATTGGACTTCTTCTCAGAGGACATACGAGCGGTGGCCGGGGTACCGCTCAGGTCGAGCGGCCGGGTGGCGGGCGTGCTGGCGCTCGCCTACGAGGAGCCAGAGAGGGGCTTTGGCGAGCAGGAGATGGGACTGCTCACGCGCTTCGCGGATCTCGCCTCCCTGGCGCTGGAAAACGCCTATCTCTACGACTCGGCGCGGCGAGAACTGGTCGCGCGCGAGCAGGCCGAAAAAGAGCTCGCGGCCCTCGTGGAGGAGCTGCAGCGATCGAACGCCGAGCTGGAGCAGTTCGCCTACGTCGCCTCGCACGACCTGCAGGAGCCCCTGCGCATGGTATCCAGCTACACACAGCTTCTGGCACGCCGCTACAAAGGCAAGCTCGACGCCGACGCCGACGAGTTCATCGAGTACGCGGTGGACGGCGCAAACCGGATGCAGATCCTGATCAACGACCTGCTCCAGTACTCCCGCGTGGGCACGCGGGGCAAGCAGCTCGCGCCCACCGATACGAAGGCGGTCTTCGACGCTGCGTACGACAACCTGCGAAGGGCGATCGAGGAGAGCGGCGCGGAGGTCACCTCGGGCGAGCTGCCCGTCGTCCGGGGCGACGACGTCCAGCTCGGCCAGTTGTTCCAGAACCTGATCGGCAACGCGATCAAGTTCCGGGGAGAGGCGCCGCCAGAGGTGCGCGTCGAGGCCAAGCGACAGGATGGTTTATGGCGCTTCTCGGTGAGCGACAACGGCATCGGCATCGAGCCTGAGTACCGGGAGAGGATCTTCGTGATCTTCCAGCGGCTGCACGGCAGGACGCAGTACTCCGGCACAGGCATCGGATTGGCGGTCTGCAAGAAGATCGTCGAGCGCCACGGCGGCAAGATTTGGGTCGAATCCGAGCCCGGCGAAGGCAGCACCTTCTACTTCACACTGCGCCCCAGCTAGTCAGCACGCTCCGGCTTCGCCTCCGCTTGTCAGCACGCTTCGGCCTGCGGCCTCGCTTGTCAGCATTTCAGCTTTTATCTTTGCGCTGACTACCTGAAGTGCTGACAAGCCTCCGAAGGAGGCGTGCTGACAAGCTTGCGAAGCAAGCGTGCTGAAATGCTGACCGGCTTACGGGCGTGGGAGGCCCAGGGACTGAACCATCAGCTTGAAGTCCTGCGGGCGGCTGGAGGCGGTGAGAGCCTCCTCGTATTCTACCCGGTCCGCCTCGACCAGCTTCAGCAGAGCCTGGTCGAAGGTCTGCATTCCGTAGTACTCGCCCTCCGCGATAGCCTCCTGGATCTGGCCCGTCTGGGCTGGGTCCATGATGAAGTCTCTGATGCGACCGGTGGTGACCATGATCTCGCAGGCCGCCACGCGCCCGCCGTCTTTGGTGCGGATCAGGCGCTGCCCGATGATGCCCTTGAGCGTCCCGGCGAGCATGGTCCGAACCTGGGCGCGCTCGTGCGGCGGAAAGAGATCTATCATGCGGTTGACTGTCTCGGTGGCGTCCACCGTATGGAGAGTCGAGAGGACCAGGTGGCCGGTCTCCGCCGCGGAGAGGGCTATCTGGGCGGTCTCGGCGTCCCGGATCTCGCCGATCAGGATTATATCCGGGTCCTGGCGGAGCACGCGCCTGAGCGCCCGCGCGAACGAGACGGTGTCGGTTCCCACCTCGCGCTGGTTGATGAGGCTCTTGCTGTCGCGGTGGAGGAACTCTATCGGGTCTTCGATGGTGACGATGTGCTTGTGCATCGAGCGGTTGACCATGTCCAGCATGGACGCAAGCGTTGTGGACTTGCCGCTCCCCGTGGTCCCTGTGACCAGTACGATGCCGCGCTCCTCGAAGGCCAGCCGGCGGATCGCCTCCGGCAGGTTGAGGTCCTCGAACTTGGGCACGCCGAACGGGATGAACCGCATGACGATGGAGACCGATCCCCGTTGACGGAAGGCGTTGACACGGAACCGCCCGGTTCCGGCCACGGCGTAGGAGAAGTCCGCCTCCCCGTCCGACTCGAACTCGCCGATCAACTTATCTGGGATGATGTCCTTGAGCATGGCTTCGGTGTCCTCGGGACGCAGTACGTCATGGCCTTCGAGGGGGGTGAGCAGGCCTCGCACCCGGACCGACGGGGGGGCGCCGGCCTTGAGGTGCAGGTCGCTGGCGCCCATCTCGGCCATCCGGCCGACCAGGTCATCTACGCGAATGCTCTCGATCATCGTTACCGTCCTTGTCCTTACCACCGGCGCGCCGGCAAGTGACCCCACCACCGGATGCGGGCGTACGGAGGTAGAGTATGCCACCGACTCGTGGAGTTCGCACCCGCCGCAGCCTCGTGCCTCGCCGGTCGCCGTGTTGTAAACTAAAAGCGGGTGGGGGCCTCTCTTCCGGCTTCCCACGATCGCCGCTCGCGGCAAGGAGAGACCGTGGATCGCAGGGCTTCGCTCAAAGACGAAGAGAGAACGGCCATTACGGGTGGGCGGAAAACCGACATCAGGGGCGGCAGGATAGGAGAGGTCCTGCTCTCGGAGGGCACGATCACCCGCGAGCAGCTCGAGCTGGCGCTCACCATGAAACGCAACGATCCTCGCAAGCTCGGGGAGATACTCCTGTCGCTCGGTTACGTAACCGCCGGCGACCTCGCCCGGGCTCTCGCCAAGCAACTGAAGCTGGAATACGTGGTGATATCCGAGCTCTCGGCGGATGAGGTAGAGGAAGAAGCCCTCACCCTGTTGGACGAAGCGACCCTCCGCAAGTACATGGTGCTGCCGCTCCGGCTTCAGGACGGCCGCCTGGTCGTTGCCATGAGCAACCCCAACGACATGTACGCCCTCGAGGACCTGAGGATGCTCACAAGGCACCCCATACGGCCCGTGGTCGTTACGGAGGAGGACCTGGAGGGGGCGTTCGACCACCTCTTCGGCGGCGAGTACACCCCTGACGGGGATGATACGACGGTCCCTGCCGACGGCGGCGCGGCTAACGAAGTCCCCGATGAGGGGGACGGGGGAGAGGTGGTCGCAGAGGAAGTTGCGGCCCATGCCCGAGGAGGACCGCCGGTCGAGGCGGGGAACGGTTCGTCAACCGCGGTCAAGGCGGAGAACCTTCGGCAGAGCAAGGCGGGGGCTACGGCGGGCAGGATCGGGGACATCCTCATTTCGGAGGGCAAGGTCACCTCCGAGCAAATCGAAGAGGCGCTCGCGATCCAGAGGAAAGATCGGCGGGAGATAGGGCAGATCCTGCTCTCCCTCGGTTACGTCGGCAAGTCAGACCTGGCCAGAGCCCTCGCCCGCAGGCTGCGCCTCGAGTACACCGAGTTGACCGAGAACGACGTGGACCGGGAGGCGGCGAGCCTGGTGGACCAGAAGGTCCTGCGCAGGCACGGTGTTCTCCCCCTCAGGGTGGAGGACGGTCGCCTTGTCGTGGCGATGAGCGATCCGACCAACTTCTACGCGCTGGAAGACCTGAGGATGATCTCCGGTTTACCCGTAACGCCTGTAGTTGTCGTGGACGACGAGATACGGCGCGTACAGAACCAGGTCTTCGCGATCAGCGAAGAGGTCACGGAGATCCTGGAGGAGGCCGCCGGCCGGTCCGTACTCGAAGAGGTCGGGGAGGTCGAGCTCGGCGACGCGAGCGCCGACCACGCGCCGATCGTGCGCCTGGTCAGCTCCATCCTGCAGCAGGCGGTCGCCGACGCAGCCTCGGACATCCACGTGGAGCCCCGGGCGCAGGAACTCGCGGTGCGCATGAGGGTGGACGGGGTGCTCAGGGAGGTCATGAGCGTGCCTCCGACACTGCAGAGCGGGGTCATCGCGCGCCTCAAGATCCTCGCCAACCTCAACATAGCCGAGCGGAGGGTGCCCCAGGACGGGCGCTTCTCCGTGAGGCTGGCTGGCCAGAGGGTGGACCTGAGGGCGGCCAGCCTGCCCACCGTCTACGGCGAGAAGGTCGTCTTGCGCCTGCTCGACACTTCCAACCTGGAGGTGGACCTCACGGGCCTCGGGTTCGCCCCTGACGTACTGGAGAGGTACGGGAAGGTCTTCCGGCGTCCTTACGGCACGATCCTGGTCACGGGACCCACCGGCTCCGGCAAGTCCACCACCCTGTATGCCACCTTGAAGGAGCTCAACTCTCCCGAAAAGAACATAATAACCGTGGAAGACCCGGTCGAGTACAGAATGGGCGGCATAAACCAGGTCCAGGTGAACCCTAAAGCAGGGCTCACCTTCGCCTCTGGCTTGAGGAGCATACTGAGATCCGACCCCGACGTGGTTATGATCGGCGAGATAAGGGATCACGAGACCGCCAAGATTAGCGTCGAGGCGGCGCTGACCGGTCACCTGGTCCTGGCGACGCTCCACACCAACGACGCTCCTTCGGCTGTCACACGCCTCAACGAGATGGGGGTCGAGCCGTACCTGACCTCGTCCGCCGTTGACTGCGTGATCGCCCAGAGGCTCGCGAGGAGGCTCTGCGAGAGGTGCAAGCGTCCTGTGGAGGTGGAGGCGGAGACCCTCTCTGCCCTCGAGTTCCCCGTCGAAAAGCTCGCGCCGCAGGACGGCGGCTTCCACTTCCACGAGGCGGTTGGCTGCGACCGGTGCGCGAGGACGGGATACAGGGGGCGGATCGGCATCTACGAGATGATGGTCCTCACCGACGAGATCCGGGAGGCGGTCATCAAGCGCGGGTCCGCCGACGAGGTTAGACACATCGCCGAGGAGCAGGGCATGGTCCCGCTCCGGGATGACGGGCTCTCGAAGGCGGCGCGGGGGCTCACGACCATAGAAGAGGTTCTGAGAACCGTGGTTTGAACGGGCAAAGGCCCTGACATAAGAGATACGGAGGAACGATGATACAGACCGGGCTCAACGATTACCTCTTCGACGCCATCAGGGCGGGGGCGAGCGACCTGCACATTACCGTCGGGCTGCCGCCGATGGTGCGGGTGAACGGCGAGGTACAGCCGTTAGATTACTCGCCCCTCACAGCCAACGTTACGCGCGAGCTGGTCTACGACATACTCTCGAACGACCAGCGCCAGCGCCTGGAGAACGATTGGGAGCTCGACTTCAGCTATACCTTGCCGCGCACCGCCCGGTTCAGGGTCAACGTCTATTTCCAGAAGGGCGCCCTGGGGGCCGCGTTCCGGACGATACCGCAGGAGGTGCTCAGCCTTCACGAGCTCGGTCTGCCCAGGGCCGTCGAGGACATGACCGAGAAGCCGCGTGGTCTGGTGCTGGTCACGGGGCCGACGGGCAGCGGCAAGTCAACGACGCTCGCGGCGATGATCGACAAGATCAACGAGACCAAGAACGAGCACATCATGAGCGTCGAGGACCCCATAGAGTTCCTTCACAACCACAAGAAGTGCATCGTCAACCAGCGCGAGGTCAACCAGGACACCAAAAGCTTCGCCCAGGCCCTCAAGCACGTCCTCAGGCAGGACCCCGACGTCATACTCGTCGGCGAGATGCGCGACCTGGAGACCATCTCGCTTGCAGTGACCGCCGCCGAGACCGGCCACCTGGTCTTCGGCACGCTGCACACCCAGGACGCTCCCCAGACAGTGGACCGCATCATCGACGTCTTCCCGCCGCACCAGCAACATCAGGTGAGGGCGCAGCTTGCCAACGCGCTGCAAGGCATCATTACCCAGACCCTCATACCCCGCCGGGATGGGAAAGGTCGGGTCGTGGCGTGCGAGGTCCTCGTACCTACGCCGGGGGTCAGGAACCTCGTCAGGGAGGGCAAGACCCACCAGATCTACTCCGCCATGCAGACAGGCGGCAAGTTCGGGATGCAGACCATGGATGCGGCGCTCGTGGAGCTCATGCGAAAGGGGCTCATCTCGCGGGAGGAGGCCGAGAAGCGCTCCAGCAACCCCGATGAGCTCAGGCGCCTCGCGGGCGGTACATCGGGCAGCGCCGGAGGCTACACGGCGCTCAGGAGGTAAGGAGAGCGAGGAGTGGCGACTTTCACCTACAGGGCTGCTACCCGGCAGGGCGATATCCTCCAGGACCAGATGGATGGGACCGACACGATGGCGGTCGCGGCCGAGCTTCGCCAGCAGGGGCTGCTGGTTATCGACATAAAAGAGCAGAGCGTCGCCCAGAAGGACATCCTCGAGCCCTTCAAGAAGGTGAAGCTGGGCGACCTCGTCGTCTTCACCCGGCAGTTCGCCACCATGATCAACGCCGGCCTCCCCATCGTGCGCGCCCTCTATATCCTCTCGGAGCAGACCGAGAACCCGAAGCTCAAGGACGTAGTCGTCCTGGTGCGCAAGGACGTGGAGGCGGGCCTCGCCCTATCCGAGGCCCTGGACAAGCACCCCAAAGTCTTCAACCGCCTCTACGTCGAGATGGTGCGGGCGGGCGAGATCGGCGGCATCCTCGACGAGGTGCTCCTGCGCGTCGCTGACCAGCTCGAGGGCGATCAGGAGCTCAGGCGCAAGGTCAAGAGCGCGATGACCTACCCGACGATAGTCCTCATCATTGCCGTCCTCGCCGCCTCGTTCATGCTCATCTTCATAGTCCCCATCTTCGCCAGGATGTTCGAGGACCTCGGTGGGACGCTACCCCTCCCCACCCGCGTGGCGATGGGGATCTCCGACATCCTGACAAGCATCTTCGGGGTCATTATCTACGGAGCGCTCATCGCGGCGGTCTTCGGGTTCCTCCGTTGGAAGAACACCGAGAACGGCCGCAAGGTGTGGGGACGGGCCTCGCTCAGGTTACCGGCCAAGATCGGGGACGTGATCCAGAAGGTAGCCCTCGCCCGCTTCGCCCGTACTCTGGGAACCCTGAGCGCGGCGGGCGTGCCCATCCTTCAGGCAATCGAGATAACGGCGGTCTCCTCTGGTAACTGGGTGATGGAGAACGCGCTGGTCAAGAGCAGGGATGCGATCCGGGAGGGAATCCCGATCTACAAGCCGCTCGAAGATGAGCCCGTCTTCCCGCCGATGGTGACGCGCATGATCGCCGTCGGCGAGGAGACCGGGGACATCGACGGTATGCTCGGTAAGATAGCCGACTTCTACGAATCCGAGGTCGACGCCACCGTCAAGGCGCTGACCTCCATCATCGAGCCGCTCATGATCGTGGTCGTCGGCGGCATCGTCGGCGGCATCATAATCGCCATGTACCTTCCAATGTTCAAGATCTTCGAGCTGGTCGAGTAGTCAACGCGCGGTCTGCAAGCCAGAGGGAGACCCGCCCTCCGCGCCGTCATTCTCCGAAGCGGTTTTCTGTAGAATTACCCGGTGCTGGCAGCGACGTGAGGAGGCACTACGGTTGGCGTTCTGGGGTGATCTCGGCGACAGGGTGGTGGGCGCTCCCTCGATACTCGCAGCCGACTTCGCCAACCTGGGCGAGGAGGTCCGCCGCGCGCAGGCAGGAGGCGCGGAGCTGGTCCACTTCGATGCTATGGACAACCACTTCGTCCCGAACCTGACCATCGGCCCCGTCGTCGCCGCCTCGCTCGTCGAGGCCGTGGACCTCCCCATGGACGCCCACCTGATGGTGGACAACCCGGACAACCTGATCCAACCGTTCATAGAGGCCGGGGTGGCGAGCATCTCCGTGCAGCCGGAGGCGGTCACGCACCTGCACAGGATCCTGGAGCTGATCCAGGGCGGCGGCTGCGAGGCCGGAGCCGCCCTGAACCCGACGACCCCGCCAGAGCTCATCGAGTGGGCGCTGCCCTACCTCGACTATGTACTCGTCATGAGCGTCAACCCTGGCTTCGGCGGACAGACGTTCATACCCGAGATGGTCGAGAAGGTGCGCCGCGTGAAGGAGATGACCGACCTCCCCGTCCAGGTGGACGGCGGCATCACAGCCGAGACTGCGCCCTTGATGGTCGAGGCGGGGGCGCAGGTCCTCGTGGCTGGTTCTGCTGTCTACAAGGGCGACCCCGTGACAGAGATGCGCCGGATCATCGAGGCCGGACGAAGCGCTTTATAGCACTTTAGCACGCCTCCTTCGGAGGCTTGTAAGCACGCTCCGGCTACGCCTCCGCTTGTCAGCACGGCGCTTCGCGCCTTGTCAGCACGCCGTCTTGCAGACGGCTTTCAGCTAGGGTCAGCGCAAAGAAAATCTGAACTGCTGACAAGCGAGGCCTTATAAGGCCGAAGCGTGCTGAAAGCGAAGCCCGCTAGGACGTAGCGTGCTGACAAGTCGCCCGGCGAAGCCGGCGACGTGCTGACAAGCTGCCGAAGGCAGCGTGCTGAATGCTTCCTTGTACGAACGCTCCCATTATGATATAGCTTCCTGCGTAACTTTCGGGGGCGGGTGGAATTCCCGCACCGGCGGTGAGCCCGGGGAAGACGACTTCTTCGGAGAGCCCGCGACCCTCTCGGGCGCAAGCCCGGAGGTTGAGCCGGTGAAGGCCGACAGGTCCGTATTCCGGCGCCGACGGTGAGAGTCCGGATGGGAGAAAGGAAGAGTTGGCACGGGATTCTTTCATGGATCTCGCCCGCAGCCTGGCTGAGCGCGGGCGCTACACTGTAGCCCCTAATCCGCTTGTGGGCGCGGTCGTGGCGCGCGACGGCGCCATGATAAGCGAGGGGTGGCACGCCAGGGCTGGCACCGACCACGCCGAGGTGGCGGCGCTGAAGGGCGCAGGGGAGAGGGCGCGCGGCGCCACCATGTACGTCACCATGGAGCCGTGCAACCACCACGGGCGCACGCCGCCCTGTACCGACGCCGTGTTGCGGGCTGGCATCTCCCGCGTCGTCATGGGGCACCTCGACCCGGACCCGAGGATGCGGGGCAGGAGCGCCGAGATGCTGCGGCGGGCTGGCGTCGAGGTCGAGCTGCTCGACGACCCTGCCTTCGAGCGGCAGAACGAGCAGTTCTCCCACCACATGCGTACCGGACGGCCGTTCGTCCACCTCAAGCTGGCAGCCACCCTGGACGGCAGGATCGCCGCCACCGGCGGCGACAGCAAATGGGTTACGGGCGAAGCCGCGAGGCTGCGCGCCCACCAGCTTCGCGCCGAGGCTGGAGCCGTCCTGGTCGGGGCCGGCACGGTGCGCGCAGACGACCCTTTGCTCACAGCCCGCGACCTCCCCGAGGAGCCACCCCCCATTACGCGCGTAGTCCTGGATCCCCGCCTCACGATCGGCCCCGATAGCCGCCTCCTCAAGACGGCGACAGGGGATCCCGTCCTGATCTTCGCGGACAGAGAGGCCCTGGACGGCCGCCAACGCGAGCTGGAGGCTCCTGGCGTCGAAGTCGTGGGCACGCCTCGTTCATCTGAGGGCCTGGATCTCCGCTTCGTCCTCGACGAGCTGGGGCGGCGGGGAATCCGGGGCGTCCTCGTCGAGGGAGGTGGGGAGACCGCCGCCAGGTTCGTGGAGGCTGACCTCGCCGACAAGCTCACCCTGTTCTACGCGCCCAAGCTCGTCGGCTCCGGGGGCGTGCCGATGATCGGCGCCCTGCGCGTAACGAAGATGGCCGAGGCCCTCAAGTTCTCCGTCTCGAGTGTGGAGACGGTAGGCGAAGACGTCGCCGTGACGTTGTACCCCACCCGCGAGGAGGACCGTGTTCACCGGGCTGGTTGAAGAGGTGGGTCGCGTCTCAGGGCTCGAAGCGGGCGAGATGTTCCGCCTGAGCCTCTCCGCGAACCGGACCGTCGAGGGGACGCGCGTGGGCGACAGCGTGTCGGTGAACGGCGTGTGCCTGACGGTGAACGAGCGTGACGGGGAGACGCTGGTCTTCAACGCCATGCCCGAAACCTTGCGGCGCAGCGCTCTGGGCGACCTCACCGAGGGGAGCGCAGTCAACCTGGAGCGGGCGATGAGCCCCGTGGACAGGTTCGGCGGGCACATCGTGCAGGGGCACGTGGACGGTGTCGGCGAGGTCCGCGGGATACGGCCCGAGGGGGAGGCGGAGATCTGGGAGTTCGGCGCGCCGGAGGCCGTGCTGCGCTACGTCGTCGAGAAAGGGAGCATCTGCGTCGACGGCATAAGCCTGACGGTAGTCTCCGTGTGGGACGCGTCGTTCACCGTCTCTATCCTTCCGCAGACCCGCGCGAACACGAACCTCAAGGAGCTGG
>Ga0126304_10000520_pt1 | contig 15930 bp, 19 predicted proteins | sample Plot25_FD_92538 | JGI IMG/M metagenome (GOLD analysis project Ga0126304, IMG submission 92538) | Serpentine soil microbial communities from UC McLaughlin Reserve, CA, USA - Plot25 | ecosystem: Environmental > Terrestrial > Soil > Grasslands | place: USA: UC McLaughlin Reserve, Lake County... | reverse complement strand
CTTGGCCTATTGGCCAGTGGTGCTGGGACTCCTGTTTGGCGTCACTTTGGTGGTCTTCTTTCGCGCTTAGCCGTTGGTGGGATCCATCGCCGGGGGTGCCAATCCGTACACCCCATCGGTTCTCCTACCGCCCCAACCTGGACTGAAAACAGCCTCAGTCTGCCAGTCGCCTCTGGCTCAAATGGGCCCATGAGCACCGTCGGGTTAAATCACAAGCTAAGAGCGTGTTGCAAGACTCATTGCGGTGCGACCAACCGGCTTTAGGCTCGGGAGCGTCTCATCCGTTCGCCCGGGGCAGTTAGGCCGCCCTGGCGGCGCTCACTGTTCTCGATCCTGGTCGAGGTCACGCTTCCCCAGATGCACTTTCGTGAGCTTTCAAAAAATGAGGGTCGGAGTCCTGGATTGACAACCCCTGGAGATCGCTCCGCATGGAAGCACCCTATGTCTATGAGGCGGACGAACCGGCGATCGCCGCGTTCAACGCCCGTGCGAGCGACGAGCACCGCCTCCAAACGGATGTGCTCCCCGAACCATTCCTTGGGCGCAAAGACGCCCCGATTGTGCTCCTGAACCTGAACCCGAGCTTTGACGAAAGCGACAATCTGGCCTACGAGGATCCCTACGCCTTTGACGCGTGGAGGAAGAACGCCTATCACGAGCCGCTCGCCTACCGCTTTTACTTTCTTGATCCGCAGTTCTCCCATGCGGGGAGAGCCCGCTGGTGGAAGCAAAACCTGGATGTCCTGATCGCGAGTGCCGCCACCGAGACCATCGGTGGCGGCACTCTCCCTCCCCGCGAAAGAATCGTGTGGATGCTCCGTGGCCCTGCCTACAGGCTTTGGGCTTCTGGCGTTCCGACAAGGAGTTCTCGACAGATCGCGGGCCACGGAGCCTGCCCGTCGCGCTGCTGCACGAAGCATGGCAGGGCTGCGCCTGAAGGGGATGGACGTCCTCATCCTGCCCGCGCCGCAGTCGTTCCTCTAGCCGCATGATGCGCTTGAGTGCTACGGCGCGGATCGCTGGGTCGAGACCTCCAACGAACGGTGCTCCCGCGAGCTGTGGCCGAGGTCAGTCGTGGAGCGATCGGGGAGCCGACGCCGGCGCCGTGGCGATCCGCGCTCCTCGTCATCAACGCGGTCGTGGCCAGACATGCAGCGAGGCCGCGGCATACGGTCCCTTCCGGATGCCGTGGCCCCGTGGTGGCCGCACTGGCCTGCTGCGGGTCACATCCGAGGAAAACCCTGAGGAACGGCTGAGGACTCGTGTGTCGGTCGAACCTGAAGACCCAGGCCAGTGAGGCGCCACCAGCGCGGATGCAAAGCGCGTGCCAGGCACGACCCCACCCCGAGCACGCCAGCGAGCCGCGCCACCCGGGATGGACAGGTGGCGCGGCTCGCTTGGGAGGGAAGGACCCTAGCGTACTGCACTGCGGTCGTCCGCTTCCTCTTCTCGCCAGACCCGCTGACCTGCAGGAGAGTGGCCTGTAGGATATGACGACTTACTGCTGTCGCCGCCGCAGCTGGCCTTCGCCGGTGTAGACATCAAGCCATACGTCCCAGCTATCTCGTCCGGAGTTGGCAACGATGACCCTACGCGTGCCCCTGATACGACAGCGACCCTTCGGGTGCCCTCTGGGCGCTGCAGCTCGCCTGGGCGACTTCGAGCCGATCCGGGAAGGGGTAGCAGCGGTCATCGCCGGGCCGGCATGCGACCTTCTCAGCCCGCGCCATGCCATCTGCGATCACGTCCTGGGTCAACCGATCGGCCATCGCTGCGCGAGGATGCTCTGATGATGCGGCTGATGCCCACCGAACTCGTTCCGCTGGTCGGCCTCATGGTCCTCGTGCTCGCCTGGCCGCCAACCTCGCAGCCCACTGGCCACGCACGGCTCGTCGGCGGGATCCTGCTCTTTGCCCTGGTCGCGAGTGCGGCGTATGCCATGACCTCTGCGCTGTAATGGTGGGACGCGCAGCAGTGGTGAGCGCCGCCGAACGCCCGATCTTGCCCCGCGATCTCGCCCGCACCATTGCATATGCCGGCGTTAATCTGACCCCTCCGTGACGTGCCCGCCGTGCCGCCTCGCGCGCACGGGGCTCACGCCTCCCTCGCGAGTCATGATCCGGACTCCCCCCACAGGCTACGTGGAGGCTCTGCGGGTCTAAGGGTGCTGCTGCGGCTATCCGTTTGGCCTCGTCCGTTTGTCGATAACAGTACATGCTGCGACTGCCTCAGACAGTCACCCATCCGGCGCGCAGACGCTCCTAATCGCCTGCGCCGCGATGGCGGACCTTGTGCGTCCGGTCTGAGGCGTACTTCACGGCGTGCCGGGGTGCCATGGGTACCCTCCGGGAGCATCGTGCTGGTGGCGAGAACCGTGCGTGTGCCGAGGGCGCCCTATGACGAGCGAGCTTCCCCCTGCCGACCATGCCTTACAGGTCATTGGCCGATCCGCGCAACCGATGGTGGGGTTTGCCCTCGACGGCACGATTGTGTCCTGGAACGCCGCGGCCGAGGCGCTCCTCGTCATCCCACCAGATGCGCCAGCCGAGGCTCCGTCAATGCCGGGGAAGGACCGTCAGCCAGATGTGCTGGACGGCGCCCGACCCCCCGACATCTGCCAGCGTCACGGTTTCACGGCCGGCGATCTCGATGGACGGTGAGACTTTCCACCCCTGTCCTAGCTCTCGGGCGGGGATTGCCCGCGTCCCCTCGGTGGCCATGCCGCCACGACCTGGCTCCCCGGTCTGGTTTTCGGCACTGATCGACCGCGCGAGGGCCGCCGACAAGCGCGACAATTTTCCCAGCCCCATGCCAAGTCCGTTGAATTCGCCCATCGTGGATTCGGCGCTGCGCCTATTCTGGACCCAGGCGGTGGGCGGTCTCGACGTCGTCGACTGCGGTCACGGAGTCTCGGTTAACTGAGACCTGGAGCTGTCCTTCCGCGAATGCGAGAATCGCATGGACCGGCACTTCGAGGTCGTCATGTTCGCCGTCCTGTCCGACCAGGAGGTAGTGCGGGTGGACCTCACGCACATGTCCAAGCCGCGAGCCGTCGAAGGCGCGCACCGGAGTCCCGATCGGGATGTCGCGCGTACCGTGCGGGTCGTCAGTCATCGTTGTCTCCTTTGGGTGGGAGTGGCCGTCTCGCGTTTGGTGCTCCTTGGGCGTGACGGCCGTCAAGAGCTGGGTCAGCGTTTCAGAAGAGCAGCGGCAGTCTAGTGAGACTCCTTAGAAAACTCGGCGCCCACGTGATCTCGCTCTCTGGCACGGCCAAGCGTAGATCTGGGTAACGGCGGAAGAGGGTCTCGATCGCGATCTGTCCCTCGAGCCGGGCCAGCGGGGCACCGAGGCAGGCGTGAACGCCCTTGCCGAAGGCGATGTGCCGGTTCGCGTCCTCGCGCATGATCTCGAACGCTTGCGGGTCGACGAAGCGGGCGGGATCGCGGTCGGCCGCGGCCAGGACGACCAGTAGCGGGTCGCCCTTGGCAATCTCCTGCCCGCCCAGCTCGACCTCCTCCCGGGCAAAGCGCGGGGTGGTGGTCTCGGCCGGACCGTAGTAGCGCAGGATCTCCTCGACCGCGTTGCTGGCGAGTTTTGGATCGGCGCGTAGCTGTGCCGCTTGGTCTGGATGGGTCAGCAGCGCAAAGACGCCGTTGGCAATGAGATTCACGGTCGTGATGTGGCCGGCGACGAACAGGATGAAGACCATCGCCAGGACCTCGTCCTCAGTCAGGCGATCGCCGTCGACCTCGACCTGAAGAAGTTGCGAGATGAGGTCGTCGCCAGGGGTCTCCCGCTTCTGGACGAAGAGATCGCGTAGGTAGGCGATGAACTCCTCAATGTTGCGCCCGATCTCCTCCATCCGCTCCGGTGATTGCGCGCTGAGCAAGTCCTCTGACCAGCGCCGGGTCTGCTCCCGATCTTCGGGCGGGATGCCGAGCATGTCACAGATGACGGTGATCGGGAGCGGATACGAGAATTGCGAGATCAGCTCCGTCTGCCGGTCGGGCGCACTCTCGCCGCGCTCGGCGGCGACGGCTTCGGCGGCATCGAGCAGGTCGTCCACGATCTGCTCGATGCGCGGTCGCAGCTTTTCGATCGCGCTCGCGGTGAATGACGGCTGCACGAGCTTGCGCAGGCGCGTATGCTCGGGCGGGTCGACAGTGAGAATGTTTCGCCGGAGCGGTTGGAACGCCTCCGGTGTCTCCGGCATCTGCGCCAGTTGCTCCGGCGTCAGTACCGAGGTCATGTCGACCGTGACTGCCCGGTCGAGGAGGGCGCGCGAGCCCACTTCGTAGTCGGTGACGAGCCAAAGCGGCCGATTGAAGAAACCGCGATTGCCGTCACGCTCGTCGCCGCTGGTGATGATGGCCCGGCTCACGGGGCATTTGGCGCGCATCTCCTCGTAGCGCTCGAAAGCGTGCTCCCGGTACTCGGGGTCGCTGAGATCGATCCGTTCGATGTCTGGCGGCAACTGGGACGGGTCGAATCCGTTCTGGGAGTCCCCAATGGCTGGGACGTGACCTGGGGCAGGTGCGGTCTGGGACTGCGTCTCGGTTTCGATTTTGCTCACGAAATGTCCAATCTTTTCTTGCACATCATTCCGCGGAAGAGGATACCCCAGTGTCGAGGGTGACGGATGTTGGAGCACCTATTACCCAACGTGGACGAACCCGCGATCGGTGACGCGAGCCTCGGGAATCACCGAAAGCGCCATGAAAGCTAGCAATCCGAACGGCGACGGAAGCTGGCTCCCGAGTGCTCGCGCCGCATCCTCGAGCGCCGCGTATGCGACTGCTACCTCAGGAAGCGGTCGATCAGAGAGAATCCCGGCGACTGGAAGCGCCAACCGGGCCAAAACTTGACCGTTGGCGACTACGGCCAGCCCACCGCCACTCTCGGCGACAGTCATGATGGCCAGCAGCAGGTCGCCGTCGTCGGCGCCGACCGCAATGATATTGTGGGCGTCGTGGGCGATTGACGATGCCAGCGCGCCCTGACGCAGGCCGAAACCCCGCACGTAGCCGACGCCGACACGACCCGTGGCGTGGTGACGCTCGACGCAGACGAGCTTCAAGAGTTCCCGCTCCGGCGCGGCAACGGCCCAGCTGTCGTGCATCTCAGGCTCGATCTCGACCAGCCGGGTTGCAATCTCGCCAGGTATGACGCCGACGGCAACTTTCGCCGCCGCCGGAGCGAGGCGGAGGTCACGCAGCCTGAGTGGCCCGATATGGACGCTGTCACGCAGGTTGTCTGGAATGGCGCTCTCGGCGACCGTGCCGTCGCATATGGCTCCATCGCGAGCGACGATCTTCCCGTCGTGAAGCGTCATGTCGACGTGAACCTCGTGCAGGTCGTCCAGCACGACCAGATTCGCCCGAAATCCGGGCGCGACCGCACCCCATCCGTCGAGCCGCCAATAGTCGGCCGCGTTCCAGGTGGCCAACCGGATCGCTCGCACCGGATCGAGTCCCAGAGCGATGGCCTGGCGCAGGGTGACGTCTATGTGACCGTCGTGGAGGAGGGTGTGGACGTCGCGGTCGTCGGAACAGAAGCAGCAGCGCGGGTAGGTCGCGTCGGTGACAAGGGGAAGGAGCGCGGCCATGTTCCGCGCCGAGGATCCCTCCCGGATCATCACCATCTGCCCAGCGCGCAACTTTTCCCACCCTTCGTCAAGCGTCGTCGATTCGTGATCCGAGCCGGGACCCGCTCCGACGTACGCCTGTAACGCCGCCCCAACCAGACCCGGTGCGTGACCGTCGCGGCGCGTGCCCGCGGAAACGGCCAGCTTGGCCGCGATATCGTCATCGCCGATAAGCACTCCGGGGAAATTCATCAGCTCGCCGAGTCCGACGCACTCCGGCCATCCCAGCATCTCCGCCATCTCGGCCGGTCCAAACGCAGCCCCCGGTGATTCCCAGTGGCTGGCTGGTACGCAGGACGGCGTCGTAAAGAAGATGCCGAGCGGCAATCCGCGCGCGGCCGCGCGCATTGCCTCCATGCCCGACAGCCCGGCGACGTTGGCGATCTCGTGGGGATCGGTGACAACTGCGCCGGTGCCGTGCGGGACGACCGCGCGGGCGAACTCCGGCAGCCAGACCAGCGCGCTCTCGGTGTGGACGTGCGCGTCGATGAACGATGGGCAGATCCACTTGCCCGCAACGTCGAGCCGGTCCCGCGCCTGCGGGTAGGGGCCAACCCCGGCGATGACGCCGTCGCAGATTGCCACGTCAGCCTGGTACGTGTCCCCGCCGAAGACATCGACGATCTCGCCTCCCGCCAGGACGAGATCGGCGGGCTCCTGGCCTTGGGCGACGCGCAGCCGTCGCCGCCAGGCGGGCGCGTCGAACGTGGCTGTCGGATCGGACACGAATGCCTCCGCGGATGGGTCGATCGTGAGATGGGCGGGAGTATAGGGTCGAGTCAAGAGGCGCATTGCTGCTTCAATACTCATGAGTCACGGAGTTCGACCTCGTAGAGAGCACCGGCCGGAGCGATTCATGGAGGATGTTCGCCTCGTCGTTGACATCGTGATCGCGCTGGGTGCGGCGACGATCGGCGGGCTCATTGCCCAGCGACTGGGCTTGCCTGCGCTGATCGGCTACATCCTGGCGGGACTGGTCATTGGGCCGAACACGCCCGGACTGGTGGCCGACTTGGATCGGGTGCAGTTGCTGGCGAATCTCGGCGTCGCGCTCCTGATGTTCGGGCTGGGTGTCGAGTTCTCCCTCAGCGAAGTGATCCGCGTCCGCCGCGCGGCACTGCTCGGTGGTGCAATCCAGATCCCGCTGACGATTGTCCTGGGAACCGCGGCCGGATTGGTGGGCGGCTGGTCGTTGGGCTCGGCTCTCCTGCTCGGCGGCGCCTTCGCTATCTCCAGTTCGATCGTCGCCCTGAAGGTGCTCCTGGGCAGAGGAGAGATGGAGAGCCCGCATGCGCGGGTCGCCCTCGGTCTCGGTATCGTTCAGGATTTCAGCTTGGCGCCGATGCTAGCGCTCATCCCGGTCATCGCTGGCCAGCGTGGCGGTGGCTTCGGCATAGCGGAATCGCTGCTGATCTCGGTGGTGGTGCTGATCGCGGCGTTTCTCCTCGGCACTCGGTTCGTTCCGCCACTGCTGCGCATCGTCGCGCGGTCTGGCTCTCGAGAGCTCTTTATGCTCGCCGTCGTGGCCATCGCCCTCGGGGTCGCCCTGGCCACGCATGCAGTTGGGTTGTCGCTCGGTCTCGGGGCGTTCCTGGCCGGGATAGTCGTTTCCGAGACAGATTTCGAAGAGCAAGTGCTTGCCGATATCATCCCAGTCCGCGACATCTTCGCGACGCTGTTTTTCGTCGCCGTCGGCATGTTGATAGATCCGTTCGCGCTGATCGCGCAGTGGCAATTGGTGCTCGGCTTCGCGCTGGTGCTTGTCACCGGGAAGCTGCTTATCACCGGTGGTGCACTGCTGGCCGCGGGTGTCGACCACCGAACGTCAACGCTGGCCGCCGTCTTCATGGCGCAGATGGGCGAATTCAGCTTCGTCCTGGCCAGCTCGGGGTTTGAGCACGGGCTCATCGAGATCGGCGAATACGGAACGATTCTGTCGGTCGCGCTCTGCTCGATTCTGGCCATGCCGATCCTGGTCGGCATCTCACCTCGACTCGTCCGGATTGCCGAGCACCTACCCGGTGTGGAGCGGCAGGAGCGGCTGGCCGCCGGACCACCGCCCCCGGTGGCTCCGGCTCGCGACCACGTCGTCATCTGTGGATTTGGGCGGGTGGGGGCGGAGATCGGCGCGGCGCTCGACCGTTGGGATCAGCCGTACAGCGTCATCGAGCTCAATCCGGCGATCGTGCGCGACTTGCGCGTTCGGGGGATTGACGCTTTGTATGGAGATGCCGCCTCGCGGATCGAGCTGGAGAGCGCCGGGGTGCCGACCGCGCGTACGGTCGCGGTGACTACACCAGACTTATTGGCCACCGAGGCGGTGATACGAAATGCGCGTGCGCTGAACCCTGCCATCCACGTCATCGTCCGCGCCCCCGGCACCGGCGACGTCAGCGGGCTCTCCGAGAGGGGAGCCGACGAAGTGGTCCAGCCGGAGTTCGAGGCAGGTCTCGAGTTCGTGCGTCAAGTGCTGGGCTGGCAAGGGATTGACAACTTCGAGACCGACGATCTGGTGAGCGCGCGGCGGCAGACGGTCTATGGGATCAGGGAAGCCGGCGCCGTGCTGAACAGAGGCGGTGAATCCGATATTGAGGAGGGGACGTAGATAGGTGCAAGAAGCCGGCGAGTCCTCCCCAGGCCCACCGCTTCTCGAACCCAAACCCCTTCCCCTTCCCGCACGTGCCCGGCCCTGGAGGCCGGGTTCGTGTTTGTACGGAGTCGGGAAGTCGCAAGTCACCTCCATCCCATGACCCGCAAAAAGCTTGCACTTGCGCGAAGTCTGATGCGTAATTCCGGGCGGCGCAGCCATGGCTCGTCGTGGGGGACAGATTGCCAGACGACCTGAGTACAACCGTCCGGGTGGGACCTCAGAAGCCGATCTCGCCAAACGGCGGAGTCCGGAATTGGCTCCTCCACGACCAACCTGAGGAGCTCGAGGGTCCGCATGCCCCGGAGCATGGAGCCCACAAGCATCCCTGGTGGCAGGTCATGTGCCTGACCGGGGTCGATTACTTCTCGACCCTCGGGTACCAGCCGGGCATCGCCGCGCTCGCTGCTGGGTCTCTCGCCCCGATTGCGACCCTGGTCCTGGTGCTCGTGACCCTCTTCGGCGCGCTGCCGATGTATCGCCGTGTGGCGGCGGAGAGCCCCCATGGCGATGGCTCGATCTCGATGCTGGAGCGGCTCCTCTCATGGTGGCAGGGCAAGATCCTCGTCCTCGTGCTGATCAGCTTCGTGCTGACCGCCTTCGTCGTCACCATCACCATCTCCGCCTCAGACGCCGCGGCTCATATCACCGAGAACCCGTTTGGGCGTGCCCTGGCGGGCCATGAGATCCCGATTACCCTCGGCTTGATCTTGCTGCTCGGCCTCTTCTTCCTGCGCGGGTTCTCGGAAGCGATCGGGGTGGCCGTCGGCATCGTGGCCCTCTACCTCGCACTCAACGTGGTGGTGTTGGCACGTGCCTACTGGGAGATCGGGCTGCATCCGTCTCTTCTCGGCAACTGGCGCGATTCGCTTCAACTCGAATACAGCAGTCCGGTAGCCATGGCGTTGACCGCGATCTTCCTGTTCCCGCGGCTGGCCCTTGGTCTATCTGGGTTCGAGACTGGCGTCGTCGTCATGCCGTTGATCAGGGGCTGCGCAACTGACGATCCGCAGCAGCCGGAGTGCCGCATCCGGAACACGGGCAAGCTGCTCACGGTCGCGGCGTCGATCATGAGCGTGATGCTGATCTCGAGCAGTCTGGTAGCCACCCTGCTCATTCCGCATGAGGCATTCGAAGAGGGCGGCGAGGCGAATGGCCGTGCGCTGGCCTTTCTCGCTCACGAGTACCTGGGCGACATCTTCGGCACCGCGTACGACGTCTCGACCATCCTAATCCTTTGGTTCGCCGGTGCTTCGGCCATGGCCGGCTTGCTCAACATCGTCCCCCGCTACCTGCCGCGCTACGGCATGGCTCCCGATTGGACACGCGCCGCGCGGCCGCTCGTGATCGTCTTCACCCTCATCTGCTTCGCGGTGACGCTCCTCTTTCGAGCCGATATCAATGCCCAGGCCGGTCCCTATGCGACCGGCGTCCTGGCGGTTATTACCTCGGCCTCGGTGGCCGTCTTTCTCTCGGTATGGCGCAAGAAGGAGCGGGGAGCGACCGTCTGGTTCGGTACCTTCATGGTGATTTTCATCTACGCGTTTCTCAACACGATCGTCGAGAATCCAAGCGGTCTGAAGATGGCGGTCATCTTCTTTGCCATGATCGTCATCATCTCGCTGGTCTCTCGGGTTCTGCGCTCGACCGAGCTTCGCGCCACCAAGGTCGAGCTCGACGAGACCGCCGATCGATTCATCCGCGAGGCGGCGGAGCGCGGTACGTTGCGTATGATCGCCAATCATCCCGACGAGCGGAATACCCGAGAGTACCTGGTCAAGGAGCGGGAAGAGCGGGAGGCGAGCCACATCCCGGCCGGCGATTCCGTACTCTTCCTGGAGGTGACGGTCAAGGACGCCTCCGATTTCGCCGCGAACGTCCGGGTAAGGGGGGAGGAGATCTCTGGATTCAAGGTGCTCCAGGTGGAGAGCGCATCCGTCCCCAATGGGCTGGCCGCCACGCTGCTGGCCATCCGCGACCGGACGGGTAAGAAGCCACATGCCTACTTCGGCTGGACCGAGGGGAACCCGCTGAAGTACCTGGCCCGATTCGTCATCTTCGGCGAGGGAGACATCGCGCCTGTGACCCGCGAGATCCTGCGTCAGACCGACCCCAACCCCAAGACCCGGCCAGCAATTCACGTTGGGTGAGACGGGGTGATAGGGTGCACCCATCACCCTATGATCCTACGTTGACACTTGTGTCGCGATGAAGTCGAGCAGCTTCTCCAGCTCCGGCAGGCGCTCTCGAGCAAAAATGCCGGTCTGGTCGGCGGCGGTGAAGGGGAGCTCGTAGCGAATGCGAACCCCAGGACCGCCTTCCGTCTCGTCCCACCAGGCGGACTGGTGCGGCGCTAGGAACCCTTGCTGCACGGCGGGGATGCCCATGCGGGCGAGACGCTCCATCGCGCGCCGGCGAAAGTCATTCTCCTCTTCGCTGAAGAGACCTGGTGCGGTCGCCCAAAGTTCGAGCTGATATCCGTCCGGACCGACTCGCACATCGACGTGTCCGGCCTCGTCGTCGGCGCTGATGACCCAGCGGTTCTCATCGTCGATGGTGCCGTACGCATAAAACCCCGCTTGCTCCAACGCGTCGCGCACCGGCGCTAGCGCCTCACGAGCGCGGGCAATCACATCCGACGGACCGAGTCCGTTCGCCTCGGTTGCCATCGGTTCATAAGGATCGCGCAGTTCGCTCATGCGATCCCCTTGAGGCTGGTCCCGATCTTCATGCACAGAACTCCACAATGATTCCCAGCAGCGCGTCCCCGGTGCGCGTCGCGCTCACAAGATCGACCCACCCGACGTCCGGTCCAAAGATCACCGTCGGGATGCCCGCGGCGCCAAGGAACGCCGAATCCATCCACCCGTCGGCTCCCAGTGATGCCACGCCGTGTGTCTCCACCTCCAGCCAGACAAATGCCTAATGTGCTACGCAAAGTTCGAGCCCGGTCGGTTCGGCGACGATCTCCGCGTCGGCGACCATGTGGCGGACGACGTCCCGCACGCCGATCGAGGCCAACTCTTCGTCGGCGACCGCCGTGACAATCACATTGCCGCGCGGGTCGAGCCTGACTGCTTCGCGCCCGGCAAGCATGATCGCGGCGAGGCTCGCCTTCACGTCGTATGCGCCGCGTCCATAGAGCCGCGTGCCGTCAATGCGTGGCGTGCAGGGCTGGGTCATACCGCCCGCGCCGACGTCGTCCATGTGCGCGTTGAACATGAGCGTGCCGCCGTCACCGCTGCCGTGGGCAACAGCGATTACGTTGGCGCGGCCGGGGCCGAGCTCGTGCAACTCGGTGTCAAGCTCCACGCTCTCCAGCCAGCCGGCGACGAACCGGGCGATCTCCGCTTCAGCTTCAGACTGCGACGTAGCGCTCGCCGCGCAGCGCGTGCTGCGCCGCGATGGCGATGCGCAGGAAGTAGCGATCGACGGCCGGAATGAAGTCGTCGCTGCGCGCCGTAATGGACTCCACTTGTGTTGCCCCTGGCGCAATGGACTCGCCGTTGACCTCTGAACGCTCACCCGCGAGGAATGGCACCAGGGTCTCGAGCGGGAAACGGACCAGCGCGGCCAATTCGGCGGCGTTTGGCCGGAAGTTTTCCAGAGGCCGATCGTCGCGCAAGAGGAACAGGTCCTGGATCTCCCGGTCGACGATCCCCGGTTGGGCTTCGTTGGCGCAGACACGGATTCCCAGGAGCCGCAGGTTTCTCGGATCTGGGATGATGCCTATCTCTTCCTCGACCTCGCGTAGTGTTTCGGCCAATGTCTCCCCCTCGCGGTAGTGCCCGCCCACGGTCGCGTCATAGCGAGCCGGCCAGGTGTCCTTTTGGGGCGAACGGCGCTGGAATATCAGGAAGGGCACGCCGTGATCGTCCACCCCGGCGACCCAGACGTGAATCGCCCGGTGCCAGTCTCCGTCGCGGTGAACCTCCGCGCGCGATTTCACCCGGCCGGTGGGTTTGCCGTCGGCGGTGATGACGTCGAATGGCTCGCCGGGGTCCTGGCCAGGTTCCAGCCCCATGCTGTTCCTCATCTGGCCGAGATGCATCGTGATCCTCCTCGTTGGGCGCTTGTCGGGTACGATCGCGGGTGCGGCGTCCCGCGTCGCTCCGCGCATGCCACCGGAGGCGACATGGATCGTTTGCGCGCATCAACGGAGTTTGGTTTCACCACGGGTCCCTATCTCCCGCCCGAGCGCCCCCGACCGGCGTGGAAGACGTTGGTGTTCGGAGGGCTGCTGGCGCTCATCCCGTTCGTCGGGGCCGGCATGAGCGCAGTCTATATCGACCGGCGGACGATCCCGGGGACCTACGATCCCGCTCAAGCCCTGAAGACCGCGCTGATCCAGATCCTCGGCATTGCGCTGTTGGTCGTACTCTGCTGGATTGTCTTTGGTCTGGTGCTGGGACTCAGTATCCAGCTCAACCCACGAGTCATTCGGCCGACAGCCTGAATATCGCGCTCGTGCATTGAGCGGTGTGAGGAGGGGAGCGGTGAGCCGGTTCGGGCTCTGCGGAATCATAAAGGCGCAGCCAGGGCAGAGGGATGCGCTGCTCGATATCCTCTTGGAGTCCGCCGGCCTCGTCGCGGACCTGCCTGGGTGCGAGGTATGGATCGTGAACACGATGCCGGACGATCCCGATGCCATCTGGGTTACCGAGGTCTGGCGAAGTGAAGCGGACCACGCCGCGTCGCTGACCGGTGCTGATGTGCAAGCGGTCATCGCCCGCGCCGGGCCGCTGATTGCCGGGTTTGGACAACGGTTCACACTCGAGCCAGTAGCTGGCAAAGGTCTCACGGGCACTGCTCAGTAATCCGGGATGAATGTGCACGATCCTCACGGGCGGCCCATTCTGCGGCAAGTTGCCCAAAGAGGAGCACATCCGTATGCCGTCCATCCCGAAACGCGGCTTGGCGCAAGCGGCCCTCTTCCTTGAAGCCGAGGCAGCGGTAGAGAGCTACGGCGCGCTCGTTGCCCTCTTCGACACGAACGCCGATCCGGTGTACTCCCCATCCAGTGAAGCAGGCTTGGAGGATAGTCTGCATCATGTCCATGCCGAACCCCTGACCCCAGTGGTCGGCGTCGACGATAAGCGAGAGCTCGACGGACCGGGCTTCTGGCCGGTCGACGCGCACGACGACCAGTCCAATGGGGTCACCCGCAAGCGATTCGGCGATGAGCGCCTCCGGCCGATCGAACACCGTCTCCCGTGCGAGCCAGTCCTCGACCTGACCCGCCACATGCTGAATCGAGCGAGCCGGTGCACTCCAGCCCCAGCCATCCATCACGACCGGGTCATTGAACCAATGGTGGATCAGGGGCACATCGTGACGTTCGACGGCGCGCAAATTGATCGACTCACCAGGGATCATCGTCGACTTGTCACGGCGTTAGCGTTGCTGGCTCAGATCGGCAACGAGCTCAAGGCGCCGCGCTTTCCCACCAGAGACCCATGCGGGCGTTCGTGCCGCCATCCACGTAGAGCGTCTGCCCGGTGATGAATTCCGCGCCGTCGCCGGCGAGAAACGCGACCGCCGGGGCGATGTCGCTCGGGCGCCCAACGCGCCCCCACGGTATCAGCGTGTTGCCGAACTCGGTCGTGTAGCCCGGCATGTTGAAGTAGCGAGGCACCTCGATGACACCGGGGCCGATAGCGTTCACCCGCACGTGTCGCGGCGCCAGCTCGATGGCCAGCGATCGCGTGAATCCGATGACGGCCCCCTTGGTTCCAGCGTAGGCGGCATGGTTCGGAAATCCAGCCCCACCGTGGATCGAGGTGATGTTGATGATGGAGCCGCGTCCGGAGCGTTCGAGCGCGGGAAGGGCCGCGCGGGCGCTGAAGAAATAGCCCTTCATGTTCAGGTCGAACATCTCGTCATAGACGGCCTCGGTGGTCTCCTCGATCGTGCCCGCGCGAGTGACACCGGCGTTGTTGACCAGGATATCCAACCCGCCGAACGCGTCGGTTGCCTCAGCGACTACCCGCTCGCAGTCGTCGACGTGGCGCAGATTCCCCTGCAGCGCGACGGCCTCGCCGCCGGCTGCCGTGATCTCCGCCATGGCGGCGTGGGCGCCAACGCTGCTGCCGCTGTAGTGGATTGCCACACGCGCACCTTGCCGCGCCAGCTCGCGGGCGATCCCTTCACCAATGCCGATCCCCGCTCCGGTCACCAGCGCCGCGCGCCCTTGCAATGGCAACGGCTCCATCACCTCGTCTCCTTCCCGTCACTCGACTGATTTCACTGCGTGCCGTCGATGTACGCCTGCAGCGTCGGTGTCACCAATGCCAAAATGCGTTCATTATCCGACGCTTCGGCGCCACCGATGACCGTGCGGTGGACGAGCAGTCCCAGCAGTGTCGATCCCACCAGCTCTGCCCGTGACATCGCATCTGGACCTTCGAGCCGCGCCGCCAGCGGGCGGACAAAACCTTCCAGAATCGCGTTCCGCAGCATTCCGCTGCAAACGTCGCTCGACGAGGACCGGAGGAGCGCCACGAGCGGATCGTAGCCGGCACCCGCCGATTTCTTTTGCAAGACGTAGCGCGCCAGTCGCTCGCCGAGGGTGGCGCGATCTCCATCCAGGAGATGGCTGAGATCGAACTTGCTGGCGACCGCCTCCGAGAACAACCCCTCTTTGGAACCAAAGTAGCGATTGACGAGTGCCGGATCGACTCCCGCCCGCGCCGCGATGTCGCGCACGCCAACTTGCTCGTACCCGCCGTCCATGAAGCACGTTTTTGCCGCCTCGAGGATGGCTTGGCGGGTAGCCGCGGCGTTGCGGTAACGCGGCCCGATGTCAGGCGGATCGCCTATTGGGCCAGAGCCACAACCGAACACTGCTGCTCCTCCTGGAAACTGCAAACGTTTGTCAACGGCTGTTGACAAATGCCGCGGCACCCCATATCGTATCTCATGTCAACGCCTGTTGACGAACCGGATGACAGTTCACGAGGAGTGAAGGTGATGAAGTTTGGCATTACGATCCCGCGCTTCGAAGCTCCCGGCGGCGACGTGGGAATTGGGCCGCGGCTTGCCGGTATCGCCCGTGACGCGGACCAAGCGGGTCTCGATTCGCTTTGGGTCATGGACCACTTCTTCCAGATCCCGCCGGTCGGTGCGGCTGAGGAACCGATGCTGGAAGGCTATTCAGCGCTCTCGTATGTTGCGGGCATCACCGAGCACATCCAGCTCGGTACGCTCGTCACCGGCGTCACCTATCGACATCCTGGTCTGCTCATCAAGACCGTCACGACCCTGGACGTCCTCTCGGGCGGTCGGGCCTGGCTCGGTATCGGCGCCGGCTGGTACGAGCGCGAGCATCTCGGACTCGGCGTCCCATTCCCTCCTTTGAGTGAGCGCTTCGAGCGTTTGGAAGAGACGTTGCAAATCGCCCAACAGATGTGGTCGGGCGAGGTCGGGCCGTACGAGGGTAAGCACTTTCAGCTCGCAGAGACGCTTTGCCAGCCGAAGCCGCTGTCGACTCCCCGGCCGCGCATCATGATCGGCGGCGGTGGCGAGCAGAAGACGTTGCGATTAGTTGCGCGCTATGCGGATGCGTGCAACCTCTTCGCGATGCCGGGCGAGGAAGGGTTGGAGGCGCTATCTCACAAGCTCGATGTCCTGCGCGCTCATT
>Ga0126304_10000519_pt1 | contig 15934 bp, 13 predicted proteins | sample Plot25_FD_92538 | JGI IMG/M metagenome (GOLD analysis project Ga0126304, IMG submission 92538) | Serpentine soil microbial communities from UC McLaughlin Reserve, CA, USA - Plot25 | ecosystem: Environmental > Terrestrial > Soil > Grasslands | place: USA: UC McLaughlin Reserve, Lake County... | reverse complement strand
TGGGCCCGCCGGGCGGGCTCGGGCAGAGCATCCCACGCCGCCGCCGCCTCGGCGAGGGCGCCGCGGGCGAGCGCGTCGTCGATGCGGGCGACGAGGCTCGGCACCGTGTTCGAGCCGGGCTCGCCGACCGGGCGGATGGTGACGATGCCTTCGGCCATGCGCCCGATCCGGTCGCTCCAGCCCGTCGCGGGGCCGCGCGCCTCGGCGATGATCTTCTGCGCGATCGGTTTGAACTCCTGCGCCAGCGCGCCGGCGCTCGGCGCGCCCGCCTTGGCGAAGGGCTCGATCGCGGAAAGCCGCTGCGGCTCGGCCTTGAGCCGGGCGAGCGCCCCGAATGCCTCGGGAAACGGGGTGCCGTCGCGAAGCGCGTTCGCGACCCGGTCGGCGGCGACGACGCGCAGCGCCGCAGCGGCCTCGGGGCCGCGCTCGGCGAACTGTTTCGCCAGGGCCTCGACGCGCTGATTCTGCTGCGCGACCTGCTGCGACAGCGCCGCCAGGCGCTGCGTCTGCTCCGAGGATTGGCTGGCGATCATCCCCAGGCGCTGGCCCTGCTCGGCCAGCTGGGGGGCGAGCGTCGCGACCTGCTTTGCCTGTTCGGTGAGGCGCGCCTCGATCTGCTCTGCCGCCTTGGAGCCACCCTCGGCCTGTGTCCGGGCCCGGTCCTCGAGCGCCGCGATCCGGCTATCGATCTTTTCAAGCGCGACCGAGTCGAGGCCGGCCGCCGCCGGCTGCGGCGCCGCGGCCGGATCGGCGGGGCGGCTCGCGGCCGCGTCGGCGCGCTCGGTCGCGCGCTCGGCGGCGGCTTGCGCCGCCTGCGCTCGCTGCGCCGTCTCGCGCTGCTGCGTCTCCATCGCGGCAAGCCGCCGCTCGATCGCGCCGACATCGGGCGTCGGGACCGCCGCCATGCGCTGCTCGAGCTGCGCGATGCGTGGGCCGGTCGTGTCGCCGCGCTGGGGCCAGTAGCGCTCGGCGGCCGCGGTCAGCCCGGCGCCGACGAAGCCGCCGAGAAGCGCCGCCGCGACGAGCCCGCCGACACTGGCCCGGCGCCGCCGCTCGTGCGGCGCGCCTACCGGCTCGTCGCTTCGCGGAGCTTTGCCGTCGATCCGGTCCGCCGCCGCGCCGGCCGGCATCGCCGCGACGGGTTCGGACCAGGGCCCGAGCTCAGGCGGCGGCGCCTCGCCGGTGTCCTGCGTCGGCGAGACTTCCGTCGGCGAGACTTCGCCCGCCGGGGCCCGCTCGGCTTCGGGGATCAGGCGCTCGAGCGCAGCCTCGATCTCGCCCGGCGTCGGCTCCGCCGCGGCGCCCGCCGCGCGTGGGTCGTCCTCGATGCCGCGCGGCGGGCCCGAGGCCGCCTCCGGCGGATGCTCCGGCATGCGCGGATCGTCGGTGAGGCTCGATTCGCGCTCAGCCGGAACCTCGCTCGCCGTGAGATCGAGGGTGACGGGTTGGCGCTTGCGCTTTCGGCCAGGCGGGCCGGAAGGATCGGAGGGCTTTTCGGTCACGATCTGTCTCTGCGGAGCTTCAACGGAGGAGCCGAGGCGAGGTTTCGTTCTTACCACCGTTCAGGCCGGCGAAGCGAGGCGGTGGCCGCCTGCGCCCGGCGACTCACATAGTGCCAGGGCCGCGAACAGCGAAGTTTCGTCGGGATCCGCGGCGATCGTGAGGCGAGCGGCGCCGCGCGCCCGAAGCGGCGCCGCGACCTCCTCCGAGAGGCAGACATGGGCGAGCCGCAGGAACGCATCCTCGACGCCGCTCGCCCGAGCAAGCGCGAGCGCGGTCTCGACCGTGCGAACGGAATAGTGCAGCGCCGCATCGAGTGCTCCGGCGCGAAGCGCCTCCGCCAGGGCCTCGGGGAACTGTTCGGCGGCGGTCGCCTGATAGGCGACGAAGGTCTCGACCGCGACGCCGGCGGCTTTAAGCGACGCCTCCGGTTCGGGCTTGCGGTAGCGACCGGCGATATGGAGCACGCGCGCGCCGCGCCGAACTGAGGCGACGATGCGCGCCGCGAGCCGCGTCGCGTCCGGTTCCGCGGTGACGTCGCCGAACCCGGCGGCGCGGATGATGGCGGCGGTGCGCTCGCCGACTGCGTAGACCGGCAGCGGTTCCGCAAACCGGGCCAGCGCCGGCACGCCGTTCGCGCTCGTCACCACAAGCGCCGCAAACGAACCGCTGGGCGGGCGCGCCGCGGTCTCGTCGATCCGGAGCAGCGGCGCGACGAGCGGCGCGTGCCCGAGGCTTTCGAGCCGCAGCGCCGTCGCCTCGGCCTGCCGGCGCGGGCGCAGGACGACAACGCGCATCAGGGATCCAGGAATCCGGCCGGGAGCCGGGCGCGCAGCTCCTCGCCGGCCTCGCGCCCGATCCGCGCCGCGTCGGCGGCGGCGCCGTCGCGCGCGACCTCGATGCACGCCGACCCGTCCGGCCGCAGGACGAGGCCCCGGAAGGCGACGCGCCCGCCCGCGACCGCGGCATGCCCGGCGATCGGCGTGCGGCAGGAGCCGTCGAGCACCGTCAGGAAAGCGCGTTCGGCGGCGAGCTGCGTGCCGGTGGTGCCATCGCCGATCGTCGCCACCGCCGCGCGTGTCGCGGGGTCGTCGGCGCGCGTCACGAGCGCGATCGCACCCTGGCCGACGGCCGGAAGGAAGTCGTGCGGCTCGAGGATCGTCGTGATTCGGTCGTCAAGTCCGAGCCGTTTCAGCCCGGCGACGGCGAGCAGGGTCGCCCCGACCTCGCCGCGCTCGACTTTCGCCAGCCGCGTGCCGACGTTGCCGCGCAAAAGCGTGAGCTCGAGGTCCGGCCGCAGCCGCCTGACCATCGCCTGCCGCCGCAGCGAGGCGGAGCCGAAGCTCGCACCGCGCGGCAGCCCCGCGATGCTCGTCGCCAGGCCGCTGATGAAGGCGTCGCGCACGTCCTCTCGCGGCAGGTATCCGGCGATGACGAGGCCGTCCGGCAGGAATGTCGGCAGGTCCTTCGCTGAGTGCACCGCGAGATCGATCGTGCCCTCGGCGAGCGCGAGATCGAGCTCTTTCGTGAACAGCCCCTTGCCGCCGGCCTCCGATAGCGGCCGATCCTGGATCGCGTCGCCGGTGGTCTTGATGATGCTGAGCGGCAGCCGGGCCTCACCGAAGCCGAGCGCCGCCGCGAGCCGGTCCTGCGCCTCGCGCGCCTGGGCGAGCGCGAGCGGGCTGCCGCGCGTGCCGAGGGTTAGCGTCGCTCGCTCCATGCCCGCCACACCTTCGCACCCGGACGCGTTGCCTCGCGAGGCGCGCCCCCATAGGGTGCCGCCCCGCGGCGGCCCGATGACGCGCTCAGGCGTCTTGCCGCCACAATCCCGGATTTGCAAACCGCATGCGCGTGCTCGGCCTCGAAACCACCTGCGACGAAACCGCCGCCGCAGTCGTCGGGCTCGCCGATGACGGGCGCGGCGCGATCCTCTCGAACGAGGTCCTGAGCCAGATCGCCGAGCACGCCGCCTATGGCGGCGTCGTCCCCGAGATCGCGGCGCGAGCCCATGTCGAAGCCCTCGACCATCTGATCGAGCGCGCGCTCGACAAGGCGCAGATACGGCTCGAGGACGTCGACGGCATTGCCGCCGCGGCCGGGCCCGGGCTGATCGGCGGGCTGATCGTCGGCCTCACCACCGCCAAGGCGCTGGCGCTCGTCGCGCGCAAGCCCCTTCTCGCCGTGAACCATCTCGAGGGCCATGCCCTGACGGCGCGGCTGACCGACGGCATCGGCTTTCCCTACCTCCTGCTCCTCGTCTCCGGCGGCCACACCCAGCTCATGGCGGTGCGCGGCATCGGCGACTACGTCCGCCTCGGCACCACGCTCGACGACGCCATCGGCGAGGCCTTCGACAAGGCCGCGAAGCTCCTGGGCCTGCCCTATCCGGGCGGGCCGGAGGTCGAGAAGGCGGGCAGCGGCGGCGACCCCGACCGCTTCGCGCTGCCGCGGCCGATGCTCGGCCGCCCCGAGCCGAACTTCTCGCTGTCCGGCCTCAAGACGGCGCTCCGGATAGAGGCCGAGAAGATCGTGCCGCTGACCGACACCGACGTCGCCGATCTCTGCGCCAGCTTCCAGGCCGCGGTGATCGACGTGGTCGTCGACCGCACCCGCGTCGCGCTGCGCGCTTTCCGGGCCGCGGCCGGGCATCCGACGGCGCTCGTCGTCGCCGGCGGGGTCGCCGCGAACGAGACCATGCGCCGCGCCCTCCAGCGCCTCGCCGGCGAGGCCGGGCTGCGCCTCGTTGCACCGCCGGCGGAGCTGTGCGGCGACAACGGCGCCATCATCGCCTGGGCCGGGCTCGAGCGCCTGCGCCTCGGGCTCGTCGACGACATGACGGTGCCGGCGCGCGCCCGCTGGCCGCTCGACGCCGCCCGCGACGAGGCCGGAGCGAAGGCGTGATCCGGCCGCGGCGGTGAGCTTCCAACGCATCGCCGTCGTCGGCGGCGGCGCCTGGGGGACGGCGCTCGCCAATGCGGCGGCGCTCGCCGGGCGCGAGGTCTGCTTTTGGATGCGCGACCCGGACCGCGCCCGGAGCCTGCGCGAGGCGCGCGAGAACGCCCGCTACCTCCCCGGCGTGCGCCTGCATGAGCGCGTCCGGCCGAGCGCCGACCTCGCCGACCTCGCCGATGCCGACGCGGCGCTGCTCGTGGTGCCGGCCCAGACGGTGCGGGCGGCGACGCAGGCGATAGCCGGGGCGCTGCCGGCCCGCGCGCCGCTCGTCGTCTGCGCCAAGGGCATCGAGCGCGGCACCGGGCTTTTCCTAAGCGACGTGGCGCGGGAGATCCGGCCGGGCTCGCCGGTCGCGGCGCTCTCGGGGCCGAGCTTTGCCGACGACGTGGCGCGCGGGCTGCCGACCGCCGTGACGCTTGCCTGCGCCGAAGCGGCGATCGCCGGCGCGCTCGCCGAGGCCCTCTCCGGGCCGAGCTTCCGGCTTTATCGCGGCACCGACATCCGCGGCGTCGAGATCGGCGGCGCGGCGAAGAACGTGCTCGCGATCGCCTGCGGGGCGGTCGTCGGCCGCGGCCTCGGCGAGAGCGCCAAGGCGGCGCTCACCGCGCGCGGCTTTGCCGAGCTGATGCGCTTCGCCGGCGCCTGCGGCGGCCGGCCGGAGACGCTGATGGGTCTCTCCGGCCTCGGCGACCTCGTGCTGACCTGCGGCTCGGCCCATTCGCGCAATTTCGCCTTCGGCGAGCGCCTCGGGCGCGGCGTGCCGGTCGCCGAGGCCGCGGCCGGCAAGCTCGCCGAGGGCGCCTCGACGGCCGCCGTCCTCGTCGCCCTCGCCCGCGCCAAGGGCGTCGACATGCCGATCGCCGAGGCGGTCGAAGCGGTGATCGCCGGCAGCATCGGCATCGACGCGGCGATCGAGGCGCTGATGAGCCGCCCGCTGCGGGCGGAACATTGACCGCAGCGGAGGCGTCTGCATTGTCGCCCAGTGAGCCGAGGCGAGGACCTGATGCAGTACTGGCTGTTCAAAACCGAGCCCTCGAGCTGGTCGTGGGACGAGCAGGTCGCGGCCGGCCCCAAAGGCACGTTCTGGAGCGGCGTCCGCAACCACACGGCGAAGCAGAACCTGCAGCGCATGAAGCGCGGCGACCGCGGCTTCTTCTACCATTCCGGCGAAGGCAAGGACATCGTCGGCGTGGTCGAGGTGAGCCGGGAGTACTACCCGGACCCGACCGACAAGAGCGGCCAGTTCGGCATGGTCGACGTGAAGGCCGTCGCGCCGATGCCGAGCCCGGTGACGCTCGAGGCCGTCAAAGCCGAGCCGAAGCTCAAGGACATGGCGCTGGTGAAGTTCTCGCGCCTGTCCGTGCAGCCGGTCACGCCCGAGGAATGGGCGCTCGTGTGCCAGATGGGTGGGTACAAGCCCTAGCGCCGGCGGGCCTGATTTGCCCGCGCGCGTCGGGTCAATGCCGGAAATGCCTGTGGCCGGTGAAGACCATGGCGAGGCCGGCGTCGTCGGCGGCGCGGATGACCTCGTCGTCGCGCACCGAGCCGCCGGGCTGGATCACCGCCGTCGCGCCCGCCTCCGCCGCGGCCAAGAGCCCGTCGGCGAAGGGGAAGAAGGCGTCCGAGGCGACGACCGCGCCCTTGGCGAGGCTATCGGACAAGCCGGCGCTCCTTGCCGCCTCGGCCGCCTTCCAGGCCGCGATCCGCGATGAGTCGACGCGCGACATCTGTCCCGCCCCGATGCCGACGGTCGCGCCCTCGCGGGCATAGACGATGGCGTTCGACTTGACGTGCTTTGCGACCCGGAAGGCGAACTTCAGATCGGCGAGCTCGCGGTTCGTCGGCGCGCGCCGCGTCACCACCTTGAGCGCCATCTCGTCGACGACGGCGTTGTCGCGCGCCTGCGCCAGGAAACCGCCCGCGACGGTGCGCAGCGAGAGCCCCGGCGCGCGCGGATCGGGCAGGCCGCCGGCGACGAGAAGGCGCAGGTTCTTCTTCGCCGCGACGATCGCCACCGCCTCGTCGGACGCATCCGGCGCGATGATCACCTCGGTGAAGATTTCGACGATCCTCCTGGCGGCTTTTGCATCCAGCGGCCGGTTCAGCGCCACGATGCCGCCGAAGGCCGAGGTCGGGTCGCAACGCAGCGCCTTGTCATAGGCCTCGGCGAGGCTGTCGCCCTCCGCGACGCCGCAGGGATTTGCGTGCTTGATGATCGCAACCGCGGCGGCGCGCGCCGGGTCGAACTCGGCGACGAATTCATAGGCGGCGTCGGTGTCGTTGATGTTGTTGTAGGAGAGCTGCTTGCCCTGCAGCTGGCGGGCCGTCGCGACCCCGGGCCGCTGCTCCGGCGTGCGGTAGAAGCCGGCCGGTTGATGCGGATTCTCGCCGTAGCGCAGCGGCTCGGCGAGCCTACCGCCGAGCGCCCTGAAGCGCGGCGCCGTCTCACCGAGCTCGCCGGCGAGCCAGTTCGAGATCGCGGCGTCGTAGGACGCCGTGCGGGCATAGGCCTTCTGCGCCAGCCGCCGGCGCAGCTCGAGGCTGACCGAGCCGCCATGCGCGTCGAGGTCGGCGACGACGGCGTCGTAATCGGCGAGGTCGACGACGACAGCGACGTCGCCATGGTTCTTCGCCGCGGCGCGGATCATCGCCGGGCCGCCGATGTCGATGTTCTCCAGGCAGGCGTCGAAGGGCCGCGCGGCCGCGACCGTCTCCTCGAACGGGTAGAGGTTGACGACGAGGAGGTCGATCGCCGCGATGCCGTGCGCCAGCATCGCGGCCTGGTGCTCGGGATTGGCGCGAACCGCCAGGAGCCCGCCATGGACGCCGGGGTGGAGGGTCTTGACGCGCCCGTCCATCATCTCCGGGAAGCCGGTGAGATCCGACACGTCCTCGACGACAAGGCCGGCCTCGGCGAGCGCGCGCCGCGTGCCGCCGGTCGAGACGAGGGCGACGCCGCGCTCGGCGAGCGCGCGCGCGAAGGGCAGGAGGCCGGTCTTGTCTGACACGGAGAGGAGCGCGCGCGTGACGCGTTTCAGGTCGCTCGGCATCGCGGCTCCGGAAGGCGGGGCGGGAAAGCGGCGCGATATCACGAAAGCCGCAGGGGCAAAACGGGACTACCTCTCCCCGCGACGCGGGGAGAGGCCGACTCGGCGGAGCCGAGCGGGTGAGGGGCTCTCGACGGCCGAGCGCGAACGTCGACAGCCCCTCACCCTCGCCCCCCGGAACAAGTCCGGGGGGCTTGCTTCGCGGCCTTCAGCCGCGAAGCCCTTCCCCGCGACGCGGGGAGAGGTAGGTGGCGCTGCCTCAAAAATCGCTGGCGAGGCCCTTCACCTCCCAGTCGTCGTAGCGGGTCGGCTCGAGGCCGCCGCGGCCGCTGTGCTCCTTGGGAGTTGCGCGCTCGGCCGCGCCGGCGTCGACGGCCCGGCGGCGCTCCGCCGCCTCGGCAAGCGCCCGGCGCGCCGCCGGCGAAAGCGCTTTTCCCGGCGCCGCGGCTTCGGGCCGATCGTCCGCCCCCGACCGGGCGGGGGCCTTGTCGTCGGCCATCGCCACTTCCCACATAAGGCCGGTGAGGCGCGGGCGTCGCTCGGCGCCACGTGGAGCCGGAGATGAACTTCGTCAAGACCGGGCTGCTGCTCGCGGCGCTCACCGCGCTCTTCGGCGCCGTCGGTTACCTGATCGGCGGCCAGACCGGCATTCTGATCGCGCTCGCGATCGCTGCCGCCACCAACCTCTTCGCCTACTGGAACTCGGACCGGCTGGCGCTTTCGGCGCACAATGCGGTCGAGGTCGACGAGCGCACCGCGCCCGAGCTCGTGCGGCTCGTCGCCGAGCTCGCCCGCCGCGCCGGGCTGCCGATGCCGCGCGTCTACCTTCTCGAGGAGGCGCAGCCGAACGCCTTTGCGACCGGGCGCAACCCGGAGCATTCCGCCGTCGCCGTCACGACAGGCTTGGTGCAGTTCCTCAGCCGCGACGAGCTCGCCGGCGTGATCGCGCACGAGCTCGCCCACATCAAGAACCGCGACACGCTGACGATGACGGTCGCGGCGACGGTTGCCGGCGCGATCTCCTCGATCGCCCAGTTCGGCTTCCTGTTCGGCGGGCGCGGCGACAACCGCCCGCACCCCGTGATGGGGCTCGCCATGGTGATCCTCGCACCGCTCGCCGCGATGATCATCCAGATGGCGATCAGCCGCTCGCGCGAATACGTCGCCGATCGCCTCGGCGCCGAGATCGCGGGCGAGCCGCTGGCGCTCGCGCAGGCGCTCGCCAAGATCGACAACGCGGCGCACCAGATCCCGAACGAGCAGGCCGAAAGCCATCCTGCGACGGCGCCGCTGTTCATCGTCAACCCGCTCTCCGGCATGGGCATGGACAACCTCTTCTCGACCCATCCCTCGACCGAGAACCGCATCGCCGCGCTCGAGGCTCTGGCGCGCCAGAGCGGCAACTTCCGGGAGCCCTCGGGCTTCTTCGAGCAGGCCGGCGCGAGCCCCTGGGCCGGCCGGCGCCGCGGCCCCTGGAGCTAGCGGTTGGCGAAATCCGCGCGGGCCCGGCAACCGCGGCCCGACGATCGCGAAGAGCCCGCCGGCCTGCCGGCGCGGCGCCTCGCCTGGGACATCGTCGACGAGGTCATGCGCAGCGGCCGGGCGCTCGACGAGGTGTTCGAGCGCGCCGCCCGCGCGGCCGCTCTCGAGGCCCGCGACGAGGCGCTGGCGCGCGCCATCGCGGTCGTCGCCTTCCGCCGCTTCGGCACCATCCGCCGGGCGCTCGTCGAGCGCATGGCGAGGGGCCTGCCAAAGGGCGAGCGCGTGCTGGCGCTGCTTGCGACCGCTGCCGCGCAGGTGCTCTTCCTCGACGTGCCGGACCACGCCGCCGTCGATGTCACGGTCCGCCTCGCCCAGAGCGAGGGTCCGTCGCGGCACCTCGCCGGCCTCGCCAACGCCGTGGTCCGCCGCCTCGCCCGCGAGCGCGACGCCATCCTGGCAGACGCCGACGCCCTTGAGGTCGACACGCCGGAATGGCTCGCGGCGCGCTGGCGCGCCGCCTATGGCGACGCCGCGCCGGCCATCGCCGAAGCGCATCGGCGCGGCGGCGCGATCGATCTCACGGCGCGCGCGGATCCGGCGGACTGGGCCGAGCGCCTCGGCGCGACGCTGCTCGCGACCGGGACGCTGCGCCTCAACGACCGATCCGCGATCCGCGAGCTGCCGGGCTACGCCGAGGGCGCCTGGTGGGTGCAGGACACTGCGGCGGCGCTGCCGGCGCGCCTCCTGGACGTGCGGCCCGGCGAGCGCGTCGCCGACCTCTGCGCCGCGCCCGGCGGCAAGACGGCGCAGCTCGCGAGCGCCGGCGCCACGGTGCTCGCGGTCGATCGCTCCCGGCATCGGCTCAAGCGCCTGGCCGAGAACATGGCCCGCCTGCGTCTCGCGGTCGAAACCAAGGTCACGGACGCGCTGACGCTCGAGGCCGAACCCTTCGACGCCGTCCTCCTCGACGCGCCGTGCTCGGCGACCGGCACCATCCGCCGTCATCCGGACGTGCCATGGACGAAGCACGAGGCGGACCTTGCGAAGCTTGTCGACCTGCAGGCGCGGCTCCTCGACAAGGCGGCGGCGTTGACGCAGCCCGGCGGGCGCCTCATCTACTGCACCTGCTCGCTCGAGCCGGAGGAGGGCGAGCGCCAGGCCGAGAGCTTCCTCGCCCGCAACCCCGCCTTCGCGCGCGTGCCGGTCGGGGGCGACGAGCTGCCCGGCCTCGAAGAGGCGATCACGCCCAGCGGCGACGTGCGCACGCTGCCGCACCAGGGCGGCGTGGCGCTCGGGGCGAGCGGCCTCGACGGCTTCTTCATCGCCCGCTTCTCGCGTCGCGGCCCCTGACCGGGCATGATCCGGTTAAGGCGGCGTTAACCAACAACGCCCATCGCAATGCGAGCGACGCCGCGGGCGGCGGAAGGGAGCGGGCGTGAAGTGGGGGCCTGACCGTTGGCGACTCTACGGCCTCGCCCTGCGGGAGGCGGGACGCGCGACGCTCGCTTCGGTTGCGGTTGCGCCGCGCATCCTCTCGCCTTCGGCGAAGCGGGTCCTGATCGCGCCGCAGGATCTGCGCACGAGCGATCCGACCATCGCGAGCGACGTCTATGCCGGCTGTTTCGTCTTCGCCGGCCGGGCGGTCTCGACCGGCGGCCACTCGCCGTTCGCCTGCGATCCGCCGAGCCGCGCCTGGGCCGAGGCGCTCTACGGCTTCGGCTGGCTGCGCCACCTGCGCGCCGCCGAGACGGCGCTCGCCCGGGCGAACGGCCGCGCCCTCGTCGCCGAGTTCCTCGACGGGCGGCCCGCCGGCAGGCGCGTCGCCCGGTCGACGCCGGTGCTCGCCCGCCGCACCGTGTCCTTTCTCGCCCAGTCGCCGCTGCTCCTCGAAGGTGCCGACCACGACTTCTATCGCCGCTTCCTGCGCGCCATCGATGAGGCGGCGCGCGAGCTCGATCGCGACATGCGCTTCGCGAGCCAGCCGCTGCATCGGCTCACCGCCACGATCGCGCTCTGCTATGTCGGGCTCTGCTGCGAGGGGCTCGAAGCGCGGCTTCGGCGCACGACCGGCATCTTGGCACGCGAGCTCGACCGGCAGATCCTTCCCGACGGCGGCCATCGCAGCCGGAACCCGAAGGTCGCGATCGAGCTGCTGCTCGATCTCCTGCCGCTGCGCCAGAGCTATGCGGCGCGCAGCCTCGAGCCGCCGCAGGCGCTCACCGGCGCCATCGACCGCATGCTGCCGCTGTTGCGTCTCCTGCGGCTCGGGGACGGCGGCATCGCCCGGTTCAACGGCATGGGCCGCAGCGCCGCCGATGAGCTCGCGACCCTCCTCACCTATGAGGGCGCCCGCGGCCGGCCGATGCGGCGCGCGCCGCATTCCGGCTACGAGCGGCTCGAGGCCGGCGAGACCGTGCTGGTCGCCGATGTCGGCCCGGCGCCGGCGGTTGCGGACGCGCCTGAGGCCCATGCCGGCTGCCTCTCGTTCGAGCTGTCGAGCGCGGCGCAGGCGATCATCGTCAACTGCGGCGCGGCCCGCGGCGCAGGCGATGAGGCCGGGCTTGCCGCGCGCTCGACGGCGGCCCATTCGACGGCGACGATCGGCGAGGTCTCCTCGGGCCGGTTCCTGACGCGCCAGGGCGCCTGGCCCGAGCGCCTGATCGCGGCATGGCTCATCGGCCGCCTCGGCCCGGCGCTGAGGCGCGGCCCGGCGGCTGTCGTCGTCGAGCGGGAGGATGAGGCCGACGACAAGGCGCAGATCCTGCGCGCCAGCCATGACGGATACCGCGAGCTCGGGCTCGGCCACGCGCGGCGCTGGCGGCTGTCGGGACGCGGCGACCGCCTCGACGGCGAGGATGCGTTCACGCGCACCGGCACGGACGGCGGCGCCGAGCCGGCGACGATCCGGTTTCATCTCGCCCCCGGCGTGCGGGCGAGCCGGATCGCGGCCGGCGGCGTGCTTCTCGCGCTGCCGAGCGGCGAGGCTTGGCAGTTCAGCGCCGAGCGGCTCCGGCCGGAGCTCGAGGACAGCGCCTTCTTCGCCGCCGCCGAAGGCATGCGCCGCACGACGCAGATCGTGCTGCGGCTCGACACCGCGGCGACCGCCACGGTGCGATGGCGCTTCGAGCGCGTGCCGCCGGCGCCGGCGCGGGAGGCTGGGCGCAAGAGTGCCGCGGAGCCGCCGCCGCTGCCGTGAGCCGTAAGGCGGGCGCGCCCGCGCCGCGCCTTGACCCCCCGGGTCGAAAATGGTCGAAAGCGCCCGCACAAAGGGGGCCCGATGACCGCGGCGGACGAGCGACTGCAAGCCTTCAAGACTATCCTGGCGAGCCTGCGCGAGCGCGTCGGCCTGCCGCTCGGCTTCGTGCTGTGGGACGGCTCGACCGTGCCGGCGGACCTCGCGCCGGACGCGCTCGCCATCGTCTTCGCCGACGAGGGCGCGATTGCCGGGCTCGTGCGCCGTCCGCGGCTCGATACGCTGTCGAACCTCTGGGTGTCGAAGCGCGTCGACATCCGCAACGGCACGCTGTTCGACCTCGCCGACGCCCGCCCGACCAACAAGGTGCGCACCCGGGACTTCTGGAAGACGCTCGACAAATGGGCGCTCGCGAAGCTGGCGTGGAAGTTCTGGCGCACCGACCGCGGCGGACCGTGGCCGCTGGAGGCGATCCCGACCGAGCAGCCATCGAGCGGCGACCCGGGCGAGAACAAGCAGAACATCGCCTATCACTACGACGTCTCGAACGCCTTCTACGCGCTCTGGCTCGACGACGAGATGGTCTACACCTGCGCCTACTGCACCGATTGGAACAACGACATCGACCGGATGCAGCAGGACAAGCTCGAGATCATCTGCCGCAAGCTGCGCCTCAAGCCCGGCGAGACGCTCCTCGACGTCGGCTGCGGCTGGGGGGCGCTGTCCTGCTACGCGGCCCAGCATTACGGCGTCACCGCCTACGGCGTCACGCTGTCAGAGCATCAGGTCGCCTACGCCCAGGAGAAGATCAAGCGCCTCGGCCTCGAGGGCAAGGTCAGGATCGAGCTCAAGGACTACTCGACGGTCGAGGGCCAGTTCGACAAGGTGGCGGCGATCGGCATCCAGGAGCACATCGGCTGGAACAACTACCCGAAATACTACGCGACCATCAAACGCGTGCTGAAGCGCGACGGCTTCTTCCTCCACCACGCCATCACCCGTCCGGCGAAGCGCACCGACAAGGTGTTCCTGAAGAAACGGCCCGAGTTCGCGATCCTGACCCGCTACATCTTCCCCGGCGGCGAGCTCGACCACATCGGCAACACGGTCCAGAGCCTCGAGCGCAACGGCTTCGAGGTCCACGACGTCGAGGGCTGGCGCGAGCACTACCAGCGCACCTGCCGGCTCTGGCACGACCGCCTGCTCGCGAACTACGACAAGGCGGTCGCCGAGGTCGGCGAGGTCAAGACGCGGATGTGGCTCGTGTATCTGGCCGGCTGCTCGATCGCCTTCGAGCGCAGCGGCGTCGGCCTCTACCAGACGCTGTCGACGCGGCGCAAGCGCGGCCCCTCGGGCCTGCCGCCGACGCGGGCCGACTTGTACCGCTGAGGCTGCCGACGACGCGCAAACCGGCGCCGAAGAACACCGGGAACATCGCGCCGAATACGAAAACGACGTCTCGAACTGCGGGAACTGGTCGACGCAGGGCTCTGGGCGCGCCTTCCCCTCCCCCCTGCGGGGAGGGCCGACTCGGGGCGAAGCCCCGAGCGGGGTGGGGGTCGGGACCCAAGCTCGCCGAAGACGATAGGGAGCTGGCACCGGGCGGCATATCAAAGCGGCTGGCGTCGAGACCCGGCCATTCGACCCCCACCCCGCTCGGCCTTCGGCCGAGTCGGCCCTCCCCGCAAGGGGGAGGGAAGGGCGCGCGCCTACCGCGATGCGCACCCTCTCTCGCCGGAGCGATCGAGCTAGCGCGTCACCACCACCGGCGTGCCGACGCTGACGCGGTCGAACAGGTCGGCGATGTCGTGGTTGTGCATGCGGATGCAGCCGTAGCTCGCATAGGTGCCGATCGAGCCCGGCCGGTTGGTGCCGTGGATGGCGTATTCGCCGCCCGACAGCGTCAGCGCCGCGACGCCCATCGGGTTGCTCGGCGAGCCGCCGGCGATGACGTTCGGCAGGCGCGGGTTGTCGCGCTTGACTTCCGCCGGCGGCGACCACGCCGGCCGGACGTGCTTGCCGTCGACGGCGCGCTGCCCGAACCACTGCTTGCCGGGCCGACCGACGGCGACCGGGTAGCGCAGCGCGGCGCCGTTGCCGAGGACGAGATACAGGCGGCGTTCGCCGGTCCTCACCACGACCGTGCCGGGCCGCACGCCGGCCTCGAACGCGACCATCTCACGGGCGTCCGCCGCCGCAGCAGTGCACGCCATCACGGACGCAAGAAGGGCGACCCGTCGACTCCGCTTGAACATTCCCTGTGGTCCTCTTTACGCGTGACCGTTACAGGGAGAACTATACAGCGGCGCCGAAGATCCGGGTGAAGATCCTTAAGTAATGGTGAATGCGGGTGCGCGCGTACTTAAGGTTAACCTCAGATCACCGGGTCCCATCCGAGGAGCCGGTCGGACGCCGCCGCGGCGGCGGCGCCGGGGCGCGGACGGCGTGTGGTGATGCGGGCATACAGCGCCTTCACGGTGCGGCTCGCCGTCGTCTCGCACAGGAACGGCAGGAAGGCGTGCACGAGCGCCGCGCCGGCCGCGACCGCAAGCGGCGCCGCAAAGCTCAGCGCCACCCGCATGTGCTCGACATAGCTCTCGCCGACAGCGTCCGGATGCGCAGTGAAGAGGCGCCGCAAGGTCATTTCGAAGGGCTCCGCATGGCGATTCGCTCGCGAGCCTTATTGGTCCGTCGTTGCGGCAGGATTGCGTCGCCGACCGCGCCTGAACGGAGACCTCTGCGAAAAGAATTCGGCGCCGCTTCGCGGCGGAGTCTTGCGCTGGGTCCCGGGTCGCATTCCGCTTTCGCTGCATGCGCCCGGGAAAGCAGCGGATGGAATTGGTGCTCGCTCTCTCAACACCGCTTTCCCGGACGCCTGCAACGCAGCGAAGCGGAGTGGAAGGCGATCCGGGACCCAGCGCAAGACTCGCCGCGAAGCGGCGCTTACTCTTCCTTCCGAAGAGGTCCCCGTGGGGAGAGGCCGAGTCGCGCCGTGAGGCGCGACCGGGTGAGGCGCCTCCTGCGGACGGGGCGTAACCCCTCACCCGGACGGCTGCGCCGTCTCGACCTCTCCCTTCGGGAGAGGTGGCTTAAGCCGCCGCCGCGCGCTTGTTCTGCCGGTTCGAGATCAGGTCGTCGACGACGGCGGGGTCGGCGAGCGTCGAGGTGTCGCCGAGCGCGCCGAACTCGTCCTCGGCGATCTTGCGCAGAATCCGGCGCATGATCTTGCCCGAGCGGGTCTTCGGCAGGCCGGGGGCGAACTGGATCAGGTCCGGCGAGGCGATCGGGCCGATCTCCTTCCTGACCCAGGCCACGAGCTCCTTGCGCAGCCCGTCCGACGCGGTCTCGCCGGTCATCAGCGTCACATAGGCGTAGATGCCCTGGCCCTTGATGTCGTGCGGGTAGCCGACGACCGCCGCCTCCGAGACCTTGGGGTGGGCGACGAGCGCCGATTCGACCTCGGCCGTCCCCATGCGGTGGCCCGAGACGTTGATGACGTCGTCGACGCGGCCGGTGATCCAGTAGTAGCCGTCGGCGTCGCGGCGGCAGCCGTCGCCGGTGAAGTACTTGCCCGGATAGGTCGAGAAATAGGTCTGCACGAAGCGCTCGTGATCGCCGAAGACCGTGCGCATCTGCCCGGGCCAGGAATCGGCGATGCAGAGGTTGCCCTCGCAGGCGCCGGCGAGCTCCTTGCCGTCGGCGTCGACCACCACCGGCTTGACGCCGAAGAAGGGCTTCGTCGCCGAGCCGGGCTTCTGCG
>Ga0126304_10000518_pt1 | contig 15936 bp, 15 predicted proteins | sample Plot25_FD_92538 | JGI IMG/M metagenome (GOLD analysis project Ga0126304, IMG submission 92538) | Serpentine soil microbial communities from UC McLaughlin Reserve, CA, USA - Plot25 | ecosystem: Environmental > Terrestrial > Soil > Grasslands | place: USA: UC McLaughlin Reserve, Lake County... | reverse complement strand
GTCCTTGGTCTTGACCCCGGCGTGGCGGCGAGCCAGGATGGCGTCGCGCATGGTGAGGCGGCCGTTGATGTCGCAACTGTGGTCCGGGCTGCCGTCGGTGTTGGCGGGCGCCTCGAAGTCGAATTCCGGTTCCTCGATTACCAGGCGGTAGCGGTTCCCGCCCTTGTTGAGCTGGTTCATCAGCAGCCCGAGGAACTCCCCGCCCTTGCGGACGTGCGTCGCCTGGGGCGGAATGAACGGAGACCCGCAGGGGGCGTCGCGCCAAAGGGCGGCCTCCTGCAATCCGACGAGATCCGGCTTCTTCCTCAATATCTCCGTGGCCAGGCCCTTGGCCCGGACCTGGAACTTGTTCTCGTCGACCTGGTTCAGGATCTGTCCGGCGGCGTCCTTTAGCTCGTCGAAGTTCTTGGCGTCGATTCCCGGGCCCAGGTCGGCTCCGAGAAACAGGTTCCGGGTCATGACCTTGACTTTGGCTTCGCCCTTACGCGCGTCGGCTGGCTGCGCGGAGAGGGCGAGGGTGACAAACGCAAGGAGTCCGAGGACCCCTGCCGCGATCAGGAAACGGCGATCGACGCGATGATGGGAACTGGAGCTCAAGGGGCCTCCTCTGAAGATCTACGTGGGCGAGCCCTTCCCTAGGCAGGCGTGGACACGCACATCCAGTGATTCCATCGGTCGCCAGGGAGAAATCCTTTAGCTGGCGGGCCAATTCAGAGAGGCGGCGACTTTGTCGACGCAGATGCATGTGAGGCGGCGAAGCCGCCGCAGGTGATTCGGGGCGGGGAGAAAACGCCGGAATCATCTACCCAACCGGCGCCAGTACGGGCACATCCGGCGTAGCGCGCAGGCGTCGCAGCGCGGACGGGGCCGGCAGATCTCCCTGCCGTGGCGGATCAGGTTGATGTGGAGCTCGTAGGCATCCTCGGGGTCGACGACCCGAAGCATCTCGTCGTGGGCCTCCTCGAACGAGGCCCGCTCGCGAAACAGGCCCAGCCTGCCGCCGACGCGGTACACGTGGGTATCGACCGGGATCTCAGGTCGACCGAAGGCGAAGATGAGGACGCATGCCGCCGTCTTGCGGCCCACACCGGGAAGCGCGGTGAGGAAGTCGACAGCGTCGTCTTGGGAGGCCGTCTCGAGCCAGTCGAGATCGGGGTGGTCCTGAAGCTGTCTGAGGATCGCCTGGATGCGAGGTCCCTTCGTATTGGCAAGCCCACCGGGTCGGATCGCTTCGATGACCTCATCGACCGGGGCGTCGCGCACCTCCTCCCACGTGGGAAATCGCTCGCGCAGCCGCTCGTAGGCCACGTCGCGATTCGTGTCGTTGGTGTTCTGGGACAGGACCGTGCGGACCAGCTCTGCGATGGGATGGCGGTGCGGGTGGTTCACCGGGCGCCCGTACAGCTCTCGCAGGCGGTCTCGAATTGCGCGAACCCGCCGCTTGGGAGGTCGCTTCCAGCCGGCCCGACTCATGGGCCGAGCATATGGGCGGAGCTCAGGCGTCGATTGCAGGGACGGTCTCGGAGCGGTCGAAGAACCGCGGTTACAATCCCGCCCCACCGTCCCGTGCCTCAACTTGTCCAAAGCGTCGGCAGTCGACTGCCACACGGTTGGCGCGATCTGTTTCGCCAGATCGTCCTGTTCGTCGTTGCCTACCAGGGCTACCAGGTGGCTCGGGGAATCGCCGACTCCCGTCCTGCTGCGGCGATCGCGAACGGCCTCCACATCATGCACCTCGAACGGTCGCTTGGCGCGTTCTTCGAGCCCGCCTTCCAGCAGGCTTTCCTGAATCATCAGTGGATCATCGACATGGCGAACTGGATGTACTTCAACAGCCATTTCGTGATCACCACGGCGTTCCTGGTGTGGCTCTACCTCTACCGGAACGACCACTTCAACTTCGTGCGGAACATGTTCCTGGTGGCGATGGGTCTCGCCCTGGTCGGCTACCTGCTCTACCCGACCGCGCCGCCCCGGATGTTCCCCGGCGTCGGCTTCACAGACACCATCGCGGCGTTCACTAGCGCGAACCAGGACTCCTCGTTCACGAGCCTCCTGGTCAATCCCTACGCGGCCGTTCCGAGCATGCACATCGCGTTCTCGCTGATGGTCGCGGTGGCGGCGATCAACCTGGTGCAGAGCGCGGGGGCACGGCTCCTATGGTCCGTCTATCCGCTGACGGTGTTCTTCGTGATCGTGGTGACGGCGAACCACTACTGGTTCGACGCGGCGGTCGGTGCGATGGTGGCCTGCCTTGCCGCCGTGAGCGCTCATCAGCTTGCCAGGCTGCGACCAGACGCCTGGTCCTGGCGCGAGGGCATCGACGAAGCCCCGGCCTGACCGCGCTGATTTCGAACCGAGCCTGGTCCCACTGCACTGAATCACTTGCGGCGGCTTCGCCGCCTTACATGCATCTGCGTCGACAAAGTCGCCGCCTCTAATACCCCTGTAGCGTCTCCCTCGTGACGGAGGCTCCTGGTGGCGGACAGCTTCGGGATGTGCGCACGACCGACGAGTTCCGTGCCTACGCACGCGGCCGCCTCATCGAGTCTCGGCTGACGCCGAACGGGATCTCACTCACCGGCCTGGTGCTGAACCTTGCCGCCGCCGCGCTCATCACGCAGCGCCTGTTCGTGCTCGGAGGGCTCGCATTCATCGTCGGCTCGGTGATGGACACGCTCGATGGGCGCTACTCCCGCATGTCCGGGAAGGGCACGATGTTCGGCGCCTTCCTCGACTCGACTCTCGATCGGATCGAGGAGGGCGTGGTCATCACCGCCGTCGCCTGGTACTTCGCCGACACGGGCCATGCCATCCCGGCCGCGGCCTGCGTCTTGACCGTGCTCGGTTCCCTGATGGTCTCCTACACCCGCGCTCGGGCGGAGGCGCTCGGGGTTGAGTGCAAGGTCGGGATTGCCACGCGGCCGGTACGGGTAATCATTCTGTCGGTCGGCCTGGTGTTCGCGAAGGGTGCCGGGATCTTCGACATTGAGCTGCTGGCGCCGGCCATCTACGCTATGGCGGCGCTCACGGCAATCACCACCGTGCAACGGGTATGGCACGTGCGGGGTCAACTGAGGGCACTGGACATCCCCGAGGTGTAACCCCCACACGAGTGCGGCATAGTAGGAGGCTCCCACTCGCCGCGAGGAGGACTTCGAACCGAATGAGCACCGAGATCGGATCGCACGACGCCGCCGCCGGCAACGGCCACCTGATCGACGACGGCAAGGTACGGGTCGCGATCGTCGGCGTCGGCAACTGCGCCAACTCCCTGATCCAGGGCGTGACCTACTACGCGGATGCCGACCCCAGCGAGGAGGCGCCGGGCCTGATGCACGTGGACCTCGGCGGCTACCACGTGCGTGACATCGAGTTCGTCGCCGCGTTCGACATCGATGCCGAGAAGGTGGGCAAGGACATCGGCGAGGCCATCTGGGCCGGCCAGAACGACACGATCAAGTTCGCGGACGTTCCCGAGCTCGGCGTACCGGTGCATCGCGGTATGACCCATGACGGGCTCGGCAAGTACCTCAAGGAGAAGATCACCAAGGCGCCGGGCCAGACGGACGACGTCGTCGGAATCCTGCAGGACACCAGGGCGGACGTTCTCGTCTGCTATCTCCCGGTGGGCTCCGAGCAGGCCACCAAGTGGTACGTCGAGCAGGCGCTCCAGGCCGGGGTGGGCTTCGTCAACTGTTTGCCGGTCTTCATCGCTCGCGAGGACTACTGGGATGGGCGCTTCAGCGAGGCCGGGCTCCCGATCATCGGCGACGACATCAAGTCGCAGGTCGGAGCGACGATCGTCCACCGCCAGCTAGCGCGACTGTTCCACAATCGCGGGGTTCGGCTTGAGCGCACCTCCCAGCTCAACGTCGGCGGCAACATGGACTTCTACAACATGCTCGAGCGCGAGCGGCTTGCCTCCAAGAAGGAGTCCAAGACCAACGCGGTCACCTCGATCATGGGCCACGAGCTGCCCGCGGACGACGTCCACGTCGGTCCCTCGGACTACGTCGCCTGGCTCACCGATCGCAAGTGGGCGCACATCAGGCTCGAGGGTCGTTCCTTCGGCGACGTGCCGCTGAATGTCGAGCTCAAGCTCGAGGTCTGGGATTCCCCGAACTCGGCTGGCATCGTGATCGACGCCGTGCGGATCACGAAGCTCGCACTCAACGACGGCGTCGCCGGCCAGCTCGACGGTCCGTCCAGCTACCTCATGAAGTCCCCGCACACGCAGCGGCCCGACGACGAGGCCAGGGAACAGACGGAGGCGTTCATCCGCGAGCACGCGCGCAAGGCCCCCGGCAAGCGCGCGAAGGAGCTCGCGACGGAGTCGACGGCGACCGAATAGCGTCGCTTCTATGCTCCCGGCGTGCCCCGGGAGTCGATGTCGATCGTTCAGGTGAGTCCCCACCCCTGGGGTGCCACGCACGAGGTCAACGAGTTCGTCGAACGGGTTTCAGCCGGCCTCGCGGCACGCGGTCATCGTGTTGTAGTCGCTGCGCCGTCGGGATCCCGTGCCGCGGTTCGCGAATCGCGCCGCGCGATTCTCGCCGCCCGCGACCGGCCGGCGGCGCTCTTCGGGCGCGCCTGGAAGGGCGAGCGTGCCGGCGGCGACGGCGGCCCCCCCGTCCTCGCCGTGGGCTCGAGTCTCTCGATGCCGCGCGGACCGGGCCCGCGGACGGCACCGGTGCCGATCGACCTCAGCCGGCCGCTCGAGGACCTGCTCGGTGGCGTCGAATTCGATCTCGTCCACGTGCACGATCCGTTCGCGCCGAGCGCGAGCGCGGTGGCGCTGCGCCACTCCCGGTCGTTGAACGTCGGCACCTTCCACGAGCCGAGCGAACGCATCCTCTCGACCCAGGTCGCGCGCCCGCTGGTGGAGATCTTCTTCGGGCGACTCGATGCCCGCACCGTCAGCTCGCAGGCCACGTCTGAGTTGATCGAGAGGTTCTTCCCCGGCACGTACGAGCTGGTGGAGCCCGGAGCGGACGGTGACCTCGAGGGATTCTGGCCGCGGGACGGAGCATCGCCCGACGGCGCTCCGGTGAGGATCGCGTTCTGTCTCGAGGAGGAGCGAGGCGCCCTGCGGCTTTTCCTTCGCGCGCTGCGGCGCGTGCCGCTGGACATGAACTGGGAGGCGGCGGTCTGGACACCGGGTGCGACCGAGGTCCGGCTCGCGAAGCGGCTTCGCGAGCGCGTCCACATACTGGGACCCCGGCAGGCCGCCCCGGAGGAGCTGATCGCGGGGGCCGACATCGTCTGTGCGACCTCCGGGGGGCCGCGGGCAGCGCCCGGCTTGATCCGCGAGGCGCTTGCCACCGGCACTGTGCCGGTGGCGTCGTATCTGCCGCTGTATCAGGAGCTGATCGGCGAGGGGGAGCGAGGCCTGCTGTTCCCGGCGGGGGACGCGCTCACCCTTGCCGGACAGCTGGAGCGGCTCATCTCCGAGTCCGGGCTTCGGAAGGAGCTCGTGCGTGGCGCCCGCGGGTTCGTCCGGGACTGGGAGGCGGTGACGGATCAGGTGGAGGAGGTGTACCGGCGCCTGGAGGCGAAGCGCCGCGATCCGGCCGGCAACCCCGACGTGCGAAAGAGGCTCGCCGGCCGGCCGTCGATCCACGTCGATCTTCACATGCACACCGACCACTCGCCGGATTGCGCGACCCCCGTGGACGTCCTTCTGTCGACAGCCAAGGAGCGCGGCCTCGGGGCGATCGCGATCACCGATCACAACGAGATCTCGGTGGCACTGGCGGCACGCGAACTGAATGAGGAGACCGGCGACGTCAAGGTGATCGTCGACGAGGAGGTGAAGACCGCCGAGAAGGGCGAGGTGATCGGCCTGTTCATCGAGGAGAAGATCCCGCGGGGGATGAACATGGCGGAGACGATCGCCGAAATCCGCCGCCAGGGCGGACTCGTGTACGTGCCGCACCCGTTCGACCGACTGCACTCAGTCCCGGACTACGAGCACCTCCTCGACATCGTCGATCAGATCGACATTCTGGAGGTGTTCAACCCGAGGGTCGCGCTCACGGCGTTCAACGAGGAGGCCGAGCGGTTCGCCCGCAAGTACCGGCTCGTCCCGGGAGCGGGATCGGACAGCCACGTCGCGCAGGGGCTTGGGAGCGTGATGATCCGGGTGCACGACTTCGACGGCCCCGAGGAGTTCCTGGAGGCCATGCGCGACGCGGACATCGTGCGCAAGCACAAGAACCTGATCTACGTTCAGGCACTGAAGCTCCTCCAGACATCCGGCCGGTCGGCGTCGGCCGCACGCCGCCGCGAGAAGCGCACGCGCTGATGCACGCGGGAGGAGCAGAGTCGGGGCCGTCAAAGAAGGGACCGCGCAGCGCAGCCAGACAGGAAGTCAACTTGCCCACCACCGACGACGAGATCCAGGAGAAGTACCTCGAGCGGGCGATCCGCGAGCTGAACCAGCTCACCCATCGCCTGCAGGAGTGCTCGCACTGCCCGCGCGGCAATCTCATGCCGGTCCTCGGCTCCGGGCATCCGCAGGCGGACATCTTCCTGTTGAAGTTCGCGCCGACGGCGGCGGAGATCGAGGAGGGCGTCGCCTTTTACGGGCGCGCGGGCAACGCGCTCCGCAAGAGCTTCAAGCGTCTGAACATCGATCCGCTCGTGGTGTACGGGACGCTGTGTGTGAAGTGCCCCGTCTCGGATCCCTCGCTGGCCGGCGGGGAATGCATCGAGCGCATCGTGGAGGAGCTTGCGATCGTGCAGCCCAGAATCGTGGTGGTGATGGGGGGCCGCGCGCTCGAAACGCTCAACGAGCTCGACGTGCCGCTGTCGCGAACGCTGGCACCTGCGCCGGGCAGCCTTCAGGAGCTGACGCCGACGATCGACGCGCTCTACGTACCCGACATCGACGAGTCATTGGACTCCGAGGAGTCCAAGCGCGAGTTCTGGTCCGCTTTCCGTGCGCTCGGGGAGTGGTACGCCGACCTTCCGCCGTACTGACGGCCTGCGTAGACTGAGCTCGATGAGGTTGGAGGAGCGCACCATCGAGGAGCTGCCGCAGAACTGCGAGAACTGCGGCGCCACGCTCACGCAGGCGGAGAAGCAGCGCATCCTCGACGACGGAGCGACGGCAGCGCTTTGCACGACCTGCGCCGCGGAGCTGGCCCCGCTCGTGGAGCAGGACGACTCCGAGGTGTGACGAGCGGCGACTTGTCGCCGCAGCAGCAGGTGACGTCAGGCGGCGAAGCCCGCCTCAAGTTGGGCTCTAGCGCGCTGGCGTGAGCCTCAGGCTCACGTGGCGGCCCCTCGCCCTGCGCTTCAGGACCAGGTGCTTCGCATCCGGGTCGGAGGTGACCTTCGCCCCGGTGACGTCGGCGTCGTAGCCATCGGGGTAGTGGCTTCTCGGCACGTAGATCCGGGTCTTTATCCGGCGGCCGAGCCGCTCTCCGTTCGGGGCGGTGGCCTCGTAAGCGAGCTGGAAGACGTTGGTGTCCGGGTGGTAGCGGAACCCAGTCGGCGTACCCGCCACGGCCTGGGGATACGGGCGCTCCAGCAGCGCGAGCTTGCGGCGCAGGACGTTTGAGCCGCGCGGGGGCTTGCGCGGATCCTTCACGATCGCCTGCAGGTTTCCGGGGCCGGTCGTCGTGGGATCGTCGCAGCCGCAGTAGGCCCACCACATCCACGACACCATGTGCTCGTCCGCCAGGTCGACGATGTGCTCGATCCTGGGGCGCTCGTTCGTGGCGCCGAACTCGGTGAGCATCAGCGCCCGGTCGGTCTCGAGCGCCATGTCGTCGGCGTTGTCGAAGGGGAGGGACTCCATCGTTGGGCAAGCGGGTGCGCTGTTGTCGAGGCAGTAGACGTGGAAGCTGAAGCCGGAGTTCGACCCGATCGTCGGCAGGTGGCTCTCGGGGCCGAAGTTGAACAGGACGTTTGGCTCCTGCCAGACGATGTGGCGTCGATCGACCTTCCGGATCGCGTGGGTGGCCTTCCGGGTCATCGCGGCCAGGGGACCGGTGTCGAACGCCTCGCACCCGGTGGGGCTGGCGCACGGCTGCCAGACGGTGCCCGGCCACGGCTCGTTCATCAGGTCATAGCCCAGGACCCGCGGGGCAGATCGAAAGCCGCGCGCGACGTGGCGCCACGCGTCGGCATAGCGGCGGACGAGACCAACTCCACCGGGGCCGGGGTCGTTGGCCCAGAAATGGTCGAAGGCCCGCTGGAGGGCGGGGTTGCTGAGGTAGTTGCCGGGAAAGCCGTTCTGGGGATTCGGCAGTCCGTCGTCCTGCACCGCCCAATCCGGCCATCCCTCGCCCTGGAACTTCTCGTTGTAGAGGTCCTGGTGGAAGTCGATCTGGGAGAAGACCTGGTTCCGGTCGAGCACCCGCTCGGTGGCCGCGATGCGGTCGAGGTATTCGTCGTCGTAGCGGCCCGGTCTCGGCTCGACGCCCTTGTAGATCACCCCGAGGCGCACGCCGTTGAAGCCGTGGCGGTGAAGGAAGCGCGCGTCGTCGGCACCGAACCCGATGGCCCTGGGGTAGTACGGCGAACGCTTGTAGACCATGTTCACGCCGTGGATGAACACGACGCGCCCGTGCGCGTCGGTGATCCAGCGGCCCTCGTGACCCAGTGGGGGTGCAGGGCCCGCCGCCGCCGCCGGTGCGGCCAGCGCGAGGCAGGCCGCGAGCGTGACGAGCGCCGCGCGCGTCATCCCGGCGCTGCAGCCGCCGACACCGCGCCCATCGATTCGAGCGTCGCGCTGGCCAGGCCCCGCACCACGACGACGTCGAGGGCGTCGTAGCGCTCGAGCTCGGACCGTGCTGCATCGGCGTCGGGCGCCGCCACACCCACCGTGCCCTGGGGCTGGTCGAGCCGCGCGAACTGCCGGCGGTAGCCGTCGTGGAGGTCGCGGTAGAACCCCTCCTCCTTGGCCAGCCGCTCGGCGGCATCGGGGCCGACCGCGGTGCGGACGTAACCCAGCACCGGCGGGGGCTCGCGGCCCGCTTCGGCGGCCCCCGCGTGGACGCTCTCGCGTGACCCGGCGGCGAACTCAGGCGTCATCCAGTTGAGGAAGGCGCCGTCGAAGCCGCTGCCGGCGAGGGCCGACATCTTCGGCCCCATCGCCGCGAGCACGAGGCGCACGCCTGGAATGACCTCGCGCAGCGCCGGCAGCGCCTCCCGCATCGTGGTCAGCGGGCGCTTCGAGAAGCCGGCGCCGACCCCGATCCACAGGCGGCCACGGTCGAGCCCCAGGTCTTCGATTCGCTGGTCGATCTCGCCGGGGTTGTGACGGTCGAGAGCCATGACGGCAACACCCAGGTCGAGCGCGTCGGACCCTTCGGCGAATGCGGCGAGGGTGTCGAGACCGTTCGCCCCCGGGTGGTCGTTGGACCAGATCGACGAGTACCCGAGTTCCTGGCAGCGGCCCGCAAGCGCGGCGGCGACGTCGGGATCCAGTCCCGCCGCCACCCCGAACCCGCGCTCGCTCATTTCTCCAAGACCGAGACGCACTCGACGTGCGGGGTGTGCGGGAACATGTCCACCGGCGTCACCCGGCGGAGCCTATAGCCGGCGGCCACTAGCTGAGCGGCGTTCGGGGCGAGCGTCGTCGGGTTACACGACACGTAGACGATGCGCCGCGCTCCGCACTCAATCATCCGGCGGACGATCTTCTTCGACAGCCCCGCCCGGGGCGGGTCCACGACCACGACGTCCGGGGAGCCGGCCTCCTCCAACAGTGGTCGTACGCCCAGCCGCACGTCCTGCGCGACGAAGCGCGCGTTCTCGATCCCGTTGCGCGCCGCGTTCTGCTCCGCGTCGGCGATCGCCTCGGGGACCGACTCGATCCCCCAGACCTCGCCCGCGTCGCGAGCCAGTCCCAGTCCCATTGTGCCGATTCCGCAATACAGGTCGAACACGCGCTCACGCCCGCCCAGCCCGGCCGCTTGGGCGGCGAGCTCGCAAAGCCGCTCCGCCATCTCGGTGTTGGTCTGGAAGAAGGCGGCCGGCGAGATGCGAAAGCGAAGACCGCCGAGCTCCTCCTCCAGGAACTCCCGGCCCAGCACGCCGGTTGGGCCGGAGGTGCCGCCTCCCGGTCCCTCGATGACGGTGTGCAGGTCCACCGGGGGCTTCGTGAAGCTCGCGGGCGACGTGACCAGACGGGTCTGTATCTGCCCGGTTCTGCGTCCCTCACGGACGACGAGGTTGCGAAGCACGCCCGACTGATCGCGGCCGTCATAGGCCGGTATGCCCTCGCGCCGCGCCCACTCTCGGACCTCGTTGCGAGTTTGGTTGTTGCGCTCGGAGGCGAGCAGGCAGTCCTCGGCGTCGATGACCTCCGACCAGCTTCCCCGGCGATGAAAGCCCAGGACGAGGGTGCCGTCCCGCTCGCCGAAGGAGTACTCGAGCTTGTTGCGATACCGCCACTGCTCCACGGCGGGAACGATTGGCTCGAGCTCGAAGTCCTCGAGCCCGCCAAGCCGCCGCAATGCCTCGTCGACCTGGCGGGTCTTCTCGGCGAGCTGGCGATCGTAGGGCAGCCCCTGCCAGGGGGCACCGGGGCACGGCTCGCCCTCGTGGACGCATTGATCCGGGATCCGGTTGGGGCTCGGCTCGACGATCTCGATCGCCTTGCCCTCGCCGTAGCCACGCTTGGCCTTGGTCAACCGGGCCCGAACACGGTCGCCGGGCAGGCCGCCCGAGACGAACACGACGTAGCCATCTGCGCGCGCGACGCCCCGCCCACCCTGGGCGAGCGAATCGATCTCCAGGACGAGCTCTGAGCCCGGCTTCGGCCGCGGCCCGCGCTCCCTTTGGGCAGTCGCCATCGTCCCTATCGTTGCAGCACCTTGGCATTCGACCTCGATCGCTACCGAGACCGCGCCGAGCGCTTCGGCGAGGAGCTTTCGCGCGAGTACTACCTGCACCTCGCAGGGCAGAAGCTGGAGCTCGAGATCGAGCGGATCTACAACTCCTACGCCGATCTCTTCGCGCGCGACTCGGTCATGGCTCTGCGCGAGCTGGCGGCGTCCGAGGGCGACGGTGACCGGGGCCGCCGGCTGTCCTATCTCCTCCACTTCGGTTTCGACGGGCTCGTGGGTCTGGAGACGCGCGCCGAGGCGGCCGAGCTCGCCGGGTTGGAGGCGTCGCTGGAGGTCGACGCCGGGGATGGCGCGGTGCCCTATCGAGCGGTGGTCATCGCCCAGGCGAACGAGGTCGACGCCGGCCGGCGGGCGGCGCTGGAGGAGGCGCGGAACGCGATTCTGGAGGAGCGCCTGAACCCCATCTACCGCACGGCGCTCGAGCGCGGTCACGACATCTGCCGGCAATTCGGGTGGACCAGCTACGCCGCCGCGTACTCCGAGCTCCGTGGGATCGATCTGGAGCGCCTGCGCGGCCAGACAGCGCGCTTCCTGGAGGACACCGACGAGGTGTACTCGCCGCTTGTCGACGGGCAGCTCGAGCGAGCCGGGCTTCCGGCTCTTGGCGCCCTTCGCCGCTCGGATCTGCCGCGGTTCTTCCGGGCCGCGGAGCTCGATGAGCTCTTCCCGGCGAATCGCCTCGTCGAGTCGTTCAAGAGCACGCTCAAGGGGCTCGGGATCGATCTCGCGAGCCAGTCCAACGTCCATTTGGACACGGAATCCCGGCCCACCAAGTCGCCGCGCGCCTTCTGCAGCACGCCACGGGTTCCGGACGAGATCTACCTCGTGATCGCTCCGACGGGTGGGCGCGACGACTACGGATCCCTGTTCCACGAGGGTGGCCACACCGAGCACTACGCGAACACCGCGGCCGGCCTCGACTTCGAGTTTCGCCAGCTGGGGGACAACTCGGTGACCGAGTCCTTCGCATTTCTCATGGAGCACTTGGTCTCGGAGCCGGAGTGGCTGCGGGAGCGGCTCGCGATCAGCGACCCGGGACCTGCCGTGGAGCATTCGCGAGCGTTCCGCCTGGTGATGCTGCGGCGATACTCGGCGAAGCTCGCCTACGAGCTCGACCTGCACGGATTGTCCGCGGACCTGGCCGGTATGCCGGGGCGCTACTCGGAGCTCCTGAGCGCCGCGGTTCGCGTTCCCTGGCCGAGCACCAGTTGGCTGGCGGACGTGGACGACGGGTTCTACGCCGCCTGCTACCTGCGGGCATGGGCGCTCGAGACCCACTGGCGGGCGGCGCTCGAGGAGCGGTTCGGGGAGCGGTGGTTCGCGAGCGCCGAGGCGGGGGAGTGGCTACGGTCCCTGTGGGGCCGCGGGCAGCGGCTCAATGCCGACGAGCTGCTGGCCGAAATGCTGGGCGAGGAGCTCGACTTCGCGCGGTTGGCGCGGTCGGTTTGAGCGACCCTGGCGGACGCTTGACCGTAGATAAGCTGGCACGGATGACAACGATTGGGCACGTGCACCTGAAGGTCTCGGACCTCGATCGGTCCGAGGAGTTCTACGGCGACGCTCTGGGGCTGGAGGTCACGGAGCGGGTGGGCGGGAGCTTCGTGTTCATGTCCTTCGGCGGCGCGCACCACCACCTGGCGCTGCAGGGTCATCCCGACTCACCGCGCGCCGATCCGGAGGCGCTGGGCCTCTACCACTTCGCGGTCGAGGTGGCGGACGAGGAGGAGCTGGCAAGCGCGGTGGACCGGATCCGCGAGGCTGAGATCGAGTTCGCCGCCGTCGATCACGGGATCTCGAAGTCGGTGTATTTCAACGACCCGGACGGGAACGGCGTCGAGATCTACTGCGACACGCGGGAGCTGCGCCACCGGCCCGAGTGGGAGGGCATCGCGGCGCCGCTCGACGTCGACGAGCTGCCGCGGGACTAGCGACCCGCGGCCGAAGCTGCGCGGTCGCTGCTAGCGCTTGCCCTTCTCGAGGCGGCGGTCGATGTCGCTCAGGATGCCCTTGCGGGCCTTGCCACGCCGCTCGCGGGTGCGCACGTAGCGCAGCTCGGCTGGACTGAGCTCCCCGAGCCTCGACTTGACCTGGGTGGCCGTGAGCTGGTCGTAGGCGGTGATCGGCCCGCCGGGTGTCACGCCGGAGCGCCGGCGAAGGCGGTCGGCCTGGGCGAGCGGGGCGTCGGCGGCGTCGCGGGCCGCACGACCGACGCGGCGAGCCCCCGCCGTGGCGCGGCGGCGAGCTGGGGCGGCGCGCGTCTCGATCTCGCGCTGGGCCTGGTCGAGCAGGCGCTCGAGCTGCTTGACGAGCTCGTCGCTGTACCGGCGGCTGCGGGTCACGAGGCTCGAGACGAGCTCGTTGGCGTCGTCGCGCGTGAGCCGGCCGCGCTTCACGGCGTCGTCGACGACATCCTGCAGGCGATCGCGCGAGAGCGTCACGCTGCGCTCGAGAGCGTCGCGGAACGCCTCGACGCTCTTGTCGGCGCGCCCCGCATCGCCGCCGGAGGCGCGGCTCGTGCCGGTTCGCTTCGAGGTGGTGGTGCGCTTGGTGCTCGAACGCGAGCTGCTCGAGCTGCGCGATCCCGACCTGGAACGTGAGCCACTCGATCTAGTCGCCATCAAGACTCCTCCTGTCGCAGTTTCTCCTTCGCGCGCTGAGCCGGACTATCTCACTATCGCGAACCGGTCGCACCGTCAGTCGGGCAATGCGAACCGGGCTTGGATCGGCGGGTGGTCGGAGAGGCGGATCGCGAGATCGCCGGCCACAACCTCGCGCGCCTCGTCGGGCCAGGCGGCGGGAGGCTCGACGATCTCGAGACCGCGGGCGAGCAGATGGTCGATCGAGCGCGGTCCGGTGGCGGCCCCGAGGCCGAAGCGCCGCTCGAGCTCGTCGAAGACGCCGGATTCGCTGGGGCTCACGTTGAGGTCCCCGCCGAGGATCACTGGATCGTCGCCCGCCCAGTTCACCGCCGCCTCCGCCGCGAGCCGCGTGTCCTCGGCCGCCAGGGGCGACGGCCCGCTTGCGTGGAGGTTCCCCACCACGAGCGCCGGCTCGAAACCAGCCGCGCCCGTTCCCGACTGGCACCGGGGGCTGGCTTCTCCCCCGCTCACCGTGCGGGCTCGCTCGAGGCGCGCGAGCGTGACCATGCGGCGCTCGGGCCGGCCGCGCAGCACGACCTCCTTGGCGCCCTGCCTCGATCGCAGCGCTCCACGGGCAAGGATCACGTTCGCGCCGCCCTCCCAGGCACCCATCAGGTCGGGATTTCGGCTGGCTATCGGCCGGCGAACGGAGTGGAGCCAGTTGCGCGAAGTCAGCGTCAACTGCATGTCGGCGCCGCACGCGTCGGCCATCCGATGAGCCCACCGGGGCGGAAACTCCTGCAGCAACGCGACGTCCCATCGCGGCTCTGCGAGCAGATGGGCGAACTCGCGATAGAGCCCGCGGTTGACCTGCACGTGCGTGGCGTTTCGCTCCTCGGCTCTGAACAGCCACGACCGCCAGGTGAACAGGGCGGGGTCGGGCGGATGGTCGCGGCCGTGAAAGACGTTCCAGGTGAGCGCATCGATCTTGATAGGCATGTTGGTGAGGGGGCGTCAGCCCCCGAAACTGGCTGGTGCCGTTGCTGGTGTCCGTCCTTTGTACCCGCCGCGTACCATCTTGCGCTTCCCGTGGCCCGTCATTTCCTCACAGGCGAAGAGCTCTCGCGCGACGAGCTGAACGCGCTGCTCGACCGGGCCGTCGAGTTGAAGGCCGGCCGGGAGGAGGGGAGGGGAAACGACTCGCTCGCGGGTCGCAGCATCGCGCTCTTCTTCGAACGGCCGTCGACACGAACCCGGGTCTCGTTCGAGGTCGGGGTCGCGGAGCTGGGCGGCACGCCGCTCGTGCTGCGCGGGGACGAGTTACAGCTCTCACGCGGCGAGTCGATGGGGGATACCGCGCGGGTGCTGTCCCGCTACGTCCAGGGGATGGTCGTCCGGGCCGGCTCCCACGAGGCGGTGGAGCGGTTGGCCGCCGGTGCCGCTGTGCCGGTGATCAACGGCCTCACCCCGGCGGATCACCCGTGCCAGGTGCTGGCCGACCTGCTGACGCTGCGCGAGCGCTTCGGCGACCTCGACGGCCTGAAGCTCGCCTACGTCGGCGACGGCAACAACGTCGCGCGCTCGCTGGCGCTGATCGGCCGCATCGTGGGGGTGGAGGTCCGCGTCGCGTCGCCGCCCGGTTACGAGCTGGAGGCGGGGCTCGCCGCGCTCGGTACGGCGGACGCACGGGAGGCGGTCGATGGCGCCGACGCCGTCTACACCGACGTCTGGGTGAGCATGGGCGACGAGACGGACGCCGAGCGGCGGCGCGCCGACCTCGCTCCCTACCGGGTCGACGCCGCGCTCATGGAGCACGCGTCGGACCGGGCGATCGTGCTGCACTGCCTGCCCGCTCACCCGGGCGAGGAGATCACCGAGGACGTCCTGTACGGCGAGCGCTCGGCGGTCTTCGACCAGGCCGAGAACCGCCTCCACGCCCAGAAGGCCCTGCTGGAGCTGCTGGTACGCGAACCCTAGACTTGGCACTCCGGCCCCGTCGTCTAACGGTTAGGACATCAGGTTTTCAACCTGGGAGCGGGGGTTCGACTCCCCCCGGGGCCATCCCCAATGCAAGCTGAGATCCACCTAGGCCCGGTCACCCTCCAGACGTTCGGGATCGCGTTCGCCATCGCGTTCATCGCCGCCGGGGCGGTGCTCGCCAGGCGCCTCAAGGAGCTCGGCAAGCCGGCTGATTGGGCCTACGAAGTGGTCGTCGTCGCACTCGTCGGCGGCATCGTCGGGGCTCGCCTCAACTTCATCTTCGAAAACTACGACTCCGTCAAGGGCGACCTGCTCGGGAACATCTTTTCCGGCTCCGGCCTCGTCTGGTTCGGCGGTGCCGTCGGCGGCGCGATCGGCGTGGCGCTATGGGCGTGGCGCCGCAAGATGCTCAACCTCACGCTGCTGGACATGTGCGCCGTGCCGCTGTCAGTCGGTTACGCCCTCGGCCGCATCGGATGTCAGGTCTCCGGCGACGGCGATTACGGCGAGGC
>Ga0126304_10000517_pt1 | contig 15945 bp, 19 predicted proteins | sample Plot25_FD_92538 | JGI IMG/M metagenome (GOLD analysis project Ga0126304, IMG submission 92538) | Serpentine soil microbial communities from UC McLaughlin Reserve, CA, USA - Plot25 | ecosystem: Environmental > Terrestrial > Soil > Grasslands | place: USA: UC McLaughlin Reserve, Lake County... | reverse complement strand
TCCAGATCCGACCGCTGCCCCGGGGCCCGTGCCGGCTCCGGCAGTCGCTCCTGCTCCGGCGCCTGCACCCGAGCCCGCTCCGCCTCCAGCACCCACCGCCTCGGCGGCCCAGCGTGCCATCGACTATGCGCGGGCTCAGCTCGGCAAGCCGTATCAGTGGGGTGCCGCAGGACCAGATGCATTCGACTGTTCAGGGCTCACCATGCGGGCGTGGCAGGCCGGCGGCGAGAGCCTGCCGCACTGGAGCGTTGCTCAGGCGCGCGCCGTCACGCGGGTCTCGTACGCCAACATCCGACCGGGTGACCTGATCTTCTGGTCCGACAACGGCCAGGCCTCGGGGACATACCACGTCGGCCTCTACATCGGCGGCAGCAAGATGATCCACGCTCCGCGGCCGGGCAAGGTCGTCGAGGTGCAGTCGGTCTTCTACTGGCGGACGCCGTCCTTCTACGGGCGGGTCTGACGAAGAGTTCGCACAGCTCCCCGCGTCCGCCGGGGGCCAGGCTCGCGTCTGCCGGCGCCTGCTCAGTGGTCGTAGTAGCCGGTATCGCGGGCCCGCCGGTACGACAGCTCGATCTCGGCCTCGGCATCAGCCCGTCCGGCCCACGTCGCGCCTTCGACCGACTTGCCGGGTTCGAGCTCCTTGTAGACCTCGAAGAAGTGCTGGATCTCCATCCGCTCGAACTTTGGAATGTCCTCGAGGTCGCGCATCGGGTCCTTGCGGACGTCGCCGGTCGGCACGCACATTACCTTGTCGTCGCCGCCGGCCTCGTCCTTCATCCGGTACATGCCCAGCGCACGGCATCGGATCAGGCAGCCGGGGAATGTCGGCTCCTCGATGAGCACAAGCGCGTCGAGTGGGTCGCCGTCCTCGCCGAGCGTCTGCTCGATGAACCCGTAGTCGGCCGGGTACCGCGTCGACGTGAACAGCCGCCGATCTAGTTTGAGCCGACCGGTCTTGTGGTCGACCTCGTACTTGTTGCGGCTTCCGGCCGGAATCTCGATGGTGACGTCGAACTCCACGGTTACCTCCCTGTGGGCGTCTGGGAACGAGTGTCCCGTACCGTGGCCGGTCGTGTCCCGCCGCTCGCTCGCGACCGTCGCCGCGGCCTTGCTGCTGTTCGGCGGAGCCGTCGCAGGCCTGTTCGTGTTCGACGTCGGGACGGATCCGTCGGCCGACCCGCGGCCGTCTCCGACCGCAAGCGACACCTTCACACCGACTCCCGAACCGATCCCGACCGTGTTGCCGGCGGCGTCGTCCAACCCCGCTCCGGGTGCGCCCTCGCTCGCCGAGGCACTCGGACCGTCGCTGGCCGCCCGTGCGCTGGGGGACCGGCTCGGCGTCTCGGTGGTCGACCTCTCCACGGGCGCCGTCCGGTACGAGGACAACGCCGGCGTGGCCATGGTTCCGGCCAGCACGCTGAAGATCCTCACGGCGGCCGCCGGGCTCGAGGTCCTGGGGCCGGACCACACGTTCACCACCCGTGTGGTCGGTGACGCCGCGACGGGTGACCTCGTTCTTGTCGGCGGAGGCGATCCGACGCTCACGGTCGACGACCAGCCGGCACTACCCAGCGCGACGCGGCTCGCCACGCTCGCCGATGCGACTGCGGCGGCACTGTTGACCGCAGGCACGACCACGGTTCGGCTGGCTGCGGACGACGACCTTTTCACCGGCCCGGCCGTCGACCCGGACTGGCGGTCGACGTACATCCCGGCCGGTGTGGTCGCGCCGGTCACAGCGCTGGCGGTCGACGGTGGCCGTCGGAATCCCGACGCCGATCGCCGCTCGGCGGACCCGACGCTGGCCGCTGCCGCGAGCTTTGCCGCGATGCTGTCCGGACGGGGGATCACGGTCAGCGGCGAGCCGAGCCGGGGTGACGCGGTGGCCGGCGCCGCCGAGCTGGCGTCCATGGAGTCGCCGCCGCTGTCGACGATCGTGGAGCACATCCTCTCGACGAGCGACAACGACGGAGCCGAGGTGCTCGCGCGGCACGTCGCCCGGGGCATGGGGCAGCAGGCGACGTCGGCAGCCGCCGGCCCGGCCGTTCTCGGGGCCATCGCCGGGTTGGGTGTCGAGGTCTCGGCCGCAGTGGTCACCGACGGAAGCGGACTCGCCCGTAACAACGCCGTGCCGGCATCGACGCTGGCGGCCACGCTGGCGTTGGCAGCCGAGCCCGGGCACCCCGAGCTACGGACCGTGCTGACCGGCCTTCCGGTCGCCGGTTTCACCGGCACGCTCGGCGACCGGTTCGAGTCGCCCTCGGCTACAGGAAGCGCCGGCGTCGTCCGGGCGAAGACCGGGACGTTGACCGGGGTGAGCTCATTGGCCGGCATCGTCGTTGCCAGGGACGGCACGGCCTATGCGTTCGCGCTGCTCGCAGACGACGTCACGAACACCTTGGCGGCACGTTCCGCGCTCGACGACGTCGCAACCGCGCTGGCGGGCTGCGGGTGCAGCGTGCCGGCCCCGGATCTGACGCCGGACCCCGCCGCCTCGACGCCGTCGACCTCGTGAACCGCCGGGCCGACGACCAGGTTACGGTTCGGCCGGTGGGGTCGGTGCCGACCAGCCTCACGTAGCGTGGCCGCATGACGTCGTACGAGAGCACCGGAGCTCGGGCACCCGACATGGTCGACTGGGACCTCGCGGTCGCGACGGCCCGGAGGCTGGCCAAGCCCGGTCCGATCGTGACCGCCGAGGAGGCCCGCGTCGTCGTGACGGATCTGAAGGCGTTCGCCACGGCCGCGACCGGTCCGGTGCGGGCGTACACCGGCCTCGACAGCTCGGCAGACGCGGCCCCGGTCGTGGTAGTGGACCGGGGCGGCTGGGCACAGGCCAATGCCGACGGCATGCGGCAGATCATCGCGCCGTTGACCGACAAGCTCCGCCAGCGCCGCTCTGGTGGGAGCGGTCTGTTCGACCAGGTCGGACCGAAGGTGACCGGCGTCGAGACCGGTGCGTTGCTCGCCTTTCTTTCCGGCAAGGTGCTCGGCCAGTTCGACCCGTTCTGGTCGGACGGGACCAGCGCCGCCGGACGGCTGCTCCTCGTCGCACCAAACGTCGTCCACGTCGAGCGGGAACTGAAGGTCGAGCCGCGTGACTTCCGGATGTGGGTCTGCCTGCACGAGGAGACCCACCGGGTGCAGTTCACGGCCGTCCCGTGGCTGCGCGACCACCTCCGGGCGGAGATCGAGTCGTTCGTCGCCGCCACCGAGGTTGATCCCTCGGTGCTGGTGTCCCGGCTGCGTGAGGTCATCAGGTCGGTGCTCGAGAGTGCGCAGGGCGGCGAAGATGGGCCGTCTGTGCTCGACATCGTCCAGTCCCCGGCACAGAAGGCCGTCGTCGACCGCGTCACGGCCGTGATGTCGCTTCTGGAGGGCCACGCCGACGTCGTCATGGACGGCGTCGGGCCCGAGGTCGTCCCGAGCGTGGCGACGATCCGCGAGCGGTTCCAGCGCCGACGGGCCGGTGCGGGCAGCCTGGACCGGACGGTGCGCCGGCTACTCGGGCTGGAGGCCAAGATGCGCCAGTACCGCGACGGCGCCAAGTTCACCCACGCGGTCGTCGACAAGGTCGGCATGGATGGCTTCAACCGGGTCTGGGACTCGGTCGAGACATTGCCCAGTCTCGACGAGATCGCCGACCCGGTGGCGTGGATCCGCCGGGTCCATGGCCAGGCGGCTCTCGCCACCCGGTGAGCATGTCGACCTCGCCACCCATCTCCGTGGCAAGGCCGACATGATCAGCAGTCAGGGACTGGCGGTCCGCAAGGCCGTCGGCGACGTGATTGCCAGCCTTCCTGCGGACCGCCCGGTGCTGGTCGCATGTTCGGGAGGTGCCGACTCGCTGGCTTTGGCGGCAGCGCTCGGGCATGTGGCGTCCCGGGCCGGACGGCCTGCGGGGGCGGTGACCGTCGACCACGGTCTGCAGCCAGGATCGGCGGCGCGGGCCCGGAACGTGGCGGCGTCCCTGGTTGCCTTGGGTCTCGACCCGGTGGATGTGGTGCACGTCCGGGTCGACGTAGGTGCGGACGGCCCCGAGGGCGACGCCCGACGCGCCCGGTACGCCGCGCTGGACGCGGCGGCGGCACGATGCCACGCCGCCACCGTCCTGTTGGGTCACACCCGAGACGACCAGGCAGAGACCGTCCTGCTCGGACTGGCCAGGGGATCCGGTGCGCGGTCGATGTCCGGGATGACGGAGTCGGCCGGGCTGTACCGGCGTCCGCTGTTGCGTCTCCCGCGTGCGACCGTGCGGGCCGCCGTTCCGACCGGCCTGGTTCCCTGGGACGACCCGCACAACGCCGATCCGGCGTATGCACGGGCCAGGGTCCGGCACCGTGTTCTGCCGGCCCTCGAGTCCGAGCTCGGACCAGGAGTCGGCGCCGCGCTCGCCCGGACCGCCGACCTCCTGCGCGCGGACGCTGATGCCCTCGACGAGTGGGCGGAGCATGCACTTACCGATCACCGGCTGGATGCGTCGACCGCGTTGGACGTGGGCGCCCTCACTGGACTCCCTAAGGCGGTCCGGTGGCGCGTCCTCCGTCGCGCGGCGATCGCCGCTGGAAGCCCGCCCACAGATCTGACCGCGGCGCATGTCGAGGCCGTCGACGCGCTGGTGACGCGCTGGCGGGGCCAGGTCGGCGTCGACCTGCCCGGCAAGCTGCGGGCATCCCGATCCGGCGGAGCGCTCAGGATCGCCCCCCGGGACTGATCCGCAGCGGTCGCAACCCGCCTGCCCGCGGCCGGGCGTGTGGCAGGCTGCGGAGCGTGGATGCCGAGGACATCGAAGCCGATCTCGAGAAGGTTCTGCTCTCCGACTCGGAGATCCAGAGCCGCCTGTACGAGATCGCCGGTGACATCGAGCGCGACTACGAAGGTCGAGACCTGTTGCTCGTGGGCGTGCTCAAGGGTGCCGTCATGGTCATGGCCGATCTTTCCCGAGCATTGAGCCGCCATGTCGAATCCGACTGGATGGCCGTTTCCTCCTACGGCTCGGGGACCAAGTCCAGCGGCGTCGTCCGCATTCTCAAAGACCTCGACACGGACCTGACCGGGCGGCACGTGCTTGTGGTCGAGGACATCATCGACACCGGGTTGACGCTGTCCTGGCTGGTCGCGAACCTGCGCTCGCGAGGCCCGGCCTCGGTTGAGATCTTCACATTGCTGCGCAAGCCACAGGCGGCGAGGACTGCGGTCGAGGTGCAGTACGTGGGGTTCGACATCCCGAACGAGTTCGTGGTGGGCTACGGCCTCGACTACGGTGAGAGATACCGGAACCTTCGAGTCGTCGCGACACTGGCGGCGCACGTGTACTCGTGAAAGGGCGCGTGGGTACACCCGCATGCATCGCGTCGGGAACACCCGAAACGCCTGTGTCGTTGGCAAATCGTCAGCCGTGATGTGCATGGGCGTCGCGGGCTGGCCCGGTGTACCGTCGGTGTGATCCGACTTCTCCGGCGGGCCGGCCGCCGGGAACCCCCGTTCACCGGGTGAACCGAAAGGCAGGAGGAACGGGGCCGACCGGCTCCGCATCATGGACAGAAGGCGACTGCTTCGGGGCCCGTTGTTCTGGGTTCTCATCTTCGTGCTCGCAGCCCTCGTGCTGACGAGGCTGCTGGACTCGACCAGCGGGTTCGAACGCGTCGACACGGCTCGTGTCGTGTCCGAGATCGACGACGGCAACGTCCAGTCTGCGAAGATCATCGGTGGTGAGACGCAGGAGATCCAGCTCACCCTGAAGAACGATGAACCGATCAGCGCTCAGTACGTGGAAGGCCAGGGCATCGAGCTGCAGCGTGAGCTGCAGGAGCAGCAGGCCGCCGGCACGCTCACCGAGGGCTACGACGTCGAGGTGCCTCAGGCCAGCGTGCTGTGGAGCCTGCTCGGTGCACTGCTGCCCTTCATCCTGCTGGCCGGGTTGATCTGGTTCTTCATGACCCAGATGCAGGGTGGCGGCAGCCGGGTCATGAACTTCGGCAAGTCGCGCGCCAAGCTGCAGAGCAAGGACACCCCGAAGACGACGTTCGCCGACGTCGCCGGGTGCGACGAGGCGATCGAGGAGCTCCAGGAGATCAAGGAGTTCCTGCAGGAGCCGGCCAAGTTCCAGGCCGTTGGGGCGAAGATCCCCAAGGGCGTGCTGCTGTACGGCGCACCGGGCACGGGTAAGACGCTGCTGGCTCGCGCCGTCGCCGGCGAGGCAGGTGTGCCGTTCTACACCATCTCCGGGTCCGACTTCGTCGAGATGTTCGTCGGCGTCGGTGCCTCCCGGGTCCGCGACCTGTTCAAGGAAGCCAAGGAGAACGCACCGGCCATCGTGTTCGTCGACGAGATCGACGCGGTCGGACGCCACCGTGGCGCCGGCCTGGGCGGCGGCCACGACGAGCGGGAGCAGACGCTGAACCAGCTCCTTGTCGAGATGGACGGCTTCGACATCAAGACCAACGTCATCCTCATCGCTGCCACCAACCGGCCGGACATCCTCGACCCGGCGCTGTTGCGCCCGGGCCGGTTCGACCGTCAGATCGCGGTCGAGCCGCCCGACCTCGAGGGTCGGCAGAAGATCCTTCAGGTCCACGCGCGAGGCAAGCCGCTGGCCGACGACGTCGATCTGCTCGCTGTTGCGCGCCGTACGCCGGGCTTCACCGGCGCCGACCTGGCCAACGTCCTCAACGAGGCGGCACTGCTGACCGCACGCAGCAACAGCAAGGTCGTCGATGCGAAGGCCCTGGACGAGGCCATCGACCGTGTCGTCGCCGGCCCGCAGAAGCGGTCCCGGCTGATGAACGACAAGGAGAAGAAGATCACCGCGTACCACGAGGGCGGCCACGCCCTGGTGGCGGCGGCACTGCACCACACCGACCCGGTGCACAAGGTCACGATCCTGCCCCGTGGTGGCGCGCTCGGGTACACGATGGTGCTGCCCGACGAGGACAAGTACTCGACGACCCGCAACGAGATCCTCGACCAGCTGACCTACATGATGGGCGGCCGGGCCGCCGAGGAACTGGTCTTCCACGACCCCACCACGGGCGCCGCGAACGACATCGACAAGGCGACGACCCTGGCCCGCCGCATGGTCACCCAGTACGGCATGACAGAGAAGCTCGGTGCGGTCAAGTTCGGCACCGACCGGACCGAGCCCTTCCTTGGCCGCGACATGGGCCACGAGCGCGACTACTCCGAAGATGTCGCCGGCCAGGTCGACGAGGAGGTTCGCAGGCTCATCGAAACCGCGCACCAGGAGGCGTTCGACATCCTGGTCGAGAACCGCGACATCCTCGATGGTCTGGTGCGGGCCCTGCTCGAGCGCGAGACGCTCAACAAGGAAGAGGTCGCCGAGGTCTTCGCCCCGGTGCGCAAGCGCGACCGCCGTCCGGCGTGGACAGGTTCGGCCACCCGCAAGCCGTCGGAGCGGGGTCCCATCGACACGCCGGCGAAGGCGATCGAGGCGGCGCCCTCCAACGGTGGCGTCCGCGCCGGGGGACATGTTCCGGTCGAGGAGCCCGCCGTGCCACAGGCCGCGGAGCGCTCGGACCGGACGTGACCGTGGTGGTCGCCGAGCCCGATCTCGCGCGCATCGCCGCGCAGCCGTTCGACCACGCTCGCGTCGAGGCGGCGGTCCGGGAGTTGCTCGTCGCCATCGGTGAGGATCCGTCACGCGAGGGGCTCCGCGACACGCCGGCCCGGTTCGCGCGTGCCTACGAGGAGATGTTCCGGGGGTTGCGCCAAGATCCAGCCGAGATCCTGACGACGACCTTCGAGCTCGGCCACGACGAGCTGGTCCTGGTGAAGGACATCGAAGTGGCGTCGACGTGCGAACACCACCTGGTGCCGTTCTACGGTTACGCGCACGTCGGCTACATCCCCGGTACGGACGGGCGCATCACCGGCCTGTCCAAGCTGGCGCGGCTCGTCGACGTGTATGCCAAGCGCCCACAGGTTCAGGAGCGGTTGACGACGCAAGTTGCCGACTCCTTGTGCCGCCTGCTCGAGCCGGCGGGGGTCATCGTCGTCGTCGAAGCCGAACACCTGTGCATGACCATGCGCGGGGTTCGCAAGCCCGGTGCCAAGACCCTGACCAGCGCGGTGCGCGGTCAGCTGCGCAACCCTGCCACACGCGCCGAGGCGATGAGCCTCATCCTCGGACGCTGACACCTCACTTCACGGTCCGGCCGAACCGCCCGCGTACGCTGGCGCGCGTGACGGACCCCACCCGATCCGGCAGACCAGCGGCGTACGTTGCCGGTCTGCCCACCCCGGACCGCTGTCTGGTCATGGGGGTCGTCAACGTGACTCCCGACTCGTTCTCCGACGGAGGCCGCTGGTTCGAGCCGGGTGACGCGATCACTCAAGGTCTGCGCCTGGCGGCGCAGGGTGCTGACATCGTCGACATCGGGGGCGAGTCGACCAGGCCCGGGGCGGAGCGCCCGTCGGTCGACGAGGAGCTGCGCAGGGTGCTGCCCGTCGTGCGTGAGCTCGCGGGAGCCGGCGTCTCGGTCTCCGTGGACACGATGCGGGCCCCGGTGGCGACGAAGGCCCTCGAGCTCGGTGCGGCCCTGGTCAACGACGTCTCCGGTGGCCGCGCCGACCCGGCCATGCTCGGTGTGGTCGCTGACGCGGGCGTGCCCGTCGTCCTTATGCATTGGCGCGGACACGCCGACCACATGCAGGAGCTCGCAACGTACGGCGACGTCGTAGACGACGTCCGCAGCGAGCTACGGACCCAGGTCGATCGGGCGCTCGACGCGGGCATCCCGCCGGACCGGATCGCGTTGGACCCTGGTCTCGGTTTCGCCAAGACCGGCGAGCACAACTGGACGCTTCTCCGGCGGCTCGGGGAGATCGTCGATCTCGGTTATCCGGTGCTCGTCGCGGCATCACGAAAGGCCTTCCTCGGCCGCTTGCTCGCCGATCCAGCCACCAGTCAGGAGCGGCCACCGGGTGGCAGGGATGCCGCGACGGTCGCCCTGTCCGCGTTGATCGCATTGGCCGGCACCTGGTGTGTGCGAGTACACGAGGCAGCCGGGTCGATGGATGCGGTCAAGGTCGCCGCCCGGTGGGGAGCCGAGGATCGCGATGACGGCCGCCGCTGAACCTGCCGACGAAGCCGCGTCTGCGCTCGCCGCCAACTCCGCCTTCTACGAAGCGATCGAGCACGGGGACATAGATGCGCTCCAGCGGCTTTGGCTGGACGGCGACACGGCAATCTGTGTGCATCCTGGGCTCACACCGATCCACGGTCACCGGGCCGTCCTCCGGTCCTGGGCGGCAGTGCTGGCCGCCACGCCGTATCTGCAGTTCGTCCTCACCGACGTCACCGCCGAGGTGAGTGGCCACGTCGCGATCGTGACCTGTACGGAGAACCTGCTCTCGGCTGCGGAGGGCATGCCTGACACGGTGTTCGCCGGTGGCCACGCGGTGGCAACCAACGTGTTTCGCATGGACGAGAACGGCTGGCGGCTCTGGGTCCATCACGCGTCGGCCGTGCAGCAGCGTCGCGAGGACAACTGATCCTGGACAGGTGCTCGACCGGAACCGGCAGGCGGCTAGGGTCGTGGCGTGCCCGACCGTATCGCGTTGCGAGGCCTGACCATACGGGGACGACACGGCTGGTTCGCGCACGAGCGCGAGACCGGTCAGGAGTTCATGATCGACGTCGTTCTCGGCGTCGACACACGTACGGCCGCCAAGACCGACGATCTTGCCGACACGGTCGACTACGGCACCCTGGCCGACCGAGTGGCCGGCCTCGCTGCGGGGGAGCCGGTCAGGCTGGTAGAGACCCTGGCCCAGCGCATCGCCGACCTCTGCCTGAACGACGCCAAGGTGGAGGACGTCGAGGTGACCGTGCACAAGCCGCAGGCGCCCCTGCCGGTGCCCTTCGGCGACCTGACCGTGACGATCCGGAGGACCCGCGCGTGACCAATGCTCCGAACCCCAACATCGTCGACGCCGACACCCTGACCGGCGATCTGCGGCCGCTGCGCCGAGCCGCACTGGCCCTGGGCAGCAATCTCGGTGATCGGCTCGACTACCTGCAGGCAGCCGTCGACGCGCTCACCGACTCGTCCGAGATCGTCCCGGTCGCCGTGTCGCCGGTGTACGAGACCGAGCCCGTCGGCGGCCCGGCCGAACAGCCTGCGTTCCTCAACGCAGTACTCGTCGTGGACACGACACTGTCGCCGCGCTCACTCATGGAACGGTGCAAGGCCGCCGAGGACGCCTTCGGGCGGACCCGAGAGGTGCCGAAGGGCCCGCGCACGCTCGACGTGGACGTCCTCGCCGTCGGCGACGGCATCGTCGACGAGGCCGACCTCCAGCTGCCGCACCCCCGTCTCGCTGAGCGGGCGTTCGTGTTGGTGCCGTGGAGCGACGTCGACCCTGACTTCACGGTGCCCGGCCACGGTCGGGTTGCCGACCTTCGGGCCGGCGTGGGCATGCGTGGCGTGCGTCGGGTCGAAGACGCCGCGCTCGAGCTTCCGCTCTGAGCCTGCGCCCACCTCTATGCGACCGACCCGGGTAGGCACGCTGGTCTGGACCGGGTTGGCCGCTGTTCCAGTCGGTTGGTCCTTCGGCCGGGTGATCGAGGCGGTCTCGGATGCTCTTCCTCCGGTGCCGTGGATCCTGCCGCTGCTGTTGGTCTTTCTGGCGGCGGTGCTCTTCCTCGGCACCCGAGCGGTTCGCGGATGGATCGAAGAGCGCCGCTTCGACGGTCGGATGGACGCGCTGCGCGTGGCCCGCATGCTTGCGCTCGCGAAGGCGGGCGCCGTGTTCGGTGCGGCTGTCGCCGGTGCGTACCTGGGACTGGGCGTGCTGGCTCTCGACTCCCTGTCCGTGCCGGCCGGTCGCAACCGGGTCATCCTGTCGGGTCTCGTCGTCGTTGCGGCCCTCGTCGTCGCGGCCGCCGGAATCAGGCTGGAACGGGCGTGCCAGGTGCCCCCGGGCGACGAGGAGTCCGCCGACAGCGAGGGGTCGCTCGGGACCTGATCGGCACCCGTCGCAAGCCGGTGCGAAACGCTCGGCGTGTGGCCGCGATCCGCGTAGGTCGCACAGGTACCGTTTGCGCCATGGCCCCCGTTCGGCATCGTCGCCGTGTGCGTTTGACCCGATTCGTCGCAGCGGTCGCTCCCCTGGCTGCGGTGGCACTCGCCGGCGCCGCATTCGTGTACGAGGATCAGTGGTTACCCGCGGCGGCGGCTGCAGCGGGAGCCATGCTCTCGCTCGTGCTGGCGGCGATGCTGCTGCGGCTCGACCGGCGCTGGCGGCTCGAGGCCGCCATGGCTCGCGCCGCCCAGGCGGCCCAGTACGCCGCGGAGCACGAGCGCCACTCGTCAGAGCACCGGTCCTTCACGTCGCACATGATCGGGTTGCTCGACGCCGCGTCGGACCGCCTCGGCGTCCAAAGACGCCGGATCGAGGCGCTCGAGGCCGAGGTATCCGGACTACGGGTGGCTCGCCCGGCCGCGGCCGAACCGACTCCTGCTCTGGCGACCTTCGCCGAAGGGCCGGAGTGGAACGAGCTCTGGCCTGACCTGGCCGACGCGCCGACGGTCGTCGACCTGCTCAAGTGGGACGAGCGCATGCAGCACAGTCTGCTGCCCGACGCCGACGTCGACGATCACCGCGACGAGCGCACCGCCTGAGTATCGAAGCAAGGGTTCGGCCCATCGCGCTCGGCCGCCTCCGGCCGCTCTCGCCCGCGGATGGCACGCTGGAACCTCGTGTTTGGCACGTTGAACTGCTGCTTTGACCCGACGTTGTGTAGCGCTTTGTGGAGTTCCTCGGCGTGCCAATCAGGGGCGCAGGCATTGCCCCACATGCGGCGTCCTTGGCCGCGCCAGTTGACGGACTGCCTCAGAGGTCCTGGACGGTCTCGAGTTCAACCCGCTCGGGCTCGACGCGCTGGGCGTCGGCCTCCACCGACCGTCGCAGCGCCGAGTGCAAGGTCGACGGCGTGAGGACGCCGAGATAGCGGTGCTCCTTGTCGAGCACGGCAATCCAGCCGGCGTTCCACTGGAGCATCTCGCCGAAGGCGACCCGGAGACTGTCGTCGAGTTGGACCCACGCATCCATGCGCCGAGCCCGGTCGCGGACGACACCGTCCTCACCGGCGATGTCGCGTCCGACCCACCCGGCCAAGCGGCCGTCGCTGTCGAGCACGACGGCCCAGCGTGACGGAGCCATCGACCGTGCGGCATCGGCCAACGGGTCGTCGGCGTGGACCACCGGCGGGTGCTCGAGGTCGCCCGCGGTGATCGGCGTGACGGACAGGCGCTTCAGGCCACGGTCGGTACCCACGAAGTCTGCGACGAACGGGGTCGCCGGCGCGCCGAGGATGGCGGCCGGGCTGTCGTACTGCTCGAGGCGGCCGCCCTGGGCGAAGACGGCGATCCGGTCACCGAGCCGGACAGCCTCCTCGATGTCGTGCGTGACGAACAGAATCGTCTTGCGTACCTCGTCCTGGAGACGCAGGAACTCGTCCTGGAGCTGCGCTCGCACCACCGGGTCGACGGCGCTGAACGGCTCGTCCATCAGCAGGACCGGTGGGTCCGCGGCGAGCGCGCGGGCGACCCCGACCCGCTGCCGCTGGCCACCGGACAGCTCGTGCGGGTAACGGGGGCCGTGCAGTGTGGGGTCCAGCCCTACCAATTCCATCAGCTCGCGGGCCCGCCCATGGCGGCGCGACGACGGCCAGCCGAGGAGCTCGGGGACAACAGCGACGTTCTCCTCCACCGTGCGGTGCGGGAAGAGCCCGACATTCTGGATGACGTAGCCCATGCCCCGGCGCATCTGTACAGGATCTTCCCTCGTCACGTCCACGCCATCGACGTAGATCCGCCCACCGGTGGGCTCGATCAGCCGGTTGACCATCTTCATCGTGGTGGTCTTGCCGGATCCCGACGGTCCTACGAGCACGACGAGCTCGCCGCGCCCGACGTCGAGTGACAACTCGTGCACGGCCACGGTGCCGTCGGCGTAACGCTTGGACACGCCGTCGAGACGGATCATCGGATCTTCGGTAGCGTCCGTCGGGTGGCGCTGCCCGGGGACGGTCATGTCGCAACCCTCTCCGACGACTGCCTCGTCCGCAACGAATGGATCTGCCCGGAGTACGTGAGAACGCGCCGGGACGAGATCATCGAGGCGCTCGGGGAACACGTCTACATCACCGTGGTAGCGCTCATCGTGGGCTGCGTGCTGGCGTTCATGCTGGCCCTCACCGCCCGCCGGTGGCGGCGGCTCGAACTGGTGATCCTCGGCGGATCGACGGCGCTCTACACGATTCCGTCGCTGGCGATGTTCTCGCTGCTCTTGCCGGTCATGTTCGGGCTGGGCGTCGCCGCCCTGTCGACGACGACAGTCATCGTCGGGCTCGTCCTGTACTCGCTGACGATCCTGGTCCGGGGCATCCTCACCGGTCTGGACGGTGTGCCGCCCGACGTTCGCGAGGCTGCCGTCGGCATGGGGTACGGCGGGGGAAAGCTGCTGTGGCGGGTCGAGCTGCCGCTAGCGATGCCGACCATCTTCGCGTCACTGCGGGTGGCTGCCGTATCGACGATAGCGCTGACGACGATCGGGTTGATCGTCGACCACGGTGGCCTGGGCAACCTCATCGACCAAGGCAGGGAGGCCAACTTCAAGGCCGAGGTCCTGACCGCGACGGTGCTCTGCGTGGTGCTGGCACTCGTTGCCGATCTGCTCATCCTGGGTGTCGAGAAACTCGCGACGCCGTGGCGGCGGAAGGCTGCCTGACGTGGGGGGCATCGGCGACGGGATCAGTTGGCTCTTCGACGGCGAGCACTGGCAGGGGCCTGACGGCATCCTGACCCGGCTGTACGAGCATCTCGGATTGACGATCATCTCGGTGGCCATCGCGTGTGCCATAGGGATCCCGGTCGGGCTGTGGCTGGGGCACATCGGCAAGGGTGGTGCGCTCGCGATCAACATCAGCAACGTGGGCAGGGCCATACCGGTGTTCGCACTGCTGGCATTGCTTGCGCTGACCCCGCTGGGACGCTCCAACGCCGGAACCGTTCTCGCCCTGGTGCTCTTTGCCCTGCCGCCGATTCTCACCAACACGTACGTTGGCACGCGAGAGGTCGACCGCGACGCCGTCGACGCGGCTCGGGGCATGGGGATGAGCGGCATGCAACTGCTGCGCAAGGTCGAGGTGCCCCTGGCCACGCCGCTGTTGATGAACGGAGTTCGGCTGGCGGCCGTGCAGGTCGTGGCCACCGCGTCGATCGCGGCGCTCGTGGCCGGCCCGGGCCTGGGCCGGATCATCACCAACGGGTTCGCCCGCCAGGACCAGCCGCAGGTCGTCGCCGGGGCAATCCTGGTCGCGCTGCTCGCGCTGGCAGTCGAAGGTGTGATGGAGGCGATGCAGAGGCGCCTCGACCCCATGCGTCGGGCCGGGCGGGTGAGTGTGGGCCGTCCACCGGACGTCATCGAGGCCGTAACGGGATCGTGATCTCTGATCGGGATGAGCCTGTCGGTAGCGAGTAGTTCACTGTTCACAGCGAGCGCGGCCCTCGGCGCGGCGCTCGCCGGACACGCGGGTTGGCAACATGCTGGCCCGGGACACAGAAGGCGACGCGCTGGAAGGCGGTGCAGTTTTGATGGTAAGACGACGCACGTATGCCGCACTCGCGGCTGGGCTCGGTCTGATGCTGGCCCTTGGAGCGTGTGGCGGCGATGACGACGACGGCGATGCGCTCACCGAAGGCGACGACGCTGGCGCGTCGGGTGATCTCACGGTGGGCGGTGCCAGCTTCACCGAGATGGCGATCATGCAGGAGATGTACAAGGCGATTCTCGAGGATGCTGGGTACACGGTGACCATCCAGCAGGCAGACACGCGCGAGATCTACGAGCCCGCGCTCGAGAACGGCGAGATCGACGTCATTCCGGAGTATGCCGCGACGATGGCCGAGTTCCTCAACGCGAAGGCGAACGGGCCGGACGCACCGACGGATTCTCCGGTGGCAACCACCGATGCGGCCGAGACGGTCGAGGCCATGCGACCGCTCGCCGAGGAGTACGGCCTGGATGTGCTCGAGCCGGCCGAGGCGTCGAACCAGAACGGGTTCGTGGTGTCTCAGGAGTTCGCCGACGCCAACGGCGGCATCTCGACGCTGTCCGAACTGGCCGCGCTCGGCCAGCCGCTCGTCCTGGCGGCCGGCGAGGAGTGCCCGGACCGTCCGTTCTGCGAGCCTGGTTTGGAGCAGACCTACGGGCTGCAGCTGGAGATCCTGCCGCTTGGGTTCGGTACCGCCGAGACCAAGCAGGCCGTGACCGACGGTGACGCCCAGCTTGGGTTGACCGGCACCACTGACGGCACCCTCGAGGGTCTCGGGCTTGTGTTGCTCGAAGACGACAAGGGCCTGCAGCTCGCCGACAACCTGGTCCCGATCGTCAATGCAGAGACGGCCGGCGACGACGCCGTGGCCGACGCGCTCAACACGCTGGCGGACGTGCTGACGACGGAAGACCTTGCAACGCTCAACGCTCAGGTCGACGCGGAGCGCCAGCAGCCCGAGGACGTCGCCCGCGCCTACCTCGAGGAGAATGGCCTCCTCGGCGAGTGAGATGACATCACCCGGCGAATGATCATCGGCACCGTCCGCCACATGGCCCGGGCGGTGCCGATGATCATGCGCTGATTGCCCGGCAATGCGGTGAGTGGCGGGCGGCTGCGACACGGGCGTGTGCGGCGTCAGTGGTCGGGATGCTGTATACGGCGTGACCGGTGAGATGCGCGTTCGTGGCCTGTCAGCGCCGAAAGGCCGGCGCTCAGGAACCCCGGGACGGGCGCGGATGGTGGGGGCGGTGCGGCCATTCCGATGCACCTGGCACGCTGAGGGGTTCCACAAATCTATATAAGTCGGGCATGCGCGCAGCACTGGAGCGTGCCAGGTACAGCCGTCCGGCGTGCCACTT
>Ga0126304_10000516_pt1 | contig 15945 bp, 15 predicted proteins | sample Plot25_FD_92538 | JGI IMG/M metagenome (GOLD analysis project Ga0126304, IMG submission 92538) | Serpentine soil microbial communities from UC McLaughlin Reserve, CA, USA - Plot25 | ecosystem: Environmental > Terrestrial > Soil > Grasslands | place: USA: UC McLaughlin Reserve, Lake County... | reverse complement strand
TTTATGGATTTATCTGCTTCATTGTAATTTTTGAAGAATAAATTTGATTTTTGGAAATTTACCAATCAATGAATAATAATTTATAATCGAGCCCAACTTGTTTGCCATGATAGTTAATCTCAGTAATTTCGTTTAATTTCTTAGAAACCATTGATGTTAAACACATTAAAACTTAATTCTGCACTTTATATCTTATATGAGCATTAGTTTTTGCATAGACATTAACAATCATTAACCTTCTTATCTATGAGAGAAAGGAAGTTGTTATTATTCTTACATATCATGCTCTTGTTTTTGGTGTTCTCCTAATTTATCCAGACTATCAAAAGTTTTTTTACACAAATCACATATTAGAGGATTCAAATTAGTGTCATTATAATCTAGTCCGGGTTCGCCTTGATCCATATTAAGATTATATTGCAATAAATATTAAAACATTTATTTAATGTTAGAAGACAAAGCCACGAAATTATATGATTAAAAAAGGAGGAGAGCAGAAGAAGAACACCAACAATCAAGAAATTCTACCTTTTCATACGAAATATGCAATACCATCTATAACTCCATAAAGAGCTCAGAGAGCGCATATTACAGATTATAAAGTGTAAAATTGGAGGATGCAGTGTGCATTCTTGAAGACGTAAGAATCATTAGCCCTTATACTTGTCTTCTGTAACCCTATATGCTTGTTAGTAAAGATTCACATAAGTATATGACACCACCCTCCATGAAGTATTGCCGTATTCTATGTTAAGATCTTTTTGACAATCTGGGACTAATTTTCTTTTATCATAAGAAGATTATTTATTCAAATTTTTCATTATAGGTAGTAATCATTTACTTTATGTTTATTTCAGTTATCTCTTCTACTATTCTTTTCTTCCATGACATTTCGCATTTCGTCACTTTTCTCAAACTAGTTATTTATTGGCAAGTGAAAATCTATTTGTGTACCTATCTTGACGTTATGTCTGTTTGAAAAGCCTGCTATGGTCTCCAATACATAAAGTGCGGCTGCACTAGGGATAAATTTAGGACAATCAATATCCGATGGACAAGGGTCTAGGCTATGTTCTATATGAATCACCTTACGAGCATTGTCTAACCAAATAATATCAATTGGAAATTTCATGCCTCTCATAGAAAATGTATATTTTGCTGGTAGTTGATAAACAAACAACATACCCTCATTTTCTTCTAATTGATTTTTGATAACCAAACCTTTAATGATCTGTTCATTATTCATGGCTAAATATACCGTTAAATCAAAGTTATTTACTGTAACTCTAGTCTGTAGATATTTCTGTGTTACTTTAAAATCCTTCATCTTTTAATACTAAATAAAGCAGTGAACATTAACTCGTTTTTGACCATTTATTGAGTTTATTCAATAGTATGCCTGAGCATTTATTCCTATATCGTAATTTTTCAAAACATGTCCTTTAAGCTCGATACCCATCTCATTTTCGCTTATCCATATACCATCATTAGTAATGCTTAAAGGAATAGCATTGTAATACATATTAGCAGTGATGAAGAGTTCTTCATTTTCTATTTTAGATTCAAAGAATAGATTTCTTGAAGTATTTCGGATCACCAAATGATGTGGTTTGTAGACTATCTCCCAAATTGCACTTGCTGTTTTTTCAGCGGTCCAACTATTTTCATAGACTACTGCAATCAAATTGTTTAATTTATCAAAAAAGTTAATGTCCAACAGTATATACCTTTCATTTTCTCTCTTGATAGAGATAATATCAAAATCATTTACTGCCAAAATTCTGAAAGTATTGATAAATTTAGACTTACCTACATTCACAGCTATATCCTGTGAATCTATAAAAAAGGCATCTTTTATGTATGTCTTGTTATGGGGATTATTCTTTGCATCCCGCAAATATGAGTCTGAAAATTCTCCTCTACCAAAATTTGTATAATGATTAGGACATAGAGCTACAATATTTTCAGGAAGATATGCCTGAATATTACGATACGGAATAATATGGGCATATTCTATTATTGGACAGCCACATAAAGCACATCCAAAATTAGCTTCTAGTCTAAGCTGCTTTTGAATAGGTTGTGGAATATTTCTTCCATTTAAAGACATGAAGAATCAGATCTACGCGACAAAAATATAAAAATAATTTGATTTTGCCATTTAACCATCCGTCACAGTGAGATAGGATCTATACTAGTCGTATTCATGTTTTGATAAATATCATTGAATTCTTGCGGGATTCTAATAGTGTAGATGTATCCAGAATTATAATAATCACTGATAATCATGCAGACGCCTATCTCGTTGTGACTCTATTTTTTTCTCAATTTCCTTTTTATGATTCTCCAAAATATGATTATCTGCACAGTTGTTGTGCATTATCCCTATCTGGCAAAATTCGCAAGATGTAACAAAATCAATATCTTTAAACGTTTGCTTACAAGATTTACATATCTCCGATCCTATCTCAAAATCAGAAAGTGGCTTTAGCCATGCTTCACGCCAGAGAACTATCATTATCAATCACAATATATCTTGTTACTATTCTAATCAATGTGTTGATATAAGGTTGTTGTTAGAAGAATATCGGAAAAAGATTATGAGACTCGCAATGATAATTGTGATAGGTTTGAAAATGCATAAAGTTAGCCTTTCTAATAAATAAATTTAGGACAAAATAGACAATTGCAAGGCATAGGTATGGTTTAATGTCTGATATGACTATTTTGTATTCTTATTGGTTGCATGCATAAACAATCTTTTAATTTATGTATATTCACCAAACTAATTTTTAATGGAAGCATTGCATTAATAAGAGATAATATGAGAGCCTATTAGGTAGTTGTCATAAGTCAATGAATGCTATTCTTTGGTCTAGAAGCATTGTTGGTAAATATTTGTTTTCAATGCTTGATAATAATTAATAATAATAAGATTTGTCTCCTTGAAATATAGTTGTGAACTGATTTATATATATTAATATCTAAGAAGCATTGATGTTCTGTTGCTGTAGAAATATGTGATAAAGCTTTTTCATTTTAGAAACGCTCACTTGAATAACTTCTATGAGAGTAAGATGAATTAGCATTGGTATTACACTTACACTGTAGCAGTTCGTTTCCTCTGTGCAGGATTCAATTAGATTTTAAGATAATCTAAGCTTTGAATGCTCTACTAAGCATAATCAATTCAGGACCGCTAGTCAAACTTCCAACAATTACAGATTTTGAATTTGCAATAATTCCTGACGATAAAAATGGGATTCCTCCATTAACTGTCAAAGGTTCAACTTCTACTTGTAATGCTTCGGAAATTACTTTAATTTCTTCTTCTGTGCACTTTGGATGTACCGCGGCTCCTGTGTTAGTAGATACAACCATTGATCCAGTCTGAATAAATCCGCCAACAGTCATTGAATAAACTGGTACTCCCAATATGTCTTGAACCTGTTGGTCTATTTCACCTTTAAAGAGAGGAGATAGCAGTGCACCATTATCATTAGTTGAAATCAAATTTCCTATTGCTGTAAATTTACTTTTTAAACGCTCAACGTTAAGACCACTTGCCTTTCTTAGAATATCGATCTCCTCATCAGAGGCAATGGATGGAACTAAAATTCCGTTGTTATTCATTACAGTCATGGGACCGATAAGTCTTGTGCCTCCAACAGAGGCACAGACTTCATCTTCTACCTGTAAATATTCCATTAGTTTGGTGGTCTTTGTTTCTGCAAAACCAAAAGGCACTATTATTATTCTGTCATTAGCTCTTACAAATAATCCGATATTCGGGGTTTTATATACGTCATATTTGAAAATTCCCAAATATAAAATTTTTATTAAAATGTGCATATGAATCTATGGATTTTGAGATTTCTAAAAGAATATTATAGCTGTGTACACAATACTGTATATCGATAATAAGCTCAGATTTACAGTTAATTTTTTATTACAAATAACGAGATCATGTAGAGATACGGTATAATACTCCAAGAATCAAGTCGCAATAATCCAATCAGGCAATTAATAAAGATTAAGGCGTCAATCTTTATTATAGGATCTTTTGTTTAGATAGAAAGGGAGATGATGGGATAATATGCCCACTAATCACTTTTACAATAGAGACATTGTTTCAATTAAAGATTTCAGCAAGCAAGATCTTGAATACATTTTCTCAACTACAGATAAAATTAATGGTCTGAAACCAAATGAAAAGAGTGAACTTGGAAAGGGAAGAACTCTTGGATATATCTTTTATGAACCTAGCACCAGAACTCGAATGAGTTTCGAGGCAGCTATGGCATCTCTAGGTGGAAGCTCTATTGGTATCTTTGATCCTAAATCCTCTTCTATTGAAAAAGGCGAGAGTCTTGCTGATACTATTCGAACAATGGATCTTTATTCTGATGTTATTGTATTACGACACCCACTTGATGGTTCAAGTAGATTCGCTGCAGAATTATCAAAGAATCCAATAATTAATGCAGGTAGTGGAAGTGAAGAACATCCGACACAAGCAATGCTTGATCTGTATACAATAAATAAAGAAAAAAAGAAAATTGATGGTCTTGCAATAAGCATTGTTGGCGATTTAAAATATGGCAGAACAGTCTATTCATTATTATACGGTTTGGCAAATTACAAAGTAGATGTTCATTTGGTGTCACCTCCTACATTATCAATTAGAAAGGAATCTATCTATGATATTGCAAATGAATTAAATATTTATGAATATAGTCAACTAGACGATGATCTTTTGTCTAAACTTGATGTAATTTATGTTACGAGAATACAAAGAGAGCGTTTTCCGGATTTACAAGAATATGAAAAAGTAAAGGGTACATATACTATCAATAGTGAAATTCTCGCAAAGTCAAAATCAGATGTCTCTATAATGCATCCAATGCCCAGGATGGAAGAGATCTCGCACTCTATTGATAATACAGCTAATGCAATCTACTTCAAGCAGGCCGCATATGGTAAGGAATTGAGAGCAGCTCTTCTTACGTTAATATTAAACGAAAACATCGTATAAAAGAAGAATTATTAAATGTGGGAAGACTAAGATGACTTAATGTTTTGCCTATCAAATAGTGTTCTAGAAGATAAAGAAAAAAGATGATCTACTAGAGAATATGCATCAACAACAGCTAACTGTCAGCCTAAGATAGAAGAAGTTGAAGAGAATGAGAAATCAATTTGAAAAAAGAAGATAATAATTTTACAATTCTCTTTGATGGCAAGTCCTTAGATAGCTGGAAGATGATAGGTGAAGGTAACTTCATAATAATGGAAAGTGAAAAAGCTCTTCTTTCCCAAGGAGGAATGGGTCTTTTGTGGCATACTAAAAAGAAATACAATGATTTTATACTAAAGTTAGAATGGAGAGTATTACATAAAGATGATAATTCAGGTGTCTTTGTACGATTTCCTGACCCAGGCAATGATCCGTGGGTTGCAGTTAATACTGGTTATGAAATACAGATAGATGATTTAGGTAAACCAGATGGTGATGGAATTCATAAGACAGGAGCAATTTATAATTTTGCTGCTCCAAGTAAAATAGTTTCAAAACCAGTAGGTCAATGGAACGATTTAGAGATTAAAGTAATCAAGCAAAATTATACAGTTATGATAAATCATCGAAAAGTAGTAGAGTTTATTGGTAATAGGTCATTGAAGGGATATGTAGGATTGCAAAATCATGATGCTAAATCAAAAGTGTCATTTAGAAATATCAGGATAAAAGAGATGATATAATCAGAATATCATAACATATCTGTCTTTATTAGATAAATAATCCTTCCTTATATAAAGAGTAAAATGAGAAAGCGAGATAACAATAATTGCAGTTGCTAGTATTAAGATAATTGCGATTTAAATTACCATACCCTTCAATTGTTGCCTAAAGTCTCATATTCTGCATTATCAACTACGACATCAATTCTTCTTTTCTCTTTTATGATTTTCTCGATAGCATCTGTTAATGAATTTTTTCAATCGACATCAAGTTGCACAACTTGAAAAGGTAGTCCTTGGTTGTGTGCTATCCCAACAATTGCTTTAGCTTTAGCTCTATCAAGGCTACGCATCCTGATATACTATAAAATTCATTCTTTGCTAACAATACAGAAGTTTCAAGTCGTATACCACTTGAACTTCCTGTAACAACTGCAACATTTGTTGTTTCATCATTGTATATAGGGAAAACAACTATAATTAATAAAATATTTAGCTTCCACTACATCCCTTCAAAATTCTCAGTCTTGTTGCAAGAGTCAAATTATCATATATATATATTCGATATAATTTTAAAGCGAGTTGCCTATTGGATGATCTTCATAATGATCTCTAATATTGAAGGAGAGCAATTAGTCAAATTAGCACGAAAAGCTGTACAGAAATACCTTGGAGAACATGTTGATATTAACATTGATAGCCTCGAAAGGTTTTCCCAGAAGACAGGAGTCTTTGTTACATTAATCTCTGTAAGAAGCACAGAAGAACAGCTAAGAGGATGCATAGGTTTTCCTCTTTCTGAAAAAACATTGTATCAATCGATTATTGAAGCGGCTATTGCGGCAGCTACGCAGGATCCTAGGTTCAATCCAGTAGAGAAAGGAGAACTAGAAAACATAACTTTTGAAGTTAGTATTCTTACTCCACCTGAAGAAATTAGAGTTCAAAGTCCAAATGAATTTCCAAATCATATCAGGCTCGGAAGAGATGGTTTGATCTTAAAATGGAAATATGGTACAGGATTACTCCTTCCACAAGTTCCCATAGAATTGAAGTGGAATATTTATGAATATCTTGAAAATATTTGCTTCAAAGCAGGAGCTCCCGCCGACGTATGGTTAATGCCGGAATCAAAGCTCTATCGATTTCAAGCAATTATATATAAAGAATCTGTCCCTAATGGGGCAGTAATAAGAGTTGAACTGTAGAGATATAGACATAATTAGAATAGCAGTATTACCATAGGTATCTATAATGATGTAAACAATTCTATGTATTAATCTGTTACTTGAATAAGCCTCTGATTTATTCATTTTACCTAAATAATTGTAAGATATTTGTGCCGCATAATTGGTAGCTATAGCCTTTCTAAATATAGTGATTGATTATCCATTAAATAGACCATAAGATATTCATTTAAAAATATTTTATATTATCTTATTTTTCTTTAAAAAGCAACTTTGTCTAATAACGATATTTATGCTATAACGTGATATAAAAGTTAATATTTTAATTTTTACCAATTAACAGTAACAATTGTATAATGTTTCTCTCTCTAGTCATCAAACACTATTAGTTATGAGTCAAGAAGTAAACGCACAGCATAAAGTCAGGATTTTTTAGATACTATCATCTGAAATAGTCTAAAAACAAAAAAGAACTATGAAAAAGGCTCTAGTCTATCTTTAGGATTTTCGAAAAAAGTATGATAGAAATAACTACCCATTGGAAACCATCATCAATGCTATATTGTCTGATAACTTCGGTGTTTATCGATTAATCAAAAACATCATAAGGTTCCCAAAGTTCATAGAGATGATTAAGAACCTAGGTTGTTCAGATATTAGAAGGATTTTATTGTATGTAATAATACAAGGCTGAAATCATTTCTTCTTGTTTTTTATTCGAGGGCGGTATGAAGGCTACTGAAGGATTAGCAATCAGACTCAAAGATATTGAATCTTTCCGTAAGTCCTAAAAAATACACATAAGAAAAGAATACTCTAAAACATGAATATCTAGGGGGCACATATATCTTTGACTTTTACATATTACAAACTTTAGGCAACTTTTACAGTTTTACAAAATATCTTAAAAAGATGATGGATATGTAAACTAGATGAGTTATCCATATTCCTGATATATACTGTTTTGATTAACCTACTCCAATCGATGCAAATGCCGAGTGGTCGAATTTTGACCTATCGAGCATTCCTCGACCATCATAAATTGGGGCGCCGCCAAGGTCTTCAGATGTCAAAGTTCGATACTCTGGATGATCTGCAATAAGCATTATCAAGTCTGTACCTTGTATAGCCTCATTTAGATTCGATGTCAGAATAATATTCTGTTTTCCTGATAAAGAAGGATCTTTGATTATCAAGGGATCATGGATACGAATCTCTTTTACTTTCAGCCTCTGAAATTCCTCAATGACTTTGTAAGTAGGTGATAAACGTGTGTCTGAAACTCCGCCTCTAAAGGCAAGACCAAGCAAAGTGATAATAAGTTTCCCCTTATTTACAAAATCTTTTTTCAAATGTTCTATTCCTTGCTTTTTTCTGTTATTTTTCTCTTCTTGTTCTTTTAGTAATTCTATGGCCCGTTCTACAGAATAAGCGGGCATAGAATCGTTGATGTTTCTACTCATTCTAGTAATATTACAATCGATATTCATCCGATCTGCAGTATGGAGTATAAATTGAGGATAAACAGGTATACATGCACCGCCAACACCTGCGCCAGGTTTATGGATATGGCAGAACGGTTGGGAATTTGCTGCGTCCCTTGCTTCCCAAAAGTCAATACCTACTTTTTCGCAGAATTTTGCGAGTTCATTTGCAAGAGCAATATTTACATCCCGATATACTCCTTCAAGTAGCTTTTCGGTTTCAGCAGTTCTTATGCTACTCATTGCTATTACTCCTTTCTTAAATATTATAGAGTATATCTTAGTCCCTATATTGACACTCCTAACACCAGCTCCTGAGACTATTGCTGGATATCTCTGTTCAATATCTTCTATTGCCCTCCCTTCATATATTCTCTCAGGATTGTATATCATGTAAAAGTCTGTTTCGGCTTTAAAACCGCTTTCTTTCTCTAGAATTGGTAATACCACCTCTTCAGTTGTTCCAGGAGGAACGCTAGGATTCAGAGCTACAACATCAAACTTTTTCAATCCCTTTCCAATTGATGTTGCTACATCTTTTATTGCTGCCAAATCAGCCGATCCATTTTTCGCTAACACTGGTACGCAAATCATTTTAAAATACGAATCTAAGGATGCTTTCACCAAGTCTCCATACACCTCAAAACGATTATCCTCTATACCCTTTGTAAAGGCCTCATTGACCCCCGGTTCTAGTAGATGAGTCTTACCTATTTTTGCATTTTCTAATACCTTTGAAGATTTGTCGACTCCTATAACATGTGCTCCTTGTCTAAGCCATACAGAAGCTAGTGGAGAGCCAATGTGTCCTAAACCATAAACTGCAATTTTAAAGGCACCCGATTTTATTTTCTTTTCAATATGTGAGCTGTGTTCATAATCAGAATTATTGTTATTATTGACATCATCGCTTCCGGCATTATTAATATTGGTATTATGGGTTTTATTAATATCATAATTAGTATTAGAAGAATAAGAATATGCAGTTGGTTTCATACGACTTTTAGTTTTCATAAGAAGTATTTCATTATTATGTTATATATTATGCGCATGAACATTGTTCTTATTTAGTATATATAAAAGAGTTTGAATTATCCATATCTATTAAGCTTCTTCTTCTATTTAATTTTAATAATATGACTCGATATATTAAACAAGATTATGGATTATCTAATTACATTAACTCTATGCAACTAAGAGTAATTGTTCAGACTAGATATTAAATTCTGTTCTTTACTATTGTATAGTAACGATATTTTAAGATGGTTAGCATCGATTTGACGTGGGTATATCATATATTTCTTCTTGTTGTAACTAAGAATCAGTCATGTACAACTACTTCTAAAATTCCTTATAGGTATTTGCTAATTTCAGAGCGGATTAAATAGGTAAAGTTGTATAAGAAAAGATGTCACTTTTCAACCACATTGTAGTTTATAGCTTAATTTGTATTTTTCTATCTGTTGTACAATTAACTCGAAAGTAATTGTCATAATAGAATGTCAATGAAGTTAAGATTATTACACTCTTCTTAATAATTGATTTGACAAACAAGGCTATATATTTTCCCTATGCATACTAATGTTCGATTAGCCGAAAGAGAGGAACGATACATCGTATAGGTCTAGGTTACAAGTAAAGGCTTGCAACTCCCATGGAAACGATGAGTTGTCATCTTAGGTAATAGGTTAACCTACAGTCCTAAAGGTTGTAGGGGAGTCCAAGTCTAAGAGGATAAGGGTAAACCACATGGCTGCTTTGGAACTTATTGTAGCAGTCTTGCAGGGAAAACCACATGTCTTCGAGTGCTAGTCGGACTTTAATTTTCTTTTGACTAGTAAATCATATTACTACGATAGTTCAAAGAGATGATTTTTATTATAGTTGATCCATCTTTTACTCTCTTTCTTTTCCTGTGATGTTCCAATAAAGTGTTCATTGCGTTACTATTATTTTCTTAATAATATTGCGAAATCCTATTTAATTATGATACACTTTGATTATGTTTCAGAATATCATCTATCTATAAAATAATGCATTATATATAAAATTGTGACAGATAAGTGGTCTTAGAATATACAAATATCTGACTATCAAAAATTGGCTATACCTGCAAATCAATTTGACTTGTTTTATCAATATCTTTAAAAACTTTCAAACAATCGTTTTGCTTTTATGTGCATTCAGATACAAAAGTTGATTAAGTTATTAATGTGGTACCAAATTTGTGGTAGAGAACTTTTCCTTCTCTTGCAACTAAAAAAATTCTATTCGGAGGAATAATTTCAAAATTCTCTGAAAGCTTTAAGAATTCTGGCAACGAAACTTTAATAATCGAGTTAAATTCACGATAGCTTACTGAATAGAGGTTAGGATCATCAGCATACAAAGCTTTACTAAAAATTTCTTTGAGTCGACCTTTCCGTGTCATATTTTAGATTTTATTATCTCCACTTCCACTGCGATGGATGCTAGAGTTATCTTACTTATAAATTTAGTATATCAGTTCATAATATCTGTTGACGTGACATATATATAAAATTCAAGAAAAAAGTAATCTTCTATAGATATTTGTGGTACTACTTGTTTAAAATTTCTTCTTCTTTATTATTATCCATCCCAGTATCAAATATGATATTGAAAGATAAAACGGTTATATAGATTGGTAGATATTAAATTGAAAGGCTATATCAGATTTGGCATCTTTCCAGTTATGTGTGGAATAATAGCAGGTACTTATATCTCCCAAGTCATCTGATAGATAATAGAGCGAATGAAATTACATCTATAATTGATTAATTTGCATACCCTAGCTTTTAATAACTTTACTACAGTTACTTGGTTATCAACAGAGTATTTAAAGCAAAATCTAAGCAATTTATTTCCCATATCTTTTCTTTTGTAGATATAAGTAAAGGTAAACTACACAATAAATATTAACATATGGCTGTCATCTCATCTCATACTATGTAGAGAAATGAAATGGATGGAAGGAAAGAATATTTTAGATTTAGGCTTAGTATTATAATTGGCTACCTTTAAGATTACGTGGTAATATAGTTATTTGCTATTGTCATTATCTAGGAAGTAACCAATTATGATAACAGACAATCCTTAGACTTCTGTTCTATTTGTTAGGTCATTATATTTAATCACTCGATATTGTATAATGGGAATGATATTATACTAATGATTTAGTAATACTTTTAGTACTGCTTCATAATAAAAAATTATATATAATATGTAGAGCTAGCTTTTTAAACTAAAATCAATCAATAAAGAAAGAGATGGCGGGTGTAACCGAGTTCAATGACTCAAAAGATAACTTAATCGTGAACATTAAAAAAAGAGACGGCAGAGTTGTTAATTTTATGCATTCTAAGATATCAAATGCAATTTACAAAGCACTTGTAGTGACCGGTAAAGCAGATTATCCATTAGCAGAAAGGTTGGCAAATAGGGTGATAGAGAAAATGGTTCAAAGTGGTTACGGATCTACTGGAAAAGTTGCAATTGCAAGTGTTGAAGATGTGCAAGATATGGTGGAATCTATTCTCATTGAAGAAAGTTTGTCTGAAACTGCAAAGGCATATATCCTGTATAGGCATGAGCGGCGCAAAGTTCGAGATGAGAAGATGAGAATTCTAAATAAGAAGGTGCTTGATGAAGTTGATAAAGTATTTGATATTAATTCCCTTAGAGTTTTAGCTGCGCGTTATCTGTTACGAGATAACAACGGTGAGATCATAGAAGGTCCAAAACAAATGTTTGAAAGAGTAGCAATTCTGGTTGCACTTCCCGATGTGTTGCATGATTCCCAATTGTTCAATTTAACAGGTAGGCATAACCAAAACATCGAAGAAGCAGAGAAATATTATGCAAAAATAGATGACTTTGATCTAAAATTAAAGATAGGGGATTACTATCTGAACAAATATCACTTTGAATCTCTCATTCGACACTATGTATCTCTAGCAAAGATAGGTCGTATGAAAGTTGGCTTTAAAGAGCTACTTAGAATGATAGCTGAAAGCAAGTTAAGCGTATACGAAGATAGGATCAAGGAGTACTATAATTTGATGGTATCAAGAGATTTTCTACCAAATACACCAACATTGATGAATGCAGGTGCACGGCTTGGTCAATTGTCAGCTTGTTTTGTTCTTGATATGTCAGATGACATGTTTAAGATCATGAAATCATCAACTGATGCGGCCATGATTTTCAAATCAGGTGGAGGTGTGGGAATAAATTACTCCGACCTAAGACCAGAAGGAGATATTGTTGCTTCAACATCTGGAGTTGCATCAGGTCCAACGTCTTTTATGAGAATCATTGATACTATAACCGATGTAGTAAAACAAGGCGGAAAGAGACGTGGCGCAAATATGGGTATATTAGAGGCATGGCATCCGGATATTGAAAAGTTTATAACAGCCAAGACAAAACCTGGCGTATTTGAAAACTTTAATGTCAGTGTTGGCGTCTGGGAAGATTTTTGGAAGTCGCTTGTAAACAAGGATAACCACAAGTATACACTACATAATCCCAGAACTCATGAGCCTCTAAAGCAGATCGATTCACATCAATTAATGGATCTAATAGCATTTAGTGCATGGAAAAGTGCGGAACCAGGTGTTATCTTCTTTGATAATATTAACAAATACAATCCAATTATAAATGCAAAGGGCGGACCTTTGCGTGCAACAAATCCATGCGGCGAACAATCATTATATCCTTATGAATCATGCAATCTAGGTTCAATCAATCTTGCAAACTTTGTAAAGCGCAAGGCAGATGGAATGTTTGAATTTGATTGGCAAAAATACGAGCAGGCAATAAGAGTCTCCTCCAGATTCTTAGATAATATTATCGATATGAATAAGTATCCAGTAGAAGAAATTGATATCAATACAAAGCTAACAAGAAGAATAGGCCTTGGCATAATGGGTATTGCTGACTTGCTATTCCTACTTAAAATCCCATATGATTCAAATGATGGCTATGCATTCATGTACAAACTGGCAGAAGCAGTCTCATACTACAGTATGGAAGAAAGTGTTGCTATTGCAAAGGTAAGAGGACCATTTCCCTTACTCAAAGAGACAGATTATGTAAAAGGTAAAATACCTATCGCAGGATATTATGAGTTACCAACAGAAACACATGCATACAATTGGGATTCATTAATTAAAAAAATTCAAAAACATGGAATCCGAAACTCTTGGACATCCACTATTGCTCCTACCGGTACATTATCTATGATTGCAGATACTTCAAATGGTGTTGAACCGATGTTTGCACTAGTTTTCGAAAAACGTGTGACAGTCGGTAGGTTCTTCTATACTAATAGGATTTTTGAAAATGTGTTGAAAGAAAGCGGTCTTTATAATGATGAAATACTTGCAAAAATCGCAAATAATTATGGTTCAGTTCGTGGTTTGGCTGAAATTCCAGAATGGATTCAGAAAACGTTTGTTACTGCAATAGATATACATTGGACTGATCATATAATGGCGCAGGCGGTATGGCAAAAATGGATTGGCAATGCCATTGCAAAAACAATCAATATGCCAGGAGATGTTACTGCAGAAGATGTCAAGTATGCATATCTCTTGTCACACGAACTTGGATTAAAAGGAGTTACAGTATACAGAGATGGCTCAAGACATGAACAGGTTCTACATATCACAGGTAATCAAACAAAGGAAAAGAAATTCATTACAAGACCAAGCAAATATGCCGCTGACTATATACGTGCAAACATAAAAGAACCATATATCAGAGACCAAATAGAAAAGATCTTTGAACAAACTAAGATCGAAGAAGATGAAGACTTACCTACCGAAACAATTTCAACATCAATATTGCTGGATACGCCAGACAAGTCAATGCAAGCACCTCTAATGGAATCAAATGAGGATAATGCCTGTCCATCATGCAAAGCAAGATTAATAATCACTGAAGGTTGCAATTTGTGTATTGAATGCGGCTTTAGCAGCTGCGTTTCAGGATGACAACAACAACAAAACACCCTCTCATTATGGATAACTAGCAAGTAGTAATCATCTGCCAATGCTACTATAAACCAACCAAAAAAACTTAATTCCAGTTAAACAATTTAAGTTACTAACATAGGTGAAAGGTGAAAACAAACTATGTTGATACAACAACAAGTCCTAAGTGTAGTTTTAAAGGAAGGTACTACAGAAACAAAAGACAGACAAGCACAAATAAATAACATCGCTGCAGGAAAAACAGTATCGGAGATGTGGTACAGACAAGCCTAGTCCTAGAGGCATGGATAAGATGTTATTAGATTCTTTAGGGGATGTTCCAATTACAAATGATGATGCAACAATATTAAAAGAAATTGATGTTGAGCATTCAGCAGCCAAGATGATGGTTGAAGTTTCCAAATCTGTAGATAATGAAGTCGAGAGAGGATATTATAGGTAGTTATGGCCCGAGTGGCATCTAGGCAGGATATGCAGAATGAAGAACGATAATTCGTCGCTAGCTACTTTCTTTTTGCTTTAATTGATTTTGGTTTTGGTGACTTAATATGCTAAAATAGATTCTAATTTAATTCTTGATATTATTGATAATGATACTAGAAGGAGAATACTTGCTATTCTCTCCCAAGAGCCTAGGTATTTTAATCAATTGCAAAAGAGATAGATGTAGGAAAGCAAGCGGTGTTACGTCATATACAGACATTAGAGAACAGTGGTTTGTTGAATCTTATGCAGAAAAAAGTGATTTAGGCGCTCCAATTAGGATATATTACCGTCTTAGTTCATCTTTTAGTTTAACCATATAGACTAAAGGTTGCTAGAAAAATAAAACATTGCAATGTCTTGCAGGGCTTGATGAATTCTAAAAGAAACATGGCAATAGAAGATAAAAATGAAAGAGAAAATATCTGTGCTAAGGGCCTATGGAAGAAGTAGTTTATTTATTAATGCAACAAGAGATTATTTATATTCTAACCTTCTAATCTTTCAATGAGTTAGTCCATTAGTCTTAAAGTATAAATGACATAACTGGATCTCGGGATCAGCATGGTATATTATCTATAAAAAATTAGTGTACCATTGTATGAAAAGAAAAATTAAAAGGTTTACTATTTGAAGAATTGTCGTTGTTGTCGTTGTATTGATATTCACAGAAAACAATGAGTAGAGGCTGCTTTTGACATATTATGTTTCTATTGATAAAGTACCAAACCAAATATTTATCATATACTATAACTATATAATAGATACAATAATGCATCCTCTATCAAAAGATGACAATGATACTAACAAGCCGCAACAGCCAGCAGACAATTTCCAAGCAGAACGAATAGAAGACGGTATAAACGAGTTTCCTGTAAACAAGTCTAAAGTTATAGCGTCAAAAATTAGCAAATTTGCCCGTGGATTTAGAATTCCAGATAATAAAAAGCCAAAAATAAGTGAATCAAAAGTTCATGAGCGAGATTAGTATATATACAATCTTTGATGCCAATTAAGATATAACCATAGTATTAC
>Ga0126304_10000515_pt1 | contig 15948 bp, 15 predicted proteins | sample Plot25_FD_92538 | JGI IMG/M metagenome (GOLD analysis project Ga0126304, IMG submission 92538) | Serpentine soil microbial communities from UC McLaughlin Reserve, CA, USA - Plot25 | ecosystem: Environmental > Terrestrial > Soil > Grasslands | place: USA: UC McLaughlin Reserve, Lake County... | reverse complement strand
TGCAGTCACTGGAGACGACCACGGCGCCCGGCGTCGCTGTGGTTGAGACGACGGCAATGGCGCTTGCCGAGAATGGACGGTTCGCTGAGGCGGTCGCGCGACAACGGCAGGCGATGGCGATGGCCACTCAGGCGCGGCGCCGTGATCTCGCCACGCGCCTCTCCGACAATCTTCGACGCTACGAGTCGAACATGCCGGCCAGGACGCCGTGGCCCGACGACGACCCGGTGCACTTCCCGCGAACCGCGCAGCGCTGAGTGGGGCCAGCCCCGGGCCAGGCCCGCGCCAGCCCTGGGGCAGGCCCTAATCGCCGGATTTGGTTTCCAGCAGGTGGGGCAGCTCAGTCCCCTGGCCCGGGGTGAGCAGACCCGACTTCGTATACGTCAGGAGCTTCTCGCGCGTATCGGCGATGTCCAGGTTTCGCATCGTCAACTGGCCGATGCGATCCTGCGGACTAAACGCTGATTCGCCCTTTTCCATCGTCAAGCGTTCGGGCTTGTAGGTGAGGTTCGGACTGCGTGTGTCGAGAATCGAGTAGTCGTTCCCGCGGCGCAGTTCGACGACGACCTCACCGGTGATGGACCGGGCCACCCACCGCTGTGCCGAGTCGCGGAGCTTCAGCGCCTGCGGATCGAACCAGCGACCCTGGTAGAGCAGACGTCCGAGCCGGCGGCCGCTCTCCCGGTAGTCTTCGATGGTGTCTTCGTTGTGAATGCCGGTGACGAGACGCTCGTAGCCGATGAAGAACAGCGCCATGCCCGGTGCTTCGTAGATGCCGCGGCTCTTGGCTTCGATGATCCGGTTCTCGATTTGATCGCTCATGCCCAGGCCGTGGCGTCCGCCGATGACATTGGCTTCGAGCATCAAGGCGACTGGATCCTGGAAGCGCCGCCCGTTCAGTGCCACAGGCACGCCTTCGTCGAACGTCATGCTCACTTCTTCCGGCTTGACGGCGGTCTCGGTTTTCCAAGAAGCAACACCCATGATCGGTTCGACGATCCGGATGCCGCTATTCAGGTGCTCGAGCGTTTTTGCTTCGTGCGTGGCGCCGAGAATGTTGGAGTCGGTCGAATAGGCCTTCTCGGTGCTCATCTTGTAGGCCAGGCCGGCGCGCTGCATGTACTCCGACATTTCCTTGCGGCCGCCGAGCTCGTCGATGAACGCTTGATCGAGCCAGGGCTTGTAAATGCGCAGCGAAGGATTGGCCAGCAGACCATAGCGATAGAAGCGCTCGATATCGTTGCCCTTGAACGTACTGCCGTCGCCCCAGATGTTGACGTCATCGCTCTTCATCGCGAGGACGAGCATCGTGCCGGTCACGGCGCGGCCAAGCGGCGTCGTGTTGAAGTAGGCGACGCCGGCGGTGGAGATGTGAAAGGCGCCGCACTGCAGTGCAGCGATGCCTTGTTCGACCAGTTGCGCGCGGCAGTCGATCAGCCGCGCCTGTTCGGCGCCGTAGAGGAGCGCCTTGCGCGGGATCTCGTCGTAATCCTTCTCGTCCGGTTGACCGAGGTTCGCCGTGTAGGCGTACGGAATCGCGCCTTTCGCGCGCATCCAGTGAAGGGCGGCGCTCGTGTCGAGCCCGCCCGAAAACGCAATGCCGACTTTCTCGCCTGCGGGTACCGTCTGAAGGATCGTTGCCATGCGATCTCCAATCATAGAGTGCATGGTCGCCGGGTCCAAAGATCGCCTGATATCAATCCTCGTTCTGATTGCGAGTGTGGCGATTGGGCTCGACGTCGCGGGTTAAAATTCCTCCGCCTTCGCGCAAGCGGTTCGGCGCGACTCCGCGCCTTCGCCGCTTCGGCTGTGGCAGGGAGCTTCGAATGCCGCCAATGAAACGTCTTGTTGTATTCGCGATCGCTCTAGTGGTGTCTGTTCCCGCGCTCGCGCAGAATCGCCGGGAGCAGTGGGTCGCGACGTGGGCAACCGCGCTGGTCGCACGACCCGTGCAGCAGGGTGGGCCCCGCGGTCAGGGCCCGGCACCGGCTGCACCACAAACCCCCACAGCGACACCGGCGACCCCGGCGCCGCCCGCATTGGGGTCTGGTGGTCCACCGCCGCCAACTGCGCCCACGGGTGCGCCTCCCCCAACTCCCGGGGGAGGGCGCGGCGGGTTCGCTCCGCCTACGACCGTGACGAACCAGACCATTCGTCAGATTGTGCGAACCAGCATCGGTGGCAATCGTGTCCGGGTCGTGTTGAGCAATGCGTTTGGAACGGCACCGCTCGACGTCGGAGCTGGTCACATCGCGTTGCGCGACAAGGAGGCGGCGATCGTTGTCTCGTCCGCGAAACGGCTGACCGTGAGTGGCATGTCGCAGTTCAGTATCCTCGCTGGAGCGACGCTCGTGACCGACCCCGTCGAACTGACCGTGGCGCCGGTATCCGACCTCGTAATCGATCTCTACGTCTCTGGTGATCTCGGCATCAGCCCGTCGCCGGTGGCCACACACAACGGCGCGTCACAGACGAACTTTGTCTCGGAGACCGGTAATCACTCTGGAGAGGCGGCGCCTGCGGTGAGCGCGCGCAGCGGCGCGTGGTTCATGCTGGCGCGTGTCGAGGTCATGGCGCCTGCGGGAACTGCGGCCGTCGTCGCGTTTGGCGACTCGATCACCGACGGTGCGCGTTCCACCACAGACACCAACAGCCGTTGGCCCGATCAGCTCGCACGTCGTCTTGCGGCGCGCAAGGGCGCGGGCGTGGCGATGCTGAACGCGGGCATCAGCGGCAATCGCGTCCTCGGCGACGGTGCCGGTGTCAGCGCGCTGGCTCGCTTCGATCGCGACGTGTTGATGCAGACGGGCGTCACTCACGTCGTCGTCCTCGAGGGGATCAACGACATCGGGATTGCGCGAAACAATCCATCGCCGACCGCGGAGGATCTGATCGCCGGTCACAAGCAGCTGATCGATCGCGCCCACGCGCGGGGCCTGAAGATCTATGGCGCCACACTGACCCCGTTCGAAGGCGCGCCGTACTTCACGCCTGAGGGCGAGGTGAAGCGGCAGGCGCTCAACAAGTGGATCCGGTCGAGCGGCGCCTACGACGGTGTGATCGACTTCGACATGATCACGCGCGACCCGGCCGCCCCGACAAAATTCCTGCCGGCGTACGATTCCGGCGACCACCTGCACCCGGGCGACGCCGGGTACAAGGCGATGGGCGACGCGGTCGATCTCGGATTGTTTGGGAAATAAGCCGTTCGAACGACCCGAACAATCAGGCTTTTACAAGCTTTGGTTGGTGCTCGTGCAGGAACTCGAGCGCCAGTTCGAGCACCTTCTGCGTGAACTGGTCTGCCTGAAGATTCCCGAACTTCTCTTTGAACGAGCGCAGCGGCACGACGGCCTTCGCCATGGCGCGATGGCCGCCCGCGCTGCCGATGTCGTTGAAGTACTTCCGCACGAACTCGCCGGCGTTGCGCGAGTAGCCGAGATTCCGCACCGAGATGATCAGCGAATCGTTGACGATCCCTGAGACGATCGTCCACTGCACGTTCTCGAGCTGAAGATAGAAATCGGCCACGTACGGAATGAAGTCCTCTCGCGGTGTGGTGCCGAGGAACGCGCAGAACACCTGCTCGACCATCATGCCCTGCTGCTTGGCCTTCACGACATACTCGAGACGGTCCATCGTGATTTCCGCGCCTTCCATCTTGCGGATGAGCGTGGCATCGGCCAGCGGGTAGAGATACGAGAAGGCCTCGATGTCCACACGGTTGGCCTGGCGGTTGAAGAACAGCGTGTCCGACTTGATCGCGTAGAGCATCGCCGTTGCAACGCGCTCGGAGATGTTCATGTCCACCGCGCGGAGATGCTCGGTCAGGATCGTGGAGGTCGATCCGTAATCCACTCGGATGTCTTTGTAGATCGACGTGTAGCCCGGCTGCTCGGGGTGATGGTCAATCACCAGACCAACACTGTCGATCGCGCCACTGAAATAGTGCGGCTGCACGTCCACCATCGCGATCCGATCGAACGCCTCGACCTGTTCGATGGTCAGAATGTCGACGTGGATGTCCAGCAGGTTCATCATCCGCTGGTTCTCCGGCCGCGTCACGCCCTGCAGCGCCGCGATCACCGCCGTCTGTCGATTGCGATGCAGCACGGTGCGCAGCGCCAGGCCGCTGGCCATCGCATCGGGATCCGGATCGTTGTGGAGGAGGATGAGAACGCGGTCGGCGTCGCTGAAGAACCGTTGATACTGCTGAACGCGAAGGCGGGTGAGGGAGCGACTGAACTCGGTGAGAAGCGGCCCGCCAAACAGTTCCGAGAGGGCCAGGTAATTGAGCTCGGGGAAGAGCGCCTTCAGTTCGTCTTCACGCTCTCGTGTGTGCGAGGTGCCGACGCCGAGCACGTAGACTAGTGTTCCCCCGGCGTCGTAGATGGCCTCGAGAATCTTCTTGAGACTCTTCCGGCCGTTGTCTTCGACGACGACGGACGTGCCTGGCGTGAGATCGGCTTTGACATACGTGTCCATCCGGCTTAGAACCCCGGCGGTCACGCTCAGCCCGCTGTCGTGTAGGCGACGTGCAACGGACTTGCTCTCGACCAGGAACTCGACTTCGAAGCTGGGCAGCAGGATCTCATCGAGCATCCGGATAGCCAGCTCCGTTTGACAGACCGCGACGCACCTCATCGGGAGCTCGCGTCTGTCCAAGGAGACACCCTAGACATACGCTCCAAACGCCCATTATACGCCTCCCGGCCGAGGCGGGTTTATGATCGCACCGGTATGCGATTTCTCTCAGGAATTGCCGTGATTACGTGCGCCGGCACCTTGGCCCTCGCGCAGCCCTTCGACTCGCGCGGCTCGCGCGCATCGCGAGTCGCGCTCGCTCAGGGGCAGCCGACGTTCCGGACAGGGACGGAGATCGTCAGCCTGGGCGTCACGATCTCCGACAAGAAGGCGAGCTTCCTCACCGACCTCACTCGTGACGACCTCGAGATCTTCGAGGACGGCAAGAAGCAGACGATCGAGTACTTCGCCCGCGGCGATCAGGATGCCGCCCCGGAGCTGCACATCGGGCTGCTGTTCGATACCAGCGGCAGCATGGACGCCGACATCAAGCTGTCGCGATCGGCCGCGGTCAGATTCCTCAATACGCTGTCGGACGCCAAGGACATCACGCTCGTGGACTTCGACACGGAAGTCCGCGTTGCCAAGTACGGCCAACTGGATTTTCCGCGGCTGGTCGAGCGGATTCGTTCGCGCAAGCCGAGCGGCTTCACCGCGATGTACGACGCGCTGGGTGTCTACCTCGATAGCGCCGCAGAGTTGACCGGCCGCAAGATTCTCGTATTGTTCACCGACGGCGGCGACACGCGCAGCACGATTCGATTCGGCGACGTGCTCACGCTGGTGCGCGCGTCGGACGTCACCGTGTACTCCGTCGGGTTCCTCGAGAATCAGCCGGGCAGCGTGCGCGCCGAGCAGCGGCTGCGTGTGACGCAGCTCGCCGGCGAGAGCGGCGGCGAGGCGTTCTTTCCGTCGCAGATGAAACAGATTGAAGAGGCCTACGACAAAATCCTGATGCAGATTCGCGCCCAGTACAGTCTCGGCTACGTGTCCACCAATACCGCTGCGGACGGCAGCTGGCGCAAAGTGGAGATTAAGGTTCGGCGCCCGCACTCGAAGGATCTGCGCGTGCAGTCGCGCAAGGGCTATTTCGCGCCGTACCGAAAATAGGGCTGCGGTCTTCGGTGTACGGTCTATGGTAACGAGTTGGCGCGTTCTACCGGCGACCGTAGACAGTAGACTGTAGACCGAAGCCAATGCCTTCTGTTTACGATCAATTCAAACTGGTCAGCGACTTCGAGATTCGCGGCGATCAGGTCCGTGCGGTCCCGGAGCTGGTTGAAGGCCTCACCCGCGGCGACAGCCACCAGGTCCTGCTTGGCGTCACCGGCTCGGGCAAGACCTACACGATGGCGCAAGTGCTGGCGCGTGTAAACCGGCCGACGCTGGTCATGGCGCACAACAAGACCCTGGCCGCGCAGCTCTATCAGGAGTTCAAGCGCTTCTTCCCTGAGAACGCCGTCGAGTATTTCGTCAGCTACTACGACTACTACCAGCCCGAAGCCTACGTTCCAGCCACCGACTCGTACATCGAGAAGGAAGCGACGATCAACGACGAGATCGATCGCATGCGACTCTCCGCGACGCGCTCGCTGTTCGAACGTCGCGACGTCATCATCGTCGCCAGCGTGTCATGTATCTACGGCCTCGGATCGCCGGAGGCGTATTACGGGCTGCTGCTGCCGCTCGAAGTGGGACAGCGCATCGACCGCGATCAGATCCTGCGCAAGCTGGTGGAGATTCAGTACGAGCGCAACGACACCGAGTTCGGACGCGGCACGTTTCGCGTCCGCGGCGACATCGTCGAAGTGGTGCCGTCGTACGAAGAGCACGCGCTGCGGATCGGTCTGTTCGGCGACGAGGTGGACGAGCTGGCGTGGTTCGATCCCCTCACTGGAAAAGTCATTCGACGGCTCGATAAGGTGGCGGTGTACCCGAAGTCGCACTTCGTGACGTCACGCGACCGCACCAAGATCGCCGTCGAATCGATCAAGGTCGAGCTCGTCGAGCGCCGTGGACAGCTTGAATCGCAAGGCAAACTGCTCGAAGCCCAGCGGCTCCACCAGCGCACGATGTTCGATCTCGAGATGATTCGCGAGATTGGCTACTGTCACGGGATCGAGAACTACGCGCGGCATCTGACCGGCCGGCCACCGGGATTCCCGCCACCCACGCTGCTCGACTATCTTCCCGACGATGCGCTCGTGATCGTAGACGAGAGTCATCAGACCGTTCCGCAGATTCGCGGGATGTATTTCGGGGACCGCTCCCGGAAAGAGGTCCTGGTCGAGTATGGATTCCGTCTGCCCTCGGCGCTCGACAACCGGCCCTTGAACTTCGAGGAGTGGGAGCAGCGCGCGAAACAGGTGGTATTCGTCTCGGCGACGCCGGGGCCGTACGAACTGGCGAAAGCCGGTGGCGTCGTCGTCGAGCAGGTGATCCGTCCCACGGGACTGATGGACCCACCGATTGAAGTGCGTCCCGTCCGCGGGCAAGTGGACGACTTGTTGCAGGAGATCCGCAAGCGTGCCGAACGGAAAGAGCGCGTGCTCGTCACGACGCTGACCAAACGAATGGCCGAGGATCTGACTACGTACTACCAGGAGCTTGGAGTCAAGGTGCGATACCTGCACTCGGACATTGACACCCTCGAACGCGTGGAGATCCTCCGCGACCTTCGGCGCGGTGCGTTTGACGTGCTGGTCGGCATCAATCTGCTGCGTGAAGGACTTGACCTTCCCGAAGTGTCGCTGGTCGCCATTCTCGACGCCGACAAGGAAGGCTTCCTTCGTTCGGCCGGTTCGCTGATTCAGACCTCCGGGCGTGCCGCCCGCAACGTCAACGGGCGAGTCATCATGTACGCCGACAACATGACCGCGTCGATGAAGAACGCGATGGGGGAAACCGAACGACGCCGCGCGCTCCAGGCCGCGTACAACGCCGAACACAACATCACGCCGGAATCCGTCGTCCGCTCGATCGATGATGTGATGTCGAGCGTCTACGAGCGCGACTACTCCACACCGCCGCGGGAGCGCGAGACGTTCCGCACCCAGGCCGAGCTCGACGCCGAGATTGCCCGGCTCGAGCACGAGATGAAAGCGGCGGCCGCGAATCTTGATTTCGAGCGTGCCGCTGCGTTGCGCGATTCACTCAAGGCGCTTCGCACCCGCGATCTCGGGCTCTCCAGTCTGAACACGGGCCGGTAGCCGTGTTCGACGTGCTGGAGCGCTGGCTCAAGAACGCGATTCTCGAAGTGCAGGATTACGTGCGCCTGCAGGCCGCAACCATTCGCGGGGCGACGTCGCCGCCGTTCTATTACCGCGACATCATCCAGCAGTTCGATGCGATTGGCGTCGGCTCGCTGACCGTCGTTCTGCTCACCGGGTTCTTCACTGGAGCCGTGCTCGCGCTGCAGTCGGGTATCACGCTCGACCAGTTCGGCGCGCGCCCGTTCGTTGGACGACTCGTGAGCGCATCGATGCTGAAGGAACTCGGGCCAGTGCTCACCGGGCTCATGCTGGCCGGACGCATCGGATCTGGCATCGCCGCGGAGCTCGGGTCGATGGTCGTGACGGATCAAATCAATGCGCTGCGCGCGCTCGGTACCGATCCGGTTCGAAAGCTGGTCGTGCCTCGTGTGATGGCCGGGTTCGTGATGGCGCCGATCCTGACGGTCATCGCCGACACGGTCGGCATCCTCGGCGGATGGATGATCGCGGTGTTCCAGCTGCGGGTCGCCTCGAGCGTGTACTGGACGTCGGTAATCGACGGACTCTATCCCAATGACGCCTGGATGGGGATCATCAAACCGTTCTGCCTGGGCTACGTCATTGTCACCATCGGCTGTCACGTCGGACTGCGCACGCACGGTGGTACACAGGGCGTCGGCCGGGCGACGACGCAGGCGGTCGTCGCCGCGTCGGTCGCCGTGATCGCAGTGGACTTCTTCGTCACCAGGCTATTGATTACGCTGTTGTATTAGATGGACGCCTCGATTGTGTTGAAGCACGTCTCGCTCGCCTTCGACGACAAGGTCGTCTTGAAGGACGTTAGCTTCGAGCTGCGGCCGGGCCACACCAAGGTCATTCTTGGTGGCAGCGGTTCGGGCAAGTCCACGATCCTGAAGCTCATCCTGGGTTTGTGGAAGCCGGATGGCGGCACGATCATCGTCAACGGCAAGCGCGTGGACACGATGAGCGAGCAGGAAATCATGGCCGTGCGGTCCGATATCGGAATGGTGTTCCAGGAGGGTGCGCTGTTCGACTCACTCACCGTCGAGGAGAACGTCGGCTACAAGCTGTACGAAGAGAGCATGCACGCGGAGAAGGCCGATCATCGCGTGCAGGAAGTGCTCGGGTTCGTCGGTCTCGAGGAGTACACCGACCGCATGCCATCGGAACTGTCGGGTGGACAGCGACGGCGCGTCGCGATCGCTCGCGCGATGGCCTCCAAGCCGAGGATTCTGCTCTACGACGAAGCGACAACCGGCCTCGACCCCATCACGGCGATGACCGTTGACGAAGAAATGATCAAGCTGCGCGACTTCGAAGGCGTGACATCGATCATCGTCACCCATCAGCTCCGTGACGCCTTCTTTGTGGCTACGCATGAAGCCGTGCGCCAGAACAGCCACGTCGAGTTTGCGCAGGCCGACCCGCAGAAAGCCGACGAGGCGGAGTTCATCATGCTCAAAGACGGCGTGGTGTGCTTCGAAGGCAATGCCACCGAACTGCGGACCTCGTCGGATCCATATATCCGACAATTCCTGTCATAAGAGGATCGAAGTCATGCCACGCACGCGATCGCTGGCCTGGTCGGAGTTGAAGATTGGCTTGATGTCGATCTTTGCGCTCGTCGTGGCCACGGCGTTTATCTTCCTGCTCACCGGTTCGAACGGCTTCTTCTGGCAGCGCTATTCGATCAAGACGGTGTTTCCTGATGTGGCCGGCTTGAAGGAGGGTGCGCCGGTGCGGGTCGCCGGCGTCGAAGTCGGTACGGTCACCGGCGTTGAGTTTGTCGGCGATCGTGTCGAGGTCCTGATGGAGGTGCTCAAGGAGAATCGGCCGCGCATCACGACCGCGTCGATCGCCACGCTCGGATCGGTGTCGCTGCTCGGCGAAGCCGCCATCGACATCACCGCCTCGAGCGGCGGCAGCTCCATTCAGGATTGGGGATACGTGCCATCGCGTCGAGCGAGCGGATCGCTATCGAGCGTCGCCGACTCAGCGAACGTGAGCATCGAAGAAGCCACCGCCCTGATGAAGGACCTCCGCGCCGGGAAGGGGACACTGGGTCGTCTGTTCACCGACGAGCAGCTGTACCGGGAGCTGACGACGCTGGTGTCGTCGGCCGAGGCGGTGGCGAACAATATGAACCAGGGACGCGGCACGATCGGGCGCCTCATGAACGATCCGGCCGCGGCCCGCTCGCTCGAGGGCTCGCTCGACAATCTGCAGGAGGTGACCGCACGGATCCGGGCTGGAGAGGGCAGCCTGGGCAAGCTGCTCAACGACGATTCGCTCGCGACATCGCTCAAGTCGGCGACCGGCAACCTCGACTCGTTCACCGGCCGCATCAATCGCGGGGAAGGTACGCTGGGCAAACTGGCCACCGATCAGGAGTTGTACAACCGTTTGAGCTCGGTCTCCGACCGTCTCGACAAAGTCGTCGCGTCGCTCCAGCAGGGTGAGGGCACCGCTGGCCAGCTGCTCCATGACAAGCAGTTGTATGAGAACATGAACGGAACGATGGTCGAGCTGCGCGATCTCGTAGCCGCCATCAAAAAGGATCCGAAACGGTATCTGAACGTCAGAGTCAGTTTGTTCTGACCGGCGTGGAGTAGGAACGATGTCGAATCAGCAGGGAATCGGGGCAGGAGGCGTGCTGTTCGCATTCGCAGCGGGTGCGGCGGTTGGCGCCGCGGTGGCGCTGCTGTTTGCGCCGGCGAAGGGCGATGAGGCTCGCGAGTTTCTGAGTCAGCGTGCGAAAGAAGGACGCGACCGCGCCGCCGAAGCCGCCAAGCAGGGACGGGACATCGTCAATCGAAGTCGAGAGACGCTGACGACCGCCTTCGATCGCGCGCGCGAGCAGTTCCAGGCTGCGACGCGTGAGGGCGGACCCGACGCGTGACCGACGTTTTTCTTGGCATCATTGCCGTCTCGGTGCTCGCGATGGCCATCGGTCAGGTGGCTGCCGTGATCGTGGCTGCGCGGACGGTGCGTCGCGTCGGCGATCGGCTAGGGCGGCTCGAAGAGACGATCCGGCCAATCGTCGTTAACGTGCAGCGCATCTCAGAGGATGCGGCACGCGCGACGGCGGTCGCGACCGCGCAGGTCGAGCGCGCTGAACAGATCATGGATGATGTCGCCCGCCGCGTGGACGAAACGATGACCGCGGTGCAGGAGACAATTCTCGGTCCGGCTCGCAGCGGCTGGGCGGTCGTTCAGACCGTGCGCGACGTGTTCGGCGCCTTCTTCGATCGCGGTGCGCGACGCTCGCGTCCACGGCCACCCGGACCTTCACCGGCCACCGCTGAAGACGATGCCTCGTTCATTGGCTGACGTGGCGCCACAACTCGAGTCCTCCATCGCCGTCGCGGTGCGACGGCTCGCCGCCGTCGCTGCGCTCGCGGCATGTCTGTCAGTCCCGTCTGATTCGAGCGCACAGACTTCGCGCACGCCGCCGGCGCCCGGGCTGGTGTTCGCGTTCGAGCTCCACGTGAGTGTTGGCGCGCCGGTGATGGTCGGCCAGGTACCTCGCGGTCAGCGGCGGATTGTCTCCATTCTCGGGGGAACCTTCGAGGGACCGAACATCAAGGGCAAAGTCGTTCCCGGTGGCGCCGACTGGCAGATCATTCGCGCCGATGGATTCAGCGAGCTCGACACGCGCTACACGCTCGAGACCGATAAGGGGCAGCTTATCTATGTCCAGAACGTCGGCATGCGCCACGCCGCACCGGCGGTGATGGAGAAGCTCCTCAAAGGTGAGACGGTCGATCCGAAGCTGGTCTACTTCCGGACGATTCCCACGTTCGAAACGGCGGCGCCTGATCTGCAGTGGCTGACCCGCGCGGTGTTCATCGGCACCGGCGAGCGATATCCAACCGAAGTCGTCATTCGCTTCTGGCGAGTGGACTAAACGACGGTTCCCTTTCAGCCGTATTGACCTGCGCCGGCGCCGGTGATACAAGCATCACTGTTCGCTGACAGATTTGCTGCAGGCGCTCATCGCAGCGCTCAAGAAGCCCTCGTAGCAGGCGCTCACGCGCCAACGTGACGAGGCACAAAAAGGGCAGCCCTTCGGGGCTGCTCTTTTTGCGTACGCGTAGGGCCGGTCGTTCCGGACCGGCCGCGGCTTACTCCGCACGCAGCGAGTCGATCGGATCAATAGCGGCGGCTCGACGCGCTGGAAAGTACGCCGCCGTCACTACGACGACAAGCAAGACGACTGCGCCAGTGAGGAACACACCGGGATCGAGTGGCTGGATCCCGTAGAACAACGACGTCAGGGTGCGTGTGACGGCGCCCGCGAGCACCAGTCCAAATCCGGCGCCGGCGAGACCGACTATGAGACTGCGCCGGAGGACGGTTTGGAAAATCGTTGCGGCGGTCGCACCGATTGCCGATCGCACCGCGATCTCGCGGCGACGCTGTCGAACCTCATACGACAGAACGCCGTAGACGCCGACGGCCGCAAGCACGATGGCAATCAGGGCGAAGACGGCGCTCACCGTCATCGCCGTCCTCGGTCGGGCCAGTTCGCGATTGAGCAGTGTGTTGACTGGCACGACAGAGGTGACCGTGGCACTCGGCTCGATGGCGCGGACTCTTTGGCGAACAGCCGGGTCGAGGGTCTCCGCAGCGGAAGCCGCTCGCACGATCAGAAACGCCGGCTGAAAGAAGAAGAACTGGTCTGCCGGAAAATACACGGTCATCCACGACTTTGTCAGCTCGCGATATCGCGTGTCGGCAGTCATTCCGACGACCGTCACCCACGGCCACTCATGTTCGGGAGTCGACGCAACGAACTGAAGCCGTTTGCCGATGGCGTTCTGGCCGGGCCAGTAACGGCGGGCGACGGACTCGCTCACGATGGCGACGGGTGCACCGTCGCGGCGGTCCTCCTCGGTGAAGGCACGGCCGCGCAGGACCGGGATCCCGAGCGTTCGAAAATAAGAAGGAAGCACCGGCTCCCACGTAGACCAGGGATTCGTGCCCGCTTCCTCCTGGGTTTGTCCCTCGAACAGCATCGGCGCACTCAGTCCAAGGGTTCCGGAGCCGGGCAGCATATGAGTCGGCGACGCGGAGATGACCCCTGGAAGAGCCGCCACCTGCGGGAGAAGCTGACCGTAGAAGGAGAGCATCGCACGCGAATCGCGCTGCCGTGTCTCGGGCAGGAGCAGCGACGCCATGACGAGGTTTTTGGAATCGACTCCGCGCTCGATGGATTGCAAGTGCGCGAACGTGCGCAGCAGTAATCCGGCGCCGATTGTGACGACGACCGCTGCGGAAATCTCCGCCACCGTGAACACCAGAAGACCCTTGGTGCCGCGCACTCCCCTGAAGCCGTGTTCGACGCCGGGAGTACGGGTGAGTCGCCGATGCGCCCATGCCGGAACCATTCCGAGCGTCAAGACCCAGACCAGCGCCGCAGCGATGCAGAACGTCAACACGCGCACATCAATGGTCGCCTGGTTGATGCGCGGCACGTCGCCAGGTGCCAGCCACAGCACTGAGGCCACGAGAGCATGCGCGACGACCAGGCCACACATCGCACTGAGCAGGCCGAGCACAAGGCCCTCGCTAACTGTCTGACGGAGCAGTCGTCCATAGCTCGCGCCAAGCACGGCGCGGACGGCCATCTCGGACCGGCGCGCCGACGATCGCATCAGGAGCAACGCGGCAACATTGACGCCTGCGATAACAAAGACAAGACCTGCAGCGGCGAGGAGCGCTAACAACACTCGCCGGCTCTCACCGGCGATAGCGTCGAGCAGCGGCGCGATGACGACCGCCATAGGCGTGTAGTCATCTGGAAAGGCCTCGGCGAGACGATGATGGATGACGGTAAGCTCTGCGCGCGCCTGATCGATCGTCACGCCACGTCGCAGTCGCCCCACGATCTCGAACTGGAAGAAGTTGCGAGTGCTGGCGTCGAAACGCCCGGCCCGTCCGTCAAATACTGTCGCTCCCGGTGCCCAGATGTCCGTGTCGAGGGGGTAGTCAACCGAGGCCGGCGCAATTCCGATGACCAGCAGCGTCCGGCCGCCGGCCCAGGACAACCGCTGTCCGACCAGTGCCGGATCATTGCCGGTGATTCGTCTCCAGAACCGTTCGCTGACGACGGCGACGACTTCGGCCCCGCGCTGCTCGTCGGCTGGCTGAAACCATCGTCCGAAGAGGGGCTCACCCTGATGGATGACGCGAAAGAAGTCGGACGATACGGGGGCGAGCCGCGCCGGCACGACCTGACTGCCAATCGTCAGCGGCACGGTGCCCGTCGCCGCATGATCCACCGCACTCAGGACGTCAAAGCTGCGAGTCCGTTCGCGCCATGCCACGAATTCCGGAAATGACAGCGACGATGGAAAGTTCTCCCGACGCGTGTCGAGCTTCGATACGCGAACCACACGGTCCTGATCGGGCACGACCGGGCGAAGCAGGACGGCGTTCACAATCGCAAACAGTGCAGCGACGACGCCGATGCCGACGCCGAGCGTGAGGATCGTAAGCCCGGCCACGAACCCATCTCGCTGAAGCGCCCGCACGGCATACCGGAGGTCCCGCAGGGCGATATCCATCATGAGTGCTGAGGATACGCCTGTTTGGCCGCTTGACTATACATCCGTTACGGATATATAGTCGACGGGCATATGGCGATCCGGACCGCGTACGTGATCGCGCTCGCCGCGTCGATGTGGACGGCGACAGCGTCGGCACAAGGGACGCCGGATTTCTCGGGCGAGTGGGTGCTCGAACGCACCGCCAGCATGTTGCAGGCTGAAAGTGCAGCCGTCGAGAGCGCTACTGTTCGCATCGAGCATCGCGACCCGTCGTTTCGCTTCGCGCGCACGTTCATCATCAAGCAAAAATCCTTCGACACAGCATTCGACATCGCCACCGACGGCACGGAAGTGGCGCGCATGGTTGCCGGCCGCACGTCCCGATCGCGCCTCGAGTGGCAGGGCCGGTCGCTGTTGTTGACCGTGCTCATTGATACATCCGGTGGCGAGGTGAGCAACATCGTCCGTTATGAGCTGCTCGATGGTGGCAAGACACTTCGCGTGATTGAGGACGTCGGCGGGGCTGCACCAACGCACCACAATATCTGGATCTTCGAAAGGCGGTGAGTCCGATGACGCCGGCCGTCTTTCACGTGCTGCTTGCGTTAACCGGTGGGGCAAGGCACGGCTACGCCATCATGCAGGACGTTCGGGAGCACACCGACGGCGTGCTTCGACTCGGCGCCGGCACACTCTACGGAACGATCGACCGTCTCATACGTGACGGATATGTTCGGGAGGTCGATGGTCCCGCCGCGGAGTCGTCTCGAGATGCTCGCCGCCGTTTCTATCGCATCACCCCTGATGGACGCCGTGCGCTCGATGCTGAAGTGGAGCGCCTCGAACGGATCGTCAGGACCGCGCGAACGATTCGCAGAGCAGCGAAAGGCCTGAGACCATGACGAGACTCCATCGTCTCACTCTGGCGGCATACGCCGGGCTCACCTCTCTGTTTCCTGGAGAGTTCGGGCGTCGTTACGGCGTGGAGATGCGACTCGATTTCGCCGATGACCTGGCTCGGTGTACGACGGTGGCGGACCTCGCGATGTTAGTCGTCCGCGCGTGCGGCGATCTCTTGATCAGCCTCGCCCGTGAATGGTGGGCCACGGAGTTACTGAAGCTGTTGATCTATGCAGGCACGGCGCACGCCAGTATCTGGCTGATTGGCGTGGCCATCGCGGCGTGGCAATGGCCGGGGGGATCACGTCTGTATACAGTCGTGATCTCGTTCGCGGTCCTCAGCGCTCCGGGTATTGCCGTGACTCTCTGGCTACAGCGGCTACGTATCCACCACGGCGGATATTGTTCGCTGGGCGTGGCCGAGTTAGACTGATCGTCTGGTCGGGCGCGTGGCTCAGCGGTAGAGCATTCGCTTCACACGCGAGGGGTCGGTGGTTCGATTCCACCCGCGCCCACCATTCGACTCCCGTTCATCTCGCCTCCGGCGAAACGAACTCGCTCTCACCCTTACACAATTCTCCGTTCGCGATCGAAGTTGTAATCGACGCCCCGCGACGATCCGCACTTTTGCGGAAAACCCCAGTATTTCGCGAGTGGCCTCCATATTGCCCAACCGAGTG
>Ga0126304_10000514_pt1 | contig 15967 bp, 12 predicted proteins | sample Plot25_FD_92538 | JGI IMG/M metagenome (GOLD analysis project Ga0126304, IMG submission 92538) | Serpentine soil microbial communities from UC McLaughlin Reserve, CA, USA - Plot25 | ecosystem: Environmental > Terrestrial > Soil > Grasslands | place: USA: UC McLaughlin Reserve, Lake County... | reverse complement strand
TGCAGCGCGGAGTCGCGAACAAGTCTCGGACGATCCGCCTCCCGGTTCACATCGCCGACCGCGAGCAGAAGATGGCGCGGGCGGAGCGGCTGCTGGCGCCCAAGCTCGGCCGCCAGCCGACCGACGAGGAGATCGCCAGGCAGGCCAAGCTCCCGCTGAAGCAGGTGCGCGAGGTGCGGCAGGCCGCGCGGGCGATCACGAGCCTCGACAAGGCGCTCGGCCCCGACAACGAAGGCCGGTTCGGCGACCTCTTCGCGAGCGAAGACTCGGAGCCGGAGGAAGAGCTCACGGTGAGCCTCGAGGAGGACGTGCTGCGGCGCGCGGTGGCGCAGCTTCCGGAGCGGGAGCGCGAGGTGGTCAAGCGCCGCTACGGACTCGACGGGGAGCGCGACCCGGCTTCGCTGGCGACTATCGGCCGCGAGCTCGGTCTCACGCGCGAGCGCGTGCGGCAGATCGAGGCCAGCGCGCTCGAGCAGCTCGCGGTGAACCGCGAGATCGAAGCGCTGAAGGTCGCCTAGCGGCAGGGCAATGACGACGCTCGCGCCTGCCGAGGTCGAGGTTGAGCAGCCGCGCGGCGGCGACGAGCCGGAGCACGACCGTCCGTGGGTGGTGATCGTCTGGAACGATCCGATCAACCTGATGTCCTACGTCACGCTGGTCTTCCAGAAGCTGTTCGGCTACAGCAAGGCGAAGGCGACGAAGCTGATGCTGCAGGTGCACAACGAAGGCAAGGCCGTCGTCTCGACCGGCTCGCGCGAGAAGGCCGAGCTCGACGTGGCGCGGCTCCACGGCCACGGGCTCTGGGCGACGATGCAGCGCGACTAGATGTGGAGCGAGCGGCGAATCGAGCGCGCCGCCGACGGGACGTACGTTCTGCGGCTTCCCGAGGAGGAACGTGCCCTCCTCCGTTTCCTCCCGGGTGACCTGCGCGCGCTGCTCGACGCTGCGCCCGACGACCCAGGCTTGCGCCGGCTCTTTCCGCGTGCCTACGAGGACGAACAGGACGAGGCGGCCTACCGGGAGCTGATGGGCAACGAGCTCCTGGACGAGCGCAGGCGTGCCCTGGAGGTGCTGGCCGAGACGGCGACCGCCGAGCGCCTCACGGACGGACAGGCCCACGCCTGGTTGACCGCACTGAACGACCTTCGCCTGGTGCTCGGCACCCGGCTAGAGGTCAGCGACGAGAGCCTGCTCGAAGATCTGGTCGAGAGCGACCCTCGTGCGCCCGAGCTCGCGCTCTACGCGTACCTCTCCTGGCTTCAGGAGCAGCTGGTCGCGGCGCTCTCCTCGGATCTTTAAGTCCCGACTACCTGAACGATCCAGCGCCGCTCGCGCTCGCGGTCGAGCTCGAGGAAGAGCACGCGCTGCCAGGTGCCTAGGCAGAGCTCCCCCTCCCGCACCGGGATCGACTCGCCCGCTGTTCCGAGCAGCATCGCCATGCAGTGCGAGTGGCCGTTGCCGAAGTCCATGTCCTCTTCGCAGATATTCTCGGTGCGCCGATCCCAGTCGTCGTGGGCGTAGTAGGTCTCGCTCGGGACGAGGCGCTTGAGCAGGTTGGCGAAGTCCTCGAGGAAGCCGCTCTCGAACTCGTTCACCCGCACGCAACAGGTCGTGTGCGGGGAGTAGACGCAGGCGATCCCGTCGACGACACCGCTTTCCCGGACCGCCTCGGTCACCTCTTCGGTGATGTCCCGGACGGCCAGGCCGCCGGTCGTGCGGAGCTGCCGTTCGTGCTGGAAGACCTTCACCGTTCGCCACCCTCCTTCGTGGACGGCCCCTGGAGCGCGCGCCCTATTGTGAGGGTTTCTCGAGTCGAGAGCAAACCGTCAGCTGACGGTGATCGTGCCCGTCATCCCGAGATCTTTGTGGCCATCCACAGGGCAGTACATCTCGTAGCTGCCGGCCTTCTTGAAGTCGACCGTGAACGTGAACGTCTTCCCGAAGCCGATGTCCTTGCCCGTCGCCTCGATTCCATTGCCCTCGATCTCGACGTTGTGCAGCTGGGAGCCCTCGTTGTAGAGCACGACGGTGTACTTCCCGGTCTTCGGGAACGTCACGTTGGCGGGAGTGATCGTGAAGTCCTTGAGGATCAGGGTCAGCGTCGTGTCGACGAGCCCGGCCTTCTCGCCGAGATGCCCCTGATTCGGGTCGCCGGTGCCGCCGCTGGTGCCGCCGCAGCCGCTGATCAGCAGAGCGAGCGGGGCGAGCAAGAGTAGCTTCCGCATGGCGGGTGATCATACGCCAATTCAGTCACGGGGGAACTCCTGGTTCCCCCGTGAGCCCCCTCCTCAACGGCGGAGGCGCGGCGGGCTCGTTTCAGGAGCCGCACGCTCTCACAGAGGTGCGATCGGTCTTGGCGTACGAGCCTCCCGCCTGGCAAAGCCCGGCTCCGGCGGCCGGTCCTCATAGCAACTGCGTTGGGCGTTACGCTTGGCGAGCGCGGGCCCGTAGCTCAGCTGGTCAGAGCAGCGGACTCATAATCCGTTGGTCCCTGGTTCGAATCCAGGCGGGCCCACTCGAAAAGTCGCTGCTTAGGCGGCTTCTCGTGGAAGGCCACGGACTCAGGATCCAACGATCTCTCACGCCACGCAGACGCATCCTTTCGAGCCGCTCGTGGAGCGCAGCGTTTGCCGGAAGCGCCGTCGTGATGAGTATGTGCTGGCCGCCGTCCAGTGGCGGGGGAAGAGCGCTCGCCCTCAGGGGGCTTTGCTCATTGCGTCGTTCAGCTAGCGACAGCACAAGTCCACCGCGGCTGCCGCCCGCCGCTCCGTCGCGGTGATGCGCGCCGTCGACCACGGCGACTCCCGCGTGCTCGAGGCCGAACTCTTTCCCGGCGGGGTCGCGAGCACAAAGCCCGCGAGGCCCGACCCTACACGCGTCGCTCTGGCCGGCGGGCCTCCTGCGACGGTGTCACCCAGCCGTAGAACGTCGCGCTAGGGGAGCGGTGGCTTCCCTCGCCCCTCGGTGCAGTCGGCGAGGTACAGGGCTGCGCCGAGGTCGCCCGACCAGAGTGTGTACCGGGCCTGCCCGTAGTCCGACCGGCTCTGCTCCACCTGGCGTGCGGCGTGCATCGCGAACGCGCGAGCCCGGGTAAGCCACCGTTCGTCGCCCGTGCGCTCGAGCAGCGCAAGAAATGCGTAGCCGTTCCCTGCGGTGCCGTGACAGAGGTTTGCGCCCTTTGCAAGCGGCCCGGCACGCCAGGTCAACTCGCCGCCCGCAATCGCAAGCTCCTCGTCGATGACGTGGCCGAGCGTCGCGACGATGCCTGGCGCGCCGTGGCACCACTGCGTGCGGATCCGGCCGTCTCCGGTTGCGTCGAGACGCGCATCCGCCCGCGCCGGCCAGTTGACAAACCCGCCCTCCTCGACGGCGAACCGTTGAAGCGTCTTCGAGACATCCGGGACATCCCCGAGGGCGAGCACGCACCCCGCGAAGCCGTGAGCCGGGCCGAGCCAGCGCAACGCTTTCCCGTAGAGCCGCTGCGTCCAGATGCCGTCTGGCTCTCGCCGGCCGTGCAACCACTCGACGCTTGGCTTCACATCCAGTCCCAGCTCGCGGCCGGCGAGGATCGTGCCGGGACTGCCCCACATCAGCTCGCAGCGTTCGTCTTGGGCGTTAGCGGCGATCAGCTCGGTCAGCCGCTCGAGATTCGACTGCGAGGGCGCAAGCCTCTCCAACACGAGCCGGATTCCGGTCTCGCCCATCCACAGGCTGGGCTCGGGATCCTTCTCGGGGAAGTCCGGCTGGGCTTCGAGTGAGCGCTCCAGATACGGGACGTAGTCCCGCCGAACCTCGACGAAGCCCCGCCGCTCGAGGCGGTGGAGCGCAGCGACGACTCCGGCACCTCCGAGATAGACCGTTCGGAATCGCCTCTGGGCGTCGTCCTCGTCGTCCACGTCTTGTGGATGGGTCGGCCAGCCGTCGTCGAATGCGCTCTCCGCATCGGCAACGATCGCGGCGATCGCCGCCCGCGATCGTTCGGCACTCCACGGTTCGTCCACAAGGGCCTCATGCGCCTCCGGCGTGAACAGCATCGGCCGACTCTATTCCCGGTGGTGTCGTCGGGTGGTCCCCGGGGAGCGGCTAGGCCGTGGTCACGCGGGCAAGTTCCTCGAGCGATGCGGGGCAACCGGCAGCAACAGGGCTACGCGAGGTGAAGGCGTCTTGGGCCCGACACCAGTGTGGGCGGTTTGAACCCTCGAGGCCCTTCGGCGACACTTAGACGCATGAGCGCCGTCGAAGTCCAGTGCGCCAATTGTGGCGCGGGGAATCTACCCGGCGCTCGCTTCTGCAGCAGCTGCGGCGCGCTCCTCGCGGACGTCGTTCCGGCGCAGGAAGAACGGAAGCTCGTGTCCGTCCTCTTCGTCGATCTCGTCGGGTCAACCGCGCGCGCCGACAATGCCGATCCTGAGGACGTGCGCGACGTTCTTCAGCTCTACCACCGCGAGGCGAAGGAGTGCATCGAGCACTACGGAGGCGTGCTCGAGAAGTTCATCGGCGACGCGGTGATGGCGGTGTTCGGGGCGCCTGTCGCACACGGCGACGACGCGGAACGCGCCGTGCGCGCCGGCTTGCGCATGCTCGAGCAAATCGAGGGGCTGAACGGCAAGCACGACCTCGGCCTGGCCGCGCGCGTAGCCGTCAACACCGGCACCGCCCTCGTCTCCGTGGAGCACGCGCGGACCGGTGGTGCGCTGGCGACCGGAGACGTCGTCAACACCGCCGCACGTCTGCAGACCGCCGCGCCGCCCGGCCGGGTAATCGTCGGGGCAGAGACCTATCGCGGCACCCGCCAGGCGATCCACTACGAGGAGCTCGACCCGATCCACGCCAAAGGCAAGGCCGACGCAGTCGAGGCCTGGCTCGCCGTGGAGGCGACAACGGCGCCGGCGGACAGGCCGCTCACGACCACCCCGTTCGTCGGCCGCGACCGTGAGGTCGAGCTGCTGCGATCCCTCTGGAGTCGCGCTCTCGACGAACGCCGGCCGCACCTGGTCACGCTCGTCGGCCCGCCTGGGATCGGCAAATCACGACTTTGCCGCGAGATCGCGTCATTCGTCGACGCGAGTGACGGCCGAGTCTTCCGGGGGCGCTGCCTTCCCTACGAGGAGCGCGCCGGCTACCAGGCGTTTTCGCGGGTAGTACGCCATGCCAGCGGCATCCTCGAGTCGGACTCGCCTACGGTGGCCCTGCCGAAGCTCGAAGCGACCGTGCGCGAGCTTGTTCCCGAGGACGAGGCGGCCGAGACGCTGCGTCACCTCTTGCTGCTGATGGGTCTCGCACCCGACGACGAGGTGTCGGACGGACGCCTGCTCTTGTTCGCCGGCCGGAGGTTCATCGAGTGCGCCGCCCTCGCGCAGCCGACGGTGTTCATCTTCGAGGACGTGCATTGGGCCGACGAGAGCGAGCTCGGCTTGCTGGGCTATCTCGCACAACACGTGCGCGATGCGCCGGCGCTACTCGTCGCCACGTCGCGACCTGAGCTCCTCGACATCCAGCCGGCCTGGGGCACCGGGCTTGCCTCCCAGACGACGATGCCCCTCGAGCCGCTCGCCGCAGAGGCGGCACAGACTCTCGCGACACGACTCGTCGAGGCGACCGGCGCGGCGTCACTCGATCCCGCGCGTCTGGTGGACGTCGCCGGGGGCAATCCACTCTTCCTCGAGGAGCTCGCGGCCTCGGTCGCCGAGCTGGGTGAGAGTGAGGATCTGCCCGTCACCGTCCGCGAAGCGATTGCCGCACGCATCGATGCGATGCCGAGCTCCGTGCGTGACGCTTTGCTGTCGGCGGCGGTGATCGGACGAACCTTCTGGCGTGGCGTCCTCGACGCCGTCGGTCCGGTCGCGGATGTCGACGACGCCCTGCAGGTCCTCGAGGCCCGCGACTTCGTCCGGCGCGATTCCTCGAGCCAGCTCGCAGGGGACGTGCAGTTCACGTTCAAGCACATGCTCATCCGCGAGGTCTCGTACTCGATCGTCCCGCGCGCGCTCCGTCGAGAGCGACACGCGGCGGTCGCGCAGTACGTCGAGGACATGCTCGCCACCGAGACGCTTGCGACGATCCTCGCCTACCATTGGCGCGAGGCGGGTGAGCCCGCTCGGGCGATTCCTTATCTCCTCGACGCCGCCGATGCGGCTCGCCGCAGCTGGGCGCAAGGCGCCGTGATCGACCTCTACACGAGAGCGTTGGAGCTCGCAGACGACGACGAGCTGCGCCGTCGCATTCGTCTGCAAAGGGCGCATGCTCGCGTCATTCTCACCGACTACCAGACCGCCGCCGAAGAGTTGAGTGCGCTCGTGCCCGAGCTGACAGGTGACGAGAAGCTCGACGCCTTGAGCTGGCTCGGATTGTCGTACGTCTGGACCGAGCGCGAGAGCGAGACGATCACAACCGCACAGCAGGCTCTCGCATTTGCGGAGGAGCTCGGCGACGATTCGGGCATCGCGGCGGCGCTTGCGCTCGAGAGCGAGGGGCTCGCCATGCGCGGCGCCGAAAGCGATCTCGATCGGGCGCTCGAGCTCGGCGACCGCGCCCTCGAGCTCTGGGTTCCCGGCAAGCGGGACCTCGAGCTGACGCACATACTCCATCTTCACGCGAACACGACCGCCTGGCGGGGAGAGTACGAACGTTCGGCCGAGCTCTCCCGCCAGACGAGCGCAATCGCGAGCGACGTCCACAGCGCGGAGGCGCTCCTCCGCGGCGGAGGCCTCGAAGCCCTCGCACTTGCGGGGCTCGGCCGGCACGAGGAAGCGATCGCCATCTGGGAGCGGCTCTTCGAAATCGCGCGCGAGCTCGGCCAGAACCCTCGTGGGCTGCTCAACTACTCCTCGCTCGCCTATCGCGAGCTGTACGACCTCGAGGAGGCGCGAGCCCGAAGCAGCGAGGCGCTGGAGCTCTCTGCCGGGATGCAGTTCGGGATGCCCAAGCAGTTCGCGGGCTCGGACCTGATCCAGACACATCTCCTCGCAGGCGATTTCGGCGCTGCGGGAAACGACTGGTCCACGCGTTGGGAAGAGGCCAACCAAGCGTCGGGCTGGACGACCTGGTTAATTGCCGGGAGGCTGCTGGCCGCGCGCGCAGAGATCGCGCTCGAAGCCGAGACGCCCGAATCCGCCGCCGAGTGGGCACAGCGCGCCGTGGAGGTCGCGCGCCGAACGCGCCGTCGGAAGTACGAGGCCCGCTCGCTCACGTTGCTCGGACGAGCCCTCGTCGTCCTCGGTCGACGCGACGAGGGACTGCAGGCACTCCGCGCAGCGGTGACGATCGCGGACGAAATCATCAGTCCGCCCGCACGGTGGCACGCGCGCGCCGCGCTGGGGCGCATTGCGTATGAGCTTGGCGAGGACGACGAAGCCGCGGCTGCGTACGGGAATGCCGCGGAGCTGGTGGAGGCGTTCAGTGCGACACTCGCACCGGGGCGCGCCGCCACCCTCGCCAAGTCGCCGTTGGTGAACGAGATCCGTTCGGCGTGAGGCTGATCACGGTAGGCGACGTCATGGTCGACGTTGTTTCCAAGCGACTTCCGGCGCCTGGCGAGCATGCGCACGGGAGCGTTCGGTTGCGTGCCGGCGGTTCGGCGGTGAACGCAGCGCTGACGGCCGCGGAGCTCGGCGCGAGCGCACAGGTGGTCGGGCGTATCGGCGCGGACGCCGCGGGTGAGCTCGTGGTGTCGACGCTCGAAGGGAACGGAATAGACGCCCACCTCGCGCGCGACGAAGAGCTCCCGACCGGCACAGCGGTAGCGTTGGCCGATGCCGTCATAGCCGACCGAGGTGCGAACGCTCTCCTGTCGCCCCCCGACTTGCCCTCACCGCTGCGAGCGGACGCGCTCCTCGTCTCCGGGTTCGCTCTCTTTCAGGAGGGCTCGCGCGACGCGGCCCGCGCGGCCCTGGATCGATTCGACGGCGAATGGCCTGCCGTCGACCTGGCTTCACCGCGGCTTGCCGCGCTCGATTTCGACGCGAAGGTGGTGTTCGCGACCGAAGCGGAGGCACAGTCGGTTCCCGGGCTGGAAGAACGCTTCGAGATCGTCTGCGTCAAGCGCGTGGACGGCGCGCGCGCACGTCGCGGCGGCCAGGTCGTCGACGTCGCCTCGCCTCCGGTCGCCCGGACGTCACCGTTTGGCGCGGGCGACGCATTCGCCGCTACCTTCCTGGTCGCGCTCGCAAGTGGGGAAGGTCTCGAGGCGGCGCTCGAGCGCGCCTGCGCCGCCGGTGCCACCGCTGCCGGGAGCTAGGAAGACGCAATCGCGAGCCCCCGCCGCCGCGCCCCACGCCGATGCAGCCGGATCGACCTGCATTTCGACGAGGAAGGGTGAGCACGACGAGGCAGCAGCTCCCGAAGGCTTACGCACGTCCGAGAACCGGCGCGAGCACGAGCTCGAGCTCGCGGCGGTAGGCCTCGCCCTCGTACTCGTGCAGCGGATGGGTCTCGAGCTGATGCTCGACGACGTCGGCACCTCGGCGGACGTAGACCATCGGGATGAGCCGGCCGGCGTCGTCCACTTCCACGGTGGCGGCAAGGGCGTCGGGGCCGCTCGAGTCGAGGAAGTGGGCGAGGGGAACGACGTCCTCGTCCACGAAGCCCTCCGCGCCCGCGGACAACACGCGACAGAGGTAGCCCTTCTGCACCCAGAGCTCGGGCGCACTGGTCAGCTCACGGAGCAGGAACGTCACCACGTCGCTCACGGGTGGCCGTGCGGGGACGTGGCCGTTGAGCTCGACCGCGAGGTGCTGAGCGAGGACGCGCGCGTTGTAGCGGAAGCCGTTCACCGAGCTCGAGCTGGCGCCCGCGCCTCGCTTACCTACTCCCTTCGCGCCTTGTGAGGCGTTGCCCGCGAAGTAGACACCGGGCAGGGACACGCTCTCCCAGAAGGGCGTGAGCGCCGGGATGCGCCCGTCGCTGACCGTGACGAGGCCGAGCTGGGGGAGGTCGCGGAGCGGTGTCCGGAAGCCGGTCGCAGCGATCACGTCGTCGACGTCGAACTCGAGCCGGCCGTCCCAGGTCGTTCCCTGGGTCAGCACCCGAAAGCCGTCCGCGTTGCGCTCGACGCGGTCGATCCTCACGTCGAGCACGTAGGTTCCGGGGCCGCCGCGAGCGTACTCGTCGTAGGGATGCAAGTAGCGCACTCTCAGGGCAGAGAGCGCGAGCGCGTCCGTCTGCACGGGCCGCGGCGAGCCGAGGACGATGCTGCGGGCCCAGGGCAGGATGCCCTGCGCGACCTCGAAGCCGGAGTTCCGCTTGCCGACGACGAAGACGGCTCGGCCGGCGTAGCGCTCCGGTCGGTGCGTCTCGACGTAGTGGGCGGCGTGCTCGAGCCCGGGAACGGCCGCCCGCCAGGGCTCGGTCACCCCGAGCGCGAAGACGGCGGCCCGGCAGCGGTACTCGCCGTCGCTCGTCACGAGCACGATCCGCTCGTCCTCCTGCCGGGTCGACTCCCAGGTGCAGCCGTAGCGAACGGCGAGCTGTGCGCGCTCGGCGAACGCCGCGATGCCCGCCTCCATCTCGGCCCGGGAGGGCAAGTCGAAGGCACGGTCCATCAGCGCCGGAACGAGCGCCTTGACCTCGTGCTCGTCGGCGAGGAGGCTGTTGTGGTCGTACCACTCGTACTCGCGCGCCGTCCGCTCGACCGGGGCGTCGGGCTTCGTCCAGGTGATCAGACGCTGGAAGATCGGGAAGCGCTGGAACATCCCTGCGGGCCGGTCGTCCCGCGACAAGACCGCGTGTTGGACTCCGAGCCGGCGCAGGAAGTAGCTGGTCTGAAGGCCCCCGGGACCGCTGCCGACGACGACGACGTCGTAGTCGCCCGGTGGGAACGGCGCCTCTACGGCCGCCAATTGATCGTGCCCTGGAGGCGCCGGGCTTCCATCCGCAGCAACCGCAGCATGAACTTGGGCCGGTCGAGTAGCAGCTGCTCGAGCTGCGGCGCCGGAATGACGAGGCAGCGGAGCATGGTCGCCGCCACTACGTCGGCCGTGGGCGGCTCGCCGGTCAGCGCCGAGATCTCGCCGAAGAACTCGCCGCGCCCGAGCCGGTGCCGCTCCTCGCCGTCGATCTCGATCCCTGCCTCGCCTTCGAGGATGACGTAGAAGTTGCCGCCGCTGAGCCCCCGCCGAAGCACGCGCTCGCCCGCGGCGAAGACGTCCTCGTCGTGGGAGTGCGCGATCCCCTCCAGCTGCGAGGGCGAGAGATCGGCGAACAGCGCCAGCTGTCCGAGGCTTTCGGCGACGTCCATGGGTGACTTTTAACGCAGCGGGCTAGAACGCGCTGAGCCAGACGGCGTTGCCGTGGCCGTGGCTGCGCTGGTACGCGTTCTCGACAGAGAAGCGAAGACGCTTCGGTCCTGCGTCGCTGCCGTGCGAGACGAGCATCGGGTCGGGGCCGGACGCCACGACGACGCAGACGTGGTGGCCGCGGCCCGGGGGCGTCCAGACGACCAGGTCACCCGGCTTGGCGGCGCTCCGCGGGATCCGGCGGCAACGGTCGAGCATCGAGCCCGTGTAGGCCGGTTGCCGCGCGTCGTAGACGCCCGTGCCGTTCGGGTTCGGCGCGCCGGCCCAGCAGTAGCAGAGCGTCGCGAACGCGGAGCAGTCGGTCGCAAGTGGCAGCGAGCCGGGAGCACCTAATGCGCCGAGCCGGACGGTCCCGCTCTGCGAATAGCCGATCAGGCCGCTGTGCTTGCAGCCCCAGAGTGCCCAGTTGACGATCTTCTTGCGCATCGCCTGCTCGGAGCCCACTTGCCGCTTCCGCTTCGCACGCCGCTGCTTGAAGGCCGCCGGCAGCGGCTTCCTGCCGGACAGGATCGCCTTGAGCTGCGGTCCGAAAACGCTGTTCGACGCGTTCTGCGGGAAGCCCAGCTCCCACTTCGCACGGGCGACGGCGCCGGCGGTCAGGTCGCCGAACTCGCCGTCGTCTCCGCCGGGGTCGAACGAGCCGAAGGGGTTGCTCATCAGCAGCCGCTGCGCTTCCTTCACGTCCGTCCCTCTGATGTGGGGGTTGGCGAGCTGAAGCACGCGCGGGCCCGCCTCGACCGCGGCCCTCCCCGAGTCGTGGAGTTTCTTGAGCAGGACCGCCGCGCCGACTTGCTGCGAGACCGCCGTCGGCGAGAACCGGCCGTCGGCGACGTACTTCCCCTTGCTGTAGTGGTTCGAGAAGCTCCAGAGGTAGGGCGTCTTGACCGTCGGGTGGTGGTCTCGGTAGCCCCAGCCGTTGTAGCCCTCGAGCTTGTAGAGAGCACCGGGGATGCTCCAGTCTTTCCACGCGCCGAGGCCCTGGCCGGCGAGCGCGTCGATTGCGCTCTCCTCCCAGGTGAACGGCGGCTTGCCGACTCTCGGGCGGCCCGCGGGAACGTGCGTCGTGCGCGCGCTCAATGGGTCGCCATTGTGGAGATGCCGCTTGAAGTCGCCCCCGGCCTCCATGTTGTGGATCACCGCGACGACGTACCAGGGCATCTTCAGCGCCTTTGCGACCTTCTCGTAGCGGGGCCGGTTCGCTGTCAGCCGGCGCACGACCTGGGCCACGGCCGCCTTGCGCTTCGGCCGAATGAGGCACGACTCGTACAGCAGGCTGTACTCCTGGACGAGGCTCTTGGTCAGCGCCGCCATCGCTAGATCCCAGTGCCCGGGGTCGTTTCGGTTTCGGCCAGATTGTCAGCTGGGGCTTCGGGCGACCCTTGCTCTTCGGCCCGCCGACGCCTTCCCCGCAAGACGGCGGCCTCGACGGTCGAGCCCACGAGCATGTCCTGGGCGAGCCGCTCGCTGAAGCCCGCCGCGAACGCGAACAGGATGTAGAAGTACGTGCTCTTGCTCTCGTGGTTCGCGATGTCGAGGGCGACCACGCCGCTCTTGAGCGCGAAGAAGGTAATCAGGCCGAAGACCGCGCCGACGAAGGGCCGCAACGCGCCGAGCGTCCGCAGCGTGTCTTTGCCGAACTCCCAATCCACCCGAACCTTGCCCGAGTTCATCCTCGACATGACGCTCATCAGCGCGCCGACGCTGCCCGCGGCGAGGCAGAGGATCCCCGTCCGGACGGTGGCGTTGCTGGGGTCGGCTAGCCTCAGGACGAGCGCTAGCACGACCAGCAGCGCGGTCGGGATCATCCCGAGCAGCATGCCGCTCAGGTAGACGATCTGGCCCGAGCGCACCGCGGCGTCGTGGTAGTAGGTCTCGATCTTCGCCAGCTGCTCCTTGGCGAGGTGCTCGACTTCGGCGACCGCCGGGTCACTTTTGGCCCGCCCGCTCTCGGCGAAACCGAGCACAAAGGTGATCATCGTGAAGAGCGACTGCATCGCAAGCCGCTGGCTCGTGTCGCGCAGCACCTCCTGCACGCGCACGGACAAACTCTCGAACCGTAGAGCAGCTTCATCAGCTTCGGCTTGTCCTGCGTCGACCAGTTGGTCGCCCAGTGCAGCCGGACGACGTCCGGCAGCACCCAGGGCCGGTGCTTGATCGTCAGCGCCACGCCCGAGGCCTCCGTCTTGCACCAGTACGCGGCGACGACCGGCCCGTGCCGGGCCTCGAAGCGCTCCTCGAGCTCTCGGTACCCTTCCTCGGCCGGACCCTCGTACGGATTGTGGTGATGGTCGCGGAGCTCCTGTTGGCGCAGGAAGTGCACCCAGACGAGCTCCGCGAACGAGACCGAACGGCCCGGACGGCTCCGCCGAACGTGCCTCCGCACGCCTGTGGCTTCGGAGCCCGGACGGTGGTCGCTCCTGCCGCTCTCATCGCGCCCTCCTCTCTCCAGAGGCTGGGCCGCACATCGAGCGTAGGACGATCACGTCCATTTGGCAAGGCCTACCGAGCTACGTACCGATCGCGCTGCGGACGCGCCGGACGAGCTCGACGGCCTTCGGCACGTCTCGCTCGTCCTCCTCGAGGATCGCCCGAAAGGCCTCCTTGCACCAGCGCTCCTTGTCGGCCTCCTCCGCAGCGGCGAGCAGGATCCCGATCAATCGCTCGGCGCCGTCCAGGCGGCCCCAGAGGTAGTCCTGCTCTCGGCCGGGGCGGCTGAGGAAGGCCCCAAAGTGGCCCTTTTCCGCGCCGACGAGCTTCCCCTGTTTCCCTTTCGTCTCGACCGGGACCCGGTGCGTGTCGCCCGGGCTGATCCGGACGATCTCGACGTGGTCGCGCTCCCCCACGTCGCTCAGCGACTGGACTGGGTAGAGCAGGACGTCCCAGAACGGGAAGCCGAGGTAGCGCACCAGGAGATCCCACCGGCGCTCGTTGTTCCAGCCTTCCGTCAGCTGCAGCAAGCTCACGTAGAGGTCGGACGTGAAGCCCGAGAGCTGTTTCTTGTTGTACTCGCGCAGCGCCGTCTCGAGCGCGTCGAGCTGCTCGCGGTGCTCCTGCACGTACGCCTTGGTGTCGAAACCCGTCTTCTCCATGAACTCGCGCATCGCCTCGACGGCGAAGCAGGTGTTGAAGTGGCCGCCGAGCGTCTCGTCGAAGCCCGTGCCCGACATCGCGTCGCGAAGAGTGCCTACGGCCTCCCACAAGCGGCCCTTGGCCGCGTCGATTTGCTCTCGCTCTGGGTAGCCCTCCGTGCCCGCGTGGCGATAGAGGTGATTGAGGCCGTCGATCACGAACCGCAGGCGCCGCTCGCCGTGGGCGAGGTCGAAGGTCCGGAGGAACTCGAGCTGCTCGGGCGTCGGCTCGATGCTCTGCTCGAACAGCTTGCGCCCCTCGGCCCAGCGGCGCAGGACGCTCCGGGTCAGGAGCGCGTGGGTGGAGTCGGCCGGGAGGTCGCACACCGAGCACGCGGTCTCGGCATAGCGGTCGACGACGGCGCTGATCTTCAGCCGCACGTAGGTGGCGTAGCTGAATCCGGCGCCGCGGCGCGCTTCCTCCTCGGTTCGCTTGCGAATCTCGGCGAGCTTGGGATCAGAGGGGTCGTCCGGGATGTCTGGCAGCGGCCCGGCGATCTCCCGGACCCGCTTCTCGACAGTCTCCCAGCTCGTCTCGATGATGTCGCGGATCCGCCGGACGCGCTCGTTCAGAGCTCCGACCTCGACCAAATCGTCGAGGATCGGCTCGGTCCGCGGCAGGCCCGTCAGGCCGCCGAGCGCGGCGGTGACCGTCGATGGCCTCGGCCGGGTGGAAGGCCTGAGCGCCGAGCTGGGGTCGGGCTCCAGGTAGAGGAGCCGCCGGTCGACCTGCACGTCGGCGGGTCGCTCCCGCATCGCGTCGATCGCCGGCCCGAACGGCTTGTTGTCGAGCACGCCACCGTCGACGAACCACGTCGAGGCCGGCTTGAACTTCGCGAGCTCGTAGAGCCTGAAGAACCGCTGCTCCACCCGGTCGAAGGCCACGGGCCGATCCTGGCCGAGCCAGCCTTTCAGCGCGTCGAAGCTCACTGGCGGAAAGACGCCCGGGATCGAGGAAGTCGTCCGCGCGGCGAAGGTGAGGGCGCCGTTCGACTCGTGATCGAAGTCGTCGCGGCGATCGTCGCCGCCGAAGCGGAAGGAGAGGAGGTGCCGGTGCCGCCGGTCGTAGATCGGGTTCGGGTCGGCGTAGGGCACCTGGCGCCCGTAGCCGTAGAAGTCGGTGACGGTCACGAACAGCTCGAGCTTGTGCCGATCCGGCAGCAGCGTCGGCAGCGAGGCGGGCGTCGAGCCCTTCTCGTCCATGCGGTGGAAGGCGTCGTAGATCCAGCGTGCCATCAGATCACCGCGCAGCGGTGCGTGCTTGAGCGCCCTGGCCGCCACGTAGAGCCCCTTGAGCACCCGCGTCGGCAGCCATCGGGGCGCTGACAGCAGCCCGTCGAGGTCGCCGCGCTCGAACCAGAGGCTGCGGAACTCCTCCTGCGGCAGGTTGTGAGCCAGCGCTTTGGCGAGGCACACGCCGTTGATCCCGCCGGCCGAGGTGCCCGCGATCACGTCCACCACCACGCGAGTCCGGAGCTGCTCGCCGCTGCGCTCGGCCAGCTCGTCGAGCAGCCGTCCGTAGACCCGCTCGCTCGGTGTGGCCACATCGCCCTCGTCAACCTCGAGCAGGGCCGAACCTTTCACGAGCCGGTGAAGCTCCTTCGTCACCCCGTGCATGTAGACGGCGAGCGACGAGCCTCCGTAGCAGACCAGCGCAAGGCGCAGCTCCTTCGTGGAGACGGCGTCCACAACTCAAAGGCTGTCACCGGCCGGCGAGATGTCAAGCCCCCGCGGCGTGGCTAGAATCACCGCGATGGCCGAGACCGGGACGATGCGGGTGAAGAGCGGCCTCGCCGAGATGCTCAAGGGCGGGGTGATCATGGACGTCACCACCGCCGACCAGGGGCGAATTGCCGAGGACGCCGGCGCGGTCGCCGTGATGGCGCTCGAGCGCGTCCCGGCCGACATCCGCCGGGACGGCGGCGTCGCGCGCATGGCCGACCCGGACAAGATCCGCGAGATCCAGGAAGCAGTCTCGATCCCGGTGATGGCGAAATGCCGCATCGGCCACTTCGCCGAGGCGCAGATCCTCGAGGCCCTCGAGGTCGACTACATCGATGAGAGCGAAGTGCTCACGCCCGCCGACACGGCGCACCACGTGGACAAGTGGGGCTTCACCGTCCCGTTCGTCTGCGGCTGCACGAATCTCGGGGAGGCGCTGCGCCGGATCGCCGAGGGTGCGGCGATGATCCGCACGAAGGGCGAGGCCGGCACGGGCGACATCGTCAACGCGGTCACGCACATGCGCTCCGTCTTCGGCCACATCCGCAGGCTCGGCGCGCTGCGCGAGGAGGAGCTCTACGCCGAGGCGAAGGAGCTGCGCGCACCGTACGAGCTCGTGAAGTGGGTCGCCGAGAACGGAAAGCTGCCGGTGGTCACCTTCACCGCGGGCGGGATCGCGACTCCGGCCGACGCCGCGCTCTGCATGCAGCTCGGCGCCGACGGCGTCTTCGTGGGCTCGGGGATCTACAAGTCGAACGACCCCTCGCCGCGGGCCAAGGCAATCGTCGAGGCGACGACGCACTTCCGCGACCCCGAGATTTTGGC
>Ga0126304_10000513_pt1 | contig 15985 bp, 9 predicted proteins | sample Plot25_FD_92538 | JGI IMG/M metagenome (GOLD analysis project Ga0126304, IMG submission 92538) | Serpentine soil microbial communities from UC McLaughlin Reserve, CA, USA - Plot25 | ecosystem: Environmental > Terrestrial > Soil > Grasslands | place: USA: UC McLaughlin Reserve, Lake County... | reverse complement strand
GTGGCCAACATGTTGGTTGCTGCTGGGGCCGACAGGGTGATCACGATGGACCTTCATGCACCACAAATACAGGGCTATTTTGATATCCCCGTTGATCATCTTGACAGCTCGGCCATTTTTATACCTTACATTGAGCAACTTCAACTCGAAAACCTTACCTTTGCGGCCCCCGACGTGGGAAGTGCTAACAGGATCAGGGAAATTGCTACTTATTTCAATGCAGAAATGGTTATTTGTGATAAACATCGAAAGCGTGCGAATGAAATCGCGAGCATGGTGGTAATTGGTGATGTGACAGATAGAAACGTAATCTTAATTGATGATATCTGCGATACCGGAGGCACTTTGGCAAAATCGGCAGGCCTGTTAAAAGAAAAAGGTGCAACAAGCATCAGAGCTCTTTGTACTCATCCTGTATTAAGCGGGAACGCTTATTCAAACATCGAAAATAGCGTGTTGGAGGAGTTGGTAGTGTGTGATACAATTCCTTTGAAACAAAAGATTTCAAAATTAAAGGTATTAAGTGTAGCCGACTTGTTTGCCGTAGCGCTTAGAAACGCATTTGAAAACAGAAGCATTACGGGCTTATTTATTCACAGCCAAATGCGGAACAAGTGAATTAGCAAATGGGAACGGAAACGGTGTGAACCGTAGACACCTGTATTAAGTTTCAAATTTTCAAATTAAACAACATACAATGAAGACGATTACAATCGAAGGACAACTGAGGACCGAGACTGGCAAAAAAGTCACCCGCCGGCTTCGCTCTCAGGGCTTGGTACCTGGTGTAATTTACGGGGGTGCCCAGGAGATCAATTTTGCTGCTCCTGTTTTGGCTTTTAAGCCGTTATTATATACACCGGATTTCCAGTTGGCCGAAATTAAAGTAGGCAGCGACAGTTACCGCTGCATTTTAAAAGATGTTCAGTTAAATAAAGTAACCGATGAGTTAGCACATCTTGATTTTCTGCAATTGGTTGAAGACAAGAAATTGATTGCTACAATTCCTATTAAATTTACCGGTACTGCTGCCGGTGTAAAGGGCGGTGGTAAGTTGGAAACAAAAATGAAAACTTTAAGAGTCAAAACTTACCCAAAGTTCTTAAAAGAAAACATCGAGGTAGATTTGACCAACCTGGAACTAAATGAAAACATTCGGGTGGAAGACGTGAAAGATGAAAATCTTGAAATACTCAATTCACCGCGTATTCCAATTGCTTCTGTAGTTATGACAAGGCAATTGAAGCAAGAAGAAGCAACAACGGGACCCGCTCCGGCGGCTGCTGCAACACCAGCTGCACCTGCTGCAGCTGCTGCGAAACCCGCAGCCGCAAAACCGGCCGGCGCTTCAAAAAAATAATTGTCTATTTGTTTAGTCAACAGCCCGGCCATAAACCGGGCTTTTGTTTAACAGGAAGCCAGAAATACTACTTTTAGAGTATACGATATCTCGGTTTTTTTAAAGAGTTTAGCATGGCAAAATTCCTTATTGTCGGTTTAGGTAACATTGGTGTAGAATATCAGAATACCAGGCATAATATAGGGTTTGACATAGCCGAGGCATTCGTAGCAAAACATCAATCTCAATTCAAAGTCAGCAGGCTTGCCGAGTTGGCGGAGGTAAGATTCAAGGGGAAGAGCGCAATCGTCATCAAGCCTACGACATATATGAACCTTAGCGGGAAAGCTGTTAAATACTGGATGGATATAGAGAAAATCGTGCTCGATTCTGTTTTGGTTTTGGTGGATGAAGTGGCATTACCTCTAAACAAAATGCGTTTGCGCCCCTCAGGTAGTGATGGTGGACATAACGGCTTGAAAAGTATCCAGGAAATCCTCCAAACGGATAAATACCCCAGATTACGTTTTGGCATCGGCAATGACTATCCTAAAGGGAGGCAGGTCGATTATGTGCTTGGAGACTGGAGCCCGTCGGAGTTGCCCGTCGTTAAAGTGAAAATCGACAAATGTGTGGAGGTCATCGAAAACTTCATGACCATAGGGATAGAAAGAACCATGAACGAAGTCAATAATTTGGAATTTATACTATGATTTATTGAATTGAATCTTTATTTTCGCCATAATATCGGTCTAGTTTAATATTTTGATATTCAATTCCTATGTAGAATCAGGCCCCCCGTCTTTCCAGACAATGAAACCAAAAAACAATTATCTCAGTTAAATTCTTATTTGAATATGAAGATATTCTGTGTAGGCCGTAATTATGTAGCTCATATAAAGGAATTGGGGAACGAAATTCCAGATGAGCCCGTCATATTTATGAAGCCCAAAAGCGCTTTATTGCAAGCACATACTCCCTTCTATTATCCTGAATTTACTAACGAACTGCATCACGAATGTGAACTTGTTTTGCGCATTTCCAAAAACGGGAAGTATATACAAGAGAGATTTGCCAGTAAATATTACGATGCTGTGACTGCAGGAATAGATTTTACAGCGAGAGATATCCAAAATGAATTAAAGGAAAAAGGCCTTCCCTGGGAGAAAGCTAAAGCCTGGGATAACTCTGCGGTAATTGGAAAGTGGATACCTCTTCAAAATGTAAAGAATAAGAAGGATATCAACTTCTGTCTTTATAAAAATAAAGAACTCGTTCAGCAGGGGAACTCATCATTAATGATCAACAGCTTCGACAAAATTGTTGCCTATATCTCAAACTATTTTTCAGTGAACATCGGCGACCTCGTTTTCACGGGCACTCCTGCCGGCGTTGGCGAGTGTGTTGTGGGTGATGAATTGGAACTTTTTATAGAAGATGAAAGCCTGGTGACTCTCGAGATCAAATAAGTTAGAAGTATGAAGTATGAAGTATGAATACGAAGTCTTGTTTTTGGTCCCGCTTTATAGGCGGGATTTTTTTTGTACAAATTTATTCACGCAAAGGACGAATAGCAGGACAACTGGATATCATACTTCATATTTCATACCTGACACTTCGTACATCGTACATAGTACATCGTACATTTGTCGATAGTTTGTTTCCTATGATAGATTACAGCATTTTACTGAAAGCCTACCGCCTGATGTATGCGGCCAAAATAATGGCGGATACTTATGAAAACAACAGGCAAATTTGTAAGTATGTTCACTCTACATCAAGAGGTCACGAAGCAATACAGTTAGCGACTGCTTTTCAATTATTGCCCTGTGATTTTGTAAGTCCATATTACAGAGACGAAAGTTTGCTACTTGGGTTGGGTTTTTCTCCATATGACCTGATGTTACAGTTGCTTGCGAAGAGAAATGACATCTTCTCGGGAGGGCGAGAGTATTACTCACATCCTAATTACAGAGGCGGAGACAAACCTACAATTATTCATCAAAGCAGCGCTACAGGTATGCAGGCAATTCCGTCGACGGGTATTGCTCAAGGGCTAAAATTTCTGGAGGAAACAGGTTCACGACTTTTAAAAAAGGGCAATCTCGGCGAGAGCCCCATTGTGATCTGTTCGATTGGCGATGCCAGCCTTACTGAAGGAGAAGTAAGTGAAGCATTCCAGGTCGCGGTATTGAAAAAACTTCCAATAATTTACTTGGTGCAGGATAATGGATGGGGTATCAGTGTAACTGCAGAAGAAGCCAGGGCCTTTGATGCATATGACTTTGCTGCTGGTTTTCCTGGAATGCAGCGCATACGGATCGACGGAAGTGACTTCGGCGAAAGCTATTTTGCTATTCGGGATATTATCTCTAAGGTTCGGTCTGAGAGAATCCCTTTCATTGTTCAGGCACGCGTTCCATTGTTGGGTCATCATACAAGTGGAGTACGCAAAGAATTTTATCGTACAGAAGAAGACCTGCGTAATGAATCAAAAAATGATCCTGGTCCAAAATTGCGCGCGCGATTGTTGGAATCTGGAATACTCGAAGACGACATCGTGAGATTGGAGAAGGAAATTTCGCTCGAAATCGGTCAGCAATTTGAGAAAGCGAAAAATGAAGAGGAACCTGACCCGGCCTCTGTTGAAAAACATGTATTTGCTCCTACGCCTGTATTGGAAGAAAAAGGCAGTCGTGTGTCAGCGAACAAGGATAAGATAGTGATGGTCGACGCGGCGTTATATGCTATCAGGGAAATCATGGAAGAATTTCCCGAGGCGATATTTTATGGACAGGATGTTGGAAAGAGATTGGGTGGAGTATTTCGTGAAGCAGCTACTTTGGAAGATCAATTCGGAGAGCATCGGGTTTTCAATACGGCCATACAGGAAGCATATATAATAGGATCTACCGCGGGTTTGTGTGCAACCGGCCTAAAGCCTATTGTCGAAATACAATTCGCAGATTACATTTATCCCGGGTTTAATCAACTCGTAACAGAGCTTTCCAAATCGTGTTACCTGAGTTGTGGAAAATTTCCTCTTCAGGTTATTATCCGCGTTCCCACCGGTGCGTATGGAGGAGGAGGTCCATATCACAGCAGCAGCATTGAGACGACACTGCTTTCTATTAAGGGTATCAAGGTCGCGTATCCCTCGAATGCGGCAGATATGAAAGGATTAATGAAGGCAGCTTTTCACGATCCGAATCCTGTGGTCATGCTTGAACACAAAGGTCTTTACTGGAGCAAGGTTCCTGGAACAGAAGACGCAAAAACGGTTGAGCCTGCCCGTGATTATGTTCTTCCATTAGGTAACGGGATCAAAGTGGTGATTGCGGATGAAGCAAAAGTGGCGGTAGGGGAAACATGTTGTATCATAACTTATGGAATGGGTGTTTATTGGGCCAAAGCCGCAGCAAAAAATTTCCCGGGCTTAATAGATATAGTAGACGTTCGAACACTGTTTCCGTTGGATGAGGAGTTGATTTTTTCTACAGTGAAGACGCATGGTAAATGCATTGTCCTTACGGAAGAACCAAAAAACAATTCTTTTGCCGAAGCACTTGCAGGAAGAATATCCAGAGCGTGTTGGCAATGGTTGGACGCACCTGTTGAAGTTATCGGCGCGTTAAATTTACCCGCTGTCCCCATGAATGTTTACCTTGAACAAACTATGATACCGAATCCACAAAAGTTAACAGATGGTATCAGTAGTCTTCTTCGCTCCTAAATTCAAAACTTTCTTCCAGCTGAAAAAGCCATCAAACTTTTCATCAAACAGTCTACTAGATAAGTAGATTGCATTTATATCACCGACTTTCGCCGCTTATAATATTTTAACACACTCGTTATAACAAAAAGCTCCTTTTTTACGTAGAGTATCGTACTTCAAACCATAAGCTGCCATGAAGAACAAGTTCCTGAAGGGAGCTCATATTTCTGAAAGGAAGGTGAGGGAACTCTTAAAGCTTTTTGCTGAAGATTTAACTGCCACTCAAATCGCAAATATTAGTGGCATAAGTCGAATTACCGTCAATGCATATCTTAAGTTAATAAGAACGCATATAGCTAAGTACTGCGAAGAAAGAAATCCGGTTCATTACAACAATGGGCATTTTGCTTTCCTGCCGCTCCAACATCACGGCTCTTCGACTTACAAAAACAGTACCGCAGTAAAAAAGTCGTTCTATGGAATCTTTAAACAGGACGACATTATTTATACCGACAAATTAAATATTGATTCGACCTGGCTATATGACTGGCTGAAAGGAAAAGTGGACGCCGACCAGGCATTGGTTGAAAAATACAGGCTTGATCTTTATAACGGAATTGCGGATTTCAATACCGTTAAACTCTTTCGAATCAACAATGCTTACGCGGGATTCACCAAGGGGCGTTCCCAGATTGATGAGATTGATTTATTCTGGGGAATGTTGAAATCAAGGTTGGTAAAATTCCGAGGCCTTAATGGAAATACACTCTACCTCCACGTTAAAGAGACTGAATTTCGCTATAACTACCGGAACGAGGATCTTTTTGAATTGCTTGTAAACATCATCCATAAACGTCCTTTGCATTTATCCAAACATTAAGAAGATAAATGGTGGGTGCGATTTGTGTTCTTATCATGTGAAATACCACTTGTCAGGACTATTATCCTTTTGTGGAGTTGTTATTTTTTATTCATGATAACAATATCGTTTTTCTTCGCACGTAAGCTTGTCGGAGTCTACATTTGAGAAGATTTCTATCACTTCGTTTAATCTTTTCATGAGAGCGTGATCTTCAACTTGTCACGTTAGTTAAAGTTTACTTGTACGTTCCCGATTACTTTAATATTTTATTTTCCTTTCAACAATATTCACGCATGGTAATTTGGTGATTGATCTTATCATGAGCTGTTTCTATCGGTAAAATAATCTCGCACATCGAAAAAGCTCATCCATAGTTTTATTAAACTTAACCAAACTAAACGGCTATGAGAAAAATTTTACTAGCTGCGGTAGCGCTATTGGTGCTTACTATACAGCTGCTGGCCCAAAATAAGACGATTACCGGCAAGATCACTAATGCCAGTGACGGTTCTCCATTGGCAGGCGTAACGATCCAGGCTAAAGGCACAAATGTTTATGTTCAATCAGGTCCCGATGGGTTATTCAACATCTCGATACCTCCTTCAGTCCGTGCGCTTATTTTTACTTCTGTTGGACTAGCATCACAGGAAATTCAACTTGGCAATAGAATTTCATTCAGCATTGCTTTGTCTCCACAAGCAAATTCACTAAATGAGGTTGTTGTAACAGCACTCGGCATCACAAAAGACCGTAGGTCCCTCGGCTACGCTACTCAGAATATCAAAAATGAGGAAATAATAGACAAAGGAGAAGTCAATATAGTAAATGCTTTGCAAGGAAAAGTTGCCGGAGTGGATATTACAGGTGCCAGTGGTTCCGCTGGCGCTTCAGCAAATATTAATATCCGCGGATTCACATCTTTTAATGGCAGCAATCAACCCTTGTTTGTTGTTGACGGTACACCTATCAGTAATGACGTAGACAGAACCGGCAACACGCTGATGGACCATCAGCCGCCTAACAGGGCGCTCGATTTAAACATCAATGATATTGAATCGGTAAATGTATTGAAAGGCCCGGCCGCTGCAGTGCTTTATGGCTCGAGAGCAGCGTCAGGCGCAATCATCATCACTACAAAACGTGGAACCGGTGGCAGGGGCAAAGTCAAAGTGACACTGGCTACCTCGTACTCACAGCAAAGAGTCGCGGGGCTTTATGAATTTCAAAACGAATATGGCCAGGGTGCCGGAGGTCTGTACGACCCCGTTAGTGTGTTCTCTTATGGTCCAAAAATCGGTTCCACGCCAACACTTACTAATGGATTGCTTCTAGCCAATGGGCAAACAGCAGACTACCGCGCATATCCAAGTAATGTCATTGACTTTTTTGAAACAGGTAGAATCGCCGAAAATAGTATCAATGTTAACGGAGGAGATGCAAAACAGAATTTTAATTTGTCCGTAGCTAATACAGATCAAAAGGGTATCCTCCCAAACACCTCACTTGACAGGACTAACGTGGGCGTGAAATTCAATACCGATCTCAATGATAAACTTAGTTTAGGTGCATCTGTAAATTATATCAGTTCAAAACAAGTAGGGATTACGCATGGCAATGGCGCATCAAGCGCTTTGTTTCAATTGTTTTCTGTACCAAGAACTTTCAACCTACAGGCTTACAAAACAAACTATAAAAATCCTGACGGATCGAATAACTGGCCATTAAATAATACGCGCGATAATCCTTATTTCGGGGCTTATGAAAACACATTGGATATGCGTGTTAGCAGAACTATTGCCAACGTTAAATTGGGATATGATATCAGTACCTGGTTAAATGTGAGTTACCGCCTGGGCATCGACGCATATACAGATCGAAGGAAGAAAATTATTGCAGTAGGATCGGCAGCTGCAGGAGGACTTGGTAGTGTGCTCGAAGACGTATTTTACCGAAGCGAATTAAATGGTGATTTGCTTATTACTGCCAGGAAGCAAAACTTATTTGTTAATGATCTTGATATTACTCTATTGGTAGGTCAAAATGTGAACAATAGAGTTTACCAAAATACATTTGTTCAATCGGATAGCTTAAGTATTCCGGGGTTTTACAATGTAGACAATGGAAGCCAATTCACAGGATCCGGCGAAACCAACAACAAACGAAGATTGCTTGGTTATTATGCGCAGGCTTCCTTCGCATATCGTAATTATCTTTTTGTTGAATTAACTGGCCGCGCTGATAAATCCTCAACACTTCCTGTTCATAAGAATACATACTTCTATCCTTCCATTTCTTCAAGCTTTGTTTTTACTGATGCTTTCAAAATGACTTCTAATGTGTTGAATTACGGTAAGGTGAGGGCAAGTTTTGCAAGAGTAGGAAAGGATGCCGATCCGAATCTTCTCGATAACACATATGTTGTTGGGGCGTTCGGAAACAACGTTGCCCAGTTCACATTCCCACTTGCGGGAGTGCCTGGATGGGAAGCAAGTGCGAGGATAGCCGACGACAATCTTAGTCCTGAGTTCACTACTTCGTATGAAGTAGGTGCCAATCTTGGATTCCTGAAAAACAGGCTCAGTTTCGATGTGGCATTTTTTAAGAATGAAAGCAAAGACCTGATCGTTGACGTTGGTATTGCCGGATCTACCGGTTACAATACCAAAACCTCGAATATCGGAGAAATGGTAACGAAGGGTTTTGAGATACTCGTCATTGCAACGCCCGTTTCTACCAGGGATTTTAGTTGGGATATCAATGCAAATTTCACGCGTATCAGGAATGAAGTGATTGCGATTGGTGGGGGAGTTACCAGTTTCTCAATAGCAGGTAACCGCTTCACGGGAGCGCTGCCATCCATCGTTGAAGGCCAGCCCTATGGAGTTGTGTTGGGGAATAAGTGGCAACGATCGCCGGATGGCCAATTCCTTATCAACCCTTCTACAGGCACGTTTCTCGGAACCATTGCAGGTGAAGTGATCGCAGATCCAAATCGTGATTTTATCGCAGGTCTAACCAATACACTCAGGTATAAGAATATCACGTTATCCTTCCTTATCGACCACAAACAAGGTGGTGATCTTGTTTCCTGGGGAGCAATTGCTTTCCGATCGAATGGTTCATTAAAAGTTACGGGAGTGGAAAGGGAGCAGCCTAGAATCTTGCCTGGCGTTATACAAACACCTGATGGAAAATATGTCCCGAACAATATCCAGATACCGGCTCAAACATACTGGAACTCCCTTGGATCAACTACAGGTGCAGGTGATCTGGGTGTGTTCGATGCAACGGTATTGAGATTAAGAGAAGTATCTCTTAGCATCGACATTCAAAATATGTTCGCGCGTAAAGTGTTTCAAAATGCACGCTTCACTTTATTTGGAAGGAATCTTTGGATGTACGCACCAAACAGTCCTTTTGATACTGAAATCAACACACAGGGAGCAGGAAATATTCGCGGTTTTGAATTTCAGAGTACCCCCAACACAAGAACGATTGGAGGAAGTTTTCGTATAACATTTTAATCATTACAGATGAAAAAATATATTATTCTTTTAATAACAATCGCAACATTTGGATCGTGCAAAAAGTTCCTGGATGTGAATGACACTGTGAACAACCCACTAGATGTTCCGGCAAGATTGCTATTACCAACTACCACGGTAGGTATGGCATGGGCGAATGGAAATGCATTGGGTCGTGCAGCCTCGGTTTTAGTTCAATATAACGCAGGCCTTTCTGGTGATCCCGATGCCTATGATGCCTATGATCTCGAGGGTGATTTTGACAATCAATGGAATTTCGAAATTTATAATGGCACTATCAACAATCTCCGGATACTCATTGATAAAACTGAAGCGACCAGTCCTGCATATTCCGGTATTGCGAAGCTACAGATGGCATATACTTTTTCTTTGGCTACAGACCTGTGGGGAGATGTTCCTTATTCGCAAGCCGGCTACGGGCTCGAGGTACCACAACCTGCCTTCGAAAGCCAACGCGACATTTATCTTGGCAATGGATCTATACAGGGATTGTTTGATTTAGTACGCGAAGGATTGGCCGACCTAAACAAAACAAGTCAAGTGCTGCCGGGAAACGATGACCGTGTTTATGGCGGTGATCTTTCGAAATGGAAAAGAATGGGGAACAGCCTGCTGCTAAAATTCGCGATGCAGGTTTCAAATGTTGTACCAGATACCGCCAAAGCGGTTATTAACAGCGTGATTGCAGGAAACAATTATATCAATGACAATGCGCTCGATTACCAGGTAACTTTTGGTACTGCACTGAATAACCAGAACCCGATGTATGCCTTCGACATTCTGAATCGGCCTGATGAAGAAATGATGAGCGCAAGGTTTTTGACCCTGGTGAGAAACCTTAATGATACAGTTCGTCTTGCGAAATATTACACCAAGCCTGGTGGAACCTTCCGCGGTTTTGACAATGGAGCAACAGTGGCAGCACCCGTCCGCACCAGCAGGTCCAGATACAACACCTATGTTGTTGGTACGGGGGGCGAAGCACCAGTTCGCTTAATTACAAATTTTCAACGTGCCTTCATCCTTGCAGAAGCTGCGCTCATCCTGGGAACTCCGGGCGATGCCAATGCTTTATATCAGGAAGGTATTAAGGCCTCGATGAAAAAAACGGGCATGACTGATGCTGAGATCAATAGTTATTTCGCTACCAATCCTACTGTTGTTACATTATCGGGAACAGTACAGGATAAGGTGAAGCAGATTATCACACAAAAATATATTGCCTGGGTAGGAAACGGGATCGAAGCATACAATGATTACAGGAGAACAGGCTATCCTCAATTGGCCTTGTCGTTAAATGCGATCGGTGATGATCCAAATGTATTACCTAAGAGGCTTCCGTATGTAATCTCTGAAGCCGAAAGAAATCCTAATCAACCAAACCCTCGTCCTCGTACAAACCAAAAAGTGTGGTGGGGACTTTAAAAATTATCGTTCACAGATAAACTTTTCATATGCTGCTTAAAAATATCTTGTCGCTGCTGATCGTTGCACTGTTTCTTACCTCTTGTAAGAAAGACGGCTTTGGGCCTTTGACTGATACCAGGCCCGAGATACCGGTAACTGTTGTAAATGTGTATGATTACCGGCCACAACCGACAGTCAAGGCTTCGAAAACTGAAAATAAAATAACAATAGTATTGCAGATCCCCTCTACAACCGGTCGTACAATAAAGGAAATTACAAAAGTTGCAGCCAGTACGAACTATACAGCTGTACAGGGAACAACTGTTGGACCTACAGGTCTTTATACCGATACTCCTATCCCGGGATCAGGCACTACCGCAACTTTTACGACTACAATCGATGAGTACAAGACAAAAACAAGTACAACAACAACTCCAGCATCCAATGCGCTGCTGGCCCGCAATTTTTATTTTGTTCTTACACTGGATAACAACGAAGTCATCATACCTACACCCGTAAGAGTTTGGATCGTCGATTAAATCGAATCCATTCAATCGGCAGAACTTTGAATAGATATTATAGCGATGAATGAGTCATTCATCGCTTCTTTTATGCTTCTAGATAAAAAAAGAATAGTTAAAATAAAATTCAGAGCTTATCAAGTTCATTACCATTTATCACTTGTTCCTTCCATTTGTGGATAACAGTTTTTCATTTACATGATAACCAAATTCTCCAAATCCGCCGGAAAGTATTGATACTACAGGCATTTGCTGAAAAACCTATTTGGAATCGGAACTTATCAAGACAAAGTTTAGGAAAGACCTGCTGTTGCATATAGCAAAACGTTATTTGTGTATTGGTCAGCGTTATCTTCCACTCATCACGAATAATTTCTTGTCTTCTTGAAAATTTCAGCAGCAAAAACTGCAATATATTCTTATCATGGTGCTCCCTTTTACATGTATAAAATCTTTTTGAAGCGTACAGATGCAAATACTTTTAAAATTCATTTTAAACTAAAACGGGTATGAGAAAACTTTTATTAACCGCAGTATGGCTCGTTCTGTTTGTCCAGCTCTGGGCACAGAGCCGTCCCATAACCGGTAAGGTAACTGATGTAGGAACAGGACAACCTGTTCAGAGTGTTACTGTAACGGTGAAAGGCACCAATACTTCTACTCAAACAAGTGCCGAAGGAAATTTTTCGATTATCGCTTCTTCTAACGATGTACTTGTATTCAGTTCTGTTGGGTTCGCTCAGAGAGAACTTCCAGTAGGTACTGGTACACTTCTGAACGTGTCATTGCAGAGCAGCACCAGTGAACTGAGCGAAGTTGTCGTGACTGCTCTCGGAGTATCACGGGAGAAAAGGACGCTGGGATATGCAACCACGACCATCAAGAACGAGGAGATTAATCGCGTATCTCCTGTAAGTATGTTTGACGGCCTCCAGGGAAAAATAGCCGGGGCAGATATCTCTAACCTCAGCGGTACTCCGGGAGGAACCACGAAAGTGATTTTGCGTGGTTATACTTCAATTATCGGAACCAACCAGCCTTTATATGTTGTGGATGGAGTTCCAATCAGCAATATAACGCCAGGCAATGACCGCACAGCTACAGGGGTTGCTCTTTCACCTGATGCAAGTTTGAATAAAGGATCGACAACACCCGGTTATGATTTTGGAAACACTGCCAATGATATCAATCCAAATGATATAGAATCAGTTACTGTTCTGAAGGGAGCAGCGGCAACGTCTTTATACGGATCAAGAGGAAATAATGGTGTTATCATAATCACAACAAAGAAAGGAAGAAGCGGTAAACTTAGAGTTGATGTAGGTTCTTCCGCAATATTTTCGAAGGTGAACGTTTTGCCACGTTCGCAGAAAATATTTGGACAAGGTTGGGATGGACGTTTCTGGGCTTCAGAAAACGGAAGTTGGGGACCTGCATTGGATGGTGTTGAACGGTTGTGGGGAGCACCAGTTGACAATTCACAATTGCTTAAACCTTTCGCTTACATTGACGATAACGTAAGAGACATGTATGAAACAGGGCGTGAATACAACAATACTGTTTCTGTAAGTGGCGGTACTGAAGCTTCTACATTTTCATTGTCATATGGAAACGTCTTCAGTGATGGTGTAGTTCCCACCGACAATGATTCATACCGCCGCCATACGCTTTCTTTGCGTGGTGGTACACGGTACAAAAACTTTTCTGCTGATGCCTCTGTAAACTATATTAACCGCTCTCAAAAATTTGTTGAAACAGGCCAATCCGCATCTGGTGTTGGTGGCTCGTTTTATGAGCAGATAATACAGATACCCGTTGATATTCCCGCTTCGGATTTCAGGGACTATAAAAACAAATTTTTCAATGTAGATAATTATTTCACGCCATTTGCAGAAAATCCATATTATACTTTATACGAGAATGGAAGCAAGGCACGTAATGATCGCTTTTATGGGAACGTGAATCTTCAATATAAATTCCACGACTGGCTAACACTGCAAGCGCAACAGGGATTTGATATCACGAATGGTATTAATAAATCATGGCGTAATAAAAACCAACCATCGCCTGGTAGTTGGAATGATGGGCAGAACCCGGAAAGTTCGAGGCGCACAGCAAACATTGGTAGCGTTCAGGAAGGTTCCCAAAAATATTATGAGTATGATAGCAAGGTAAACCTGTTGGTCAGGAGGGATTTGTCAGATAACTTCAGTCTCGATGGGTTAGCGGGTATTAACTACAATGAGAGGGGAAGCGATGTCTTGTATGCCTATGTAGAAGACCTCGCCGTACCTGGATTTTACGATTTGGCGAACGGTATCGCCACTCCGATAACGCAGCATTACAAAACAAAGCAACAGATTTTCGGATTATATGGATCTGCTACCGTAGGATATAAAGATTATTTATACCTGTCTTTATCGGCACGTAATGATTGGAGTTCCACTTTGCCGAAAGAGAACAACAGTTTCTTTTATCCCAGCGCAAACGTTTCGTTCCTCCTGACGAACCTGGTTGACATCCCGAGAACAAGCTTGAGTTATGCGAAGATTCGGGCAAGTGTGGGACGCACTGGAAAAGATGCTCCTCCTTATCTTGTTTACGATCGGATTATTTCTCAAACCGTTTTGTTACCATTTGGACAGATCAACTTTCCATATGATAACACACCGGGATACACGATATCTGACCTGATCGGTAACAAGACTCTTGAACCTGAGTTAACTAAGGAATTTGAAATCGGTGGCGAGTTCAAATTCTTGAATGATAGGATCGGAATTGACATTGCTTATTACAACAAGTTGACTGATGGCCAGATTATCAATGTGCCGACAACGCCCAGTACAGGCTTTTCGGCCATAACCTTAAACTTTGGCCAGGTCCGAAATCGTGGAATCGAGTTAAGTGCTCAACTGGTACCAGTTCGGTCAAAATCTTTCACCTGGGACATTGGTTATACTTTTGCGAGGAACCGCAACGAGGTTCTTGAGTTGCCTTCAAATCTTAACAAGGTTCAGTTTACCAGTATTTATGATGCAAAGTTTGAAGCAAGAAGAAATCAGCCGCTGGGCGTGATATACGCTCCTGCTCCAAGAAAGGATTCTTTAGGAAGAGTAATTGTGGACGCGTCAACAGGCTATCCCGTTGACGACGCCTCCGAGGATACTTATTACGGAAGTGCGCAGCGCGATTATACAATGGGTTTGACCAATTCTTTCACATATAAAAACCTGAGACTTGGATTTTCCTTCGATTATCGGAAAGGTGGTGTATTTTATTCGAGCACCACAGATTTATTCATGTTTACAGGTAATGATTATCGTACTACCTACAACGATAGAAGGCCCTTTATTATCCCAAATTCTGTGAATGAGGTAATTGATGGTACAGGAAAAAGAACCTATGTTGAAAACACAACTGTTATTGATGAATCTCACCAGGATGATTACTGGTATCACAATTCAAACCGCGCTGGAATTTACCCTTACCGGATACTTGATAAAACTTTCCTAAAACTTCGTGACGTTACATTGAGCTATACACTTCCTGCCAATATTTCGAAGAAGATCACGGCAGAAAGGATCGTAGTATCAGTAATAGGAAGAAACCTGGTGACATGGTTACCAAAAGAAAACCAGATCGTGGATCCGGAAGCTTCAAACTTTGGAACAGAATTAACCAGTGAATTTGGTGAATTCAGAACAGGACCGACAAACCGTTCACTTGGAGTGTCATTGAGAGTTTCTTTTTAATGCAGATGACAACGATGAATGAACATAAGTCCCGAACACTTAACAGCAAATTTTAAGACATGAAAAAATTCATTATAAAATCATCACTCCTGCTTCTTCTTGTTGGAGCATTCAGTTGCAAAAAGCTTGCAGACACAAATGTTGATCCTAACAATCCGCTGCTCGAGCAGGCTAGTCCCGAGTTGTTATTTCCTTCAGCCGCCCTTTCGACAGCTGGACAAATCGGTGGAGAATACGCGATCGTTGGTGGGTTGTGGGCGCAATACTATACACAGAGTGCTACGGCCAGCCAATATAGAGTAATCGATGCCTACAATATCAATTCAAACCTGAACAACAATCTCGGGTATCTCGAACTATATAGAAGTGCACTTAACGATTATAAAAAGGTTAAGGAACTTTCAAGTGCAAGCGGCGATTGGGGTTTTTACATGATGGCCACTGTTATGAATGCTTATACTTACCAGGTGTTGGTAGATCTTTACGACCAGGTTCCTTACTCGGAAGCTTTAAAGGGATCGACTAATTTGTCGCCAAAATTTGATGATGGCTACTCGATTTACAAAGGTTTGCTTGCGGAGATAGATACTGCTCTGGGCAAGGATTTCGAACATGACCTTCAAGGTTCTGAAGCCAGGGCGGATGTTGTTTTTGGGGGAGATATGGATCTTTGGGAGCGTTTTGCCAACACGCTAAAGCTGAAAATGTTTTTACGGATGGTAAATGCTAAACCAGCCGAAGCGGAAGCGGGAATAAAGGCTTTGTATAGCGCAAATGCGAAATTCTTAAATGAAGGAGCCGGTATCACGACATTCAAAGATCAACCAAATGCCAGCAATCCTTT
>Ga0126304_10000512_pt1 | contig 15988 bp, 9 predicted proteins | sample Plot25_FD_92538 | JGI IMG/M metagenome (GOLD analysis project Ga0126304, IMG submission 92538) | Serpentine soil microbial communities from UC McLaughlin Reserve, CA, USA - Plot25 | ecosystem: Environmental > Terrestrial > Soil > Grasslands | place: USA: UC McLaughlin Reserve, Lake County... | reverse complement strand
CGTTGTTATTAATGTATAGGCGATCCTGTAATTTAGAATCGCCCTGGCTAAAGTTGTAACCTCCGCTGACGACGTAAAGGTCCAGGTCTCCATCGTTGTCTGCATCAAAAAAAGCGGCGTCCGTGTCTTCAGAAGAGGCATCCTGCAAAAAATCGGGCTGTGGCTGCGCAATGAACCTGCCATCACTTATTTGGATAAACAATTGTCCTGCCTGTCCTTCAGCGCCGCAAATGAAAATATCTTCCAGGCCGTCTTTATTTACATCGGCTTTGGCTATCCGAGGACCATTATATGAGATCATTGTAGGCATGAGCGGCTGCGACTTGAAATCATTTGTCTCGGGAGAAACATGCGTATAAGATAATGCAGATGCTGATTGGGAAAAGACAGGAGTGATGTTTTCGCTGCCGGGAAAATTTATTCGCCCTGTTTGCGAACTGTTGTTGGCATAGTCGATCTTGTTATTCGTATTGATCTTTACGCTCTTTAATATTTGCATCTTTCCGTCTGGCCATCGTATAACCACCGAATCAATTTGCGGAGACGGAAGGCCGGTATGCAGTGGAACGTGCATTGCGCTTTGATATCCATGCACCGGGTAATTTTCGAGATGCACGTTTCCCTTTGGTGTAAAAACATTTATTACCGCGCCGAGGGCGTAACTATTCTGCGAGTGACCCTTAAGAGAAAATTGCACCCAATTTCCACCTTGAGAATTTTCTACCAGCATGTTTCGGCATACTTCCGCAGGCGCATTTAAATGATTAATGACGAGATCAAGATCACCATCATTATCAAGGTCAGCACAGGCGACCCCATTGGAAAGTGTTTGTTTATCAAATCCAGCCTGCAATGAAACATCGGAGAATTGAAGCCCCCCCTGGCCTCCTTCCCCGGGGACCTGGTTGCCATTATTCAAATACAAATAATCGTGAATGGGAGTAACAGGAATGCCCTGCAACATCCTGAACATATTATCGCTGGTTTCTCCCCGCAAAAATTTCAAGCGTTCATTCGCGTAGAATTTTACGAAGTCGCGATTGGTCATGTCGCGGCCATATCCATTCGTGATAAAAATATCCTTGTAGCCATCATTATTGAAATCCATGAGTAGCGAGCCCCAACTCCAGTCAGTACAATACACTCCGCTTAGTTGTCCAATCTCACTGAATGTGCCATTACCATTGTTAAGCTGTAACATATTTCTCATCAACTGGTGATAGAAGCCGTTTTGAACCTGGTTATTGTACAATTCATAGTTGTCGGGCATGTAAAGAAGTTTCTGCCTCCTGTTATCTTCCGGTAACATGTCGAGTGTGAACACATCTGTCCATCCATCATTATTAATATCCGCGACATCGCAACCCATCGAAAAATTGGAAAGGTGTCCAAACATCTCCTTTAATTGTTCTGAAAAAGTACCATCGCCATTATTGATATACAGGTAATCTTCTTCCACGTAATCGTTCGTCACGTAGAGATCAGGCCATCCGTCGTTGTTGATATCACTTACCGAAACACCAAGTCCGTAGCCTAACGGATTCGAAATAATTCCAGCTTGTTGTGTAACCTCTGTGAATGTGTTCTTGTCATTCCTGTAAAGACGGTCACCCGCATCAGGATCGACCATTTTCTTTACGAATGCTGCATCGAAATTGCGCAGGTTTTTATTATTGTGATTGATGACAAATAAATCGAGGTCATTATCGCGATCGTAGTCAAAAAAAACAGCCTGAGTGGAATATCCCGGATCGGCAACACCCATTTTCGCAGCGCTTTCCGTAAAAGTGAGATCACCATTGTTGAGGTACAATTCATTCCTTCTTTGTTCTTCCTCCAAAGGACCCGAGTAGCACAAATAAATATCGAGTAGTCCATCTCCGTTAACATCTGCGATACTGACGCCGGTTTTCCATCCTCTTTTTCCTCCCACACCTGCTTTCGCAGTAATGTCTTCAAATTGCAAATTTCCTTTATTTAGGTATAGTCTTGCAGGCTGCATGTTGGCGGAAAAGTAAATATCAACCAGGCCGTCGTTATTAAAATCAGCTAATCCAACACCACCACCGTTATAAAAATATTCGTAGGTAATGATATTCAGGCTGGGTGATTCTTTTAGAATGTTACCAAAATTGATCCCACTCTCGCTGGAGGAAAGTGGTTTGAATAAAGTGGGCGTAGGCTTTTGAGCATACGCCGGGTAACACATAACCAATAGTAGCAACAGGTATTGCGAGCCTTTTTTCATACAGCGGAAAAAGAAATATAGCAATTCGGACAAGGGGTTAGAATTGCGGTTTTAATTTAGTATTTCTGGTTTAGCCCACCAAACGGTTATTGTGAAAAATATATGCGGCGACCTGGAAATGTACAATTTACGATGTAAGATGTCAGTAAGAAATATAAAGTTTCGCAACCAACGTTAAGTTTTGTACTTCTAATTGACCCCAATCTAATTCATCCAACCAGTATAAACCTTCTTCATTGTCTCTACCTTCCCGGCATCTTCTGCTACAGAATTACTGGTAAACATCATTACACCGGTAGCCTCTGCCCCGGTTCCATATCGCAGCACCTTTTCAAATTCGGTTGCGGAAATAGTATTCGGATCATTGTGCGATTGTACAATTGGCCAGACTTTCGGAAAACTGCCTGCTTTAATATTCAATTGCTTACAGAACCATTCGATATTTTCCTTTACCCACTCCGGATCTTTAGCCATTCTTCCGTGATAAACCATGGGTGAAAATACATCTACTGTTTTCCTGAGCATTTCATAATCGAGGCCGAGTATCCGGCGGCGGGCTCCGTCGAAATCGCCATCGTTCCAGGGGCAATGATAAACCCCTAGTAAAGCTGCAGGTTTTTCCTGTTTCAAGGTCGTTTTGAAATCCCTTACCCAGCCGGCAATAACTGAACATCTCCAATCTCGCCACTTCTTATTATGATTTCGAAGTATCCATTCAGCTTTTTCAGATGTCCTTTCTTCCGGGATCTTTATGTCGGTAGCCGTTTGAAAACTGGCAAGACAATATTCGCAAAAACATGTCTCAGGAAGAATAGGATTCGCGTCTTCAAATTGGGCATGCCAGTGCAGGTAGTCCATCCAAACGCCGTCGATATCAAATTCCCGCAGCAACTTTTTGAGCTCATTAATCCTGTGTTCTTTAAACCCGGGGTCTGTTGGACATACTCCCATAAACCATGTCGCCTGCTTCACTTTTTGCCCGCTATTGTCAATAGCCCATGCTTCTGGGTGTTCTTCCACATAATTTTTACCGTTGAGTGTGGCAAACTCTGCAAACACCCTGACTCCCTCAGCCTTCGCCCGTTTTATCATGGTTTCGTTAATCGACCGATGATGTATAAAAATTGCATTCACGCCGAGTTGGTCAAGCCGAAGATTTTTTTCCCAGAAAGCATTTGGGCTGCCGTAAATCCCCCGGATCTCGATTTTTTTTGGATCATTGGAGCCGCTGATTTCTTTCCTGCCAATAAGAAAGCCGGAGAACAGTATCAATGTCCAGAACAAAACAATCGAGGTGATACGCATCTTCCCGAAGTGGTTTAATCAGAAAGTTATCCTATGTGACCCCTATGATCTATGTGCCTATGTGGTAAAATTTACGCCTGAGACCCGGAACCCAGAATTCAGAATCCTGGTTAATAATTCGATGATCCGCTTTCTTAGTTCGAAGTTCTGAATTCTGGATCCTAAATTCCGAATTCTGACTCATGATTCGTCCTGACTCCCCACTCCTGACTCTTGACTCCTGACTCAGTTCTTCCCAGCTCCCTGCTTAACCATTGTATCAATCGCGGCCAGTAAGGATTGATTGCCCTCAGCATCTCCCAGCAACTGCCAGATCATAATTCCGCCCGCCTCCTTAAGAGCTAACGCAGTTTTGTTTTTTATGGTTGGCAAGCCGTTATAATATATGGTGCCGCCGCCGTCCGGTACAAATTCATCCTTTTGATCTGATCCCGGGAATTTTGTAATGATGTCCCTGTACGACATACTTTGCCCATATTTTGTACCAAAGCCATAACCATAGAATGGAATTCCGAGGCTGATTTTTTGCTTTGGAACCCTCCGGGTATTCGTCCAGTAGCTAAGGTCTTCGACAGCTTTGTCGTATGTTGAATGCGGACCCGGTTGATTTGGCCTCCATGGACCTGTCTGGTCATAAGACATGACATTGATGAAATCAAATTTTTCCAACGCGGCATCACTTATTAATTGTCCATTCCAGGTCGCCAGCGCGGCGGTCAACAATTTATTAATTGCTTTTAATTCTGCTGCAAGACCGGTAACAAAATGCTGGTAGTTTGTATCAATGTTATCGTTTTCAATATCGACGTCGAGACCATCCAGCTCGTGATCAATGACAAGTTGTGTTAATTTCCCAATGAATATTTTTCGATTGGTATCAGAGAGCACACGCGAGTAATAAGGATTGTGTGAGCCGCCTCCAATAGAAGCCAATACCTTTACGTTATATTGATGTGCTTTTTTAAGGAGCGAATCAAATCCTATGGGAATCTTTATATTACCAAGGGAGTCAGGATTGATAAACGCGATATTTAAGTGGGTTATTCTTTGAAAAGAAATTTGATTAAAGTCGGGTACTGTACTTCCGAGCGGTACATATCCCACCACCCTGAATTGGGAAAAGGCGATTGCCGAAACCAAAAAGAAGGCTATTACAAATGCAATTTTCAAAGTCACTGATTTTAGTATCTCCCGGTGTTTAATGAATTTGAGAGGCCCCGACCTGTAAATTAAGTGATCCTGCAGATTCTATGCAGATAAGGCAGCTAAAATATTAAGTTTCTCGTAACTGGATTAAGTCTACAATTTTGAATATCTGTTTGTATTTTACACTGAAACTTTGCGTATGTTCAGGCTTTTTGTTTTGGCTTTCGTCGTTTTAGGATTGACCTCATGTTCAAAGAGTGATAATAGCCCGTCGGTATCTCCCATTCCGGATGTCATTAATGGTGCTGTGATAAGTTTCAGGGCAACTCCCTTAAATATTACAACGCCTGATAAAAGTTTTATTGAGGTCTCGATGCAAAATGTAAGGTATATGGTCACATTAAATGCCGTTCCACAGTCACAATCAAATGCTTTGGTATTGTTTGCAACCGATACCGTATTGGTGGATGATAGCAAGGAATTTGCAAACCTGGGAAAGGACGCGATTGCTTATCACCCGGTTTCCGGCAATGAAATAACCATCAGGTTTAATGATGGCAGAAAGATATTCGCATATTTTGATTTTAATACTGATTTTGGTGGCACCTTTGGTGAAGCCTTGATATCGACCTGGCGGGTACCTAATGATCCTGCGAAGCCGACTCAGAAGGCAAGAGATGATTTAAAGAACTTTCTAAGTCGATATAATGATGCAGATGGCACCGGTCCAGGCATTTCTCCTACTTATTTCTTTGTAGACGTTTCGAAACTTTAATTTCTTTGCGGCTACCTGATTTTGGAATTTAAGAAGCCACAATTCATATCACCTGCCATTTTTCTTCAAAGCCATTAGCATTAACAATAACCTGGTTGTGGGATCATCATTGTTTGCAGTTGCCGGTTGATCGTTGAATACCTGTTTTGCCCACAAAAAACTTTTATTGTCAGGTGACTTTGCAATTTGTTCATCTAACCACTGATTTGCTGCACTCTGTTGGGATGTTTCTTTTATTGCCCATGCACTGACAAGGTGATTTGCAGGCAAAAAATTTCTGATACCATTATCAACCCGTGGTACAAATTGTATCACTTCCTTTAATGCCCTTTCTGCTTCCTCCGCATTTTTCAATTGGACATAACATAAATAACTCATCCAGGCTTCCAATCTCGTATCAATGTCTTCGTCATAAGGTTTACCTACTCCAAGATTTTCCGGCCATAGTTTCGCTTCGTTGATCTTTTGTAAAGCATTTTTATAGTTGTGGAGGCTCATCTCCTGCAGAGCGATAGTAAGTTTCGTTTCACGGTATAATTCCCTACCATCAGTTGCACCTTCAAATGGAATGATAGAAAGTTTTGAAAGAAGTTTTTCGCATTCCTTATATCGTTTGTTCAATAACAAAGTTTTCGCGTAGAGCATGCCTAGCACATAGTTTCCAGGATGCTTTTGATAATAAGATCCTGAAATGGATAAAGCTTTTTGATTTTCATGAAAATTAATGTAATGATTAGCCAGTAATTTATGGTACCTCCATTCCTTCTGATCTATTTGCGTCGCTTTCTTCAAATCAAGTTCAGCCTGTACGGAATCATCCTGCATTAATTCGCCCCTGGCAGCATAAAAAGGCGCAAAATCCGGGACCGTATTCAACCCCATGAATAATTTTTTGCTCTCTGTAACGCGGTTCTTTTCTTTGAATATCAAAGCCAGGTAATACTCAGGCTTCCATGAATCTGATTTTGTAGCAGCCCATTCCAGTACTTCAATCATCTCAGAACGGAAGGGAAATACAAGCAGCGGAGAAAGTTGATCCGCCTTTTGTAGGGACGGTGAGTAATCCTGATTCGTTTTACTTTGTATCCAGGCCAGTAAATAATACCCAATAGGCGATTCGGGCGAAGACCTCAACACCTGTTCCGCTTCATCCCAGAGACCTTTGTTGGTGTACGTAATCGCCAGCTCCAGGTAAGATTCATGAGGCAACTCATTTTGGAAAATACTGTTGAGTGTTTGCCCAGCCACTTTATTACTGAAATACTTTTCAGCTTTTACAAATGCATTCAATGCATTCATTGATTCAATCACACCAATGACTTTTTCGGCTTTGTTAGTTTCTTTCAGATACCTGAAACATATCGCCTGCAACTGGTAAGCAGTAAGATTATACCGGTTAAAATCCAAAGCCTTTGTTGCGTATGCTAATGACAGGCTATAATTTTTTTTCTTTAAATAAATCTGACTTAATTCCGTATACGCGGCACTACGGAATGTAACAGATAATGCCGCAAGAGTAAAGCCATCCATCGCATTATTAATATCACCCAATTGCAGGGCGGCTAACCCATAGAAATAATTCGCCGCACCATCGTGCGTATCGATGCTTAGTGCTTTTTTAGCCAGGTCAAATGCTTCAGTGAATTGGTTGTTGCGATACCTGAGCTCTGCCATCTTTACAAGTGCCGGGAGGTAATTGTGATCCTTAGCCAAAGCATCTGTTAATTTCTTTTCAGCCTGTACAAAGAGTTTTTGATCCATATATTCCTTACCCTGTAAATACAACCCATATGTCGTATTCCAATCAAAATCGTTAGGCGCTTCTTTAGGTCGGGCCAATATACCTGAGTCAGGATTTGCTGCCCATACTAACTTTTGACCGACCTGAATGGTAAGTTTTTTTTCATCGACAGAGACTTTTAGCGAATCGACGAATGTCTTTAAGGGCGTGAACTCAAATGCTTTATTGTAGATAATTTTTTCTCCGTCTTTGATGACTATAGTTTCGTTTATGAACTGTACCGGGGAGAAATAAATCTTTAGCCATCCATTTTCATTTTTCAGATTTAGCGCTCCATAGTTATTTGCCGTAACAAATCCCTTTGTTTGTAAAACAGGATACCAATATTCCATCCACAGATCAGTTGCATAAGGAGCAAAACTGTGATGTTTGAATGGCGTGTAGGTGCTCTCTTCAGCATTTTGGTTAAACAACCGTCCTGATTGAACTTCTACATATTGTCCGTCAGTATCTGTTAACAGTTTTTCCCAAATCATTCCTTGTCCGGATAAACCCCAAATCCAGATTTTTTTTCCCGGCTTATCATCCTGTGGGGCATATCTAACCATCCCGAAATTGTCATCGTGCCAGTACCCCCCGAAAAAATCAGTGTATTTGCCAAACACATGGTACGACTTATACCCCCCAAAATCATTCTCTTCATAAAAAGAAATCCTTTTATTATTTTTCTTATTGATTGGCCAGTCATCAAATTCTCCTTCATGACCTATGTAGTGAGTTCCAGGATAGATGAATTCGAGGTTTCCTTTTGCCTTTAGGCCTGTATTCATCCAATGATAATACGGTTGTTCTATGGAGGTAGGATTATGCCATAAAGAGTTTGTTGTGAAATAGGCTTTATCTTTTGGAAGGTTAATGTCAATTTGCCAATTCGTCCTTGTAAGGAGGTCCAATACACCAAGGACACAGCTCACGCTTCCATCCATATTTTTTTTGGTTGTGTAATCGACCGGCGTTGCGCAGTTGGGAGTGTGCCCAATGATCCCGTAATTAGCTTCAAGTCCTCCGCTGGTCCATGGTCCTCTCATGGCAACATCACGGAATTTCACGACATGATTAAAATAAATGAATGGCTGGCCGGTCGATTTTTCTATGGCGGTCCAGATCTTACCTCCAACTTCAGGTAAGATCATTACTTTAATATAGTCGTTTTCCAATTCTACAACCTTCCATTCTTTTTGTATAGCCTTATTTGTAAATCCATCATAACGGAAGTAGGGATAGATTTTTGTAAATGAGGGGATAGGATTAGGATCCGAAAAAGGATAGGTAGTGAAAACCTTTTTATATTCTTTAATTGTGGAAGGAGATTGCGCTTTCAACCCTACAGAAACGGACTGGCAAAACAAAATCGTAATGAATGTGAATACCATTGTGCGCATTTATCAACTTTTTATTTTCTAATTTAAATCGGTCAATTGTGTGTTGAATTGCAGTTACCCACTCTCTCCATTTGCACGATCATGCATTTTTTTCTTAACTACATCGGCAGGATACCTCAAAGCGATTTTCCTGATCTCATAACTAAACTCTGTAAACGTTTCTTCCCATAGTTTTGCTTCTTCAGGAGTATATTCATAAAAACCTTTTGCATTTGCAACACCACGTCCGCCTGCCTTAACGATGTTGTCAATCAACTCGGGAACTTCAGTGGAATTTGATAACGTTGGAAACAGGTCTTTCATCACCGTATGGTAGGCCGGCACGCCGGTGAGATCCATCCAGCGGAACACGCCCGCAAGCGTCATCCAGTATCCGGCATTGTTACGGCATGCCCTGTCGACGTCTTCTATAGTTGCATATCCATTTTCAACAAGATAAAACGCCTCCCGGTACAGCGCATACATGAGGCGGTTTGTGATGAACCCACGAATATCTTTACGTACCAGAGTTGGTTCTTTGCCCCAGTGATGAGAAATTGCATATAAGTACTCACCTTTTGTAATGTCGCTTAATTCACCGCAAATAATTTCCAGGAAACGGGTTGTATGTGAAGGTTCTGACCAATGCAATCCAAAAAAACGATGCGGGAAGGAGGTCTGTTTTTGCAGGATGCTGATTGGAATGGCAGATGTATTACTGGCAAGTATCGCATTATTGTCGATGACGGTTTCAATTTTCTGGTAGACTGATTTTTTGATTTCCAGGTTTTCCAGGGTACATTCAATTACAATTTTGCAATCTCTAAGAAGTGAATAGTCTTCCGTGATCACAACCTTCTCCAGGTAATTCTTTGGAGGTTGGCCTATCAGCTCTTCCATATAAGCTCTTGATAAATGATCTTCAATTCTTTTTCCTGCATTGGCAACATCTGTCGGGATTGGTGCAACCGCAATTACCGGGTGACCCGCGATAGCCAGGCATGTAGCAATACTGCAACCCATCAACCCAAGGCCAACAACTCCTACCGGGACATCCGTTACTTCTTTCAATTCAGTCATCGAAGTAAATTTAAAATTGTAAAAATGATCTTCAATATGTTGCCCTGCCACCAGACAGATCAAAGACGAAACCCGTAGTAAAACTATTTTGTGGTGAAACGATGTACAGAACCATATTCGTTACTTCTTCTAAAGTGCCACAGCGTTTCATTGGAATTTTGTCAGTCATATATTTCACTTGTTCTTCAGGCATATCATCCAACAGGTGAGTTTTTATAACCGCAGGGGCAAGGGCATTGACTGTAATCCCCGTGTCAGCATATTCCTTGCCTTGGACCTTCGTCATCCCGATGACAGCAGCCTTTGAAGAAGAGTAGGCCAGCATGCCCGCGTTTCCTTCTTTGCCGGCGATAGATGCAATATGCAAAATGCGACCGTACGAATTTTTTAGCATCCATGGCAACACATATTTTGAGGTATAGTACGAACCCATAAAATTTATTTCAAAAACCATCAGTAGATTATCTGTTGACACCTCATGGCTTTTAATATTAGTCATCCCGGTGATCCCCGCGCTGTTAATTAAGATATCAACGCGCCCGAATTGTTGACCAACTGTTTGGATAACCTGCTTAACAGCATCCTCTTTGCTGATATCGACTTTATATAGCAGGCTGTCTTCTATTATGGATTTCGTTTTGTCCAGTTCCTCTATATTTTTATCCAGCAATGCGAGCCTAACTCCAAGCGACGATAATTTAACAGCAATAGCTAGTCCCAATCCCGAAGCGGCTCCTGTAACAATCGCGACCTGTCCTTTTAAATCTCTATTCATTTACCGTAAGCATGATTACGTTATCATCATTAACACCTGCAATGACCTGTTGACTCTTGCCCGTGCGGATAGGTCTTAGGCTTCTTACATTTCCTCGAAGATTTAGTCCGCTTTTTGTTTGCGGAGTGTATACAAATCCTCCTTTACCATCAGCGATCAGCAATACCCCGTGGTTAGCCGAATAGCGGCCAAATTTGATTCTTGTCCACGTGTTATTGCCAGCTAGCAACATATCTTTTTTCCCATCCCTGTTCAAATCCTCCAGAACGATTCCGTACACCGGTGAATATTGTGCCTGCATAGGCAAGGAGCGCTTCGTAAATCCCCTGGCACCCAAATTTTCCAGGTAGACAGTTTCCATTGTCTCCACTTTTAAAACTACTGCATCCTTCAACTGATCTGCGCTGAAGATGTCGTTTATAGTTGCCTGTGCATATTGCCTGTACTCCAGGAATTTTTTCTTCAAGCCAGGAAGCTGCTCGGTTAGATCATCGCGGGAAGCGGCAGGATATGAAACGCCATCTATATAGTAGCAGAGTATTGGGTCGATGGAACCATTATTGTCGAAGTCCTTGTAATAAATAGTCATTGGTTCTTTTTCACTTACACGAAACTGCGTGTTTAATCCGCAGTTCCCAATAACAAGATCCAGGTCTCCATCGCCGTCCATATCACTTGCATTGATGCGGTTCCACCAACCCCTGCTGGGAAAATGGATATACGTGGAAGAGGCTTCGGAAAGTTTTCCCCTTGTATTGATGAAAACTTTAATCGGCATCCACTCCCCTACAACAATCAAGTCTGGCAATTTATCATTGTTCAGGTCCGTCCATAAGGCATCAGTTACCATTCCCGGCTGTTGCAAGGATGGGCAGATACTGGCGGTCGCATCTGTAAACTTTCCTTTTCCATCATTGAGTAAAATATAGCTACGTGGTGATGTAGGATATTTACCCGGCACTACCCTGCCCCCGACAAATAAATCGATATCTCCATCACCATCTATGTCAGCGTTCTTCACACAACCCTTACTCGCACGCATGACTGGCAAAGCAGTAGCATGTATAGTGAAGTTTCCTTTTCCATTGTTCAGGTAAAGCCTGTCTTGCAGGGCGGTATCGTTCTCGTTAAATTCGTAACCTCCACTAGCTACATATAAGTCTTTGTCGCCATCTCCATCGGCATCAAAAAATGAAGCTGCAACATCTTCGCTTAATTTGTCTTTCTCCAGCGAAGAAGTTGTTTTGGAGGTAAATCTTTCCTGGGCATTTTGTAGATATAATTGGGATGGCATCCCTTTAGCTCCGCCTATAAAAAAATCTTCGAGTCCATCATTATTTATATCAGCGACTTCAACGCATGGCCCCTGGCGAGAAAGATAATTTGGCAGCAAACTCTGTACTGTAAAATCGCTAAAAGTATTTTCGCGATGTTTTAAGCCGGGGATTGTGTCGTGGCTAAAAAAAGTCTGATTAGAATGCGTAACGGTATCGTATATCCATTTTTGTGCCGCATCCGTAAATTTAATTTGGAGCTTCTGATTGGGCTTTATATTAACCAGCTTTTGAAAATTATCATTGGGCCAGATAACCAGCAATGAATCTATCGTATTATTGGTGCCAATTCCAAAATTCAATACAGGATCTGATGAAGATTGAAAACCACGTGCAGGTGATTGCTCCTGGTAGAATTGTTGTCCCTTGCAAAATAATTTCACTTTCGCGCCAAGACCATTTTTATTTGATGGCGGTCCGTCCAATTGAATGCTCAGGTAGTTGTTTTTTGTAATCGACTCACTGTTGTTTTTATAGATCCTTGCAAAATCATTCGAATGATTCACTACGAGGTCCAAATCACCATCATTGTCAAAGTCGGCATATGCCCCACCTGCAGAAACTCCTTTTTTTGTGAACCCCCACTCTTTCGCCCTTTTTAGAAAAGTACCATTTCCCTGGTTTTGATAAATGTAGTTCGGTATTTCAATTGTCGGCATCTTCTGTATGTAGACCGGAATAGGATCGACCGAATCTTTATGCATTGAACGAATGACCCTGTCAACAGAATACTTCAAAAAATCCATATCGGTATAATCTTTTACATACCCGTTCGTAACAAACAGGTCCTTGTTCCCATCTCTGTCATAATCTGCAAACAGAGCAGCCCAGCTCCAGTCCGTGTTAGATACACCGGCCAATTGCCCTACTTCGCTGAAGGTTCCGTCGCCATTGTTTTTCTGTAGCATGTTGCGACTATACTGGTAATAAAATCCCTGGGAAAAAAGATATTGAAATTTATCAAAGTTTTCCGCACCACTATGCATCTTGATCGTTTTGTTATCTTCTGGCAGCATGTCTAATGTCACCAGGTCAACAAGTCCGTCGTTATCGTAATCCGCGGCATCAGAACCCATCGAGAAGAGCGATACCTGGTCCATAGATTTTGAAAGCTGTTCGGTAAAGGTTCCGTTCCTGTTATTGATAAAAAAATAATCAGGTTCATTGAAATCATTTGAAACAGAAACATCGGGCCATCCATCATTATTGAAATCGGATACCGCTATTCCCAGGCCAAAGCTCAGTACGTTGGAAGTAATGCCAGCCTGAAGACTTACATCCGTAAAATGGCCCTTTCCCGAGCCTCCTGCTGCGGGGGACGACATATCATTCCTGTATAATTTTGTTGCGGATGCAGGATTATATTCTTTCCGAAGAGCAGGATTATCCTGAACACCGCCTGTGTATTTCTGGCTGGAGTGATTAATAATAAAACAATCAAGATCACCATCTTTATCATAATCAAGGAAAGCGGCCTGGGTGGAGTACCCGGGATCCGCGAGTCCATATTCCTCTGCCTTTTCAGAAAAAGTAAGATCGCCGTTGTTGATAAATAGCAGGTTCTTACGCATCTGTGGTTGTGCATCCGCACTCCTGCAAATATAGATATCCATTTTTCCGTCATTGTTGATATCTATCATATTTGCTCCTGTACACCAACCTTGTTTTTCGGCTACTCCACTACGTGGCGTTATGTCTTCGAACTCAAAATTTCCTTTATTCAGAAACAGGCGATTTCTTACCATGTTGCCGGTAAACAAAATATCCTGAAGGCCATCGTTGTTGATATCACCAACGGCAACGCCGCCGCCATTATAGAAATAGATATAGTTAGCCACATTCAATGGTCCGTCGTCAAATAAGGTATTCTTAAAATTAATTCCTGTAGCCGCTGGGTCGAGACTTTGAAATAATGTATCAGTTTTGTCTTCACACGAATAAAAAACAAAGGCAAGCAAAAAGACAATGCAGGTCGGAAATTTAAACATCGTTCTGATAATTAGTTGCTAAAGATTGAGGTCCTTGATTACCCTGTAGAATAAGTAACCAATAAAAAGATGTTTACTTCATCTTTCATACTTCGTATTTCGTACTTCGTGCTTCATACATCTAACATCCCGATTGAGTATGGCCGACAAAAAAAAGATTCCACCGAAACTAAAATAATTCGATGGAATCTATGGATTAAATATCAGCAATTAATTCTTGTCCCACCAAAGAGGCGTGGTCACTTTATCAGGACCTCCAAGCAAACCGACGGCTTTATCGACTTCCGCTTTATTATTTTGCTTTTCTGATTCAAGGAATGGAATCCGCCTTATCCATTGTGTAGTGGTGTTTGTGATATCCGGATTATCCGAATGAGCTACCGGGTATAGCTTTAAAGCCCGGCTTCGCCGGTAATCGGCCCAGGCCTCATGTCCGTCGGGGTAAATGGCCAACCATTTCTGCAAAGCAATCTGCTCTCTTTGAATAGCAACATTTCCCGCGTCGAACTTAACAGGAATATTCGTCATCGGCGGTGAATTCAGAAAATCATTTGGCGCAACAGGTGTGGCTGTACTATTGATGTAATTAGTAATCGTCGCAGCGTTTGTAATTCCCCATTGCTTCATTGAATTTGTAATGCCATCTTCATAAAATTGCCTGGCAGTTCCTCCCATATTCCAGCCCAGGAGCGCACCTTCGGCACGAAGAAAATAAGATTCTGCAGTGGCCATCACATTTTGCGGTGTAGCAAGATGGCCCTTAATTCCACCAGGGTAGATATCAGCATTGGTCCATCTTGGGCCCACGTGCGAATTTGCATCGGCCTTATTTATATCCTGCGTTTGCTCTGTTGAGGTGAGCCCGTTTCGATGTCCTTCAAAAGTTCCGGTTTTTTGCGCCGGCAGAAAATATATGGGCATCCTCGGATCTGAATAACCCTTCAATACCGATTCCATGGCAGCGCTCATCCTGAATTCGTTCCAGTCAGACATAATTGACAAGCCGTTGTTATCCTGTCCAACTTCACTTCTTTTCACATATGCATCATCACCTGGACTATCGGTTAACACACCACCCGACGCGGCTGCGACGGCGGCTTCGGCTTCGGTTTTTGCCCGTGCCGGGTCAACCTTGGAAATCCTCATAGCAAGTCGAAGCCGGAGTGTGTTTGCAAACTTGATCCATTTGTTGACGTCACCGGCATACATAATATCAAAATCTCCGTAAGGCTTTTCAGTTTTCTTTCCATTCAACACGGTAACGGCCGCGGTCAGCCTCTTGAAAAAATCGTCATAGATTTTGTCCTGCGGATCATAAGGGACCGTATTAGCCGGAGTACCTGCCTGAAAATAAGGTATCGGACCCCAATAATCAGTGACCCTGTGAAAAGACTGGACCCATAATACATTTGCCAACGCATATTCAGCAGAGGCGGGGTCTGCAGCTTCAAATATCGTTTGCAACTGCGGCACAACATCTGTGTAGATCGGATTAAAAGCAGCTCCGACCCAATCCATCCTGATTACCAAACGATCAGATGGAAAATAAGTGGCTGTATTTGCGATGTATTGAGCGTACTGATCTGCAAAAAGGTTTTGTGCTATCTGGTAATTCCAGATACTGGGAGTCGCCTCCTTCTGTGCTCTTGCAAAAAGAAATGGCAACTCTGCTGCGCCGATAGTTGCTATTGTGTTTCTATCGGTATTAATTTCAGCATACTTCTTCGTACATGACCCCAGTATAAAACCTGCACAAACCAGAGGCAGGATTAGTACGTTTAGAATCTTCGTTGGTTTCATAACAATGCGTATTAAAATATTGTACTAAAAAGTTAATTGCAAATTAAGTCCATAACTACGGGTGGACGGCAATGCTCCATACTCAACACCCTGGTAGTTCGCGTTCCCCAAACTCATATCCGGATCAAACCACATTTTCCGTTTTCCGATACCAGGAATATCCATTTTTGATTCTCCACGGTATAACCAGAACAGATTGCGACCCATAGCGGAGATTTTTACACTCTTAATAAAGGTCGACGATTTCACCGGAATATTATAACCGATTGATAACTCCCTCACCCTGAAATTGGTTGCGTCATAGGCAAAAAACTCGCCGGCACCGTATCGCTTTCCTGAAGCAATCTGCCAGAAATCTTGCGCCCTTATGGCTTT
>Ga0126304_10000511_pt1 | contig 15992 bp, 12 predicted proteins | sample Plot25_FD_92538 | JGI IMG/M metagenome (GOLD analysis project Ga0126304, IMG submission 92538) | Serpentine soil microbial communities from UC McLaughlin Reserve, CA, USA - Plot25 | ecosystem: Environmental > Terrestrial > Soil > Grasslands | place: USA: UC McLaughlin Reserve, Lake County... | reverse complement strand
GTCATGTACATCATGCTGCCATCGAGGTTGAATGAGTAGCCGAGAGGCAAAATAAAAGCCACGATTTTATCGCGGCATCCAAATCTTTCAAGCTCCTCGGTGAGCTTTGGAAACACGGCCTCGCTGCTCGTCGTACTAAACGCGACAAGTAGCGGCTGCGCGATCCGTCGCAAAAGCGCGGGAATGCGATTTTTCAGGATCAGGAAGCCTACCGCCAGCAGAATCGCCCAAAGGATGGCAATGCCGATAAGGAAGTAAGAAAGATACAAACCGTAGAACTTGAATACCTCCAGTCCTTTTGTAGCGATCACCGCAGCGATGGCTCCAAAAACGCCGATAGGAGCAAAGTTCATGACGTATCCTACCATTTTTAATATCACATGCGACACAGCTTCTAAGGCCTTAACGACGGGTTTTGCGTAATCACCGATTGAAGTAGTGGCAACTCCAAAGAAAATACTGAAAACCACAATCTGCAGGATCTCGTTGGTGGCCATCGCTTCGATCACACTTTTGGGAAAAACGTGCTCAACGAATTTCAACAGCGAGAACTCCTGTGTTTTGCCGATCAGATCCTTTGCTCCTGCTGTGTCAGCATTACTCAAGTCGATAGCCGCGCCTGGTTGAAAGATGTTAACGAGCAACATCCCCAGCAACAGGGAAACCAATGAAGCAGTCACAAACCAAAGAAGAGCCTTTCCTCCAACCCTGCCAACTGTTTTCATGTCGCCCAGTTTTGCAATTCCAACCACCAGGGTTGAAAACACCAGTGGAGCAATGATCATCATTACAAGCCTCAAAAAGATAGTTGTAAGCAGTCTTATATTAATCGAGAATTTCTGTATTGTTTCCGGCGAAGCGTTTCGATGAATGATGTAACCTGTTATGATACCAGCCAACATGGCAATCAGAATGAACAAAGTGAGCCGGTTTCCTTTTTTCATGAACCTATATGATAAGTGTGCAATATAATATTAAATGGATAAAACGATCATGACCAATCGAGGTGATATTCTTTAATAACAACTTGCAAATGTTTAATTTGGCAATCTGGAGAAATCTTTATCTTTCCGCATAATTACCTATCAGAACCAAATAAACTAATCAACTAACTTATGAGTTTATTCGTAAAGAAACCTCTTGCCGGTTTGTTGGCAGAGGCTCAGGATACAAGTACCCATACATTAAAAAGAACCTTAAGTGCACGGGGACTAGTTGCCTTAGGTATAGGAGCTATCATTGGCGCCGGGTTATTCTCTATTACCGGGGGAGCCGCAGCAAATCAGGCAGGACCGGCTATCACCATCTCATTTATTGTTGCCGCTTTAGGTTGCGGCTTTGCAGGGCTCTGTTATGCCGAATTTGCTTCCATGATCCCGGTTGCGGGGAGTGCTTATACTTATTCATATGCTACAATGGGGGAATTCATTGCCTGGGTAATCGGATGGGATCTTGTACTTGAATACGCTGTTGGTGCAGCGACTGTTAGTATCAGCTGGAGCCGTTACCTGGTTAAATTTCTCGAAGGTTTCGATGTTCATCTACCGACGGCCTTGACAGTCGGACCCTGGGACGGCGGTATGATAAACTTACCTGCAGTGTTCATCGTCGTTCTGATGAGTTTACTGCTTATTAAGGGGACAAAAGAAAGCGCAACAGTGAATGGATTCATTGTAGCCTTAAAGGTGACTGTTGTATTAATCTTCATCGTATTGGGATGGAAATATATCAACGAAAGCAATTATGTTCCTTACATACCGGATAACACCGGCACGTTTGGAGAATTCGGTTTCAGTGGAATCATTCGCGCAGCCGCCATTGTATTCTTTGCTTATATTGGGTTTGACGCGGTCAGTACCGCAGCACAGGAAGCTAAAAATCCAAAGAAAGATATGCCGATAGGTATCCTGGGATCCCTGGCCATTTGCACCATATTATACATTCTTTTTGCCCATGTGATGACAGGAGTAACAAGTTATTCAACCTTCCGGGGGCAGGATGGTATTGCTCCAGTAGCGGTCGCGATTGAACATATGGGCACGACTAACGCAAGTGGGGTGATTGAGCCTGATTATCCATGGTTGAACCGGGCGATTCTAGTCGCTATTCTCGCAGGATACTCTTCTGTAATACTTGTGATGCTGATGGGTCAAAGCCGCGTGTTTTTCAGTATGAGTAAGGATGGTTTATTGCCCAAAGTATTCTCTGACGTACATCCTCGATTTCGGACGCCTTCAAAGAATAACCTTCTCTTCATGATCTTCGTGAGCCTGTTTGCCGCATTTGTACCGGCACGTGTGGTGGGAGAAATGACAAGTATTGGTACATTGTTCGCGTTTATACTTGTGTGCATGGGGGTTATGGTGTTGCGTAAGAATATGCCTGATGCTCCCCGTTCATTCAAAACTCCATTGGTGCCACTAGTTCCGATATTGGGTGTTGCAACCTGCTTGTTTATGATGGTTTTTTTACCGCTGGATACATGGATCCGCCTCATCGTGTGGATGATGATCGGATTCGATATTTATCTATGGTATGGCATCAGGAAAAGTCTCTTGTCGGGCGGACAGCCCCAAACAATCTCACAGGGAAATAAGGTAATTGGCTGGAGTGGCCTCGGGCTGGTTATTTTGCTTGTAGTGGTTGCGCTTGTTCACCACAATGCCATTAACGCCGATGACACCGCGTTGTTTTACTTTTCATTGGTATTTGCAGCCTTGCATGCGATTGTATATCTGAGCAGGCTCATTAGAAAATAGTTTGCGAATACTTCATCAAACCGCCTTTTAAAGGCGGTTTTTTTATGGTTTGATGTAAATTGAGAAAATAAATTCGAAAGGAATGTTGCCTGAAATATTTGATACGATTGGAGAGAATATTTTTAAACATTTTGAAGCCAAAAAAATAAAGCTGCGAAACACTAAGATACTCTCTGACACTACCTGGAAAACCAAGCATCTTCGCATAGAGCTGTTACGTTTCGGCAACGTGTCAAACTCGAAAAGTTTCCCGGTCACCCCACCGCTCGACAATTCATTATATGCGTTTACTATTTTTATCATAGCCAATATTCCTGATTATAGTGATTGCCTTCGATTTACTGAACTCATATGCGATTATTTCTATAAGAAGCCTTTTCTGCAACTGAAGATCGATGAACAGGAATTTGAAATCGCCATTTCTGCACTTGAATTAAGCATTGAAGAATTAAATCAGTTCTGGATGACACAAAATCAACCCCATCAACCCGTGTTATTTTATCAGGCCAGAATTTCGGAGATATAGGAGGTTGATTTATTTTTGCGCCCGGTATTTCGGTGACGGTCGACGGTCCACCGAAGACATTAAACAATAAGACAAACAATGGGAAGAATTTTTGAAGTTCGTAAGTCAACGATGTTTGCCAGATGGGATCGGATGGCGAAACAGTTTAGCCGCATCGGGAAGGAAATCGCTATTGCCGTAAAGGCAGGCGGACCGGACCCAAATACAAATCCGGCCCTGCGACGCTGCATGCAAAACGCAAAGAGTGTGAATATGCCCAAAGACCGCGTGGAGGCAGCTATCAGACGTGCTCAGGGTAAGGATATGGAGAATTATGACGAAATCCTATATGAAGGTTACGGCCCGCATGGCGTGGCCATACTGGTCGAAACTGCTACAGACAATCATGTAAGAACGGTAGCGAATGTGAAGTCGCACTTTAATAAAGGAAATGGCACTTTGGGAAATAGTGGAAGTGTAAGCTTCCAGTTTAAGAAGATGGGCGTGTTTAAAATGAAACCTGAAGGTTTGAATGCGGAGGAGCTTGAACTTGAGCTGATTGATTTCGGACTGGAAGAATTGGGAGAAGGTACTGGTGAGAATGGTGAAGAAATCCTGGTGGCCCGTTGTGCTTTCAACGATTTTGGAAATATGCAAAAAGCGTTGGAAGAAAAAGGCATCACTCCAATAAGTGCTGAAATTGAATGGATCCCGGCATCTACCGTTGAATTACCGGAAGACCAGGCACAGGATGTTCTTAAATTGGTCGATAGGCTTGAGCAGGATGAAGATGTTCAAAAAGTGTTTTATAATTTAAAGTAAGTGCACCAGCAAATTTGAAAATTTGAAAGTGATTATCATTTGCTCTTGAATTTTCAAATTTTCAAATCCTCAAATTTTAAAATTATATTTAGCATTTACCTTTAGGGTATGAACGATCCGCGCAAGCCCGTAATACTTTTCGATGGTGTTTGTAATTACTGCAATTCGATGGTGAACTTCATCATCAGGCAGGATAAACAAAAAAAGTTTGTTTTCGCTCCTCTTCAGTCGGCATCTGGTCAACAACTCTTACAAAAACATAACCTACCCTTCAGTGATTTTGATTCTTTCGTTTTGATCGACGGTCAAAAAGCATATTTACGTTCAACAGCTTCGTTGAATGTTTTAAAAAAGCTTCCCTGGTATTGGAAATGGACGCAAGTTTTTTGGATTGTTCCTCCATTCTTACGCGACGCCGTCTACAACCTCGTTGCCCGTAACCGTTACAAATGGTTTGGGAAAAGGAAAACCTGCATGATACCGTCGCCTGATGTAAAAGCAAGATTTCTGAACTGATGCGTGCAGTAGTAAAACTTGTGTGACCTCAAGCCTTCTTCGTGCCTTGGTGCCTTTGTGGCTTTTTGACTAACAAATACGAAAGCCACAAAGGCACCAAGCCACGAAGAAAATAAACAGGAAATCTATGTTTAAGTGTTTTGTGATAAATACCGAATTATGAAATCTCTTTTTCAATCCCGTTATCGATCTCCCGCCTGATAATTTTTTTAAATTTTTTTTCGTTGAAAGACCATGTGAGTATTGTGGCTATGGCACTGATTAAAAATCCCCCAGATAAACCGATCCAAAAACTGAGAGACCCAAAAATGGCCTGGAGGAATAAAAACAAAAAAGTAGAAAATATGATGGTCGCCATAACGGTTCCGATGGCGATATACAACGCGTAATAAGACCAGCGACCGCCGGTGCGCTGCTCCTGCCAATATCGTACAAACCGTTTTTCAGAACTGGAAAGCAATGGATAAAATTTATAATTCGATTTCTCCTTTCATATAAAACACGCATTTTCCTGCCATTGTAACTCTTTCCCCAAGATACTGGCACCATAGTTCTCCTCCCCTTTCGGACAGTTGCTTTGCATGGAATTTGTTCTTTCCTGACTTCTCGGCCCAAAAAGGAATCAGCTGCGAATGGGCAGATCCGGTAACCGGATCCTCATCGATTCCAGCCACTGGTGCAAAAAATCTTGACACGAAATCGACCTCGTTGCCCCTGGATGTGATGATCACTTTCTCACCAATTTTTTTTAGTAAAGTGAAATCAGGCGCACACATTCTTACGAGTTCTTCCCCACGCACTTCAACCAAAACATCCCGGTGCTTATAAATACCTTCGACAGGAATTCGCCCGAGTGCTTCTATAACGTTCGAATAATCTTCTTTGGCAGGTTCAGGTTTCCAGGCTGGAAAATCCATCTCAATGACGCCGTTCCTTTTTATACAGCTGAGCAAACCACTTTTGTATTGGAATCGAATAGTTTCTTTTAAATAGCCCAATTTATTAAAAAGTACAAAGGCTGAAGCAAGTGTTGCATGTCCACAAAGATTGATTTCCAAAACGGGTGTAAACCACCTTATTTCATAATCCGCATCTGTTGTATTTGATGGAACAAAGAAAACCGTTTCGCTCAAATTATTCTCCATCGCCAGCTTCTGCATTAAAGCATCATCTATCCATTCCTTCAATGGAACTACAGCAGCCGGGTTACCGCCAAAAAGCCTGTCAGTGAAAGCATCAACCTGGTAAATTGTATAGATCATGAAATGGTTTGCATGCAATTTCTTTGTCTCGTGAAGAATATTTGTTGCCACGGATTGCAGATTAACATGGAAAAAATCCGTGCAAATCCCTTTGATCCGTGGCAACAAAAAATTTTAAGATCTATTCCGCCATCATTTGCCTGATCACATCTACAATTTCTTCTGTATTCGGCTTGCTGAAATAATCACCATCGCTTCCATAGCTCGGGCGATGTGCTTTTCCGGTTATCGTTCTCGGCGCAACATCCAGCCATCGGTATCCTCCTTGTTCTTCCATTACGTTGTTGAACATATATCCCGCTGCTCCGCCAGGAACATCTTCATCGATGAAAACAATCCTGTTGGTTTTCTTAAGTGAAGAAAGAATGGTTTCACGTATGTCGAATGGTAGTAAGGTTTGAATATCTATTATCTCACAATCTATATTCATTTCCTCCAGTATCTCTGCTGCTTCCTGGATGATCCGTAAGACAGAACCGTATGATACAATACTCACATCAGATCCTTCTCTTATGATTTCAGGTACACCTAGAGGTACCCGATATGACAATAAATTTTCAGGCAGCTTTTCCTTCAGCCTGTAACCATTCAGGCTTTCGACCACAATAGCAGGATCGTTTCCCATCAGTAACGTGTTGTACATGCCAGCTGCCTGCACCATATTGCGCGGCACGCACACATGAAAACCTCTTAGCGAGTGTATCATCAACCCCATTGGCGATCCGCTATGCCATATCCCTTCAAGTCGATGACCCCTTGTGCGGATAATCAAAGGAGAGCTTTGGCGTCCTTTCGTGCGCCATTGCAGCGACGCCGCATCGTCACTGAGCGGCTGCAGACCATACAGAATATAATCGAGATATTGGATTTCTGCGATTGGTCGCAACCCACGCATTGCAAGTCCGATGGCTTGTCCAACAATCGTCAGTTCACGTATACCTGTGTCGAAGATCCGGTGCTCACCATACTTTGACTGCAAGCCGGCGAAACCCTGGTTTACATCGCCAATCTTACCAACGTCCTCTCCAAAGGCTAATACTTTGGAGTTGCTTTTGAATAGCTGGTCGAAATACCTGTTGAGTATCTCGAATCCATTTAGCAAACTCGCGTCGTCTGAATATTCGAGTGACGTTGCTGATACGTTCGAAATCTTTTTTGAACTTTCATCATACAGGTGAGTGCTGTAGAAGTTGTACCCTTCCTGCAATAATTCCTTATAAAAAGTATTTAGATTTTCCGCCACTGGTGAATCGCCGATAATTAGACCTGCGGTATGAAGCGCCTTCAAAACATCCTTACGTTGGGGCTCGCGGTTTGACTTCAATGTCCCTGCAATGTTCTTCAATTTATTTTCATGAATTCCACGGCTAATAATTTCGTCTAACAGGGCTACCGATCTATTCACCTGTTCCTTAATAGGAGCACTGAATTTTTCCCATGCCGTATGCCTGCTTTGCCGTACAAAAGTTTTGGACTGGACTTCTATCTCGTCGAGTTCATCCTCGCTGGCGAGCGCATTTGATAAAATCCACTCGCGCATTTTTTTGTTTGCATCCCATTCCCTCTCCCATTCTAACCGTTCAGCCGATTTGTAGCGTTCATGACTTCCGGAGGTTGAATGGCCTTGCGGCTGAGTTACCTCCTCTATATGAAACAGTGCAGGAATGTGCGAATCGCGGATTCTCTGTATGGCTGTCTCAAATACCTCGCACATTCCTGCATAATCCCAGGCTTTCAGCTTGTATATTTCGACACCATTTGTTTCGTCGCCGATTTGCATTCCTTTCAATGCTTCTGATATTGAGCCTTTCACCGTTTGGTATTCCCGGGGCACCGAAATTCCATAGCCATCATCCCACACAAAAATTGCCAATGGAACCTGCAGAACACCGGCTGCATTGATCGTTTCCCAAAAATGGCCTTCAGAAGTGGATGCATCACCGATAGTGCAGAAGCACACTTCATTCCCATTGTTGCTTAGATCAGTAAGATCCTGTAAGGCGGCAGAGTGCCTGAAAAGCTTTGACGCCAGTGCAAATCCGAGAGACCTTGGCATTTGGGCGGCTGTTGGAGCCATTCCGGCAGCAATATTTTTGCGATTCGCTATATCGAGCCAGTCGCCGTGTTCATCGATCATTGCTGTAGCAAAATGCGAGTTCATCTGGCGGCCGGAACTGTGAGGTTCATTTGCTGAATCTGGATCAGCGTACAGTTGTGAAAAAAACTCTTCCATTGTTGCCTGGCCACTCGCAAAAGCGAGCGTCTGATCGCGGTAGTAACCTGATAAAAAATCGCCCGGTTGAAAAAATTTAGCAACGGCAATCTGCGCGACTTCCTTTCCATCTCCAAATATGCCAAACTTAGCCTTTCCGGTAAGCACTTCCTTTCGTCCAAGAAGACTTGCCTCCCTGCTCTCACATGCAATTCTATAATCTTTCAACACCTCGTCCCGAAAGCGCTCGAAGGAAAGTTTTTCATAAGCAAGAGAATCCGCAGTTGAAACGTTTTCCATGTGGCAAACCTACAGGAATTTTATAAAAGAATTCCCCCCGCGGGAAAAATCAGAGGCTGCCATTTTAAACTGTGAAAATCAAGTGTATAACTATCTGGGATCGACAAAACGTGATGAGCTCTTTTGGGAGAAGTCCGAAGAAAAGCTATAACGTCTTTGGGATCAGCTGAACAAACGGGTGAACAAGACTTACAGGTTCAGGTACCAAAGCTTCACGTGTTAAAATTTAAACTTAATCGGAAAATTTGTTGACAATTCGGACGTTTTAGCTGTAATTTTATCACTCATCGAAAGACGTATCATGAAAGGAACTTTGACCCTATTACTAGTGGCAGTTTGTATGGTTCAAGTCTCTGCACAATCATCTACACCTGCTGCCCGTGTTGTTGAAACTCTGCGCTTTAAGGAAACAAACTTTGATTTCGGCAAAATTCAGCAGAACCGACCCGTTACCCATAATTTCGAGGTTGTAAACAACAGCAAGGAGGCGATAAAAATTGAAAACGTCCAGGCATCCTGCGGTTGCACTACACCGGAATGGACCAAGGAGGCGATCGCGCCCGGTGCCTCGGCCTTCATTAAAGTAGGGTACAATGCTGCCGCCGAGGGACCATTTACCAAGACTATTTCGGTTCAATATAACGGTTCTCAATCAGCCACGTTGACGATCTCCGGAGCAGTATATAAGGGGCCGACAACTTCTGCGCCCGTAAATCCATCTTTATCTTTACTTAAACAAACAAATAAATAGAATATGAAGAAAATTATGCTCGCAATTACAGCTGTTTTTGTTTCAGCTACATTATTTGCACAAAACGCCACTCAGCAAAAGAAGGCAGAAGACCTGGTAAAGTTTAAAGAGTTGAGTCACAATTTCGGCAAGATCAAACAAAATACTCCCGTCAATCACGAGTTTGTCTTTTCGAATACCAGCGATAAACCTGTAATTATTCAATCAGCTACTCCATCCTGCGGATGCACAACGCCCGTTTTCCCACAGGCACCCATAGCTGCCGGAAAATCTGATAAGATCACCGCTGGCTTCAATGCAGCTGCAGCCGGACCATTCAACAAAACAATCACTGTAAAACTTGCCGGTATAGACACTCCACTTGAAATCAGGATTACAGGAGAAGTACTTACATCGGAAGACTATGCAAAGTTTGAAAAAGAAAAAGGTTCTAAGACGCCTAAGACTGGCGGTAATTGATGACACGAGTTTTATGACACGAATTTCCGCCAATTGGAGCGAATGAGGCTAATACTCATAGTGCTCTAACTTATTCATCCTTTCCATTTTTGGGGAAAGGATTTTTTTTGCTCCTATGCTCAAAAACCTGTTAGCGATAATTCCTGTAATTCGCGGCATCTCCTATTGTCAGGCTTACTTTCTTATCTTGCACCTCTTAAGTATAAATCAGTTTACATGCTCACAATATCGCATCGGGGACAGCATATGCCGGCTTCTCCCATCAGGAAACTGGTTCCTTTCGCAGAGGCTGCAAAAAAAAAGGGAATCAAAGTCTATCATTTAAATATTGGGCAACCTGATATTGAAACACCTAAACAAATACTTGATGCCGTTCGACATGCCGATTTTAAGGTGCTCGAATACAGTCATAGCGCCGGTAATGAAAGTTATCGACGCAAGTTGGTTGAATACTATAAAAAAACAGGTATTGATATCGACTATACCCAAATCATTGTGACGACCGGAGGTTCCGAGGCTATATTGTTTGGCTTTATGAGTTGTCTCGATGCCGGAGACGAAGTGATCATTCCCGAGCCATTTTATGCAAATTACAACGGGTTTGCCGTAGCTGCCGATGTAATTGTAAAACCAATCACATCGTCGATTGAAACAGGGTTTGCATTGCCGCCCATCGAAGAATTTGAAAAGGTGATTACGACCAAAACCAAAGCGATTGTTATTTGCAATCCAAACAATCCAACCGGTTATTTATATAGTAGGCAAGAAATGGAAACACTGAAGCAGATTATTTTGAAGCATAATCTCTACCTGTTTTCAGATGAGGCGTATCGTGAGTTTTGCTACGAAGGTGAACACACAAGCGCAATGCATTTGCAAGGAGTCGATGAACATCTGGTGCTGATGGATACTATTTCAAAACGATATAGTGCATGCGGTGGAAGGATTGGCGCATTAGTTACAAAAAACAGAAAGGTACTTGATACCGTGTTGAAGTTTGCGCAGGCGCGACTGAGTCCACCATCATTTGCCCAGATACTAGCAGAAGCAGCCATTGATCTGCCGGATAATTATTTTGATGGAACAAAGGCGGAATACAAAAAACGGCGTGATGTGCTCGTTAAAAGATTGAACGAAATGCCTGGAGTCTTTTGTCCTAAGCCAGGAGGTGCGTTTTATGCGATCGGCCGTTTACCAATTGATGATGCGGATAAATTCTGCCAATGGTTGCTTGAATCATTCAATCATGAACAACAAACGGTGATGCTTGCTCCGGCTACAGGTTTTTATGGAACAAAGGGACTTGGATCGAATGAAGTGCGATTTGCTTATGTTCTGAACACGGATGCGCTGAACAAAGCGATGGATTGTCTCGAGCGAGGACTTGAAAAATACCAGGCAGAAATCATGTCTGAGTCCCGGGCAGTGCTGGACGATAAAATGGTTTAAGGTTTAAAATGTAAGGGATTAGGTCTTGCTGACATATCACTTAAAGCCTATTTGAACTTTAAACCTTGAACTTTACACTTTAAACCTTAACCGTTCTCTTTTCTTCGCTCTTTATCATCAACAGAATCTCGATTAGGGATAGAAGCATTTTTGTCCTCGTCTTCCTGTTGACGCTGGACACCGCCAGAATCAAATTCATCCTGTTGTTTCCAACGTTCGTCTTTGTCGCTTAGTTTGGGATATTCGTCGCGGTTCTTTTCGTCTTTTGGCATACTTGCTGATTTAGAAATTTTCTATTTATTGTGAATTCATAAAAACTATGCCAGTACTTTTAGATAAATATAGTTACACCCGGAATTCTCCCATAAAAATTTTAAATTTCCAATAATTATATATCACGTTGAAGACTGTAGTGAAAGCCCACCTTGACGTTACAGATCTCAGGTATCTGCCTGGATTCGCGAAGTTCGTGCTGCAAAACCATTTAGATGCTTATGTACACGAACAATTAAGGATCTCAAAAGAGATACACGTTCCGCTTTGGAAATTTTTAGAATTCCTGACTGAAGATAAAATTCTGCAGATTGGAAAAGTCACATGCGGTGAGTTTTTGACTTTCCTTGCCAATAACAAGGCAAAAGAGCAGATTGACTCTTCTTTAGAAAAATGGTTATCTAACCAGTTGCCTGTCTTAAACAAAAATGAAATATCAGCCGGGGATATAACTCTCATAAACTATTCGCGGAAGCAGGCACTTTTGCAGTTCATTCCATTCTATACAATCGATATCTTAGAAAGTATTGAGCTGGTAAAAGAGATCGACCGGTTCATGCTCGCTTCCGAAACGGCTTCAACAAATACGTACATGCAATTGCTGAAAGACGATATCCGTGAGCAGTTGCACTTTAATCAAAAAATTACAGATACATCTCCGGGAATTATTTATGTCTTTGATCTTAAAGAACAAAGGGAAATCTATAGCAATAAAAAACTCGAAGAGTTCTTCGGCTACAGCAGTGAAGAGATGAAAAGAATGAGTACCTCAGTGTTTTCTCTGCTAATCCATCCCGAAGATATAAGTGGGCTAGACCAATATGTGAAAGCTTTTTCTACTGCTGCAGATGGAGAAGTGCGATCTGCCGAATACCGATTGAAAGATCACAAAAATAACTACCGCTGGATAAGAACTTATGAAACGGTATTTAAACGTGACGAAGAAGGAATTCCTGTTGAGATAATAGGCATCGCTCTGGACATAAACTCTGAAAAAGAAACTGCTCGTGAGCTCGACTATCGGGAAGAAAAATTACTGGAAGCCCAGGAACTTACCGAGATCGGAAGTTTTGAGTGGGACCTTACCGCGGATGGCTCTAAGGAAACACCCCAACTTAGGAAAATCTTCGAACTTCAGGAAAGCGAGGGTATTGAAAAGTTCATGACGAAAGTTCATAGCGATGACCGGGAAAAGGTAGAACGAGCCTTGCAAAAAGCGTTCGAAGAAACCGGGGTCTATGATTGTGAATTCAGATATATAGTTAACGGAAAAGAGAAAGTGTTGTGGTCCAAGGGAAAAGTAATATACAAGGATGGAAAGAAGGTGAAGATGAACGGAACGGTTATGGACGTTACCGAACGACATAAAATCCTGGAACGTCTTCAGCGTAGCGAAGAATTGTATAAGCAGGCAGAAGCACTCACGCATATCGGAAATTATACATGGGATCTTGTGAATAGAGAACTCACGTGGACAGAGGAGCTGTACCGGATCTACGGATTGGATCCGTTTAGCAAAAAAATAACGACTGAGGAAGTGGCAGCCATGCAACATCCGGAAGATGTTGAACATGTTCAGAGTGAGATCAGAAAGGCAATAGAGAAAGTTGAACCATTCGATTTTTATTATCGTATTATCACAAAAAATAAGGTTGAAAAAATTCTGCACGCCCGCGGTGAAGTGCTAACAGATCCCAAAGAAGGGAAACCGTATAAACTGGTCGGTACGGTTCAGGACGTAACAGAGAAGCAAACCCTTATCAGGAGCCTTAAGCATAATGAACAATTGTATAAACAGGCCCAGGCGATAGCGCACCTGGGAAACTGGAGTTGGGATATTCGTGAAAACCGAATTGAGTGGACGGACGAATTATACCGCATTTACGATTTGAATCCAGAGATTGAAACTATCAACTACGAAAAGTACTTGTCTTTCATTCATCCGGATGATTTCCAAAATGTAAAGAATACAATCCAGAAATGCCTTGAAAGTCATCGGCCCTATGATTATTACCACCGTATCATATCCAGGAATGGGACAACGAAAACAATTCACTCGAAGGGTGAAGCATTACTTGATAAAAACGGGATACCGTACAAACTTGTAGGAACCGCACAGGATGCAACCGAGCGGCAAGCCTTGATCGATATTTTGCAAACGAGCGATGCACTTTATAAACAGGCGCAGGCGATCGCTCATATCGGAAACTGGACGTATTTTTTTGCAGATCATAAAATGACCTGGTCCGATGAGCTTTTCAGAATCTACGGACTGGAACCGCAGAGTATTGAAATAATGCGGGAGAGCTTTTTAGAGCTGGTTCATCCCGAAGACAGGAGAAGGATCCAGGAATTTATTGAACGAGCTGCTATTGATGCGCATCCTTTCGAGTTAAATCATCGTAACCAATGGAAAGACGGTACTACCAGAACAGTACATGTGAAGGGTGAGGTTCTGTTTGATGATCAGAAGAATGTCATAGGGATATTTGGGACTACCCAGGATGTGACAGAGCAGCAGTTTATTGAACATCAGCTAAGAGAGAACCAGAACTTCATTCAAAAGATCGCTGATGCCACTCCTTCTATCATTGCGTCTTATAATGTGAACATCGGGAAGTTTCGTTTTGTCAGCAAAGGCATGGAACAATTGCTGGGCTATGAATCTGAACAGGTGATGGATGAAGGCGTACCCTTTTTTGTGAAGCTGGTACATCCCGAGGATTTGCCACTCATGGTGGAAAAAAATAACACCGCGATGAAATTGGCAAATTCAAATGGGGAAACGGAAAACAACACCATTGTAGAATTCAAGTATCGCATGCGCCACAAAAACGGCAAATACAAGTGGTTTCATACTTTCGGGACTATCTTCGACCGCAATGCTGAGGGCAGGGTTGAGCATCTACTAACTATTTCCATTGATATTACAGAGCGAATGGAGGCTGAAGAAAAGGTTTTGGAACAGGAATATTTTATCAGGCATATTGCAGATGCGTCGCCAACAATCCTGTACCTGTTTGATGTAAAGAACGGATCAGTACTATACATAAACAAGGAAATTGATTCTGTGCTTGGATACATTCCGGAAGAAATCGTCGCATTTGGAAACATGGTTATTCCTGAACTATATCATCCTTCCGATGCCACTAAGATGAAAGACAGGTTACACGAGTATAACGATGCTGAACACCCCAAATCATTGTTTCAGTTTGAATGCAGGATGAAACATAAAAACGGAGAATGGAGATGGCTTTTAGTAAGAGAGATAGTATTTAAAAGAACGGTCGATGGAAAAATATCTGAGGTCCTGGGCGCAGCTCTTGATATTACCGAGCGCCGTGAAATCGAAGAAAAATTGTTTCACCAGACGATTGAACTTCAGCAATCGAACAAAAGCCTGGAGGAATATGCGTACGTGGCAAGCCATGACTTAAAAGAACCCTTACGAAAAATTTCAACCTTTGGCGACCGCCTTTTCTCGACGAGTAATGCAGCTTTAGATAATGAGGGCCGCAACTATCTCGAGAAGATCATTTCGTCTTCGAAACGGATGCAGCAGATGATTAATGACCTGCTGTCTGTTTCAATGATCACGGGAAACAAAGAATTCGAGATGTTCAGCCTTAAGGCCATACTGGATGATGTGATTCAAACGCTTGACCATAACATTGACGAAAACAAAGCTGTCATAAAATGCGACCAGCTACCTGAAGCGAACATCGTACCTTCACAATTCCGGCAACTATTTCAGAACCTGCTAAGTAATTCGTTGAAGTTTGTACGACCGGGGATTGCACCTCATGTTACTATTACACATAAATATTTAAATCCGGGAGAAGTAAAATCATATAACCTTGCGAAGGCCAACAAGTACCTGCAAATAAATTTTAAAGACAATGGCATTGGATTCGATAAACAGTTTACAGAAAGAATTTTTACAATTTTCCAGAGACTTCATACAAGAAGCCAATACGAGGGAACGGGAATAGGACTTGCCATTTGCAGGCGCATTACGGAAAATCATGGAGGAACTATCATAGCCAAAAGTGAGCCAAACAAAGGATCTATTTTTACTATTATTATCCCGATTTAATTATGACTTCAAAAAACCCCATTGTAATCGTAGACGACGATTCAGATGACAGAGGACTTATTAAAGACGCCTTTCTTGAAAGTAACCCCGACAGAAAATTTGTGTTGTTGGAAAATGGAGACATGCTTGTCGAATTCTTGCAATCCACTCCGGATGCCGAATTTCCTGCGCTTATATTGCTCGATCTGAATATGCCTGGAAAGGATGGCCGTGAAGCTCTTAAGGAAATAAAAAAGGATTCGAGGACCCATCATATCCCGGTGGTGGTTTTCAGCACATCCTCTCTTGACAAAGATCGCATCGTATCATACGAGCTAGGAGCAAACTGTTTCCTTACCAAACCCAGTTCATACCAGGAAATGATTTATCTCACCGACGCGATTGTAAAGCTTTGGGCTTCCTAGCCCTTCGAGCAAGGGTATTATATGACCTTATATTTTGCGGCTAGTTGCGAGCGCGAGTGTACATTCAATTTTCCGTAAATGTTTTGATGTGGGTGTTCAGCGTTTCAACTGATGAGAATACAAACACAGGCCCTCGAAATACATGTGAGGAAATTTTCCATACGTAAAGTTTAAGGTTAATAAT
>Ga0126304_10000508_pt1 | contig 16006 bp, 20 predicted proteins | sample Plot25_FD_92538 | JGI IMG/M metagenome (GOLD analysis project Ga0126304, IMG submission 92538) | Serpentine soil microbial communities from UC McLaughlin Reserve, CA, USA - Plot25 | ecosystem: Environmental > Terrestrial > Soil > Grasslands | place: USA: UC McLaughlin Reserve, Lake County... | reverse complement strand
GGCGAGGCGGCGCTGCGCAACAACCCGACCTTCCGCGACTTCCAGCGCCGGAGCGGGCGCGGCGCCGCGGCGGCTCTCTGAGAACCCGCGTAGCCGTCCTCAGGCGGCCTGGTCGCCGCCGGCCTGCCAGGTCAGCGCCTTGAGCTGCCGGTCGAGATGGCGGGCGATCGCCCTCATCCCGGAGACGCCGGCGCGCGCTTCGGCGTCCGGATTGTAGTTCGTGTTGGTGTTGACGTCGTAGGTCCAGGAGCGGCCGCGGCCATCCGTTATGACCTCGATACCGGCGATGCCGATGCCGTTCTTCGCAAGGAAGCGCTCATAGGTCGGGATCAGCGGGTTCTGATAGCGTTCGACGACCCGGAACTTTTCGGCCGGCGCGAGCGCCGGGCGGGAGCCGGATCCGATCGAGCGCGCATCGACCGCGCAGGCGTCCGCCGGGCAGAGCTCGAAGCCCTGGCTCGTGTCGACCCTGACCGCGTAGAGGAATCGGCCGCCGACGAACTCAAGGCGCGTGATGAACGGCTCCGGCGCCTCGATGTAGCGCTGGACGAGGGTGATGCCGTCGATCGGCTCCGCGAAATCGGACGACGCGAGATGCTCGTCGAGCGCCGGGCGGCTCAAGAACAGGCGGACGCCGAGACCCTTGCCGCCGCGGTTGTGCTTGAGGATGAGCGGAAAGCCGAGCCGCTCCGCCGCCGCGACGATGCTCTCCTTGCCGACGACCGCCAGCGTGTCGGGCGTCGGGATGCCGAACGCGCCGAGCGCCTCGTATTGCGCGACCTTGCTGATCTCGAGCCGCAGCGCCCGGCTGTCGTTCACGACGAGACGGCCGTGGCACTCGAGCCAGGCCAGCACCGCGCCGGTGTATTCGGCGGCGTAGCGATGATCGCGCGTGTGCGATGACGCGCTCATGCGGTTGTAGAACACGCCCTCCGGCGGCGGGCCGCGCAGGTCGAGGACGCCGCGGTCGAGGAACCACTCCTCGTAGGGCGTGCCGAGCTCGTTGAAGGCCGTGCGCAGCGGCTCGACCCAGACGCCGTTCTCGTGGATGACGTGGACTTTCGCCATGGCGCTGATCCTCGCGGGAAGACGCGTATATAACCCGCTTCGCCCGTGTTGTCAGCTATTCCACGGAAGGTTATCTCGCTGTGTTTCTAATCAACATACGCGTTTTGCTAATTAGAACGGCTTGACGATCACCAGGATCACGATGCCGATCATGAGCAGGGTCGGGACCTCGTTCCACATCCGGTAGAACCGCGCCGGGCGGGTGTTGCGGTCGGCGGCGAAGTCCTTGAGCCACCGCGAGTACAGCCCATGCACCCCCGATAACGCGACCACGAGTGCGAATTTCGCCTGCATCCAGCCTGAGCGCCACCAGCCGCCATCGATCACGAGGTAGAGCCCGAGCACCCAAGCAGCGACCATTGCCGGGTTGATGATCGCCTTGAGGAGGCGCCGTTCCATGATCTTGAAGGTCTCGGAGCGGATCGAGCCCTTCTCGGTCTCGGCGTGATAGACGAACAGACGCGGCAGATAGAGCATGCCGGCCATCCAGGCGATGATCGCCACGACGTGGAGGGCCTTGAGCCAGAGGTAAAGCACGGGCGGGTCCTTGCGGGCGCGCCGTGATGGCAGGCGGTCGCCGTCGGCGCAAGGACGCGGCGACGCTTGTCCCCGCTACGCCCGTTTTCGCTACTCACCTTCCTGGCAGCCCGGGAGAGGCGATCACTCCGCCGTCCGCACCTGCGCCAGCATCTCCTCGACATGCGCGATCGGGGTTTCCGGTACGATGCCGTGGCCGAGGTTGAAGATGTGCGCGCGGCCGCGGGCGGCGCGCAGGATCGCGTCGACGCCGTGCCGGAGCGGATCGCCGCCGGCGACGAGCGCCAACGGATCGAGGTTGCCCTGCGTCGCGAGCCTCTCCGGAAGCTCCGGCAGGAGGAGGTCCGGCTCGAACGTCCAGTCGAGCGCGATCGCGTCGGCAAAGCCGGCCTCGACCACGCGCGCAAGGTTGGCGCCGCCGCCGCGGACGAACACGATCACCCTGGCCTGCGGCCGTGCCGCCTTCAGCCCCTGCACGATCTGCCGGATCGGATCGAGCGAGAGCGGCCCGAACAGCGCCGGCGGCAGCGCCGCCCCGAAGCTCTCGAAGATCTGCACCGCCTCAGCGCCGGCGTCGACCTGCGCCGTCAGATAGGCGACCGAGGCTGCGGCGAGCCGGTCGACGAGGCTCAGCATGAAGCCCGGGTCGCGATAGGCGAGAAGCCGCGCCGGTGCCTGGTCCGGCGTGCCCTTGCCGGCGATCATGTAGCTGGCGACGGTCCACGGGGCGCCGCAGAAGCCGAGAAGCGTCGTCCCGGCGGGCAGCGCACCCTTGACGCGGTCGAGCGTCTCGAACACCGGCGCCAGGCGCTCGAGGGGCAGCGTCTCGGCAAGCCGCGCAAGATCGGCGAGCGAGGTCACCGGATCGAGCCGCGGCCCTTCGCCCTCGAGGAAGCGCACATCCTGCCCGAGCGCGTGCGGCACGACGAGGATATCCGAGAACAGGATCGCGGCGTCGAACCCGAAGCGCCGGATCGGCTGCAGCGTCACCTCGGCGGCGCGGCGCGGATCGTAGCAGAGAGCGAGGAAAGAGCCGGCCTCGGCGCGAAGCTCGCGGTATTCGGGCAGATAGCGCCCGGCCTGGCGCATGAGCCAGACGGGAAGCGGCCAGACCGGCTCGCCCGAGAGCACGCGGAGAATCGGCTTCGTCGACGGCACCGCGCTCACCGATCGCGCTCCCCTAAAAGAATCGAAGATTGAATCTTCTCTTTTGTTGTTTCTCTTGGAGGCTGAATCGCGGAGCCGCAAGCCCGTCCACAGCCCCTTCACAGCGCCGCCGCCCGGCCGGCGCGCTCCGGATCGGGGACGGAACCGCGGGCCGGAGGTTGACGATTCGTAAATCCTGACAAATCCTTAACGCGCCATTCCGGAACGGCGTCGTGTTTCGGCCAGGACCGCCGTAGCCCGGGTTCTCCCGCTTCCCGGCCGCGGCGCCATCCCGCCCGGCCGTCCTGTTGATGGAAATCGGCTGCCGCCCACAGCGGCTTCGGCTGGACTGTCTTGACAGGCCGAACTATCCACAGCGCTCGATCGCTCATACACGGCCGGCAGCCGGATCGGTTCCGAATTGGGGCGCAGCTACTACCATCTCCACCTCGTCTCCGACTCGACCGGCGAGACGCTGATCATGGTCGCACGCGCCGTTGCGGCCCAGTACGAGGGCGTGTCGGCGATCGAGCACGTCTATCCGCTGGTGCGCTCCCCGGCGCAGCTCGAGCGCGTCATCTCGGAGATCGAGCAGGCGCCGGGCATCGTGCTCTACACGCTTGTCGAGGCCGACCTGTCCGGCCGTCTCGAGGAGGCCTGCCGCGCCACCGGCTCGCCGCATCTCTCGGTCCTCGCGCCGGTGCACACGCTGATCCAGAGCTATCTCGGCGCGCATCAGACGGCGCGGCCGGGCGCCCAGCACATGCTCAACGCCGACTATTTCAAGCGCATCGACGCGATGAACTTCACGCTCATGCACGACGACGGGCAGCTGCCGGCCGACCTCAACGACGCCGACGTGGTGCTGATCGGGATCAGCCGCACCTCCAAGACCCCGACCGCGATCTATCTCGCGAACCGCGGCGTCAAGACGGCGAACATCCCGCTGGTCCCGAACGTGCCGGTGCCGCAGGCGCTCGAGACGGTGCGCAAGCCGCTCGTCGTCGGCCTCGTCGCGACGCCGGAGCGCATCGTCCAGATCCGGCAGAACCGCCTCCTGTCGCTGAAGGCCGACAACGACACGGACTATGTCGATCGCGACCGGGTCGCCGAGGAGGTCGCGTTCTCGCGCCGTCTCTGCGCGCGCCACAACTGGCCGATCATCGACGTCACCCGGCGCTCGATCGAGGAGACCGCCGCGGCGATCCTCGACCTCTACCGCGACCACCGCATGAAGTTCATCGCGGTTTGATCCCCTTTTCGCCATCCCTCTGGCTTCCCGCCGATCCCCTCCTTCTTGCCTCGACGAGCCCGACGCGGCGCATGCTCGTCGAAGCGGCGGGGCTGCCGGTCGAGGTCGAAGCGCCGGGCGTCGACGAGCGCCGGATCGAGGGCGCGGTCGAGGGCTCGCCGCAGGATCTCGCGCGCCGGCTTGCGGCCGAGAAGGCGCTCGCGGTCTCCCGCCGCCGGCCTGCCCGGATCGTGGTCGGCGCCGATCAGGTGCTCGCGCTCGCGGGCGCGATCATGCACAAGCCCGCGGACGGTGCGGCGGCGCGGCGTCAGCTCGCGCGCCTCTCCGGGCGCACGCACCATCTCCACAGCGCTTTCGCCATCGCGCAGGACGGCGCGGTCCTCCGCGACGGTCTCGATACCGCACGGCTCACGATGCGGGCGCTCAATGATGCTGCGATCGGCCGTTACCTCGATCTCGCCGGCGAGGACGTGACGCGAAGCGTCGGCGGCTATCGCCTCGAGAGCGTCGGCGTCCACCTCTTCGAGCGGATCGAGGGCGACCACACGACCATCCTCGGATTGCCCCTCCTGCCGCTGCTCGCAGCCTTGCGGTCTCTCGACCTCTTGGTCATGTGAAGCCATGAGCATCCCGAAGGCCTTCGTCGCCGGGCATCCGATCGCGCATTCGCGCTCGCCGCTGATCCACGGCCACTGGCTGGAGCAGCATGGGCTTGCGGGCTCGTATGAACGCATCGACGTCGAGCCGCAGAATTTCGACGCGTTCTTCCGCGGCTTTGCCGAGAACGGCTTTCGCGGCGGCAACGTCACCATCCCGCACAAAGAGGCCGCCTTTCGCCTCGCGGACACGACGACCGAGCGGGCGCGGCGGCTTGCGGCCGTGAACACGCTGTGGATCGAGGACGGCCGCGTGCACGGCGACAACACCGACGTCACCGGCTTCCTCGCCAACCTGGAGGACGCGCTTGGCGCATGGCGCGCCGGCGTCGCGCTCGTGCTCGGCGCCGGCGGCGCGGCGCGGGGCGTCGTCGCGGGCCTGCTCGAGCGCGGCGTCGAGAAGATCGTCGTCGCGAACCGCACCGACGGCAAGGGACAGGAGCTCGCGGCCTTCGCGCCGGGCCGGATCGCGCCGGCGGCGTGGCGCGATATCCCGGCGCTGCTCCCGCAAGCCGACCTCCTCGTCAACACGACCTCGCTCGGCATGGCCGGGGCGCCGGCGCTCGACGTCGATCTCGCCGGGCTTTCGCGCGACGCGATCGTCGCCGACATCGTCTACGTGCCGCTCGAGACGCCGCTTCTGAGGCAGGCGCGCGCCCGAGGGCATCGCGCCGTCGACGGTCTCGGCATGCTGCTGCACCAGGCGGTGCCGGGCTTTGCGCGCTGGTTCGGGGTGACGCCGGCGGTCACGCCCGCGCTGCGCGCCCTGATCGCGGCCGATATCGAGGGCAGGCGATGACCTTCGTCCTCGGCCTCACCGGCTCGATCGGCATGGGCAAGTCGGCAACCGCGGCGATGTTCCGGGCGCTCGGCGTTCCGGTCCACGACGCCGATGCGGTCGTGCACGCGCTCTATCGCGCCGCCGCCGCCCCGCTCATCGCGAAGGCATTTCCGGGCACCGTCGCGGACGGGGTCGTCGATCGGTCGGCGCTCGGCAAGGAGGTGCTCGGTCAGCCGGAGCGCCTGAAGGAACTCGAGGCGATCGTGCATCCGCTCGTCCGCGCCGAGCGCGATGCATTCCTTGCCGCCGCGGTCGCGGCGCGCGCGCCGGTCGCGGTGATCGACATCCCGCTCCTGTTCGAGACCGGCGGCGAGCGCGACTGCGATGCGGTCCTCGTCGTCACCGCGAGCCGGGAGGTGCAGCGCGCGCGCGTCCTCGCCCGCCCCGGGATGACGGCGGAGAAGTTCGCAGCGATTGCCGCAAAGCAGATGCCGGACGCGGAAAAACGGCAAAAGGCGCATTTCCTTGTGGACACCGGCCGCGGCTTTGCTGCCGCCGAGCGCCAAGTCGGCGATATCCTGCGTGCCCTAGCCGGACGGCCGGGCGGCGTGCTCGCCCCGACGGCCGGGACCTGAAGCGGACCATGCGCGAGATCATCCTCGATACCGAGACGACGGGAACCGACCCGGCCGCCGGCGACCGCGTGATCGAGATCGGCTGCGTCGAGCTCGTCAACCAGTTCCCGACCGGGCGCACCTTCCACGCCTACGTCAACCCGCAGCGCTCGGTGTCGCAGGGAGCGTTCAACGTCCACGGCCTCTCCGAGGCCTTCCTCGCCGACAAGCCGGTCTTCGCCGCCGTCGCGGAACCGCTCCTGGAGTTCGTCGGCGACGGCCGGCTCGTCATCCACAACGCCGGCTTCGACATCGCCTTCCTGAACGCCGAGTTCGCCCGCACCGGGCACCCGGCGCTCGACATGATGCGGGTCGTCGACACGCTGTCGCTGGCGCGCCGCAAGCATCCGGGCGCGCCGAACAACCTCGACGCGCTCTGCGCCCGCTACGGCATCGACAATTCGCGCCGCACCAAGCACGGCGCGCTCCTCGACGCCGAGCTCCTGTCGGAAGTCTACATCGAGCTCATCGGCGGCAAGCAGGCCGATCTCAACCTGTCGCTGCGCCCGGCCGTCGCCGCCCAGTCGCGCATCGTCGTCGCGGCGCGCAGCGGCGTCGCGGTCTCGCGCCTCACCGACGCCGAGCGCGAGGCCCACCTCGCCTTCATCGCGAGCCTCGGCGTCGCGGCGATCTGGCGCGACTACGTGGTCATCGGAGCATAGCCGTCATTCAGGGCCGCGCAGCGGCGCGCCCCGGAAAGGCAGATGCTACGCCGCCGGGGTTCCGCCGGCGGCCGCCGGCCCCGGCTGTCCGGGCGCCGCCTGGCTCTGCTCGGCGGCCTTCTGGCGGTACAACGTCACGAAATCGATCGGATCGATGTAGAGCGGCGGGAAGCCGCCGTTGCGCACCGCGTCCGCCACCATCTGCCGGGCGAACGGGAACAGCAGCCGCGGGCACTCGATCATGATCAGCGGGTGGAGCTGATCGGCCGGCACGTTGCGGGCCCGGAACACGCCCGCATAGGTGAGCTCGAACTTGAACAGCACCTCGGTGCCGAGCTTGCCGTCACCTTCGAGCTTGAGGTCGACCTCGAAGTCGGTCTCGGCAAGCTGCTTCGCGTTGACGTTGACCTGGATGTTGATCGTCGGCCCCTGCTGCTGGGGCGCGAGCGAGCGCGGCGCGTTCGGGTTCTCGAACGAGAAATCCTTCGCATATTGCGCAAGCGCGTTGAGGGACGGCATCTGGTCGGGCGAGGGCTGGGCCTGCGCGCCGCCGTTCGGCACCGGGGTGTCGGCCATGGAAAGCTCCTGAAGCTCAAAAGGATTGCTGCGGGCACCCGGGCAGGCGGCATCGGCCTCCGAGGCGGCTCGTTTTCAGCGCGCCCGCTATCACGGCTCGCCCGGTGCGACAAGGTTGGAGCGCCCGGCGGCTCGCCCGGCCGCTCGCCTGGATGTCGCGTCCCGGCGACCCCATATGGGCCGGGCGCCGGCGCTTTGGGCCCGGGCATTCGGCTTGCTTTCACCCGGGCCGGATGCGAAACGGCGGACGGGGGCAGACCGGATCGACGATGCAAGACTCGCTTGACGTCACGACGATCATCTTTCTCGCGCTTGCGGTCTTCGTGATCTGGCGGCTGCGCTCGGTGCTCGGCCAGAAGACCGGGCAGGAGAAGCCGCCTCTCGACCCGTTCTCCCGCCGCGAGGCGCCGCCGCCGCTCGGCCCGGCGCCGCGGACCGCCGGCGGCGACAACGTCGTGCGGCTGCCCGGGGCCGTGAACGGGCCGGCCGCCGCGACGGTCGAGCTCGCGCCGGACCGCTGGAGCGGCGTCGCCGAGCCCGGCTCGCCGGTCGCGGCCGGGCTCGACGAGATCGCCAAGATCGAGCCGGGCTTCGATGCCCGCGGCTTCGTCGAGGGCGCCAAGACCGCCTACGAGATGATCGTCACCGCCTTTGCCCAGGGCGACCGCAAGAGCCTGAAGAACCTCCTGTCGCGGGATGTCTTCGAGGGCTTCGAGCGCGCGATCGTCGACCGCGACAAGCGCGGCGAGAAGGCCGAGACCACCTTCGTCTCGATCGACAGGGCCGACCTCGTCGGGGTCGAGGTCAGGAACCGCGTCGCGCAGGTGACGATCCGTTTCCTCTCCAAGCTCATCACGGTGACCCGCGACGCGCAGGGGAACGTCGTCGACGGCAGCCCCGAAGCGGTCGTCGACGTGACCGACGTGTGGACGTTCGCGCGCACGCTCGGCACCCGCGACCCAAACTGGCAGCTCGTCGCGACCGAAGCCGCGCAGTGAACGGGGCGAGACCCGCTCTCCTAGCCTTTCTCCTCCTGGGCCTTCTTGCCCTCTCGGCCGGGCGCGCCGCCGCCGACCCGTCGGCGGTCGGCAAGGCCCGGCTCGAGGCGCTCGCCTTCACGGATCTGGCCGGCTGGGACGCCGACGATCACGGCGCCGCTCTTTCGACCTTCCGCCGGACCTGCCGCGCGATCGCCGAGGAGCGCCCGTCGCTTCGCACGGCGCTGCCGGCGGACGACGGCCTGAAGCGGGCCTGCGCCGCGGCGCCAGATCCCTCCACCGCCGGCTCGGTCAAGGCCTTCTTTGAGGATCTCTTCGCGCCGTTCGAGGTCGTGCCGCCGTCCGGCCGCGGCTTCCTGACCGGCTATTTCGAGCCCGAATACGACGGCTCGCTGACGCAGACCGAGAGCTTCCCGGCGCCGCTCCTCGCCCGTCCGGACGACCTCGCGAGCGTCCCGCAAGGGGAGGCGTGGCCGGGACTCGCCCGCCTGCAGGCGGCACGCCGGACGGCGGCCGGGTATGAGCCCTATCCGGACCGGGGCGCGATCGAGGACGGCGCGCTCGGCGCGCTGGCGACGCCGATCGTCTTCCTGCGCGACCCGGTCGATGCCTTCATCGTCCATGTGCAGGGCTCGGCCCGGATACGGCTGCCGGACGGCCGCACCGTGCGGGTCGCCTATGCGGGCCGCAACGGCTATCCGTTCACGGCGCCCGGCCGGATCATCGTCGAGCGCGGCCACGTGCCGCTGCCTGAGATGAACCTCGAGCGGCTGACCGCCTGGATGCGGGCGAACCCCGAGGAGGGGCGCGAGATCATGCGCCTCAACCGCTCCTACATCTTCTTCCGCCTCGCCGACGAGCTTGCCCCCGAGGACGGCCCGATCGGCGGCGCCGGCGTGCCGCTGACCGCCGGCCGCAGCCTCGCCGTCGACCGCAATCTCTGGAGCTACGGCTTGCCGTTCTGGCTCGAGGGCGAGGCGCCGCAGCCGGGCGGCGGCGGCGCGCCGTTCGCGCGGCTGATGATCGCCCAGGATACCGGCACCGCCATCACCGGACCGGCGCGCGGCGATCTCTTCGTCGGCACCGGCGCCGCGGCCGGCACCCGCGCCGGAATGCTGCGCCACCCGTTCCGCTTCGTCGTCCTCCTGCCGAAGCCATGAAGCCGCGCCGCTCGCGCCAGCTCTCGGCCGAGGAGCGCCGGCTCTGGGCGCATGTCGCGCGGGCCGTGAAGCCGCTGCCTGGCCACGGCTTTCCCGATGTCCCACCCGAGCCGCCAGCCGTGCCCGCTGCCGAGCCGCCGCCGGCCACGTCCGCGGCGCCCGCGCCCCGCAGACCGGGCCGAGCGCCGGCGCTTCCGCCGCTGGCCCCGATCGAGCGCAAGACCCTGGTGGCGCTGCGACGCGGCGCCCGGCGCGCCGACGGCGCGATCGACCTCCACGGCATGCGCCAGAGCGAGGCCCATCGGGCGCTCATCGGCTTCCTGCATCGTTCGCGCGAGCGCGGCCACGAGGTCGTGCTGGTGATCACCGGCAAGGGCGCCGCCGCCGCGGGCGACAGCTTCTTCGAGGAGCGCGGCGTCCTGCGCCGCGTCGTGCCGCACTGGCTGCGCCTGCCGGAGCTGCGCACGGTGGTGCTCGGCTTCGAGGCGGCCGCGCCCCACCGTGGCGGCTCGGGCGCGCTCTATGTCCGGCTGCGCCGGCGCCGCGCGCCGGGCGAGCCGTGACGCCGTTCGGCCGCCGCGTCCGCGAGCTGCGGCGCGAGCGCGGGCTCCTCCTCAAGGACATGGCGGCGCATCTCGGCGTCTCCGTTGCCTACCTGTCGGCGCTCGAGCGCGGCGAGCGCGGCAAGCCGACCTGGACCCTGCTCCAGGGCGTGCTCCAGTACTTCCGCATCATCTGGGACGAGGCCGACGAGCTTCTGCGCCTCGCCGACCTGTCCGAGCCGAAGGTCAGGATCGATGCCTCCGGCCGCGATCCGGACACCGTGCTGTTCCTGAACCGGCTCGCGCGCGAGCTTCCGGCGCTCACCGACGAGGAGGTCGCCGCAATGGCTGCGGTGCTCGACAAAGCGGCCGCGCGCGCAAAATCCTAGACGGCCGCCGCCCTTGACCCCCACGTGGACCGGTGCGAAAGCGCGGCTCCCTCCTGCGCTCCCGGCCTCCCATGCACAACGCCTCGATCGACGTTCTCGCGATCGGCAACGCCATCGTCGACGTCATCGCCCGAACCGACGAGGCGTTCCTCGCCCGCGAGAACGTGCACAAGGGCGCTATGCAGCTCATCGACGAGGCGCGCGCCGAGCACCTCTACGCCGCGATGGGGCCGACGACGGTCATCTCCGGCGGCTCGGGGGCGAACACCGCAGTCGGCGTCGCCTCGCTCGGGGCCAAGGCGGCGTTCATCGGCAAGGTCCGGGACGACGAGCTCGGCCGGCTCTACGGTCACGATCTGCGCTCGATCGGCGTCCGCTTCGACGTGCCGTCCGCGACCGAGGGGCCGGCAACGGCGCGCAGCTTCATCCTGGTGACGCCGGACGGCGAGCGCACCATGAACACCTATCTCGGCGCCTGCCAGAACCTCACCCCGGAGGACGTCGATCCGCACACCGTCCGGGCGGCCCGGTACGTCTACCTCGAGGGCTATCTGTGGGATCCGCCGGAGGCGAAGCGCGCTTTCCGCAAGGCGGTGGCGATCGCCCACGAGGCCGGCAACGCCGTCGCGTTGACGCTTTCCGACCCCTTCTGCGTCGATCGCTATCGCGACGAGTTCCTCGGCCTGATGCGCGACGGCAGCCTCGACATCCTGTTCGCCAACATCCACGAGCTGCGAAGCCTCTACCAGACCGGCGACGACGCGACCGCCCTTGCGGCGCTGCGCCAGGAGGGCGTCGTCGCCGTCGTGACGCGCTCGGCGGAGGGCGCCCTCGTCGTCACCCGGGAGGAGACGCGGGCCGTGCCGGCGTTTCCGGTCGAGCGCCTCGTCGACACGACCGGCGCCGGCGACCTCTTCGCCGCAGGTTTCCTCGCCGGGCTTTCCCGCGACCTCGACCATATCGGTTGCGCCCGCCTCGGTGCACTCGCGGCCGCCGAGGTGATCCAGCATATCGGGGCGAGGCCGCAGCGGAGCCTTGCCGAGCTTGCCCGGCAGGAAGGGCTTTGGTCTTAGTTCCAGCGCCGCTGCTGTTTTTTGTTTCATGATTACTTCGGAACCAGGCCCGGAGCTCGGGGTTGATCGGGGAACTTCGACAATCACCCGAGCATCAACATGGAAACCGCGTCCACGGGGCTGACGCCCCAACCTTCCTTCGCGCGAGCCTCCGTCGGCTTTCTTGCATCGACGACGATCCTGTCGATCGCCATGGTGTTTTTCGGCAGCCTGTAGGCCGGCCGGACATGGTGCCGAGGGCGGCCGGCGACGGCCGCCCTTTCTTTTCGCCGAGGCGGAAGATGGGCCTGGCTTCGTCGTTTTCCGGGCACTTCGCTCACTGGATTCCCGCCTGCCGCATGGCGGTGCGCCCACCGCATGGAAGCACTCGAAAGCAAGTAGCCGCCCTGACCGTGGGCATGTAGGGCGGCGGCGGCTCCAGTGAGCAAGCCGACCCGAAACCCGTTCTCGACTAAAGCCGCCGCAGGGCGACCTGCTCGATGCGGTGGCTCGGCCCCTTGCGAAGGATCAGGCTCGCCCGCTGACGGGTCGGCACGATGTTCTCGCGCAGGTTCGCGAGGTTGATCCGGGTCCAGAGCCCGTCGGCGGTGTCGATCGCATCCTCTTCCGAAAGCTCGGCGTATTTGCGGAAAAAGGACAGCGGGTCGCGAAACGCGGTCTGCCGCAGCTTGAGGAAGCGGCTTACATACCAGCGGTGGAGGTCGTGCTCGTCGGCGTCGAGATAGACCGAGAAGTCGAAGTAATCCGAGACGAACGGGATCGCGGTGCCGTCCTTCGGCAGCCGCGCCGGCTGGAGCACGTTCAACCCTTCGACGATGAGGATGTCCGGCCGATCGACGACCGTCTCCTCGCCCGGCACCACGTCATAGACGAGGTGCGAGTAGAGCGGCGCCCGGACGTTGCGCTTGCCGGCCTTGATGTCGGCGAGGAAGTGCAGAAGCTTGCCGGTGTCGTAGCTCTCGGGGAAGCCCTTGCGCTCCATGAACCCGAGCCGTGACAGCTCGGCGTTCGGCAGCAGGAAGCCGTCGGTGGTGATGAGGTCGACCTTGGGCGTATTGGGCCAGCGCGCGAGGAGCGCCTTCAGGACGCGGGCGGTGGTCGACTTGCCGACCGCGACCGAGCCCGCGACGCCGATGATGTAGGGGACCTTGCCCTCGTTCTCGGCGAGGAGGAAGCGCTGCGTCGCCCGGAACAGCCCCTGCGTCGCGGCGACGTAGAGGGACAGGAGACGCGACAGCGGCAGGTAGATCGCGACCACCTCCTCGAGGCCGATCGGATCGTTGAGAGACTGGAGCCGCATCACCTCGTCGGCGGTGAGCGTCATCGGCGTGTCGGCGCGCAGCTTCGCCCATTGCTCGCGGGTGAAGATCCGGTACGGCGCCAGGTCGTTGTCCAAGGCCCGCTCGTCCGGCGCCGCCTGGGGCGACAGCGCCGTCATCGCGGGCGCGATGCCTTCTCGGCGAGACCGGATTGGGCGGTGCGGCGCTCGAGCTCGTTCATGACCGCATCCAGTGGCACATCGCGCGATCTGAGCACAACCAGCAAATGGTAGAGCACGTCGGCGGCCTCCTCGACGAGACCGGCGCGGTCGCCCTCGACCGCCGCGATCACCGCCTCGACCGCCTCCTCGCCGAGCTTCTTCGCCGTCGCGGCGCTGCCCTTGGCGAGGAGCCTCGCCGTGTAGGACTGGTCCGGCGCGGCGTCGGCCCGCTCGGCGACGATGCGGGCAAGGTCGGCAAGCGTGAAGCTGGCGGCTTCGATCATGAACAGCGTCGTTCCCGGCCAGAACCCCGGGGATCAAGGGGAAGGCCGCGCACCCTTTGACATCGGGATAGCCGGGTCAAGCCCGCCATGACGTCCGGATCACGCGTCGATGCGCATCGCAAGGCCGGCCTGCGCCATGTGCGCCTTCGCCTCGGTGATCGAATGCTCGCCGAAATGGAAGATCGAGGCCGCGAGCACCGCGCTCGCATGGCCGTCGCGCACCCCCTCGACGAGATCGTCGAGGTCGCCGACGCCGCCCGAGGCGATCACCGGGATCGGCACCGCGTCGGCGATCGAGCGGATCAGCGCGATGTCGTAGCCGCTCTTGGTGCCGTCGCGGTCCATCGAGGTGACGAGAAGCTCGCCGGCCCCTCGCGCCGCGGCCTTGCCGGCAAAGGCGACGGCGTCGATGCCGGTGGCTTTGCGTCCGCCATGGGTGAAGATCTCCCAGCGGTCGCGCTCGCCCGGGCCCGACACCTTCTTGGCGTCGACGGCGACGACGATGCACTGGCTGCCGAACTTCTCCGCCGCTTCGCGCACGAACTCGGGATTGGCGACCGCCGCGGTGTTGATCGACACCTTGTCGGCCCCGGCGAGGAGGAGCTTGCGAATATCCTCGACGGCGCGCACGCCACCGCCGACGGTGAGCGGCATGAAGCAGGCCTCGGCCGTGCGCCGGACGACGTCGAGGAGAATGCCGCGGTCCTCGTGCGAGGCGGTGATGTCGAGAAAGCAGAGTTCGTCGGCGCCGGCGGCGTCATAGGCCTTCGCCGCCTCGACGGGATCGCCCGCGTCGCGCAGATCGACGAACTTAACGCCCTTGACGGCGCGCCCGTCCTTCACGTCGAGGCAGGGAATGAGGCGGATTTTGAGCACGCGGGGAACTCGCGACCGATCACTCGTACGGGAAGGGCCGATCCCGAATCTCGTCAACGGTGTATGGGCAGGCCGTCGGGAAGGTCTTGATCGGAAGCGCGGTCTCCTCCGCAGCATCCCGGCGCGCATGTCCGTAAGCTCTTGTTACGGCTTCACCGATTCGAGGCTTGAGACCGGGATTGTCGGCCAGGACTTCTGCCGCGCTTTCGCGATGGTTGTCGATGGAGATCGACCAGCTCCGGGTATGCTTCCCCGGCTGATGATCGCATTTCAACATACGGAGAATAACCAACCGGTAGAAGCTCACCAACTTGTCGAACTCGCTTCGTCCCAAGGTCTCGATCTCCTCGGCGATGTTCCGCCAGTCGAACTCGTTGAGCCGGCCGGCGCGCAGCAGGGCTCCCTGCTCGCGCGTCCAGGTGTAGAAATCGTCCTGGTACGTCGCCCGGTTCTCGGGCGCGGGTTGTCTTGGCCTTTTGGTCGCGAGCGGCATCGGAAACCTCCGCGCTCATCTTACCACAGCTTGACGGGATTGCCCGATCAGGCTCAGCGCCTCTTTGGGGTCGATCCTCCCGTCATAGAGCGCCCGCCCGGTGATCGCGCCGGCAAGCTTGGCGCAGTCCGGCTCGAGCAGGCGCTCGACGTCGGTGATCGAGGCGAGACCGCCCGAGGCGATCACCGGGATCGAGACGGCATCGGCGAGGGCGAGGGTCATCGGAATGTTGAGGCCCTTCAGGACGCCGTCGCGGGCGATGTCGGTGTAGACGATCGCGGCGACGCCGGCATCCTCGAAGCGCCGGCCGAGCTCGTCGGCGGTCATGCTCGAGGTCTGGGCCCAGCCCTCGACCGCGACACGCCCATCCTTGGCGTCGATGCCGACCGCGATCCTGTCCGGATGGCGACGCGCCGCCTCGCGGACGAAGTCCGGATCGCGGACCGCCGCCGTGCCGATGATGATCCGCGCGACGCCTTTGGCGAGCCAGCCCTCGACGGTCTTCATGTCGCGGATGCCGCCGCCGAGCTGCACCGGGATCGTCACGCGCCGCAGGATCGCGTCGACGGCGGCCGCGTTCATGGGCTTGCCGGCGAAGGCGCCGTCGAGATCGACGACGTGGAGCCATTCGAAGCCTTGCGCTTCGAAGCTCGCGGCTTGCGCCGCCGGATCGTCGCCGAACACCGTCGCCTGCTCCATGTCGCCCTGGACGAGCCGCACGCAGCGGCCGTCCTTGAGATCGATCGCCGGAAACAGGATCAAGGCCGCCACTTCAGGAAGTTCGCGATCAGCGCCAGGCCGAGCTTCTGGCTCTTCTCCGGATGGAATTGCGTGCCGGCCATGTTGTCCCGCGCGACGACGGCGGTCAGCGGACCGCCGTAGTCGGTCACGGCCATGACCTCGTCCTGGTTCTTCGGGTCGAGCGCGAAAGAGTGCACGAAATAGGCGTGGAGCCCGTTCGGGCCGGTCTCGACGCCGTCGAGCAGCGGATGCTCGCGCTGGGGATGAAGCGTGTTCCAGCCCATATGCGGGATCTTCAGGCCGGCGTCCTCCGGCTCGATCGGCTTGACGTCCCCGCCGATCCAGTCGAGGCCGAGGGTGGTCTGGTATTCGAGGCCGCGGCTCGCCATCAGCTGCATGCCGACGCAGATGCCGAAAAACGGCCGCCCATTCCGGCGCACGGCCTCGGTCATGGCGTCGACCATGCCGTCGACGCCGTCGAGGCCGCGGCGGCAGTCCGCAAACGCGCCGACGCCGGGGAGGACGATGCGGTCGGCCTTCGCGACCGCCGCCGGATCGGAGGTGACGACGATGTCCTCGTCGACGCCGGCCTCGCGGGCGGCGCGCTCGAAAGCCTTG
>Ga0126304_10000507_pt1 | contig 16009 bp, 17 predicted proteins | sample Plot25_FD_92538 | JGI IMG/M metagenome (GOLD analysis project Ga0126304, IMG submission 92538) | Serpentine soil microbial communities from UC McLaughlin Reserve, CA, USA - Plot25 | ecosystem: Environmental > Terrestrial > Soil > Grasslands | place: USA: UC McLaughlin Reserve, Lake County... | reverse complement strand
CGTCGGTCGATGCCGTGTTAGCTGGCAATGCCATGCACTGGTTCGACATGGACGTCGCGGGTCGCGAGATAGCCAGAGTCCTCGAACCAGGCGGCATCCTGGCCGGCCTGTGGAACGTCTTCGACAACCGGGTCGACTGGGTTGCCGCACTCGAACGGATCAGCGGAAGCGCGGCCATTGGCACGAGGGACACGTTCAGCGGCTGGCGCGCCGAGACGGCTGAAGCGCACCTCCCAGACAGTGGCTCAATCGCCCGGTTCGGCTCGCCGGAGCAGGCCGAGTTCTCGCATGGGCAGCAACGGACCGCCGACTCCCTCGTCGCGACGTTCGCGACGAAGGCGGGAATGCTCGTCATGCCAGAACAGGAGCAAGAGGCCACGCTCGGTCGGATCCGCGCTTTCCTCGCGAGCAGACCGGAGACCGCTCGCGGCGAATTCACCGTGCCGATGCTGACGGGCGTGCTCCGCGTCGGGCGACTGTGACAATGTCGACGTATGTAACTTGACGGGTACGTACCCAATGCGGTACATATAGCTCATGGATACGGTGCTGCAGGCGCTGTCGGACGCAAACCGGCGAACTGTGCTCGAGGCGCTCAGCGACGGTCCCGCCACCGTCAGTGAGCTGGCCGCACTGCTGCCGATCGCTCGTCCGGGCGTCTCTCGACACCTGCGAGTCCTGCGTGATGCCGGCCTCGTCGACGTGCGCAAGGAAGCGCAGTTTCGGGTGTACAACCTGCGTCCCGAGCCGCTCGCAGAAGTCGACGAATGGCTGAGCCCCTACCGATCTCTGTGGGAGTCGCGCATGAACGCCCTGCACACCGAAATCGCCCGAGGAAAGAGGAGGAGGGTGACGTGACCGAAGAGACCCGAGCGAACACCCGCATCACGGGGACGCTGCGATCCGTTGACGGTAGGGGCGTCGTCCGCATGGAGGGCAGCTACGACACCGGCATCGACGACCTGTGGTCGGCACTCACCGACGCGCGCCGCCTGGCTCGCTGGATCGCCGAGGTCGAGGGCGACCTACGTCTCGGTGGCGCGTTCCGAGCGACCTTCACGAGCGGATGGGAGGGTCCCGGCCGAGTTGACGCGTGCGAACCTCCGCGGTACCTGCTCGTGACCATGACCCCAGGAGGGGAGGAAGAGACCGTCATTGAGGCCGTGCTCGTCGCCGACGGCGACCAGACGAGACTCGTGGTCGAAGAGCGTGGAATTCCCCTGAAGGAACTCGCCGCACACGGAGCCGGCTGGCAGGCGCACCTCGAGGACCTCGCTGCGCATGGCGCGGGACGAGAGCCCACTGACTGGCGCACTCGCTGGACCGAGCTCACACCCTCGTATCGGGAGCAGACCGTCCGGCCCGAGTGACCGCCACGTGTGGGGAACGCTCGCACGTCAGCCGTCGGCTGGGCGAGCGTTCTCTCGCCAGACGGGACTTCTGCCCGAACTTCTGCCCATCTGACCGGAGCTGACCCGACCTCAGCCGACCGAGCAGGGCAGGGAAGCCTCTTGCTGAGCCGAGCTGGCGACTCCGTCAGACCTTCAAAACCGGTGCGGTCGTGCAACCTACGGCTGGAGAGGTTCGACTCTGCGCCGCTGTGTGGGGGCCCGCAGCGGCGGGCGCGAGGCGTACTGAGGCGCTCGTACTACCACTGTACGCGAACGGGCTTTCGGTCCGTCAGCGAGACAACAAGAGCCCCCAATTTGCGGGGGCTCTCTGTTGGGCCGGGCAGGGATCGAACCTGCGACCTTGGGATTAAAAGTCCCCTGCTCTACCAACTGAGCTACCGGCCCGCGATGCCAGCGTAGCGCTACAGGATCCGTGCCCCCAGCGCGCTCGCCGCCAGCTCGACCGCAAGCTTGGCCGTCACGTTCTCGTGGTCGAGGATCGGGTTCACCTCGACGAGCTCGAGCGACGTGAGCAGCCCGCTCTCTGCGACGAGCTCCAGCGCAAGGTGCGCCTCCCGGTACGAGAAGCCTCCCGTGACCGGCGAGCCGACACCCGGCGCGACGACTGGGTCCACGAGGTCGAGGTCGACCGAGACGTGGATGAATGGCGCTCCGGACACGCGCTCGAGCGCCTCCTTCACGACCGGCTCCACGCCTCGCCGGTCGACGTCCGAGATCGTGAACACGGCCACACCGGCCTCCCGGAGCGCATCTCGCTCGCCCGGGTCGATACTTCGGGCTCCGATCAGCGCCACCGATTCGGGATCGAGGGCGGGCAGCGGCCAGCTGTTGCTCTCGAATCCGACGCCGGCGCGCCCGAGCACGGCCGCCAGCGGCATGCCGTGGACGGCCCCGCTCGGCGTGGTCTCCGGGGTGTTGAAGTCGGCGTGCGCGTCGAACCAGAGGACACCGCCGGGGCCGTGGAGTGATGCCAGGCCGCCGATCGTCCCGATCGCGACCGAGTGGTCCCCGCCGAGCACGAGCGGAAGCGAGCCGCTCTCCGCCGCCGACCGCACCTGCTCGGCGATTCGCTCGCAGGTCTCTCGGATCTCGGTGAGGAAGCGGGCTTTCTCGTCGCCGGGGGCCATCGTCTCGCGGACGCGCGTGTAGACGTTGCCCCGGTCCTCCGATGCGATCCCGAGCTCGACGAGGCGCTCGCCCAGCCCCGCGTAGCGAATCGCGGACGGGCCCATGTCCACGCCGCGCCTGCCTGCGCCGAGGTCGAGCTCGGCCCCGATGATCGCGACACGCCGTTCTGCGTTCACGGCGGGGGAGGATACGGGGAGGCATGGCACCTCCGTAATCACCGGACGACGCGTTACCGATGCGGACTAATCAGCCTCCCCAGAACGGCCGAACTTCGATCGTTCCCATCTGGGCGATGGGATGCGCGGCCGCGATCTCGACGGCCTCCTCGAGGCTTCCGCACTCGAGGATGTCGAACCCGCCCACCACTTCCTTGGTCTCGGCGAAGGGGCCGTCGGTGACCATCGTCTTCCCGTCGCGGACTCGGACGGATCGCGCCCGTCGCGGTGGCGCCACCTGGTCGCCCATGACCCAGACACCGCGCGACTGAAGGTCGTCCAGCCAGGGAAAGCTCTCCTTCTCGGTGGTGTCGGCCGCGTCGGGCTCAGTTTGGGCGTCCATCTTCTCCGCGTCCCAGCAGACCAGCAGCAGGAATCTCATCGTCGCTCCTCTCGTCGTTGGTTCAGCTTTCCCTTGAACGACGGACGAGCCGCGCCGAAATCGACATTTCGTTAGGCAGCGGCGTCGGCTACGACGAACTCCATCAGGAGCCAGCGGTCACGGTGCTCGTGGTCGGGTTCGTGTTCCTGAACAGGACGGAAGCCTGCTTTGAGCCAGCCCCGGATGGCTCGCTCATTCCACAAGTACGGATCGACAGTTATCCCTTTGCATCCTGCGTGTGTGATCAGGTACTTCGCGAGGGTGCGGGCGGCATCCGGTCCGAGCGAACGACCCCGGGCCGTGGGGATCAAGAACATGTCGAGGCCGCCCACGTCGACTATGTCCCCAAACCAAGCCTGTAGGTACCCGACGGCTTCGCCGTCCGCCTCGAGGATGTAGGCGTCAACGTGCGGCCGCGTGAGGCGTGCCGCCATCTGGTCGTCCGTGAACGTGCGGCCATCCCAGAAGGGCATTACGTCAGGATCGAGATGCCACCGAACGAGCATCTCGGCGTCGTCCAGCGTCGCGGCGCGAACGACGACGTGGTCGCCGCGGAGCGGCGCTGCCGGGACGCGCCGACCGATTCTCGCTGTCACGACGCCGATGCTATTCCTGCACGACCGAAGGTCCCGATCTCCAGATCTTGAAAGTCCCTCGCCGGCGCTTTCCAGCTCCGCCCGTCTGGCCTGCGGCGTTGACCCCGGACGTCCACCCGTCGGCTCGACCCGTGCGCGGAGGTCGGGTTGGCGCAGCCAGGGGGCACGATTGGGGAGGGCCAGGAGGCAGGCTTGTTGATCCCGCCGATCGCGGCGGCGTCGAGCACCTGCGCGACCGCCTCGGCGAGCGCGGGCCGTAGCTCGCCCCACACGTCGAAGCTGGAGTCGTCTACGACCGCCTCGGGGATCGGGACGATGCAGGCGATCTCCTCGGCGACGAGATCGACCCCGGCCCAGGCGGCCTCTGAGGTCTGCTTCAAGCCTGTATCTCCCGCGACCCAGTACGCGATCGAGAGCGCCGACATCACCGGCACCTTTGTTGAGAGTTGTGCGCGGTTGAACAGCGTCAACGCGGCGGATTCCTGAGTCGCCGCCTTGATCACGGCCTCCGCCTGTCCCTGTGGGATCAGGCTGTCCGCGTCGGCGCGGCTGATGATGCTGTCGTAAGGCACGGGTGGCCTCCTTCAAGAGCGAAGAAACGAGGTCGCTCTCGCGGAGCCATCGCGGCCCTGGTCCCATCGCGGAACCGGGCGAGAGGGGGAGTCGAGCCATCGCGGCCTATCCCCATCGGGCGTCGTCTCCGGCTTCGCGCCGGGCCGACTATCTCGCCGGAGGCACGAGAGGCGGCATCGCGCCGCCCCTAGGCCTACGACTCACCGTCGATTGTACGGGCGCGGACGCAGTCCGCGAACCGCGTTTCGTGCACTACGCGCCCGCGCTTCACGGAGACGCTCAGGTGGTTGAGGCACGGGTTGTACGGAGTATCCGGGGCCAAGAACACGTTGCATGCGAAGGAGCGGCGAACCGGTCCTCGGCACTCGATTTCTCGAACGGGATTGTCCGGATACGTCCGCGCGAGATATGCCGCGGCAACGCGTTCGGCGGCGGGACTGCGAGGTGGTTGGGGCCGAAACGCGACGATTTTGGGATGCAGAAGGCGGGAGGGGTGAGGGCGCGGCGCGAACGTCGCGGTCTGCTGCGCGGGATCGGACTGATCGATTCGCACCCCGACGATGACCGCGGCAGCGGCGACGATTGCCACAGTGATTACGGCGAACGATCGGCGTCCCATCTTCGTCGGGAGGTTAGACCCCGTCCTCGGTCACGACTCCTCGTCCTCCAGCACCCGCCGACGATCGGCGAACCCGGCTGCGAGTTCGTCCTTCGTGATGTAGGCGGCGTAATGGGTCCCGTCTTCGGGATCGACGCCAGAGATCACGAGCGGCCCTTCGCGCTCAGCAAGCTCGCGGGGAAGATCATCGAGGTCGGGGTCGGGCGGTAGCTCGTGCTCGTCCACGTCTCGGCCATCATCGCGCACGGCCCTGCTTGCGTGTTGCTCGACGCGGTGGGACTGTCGAGCCGAAGCGGACCTCAACGAATGGAGGAAGCGCATGAGAACAGCATGCGTGCTCGTGTTGTTCGCTGCGGTTTCACTTGCGGTCGGAGTCGCCCTGCTACTGCGAAGCCGGGTAAACCCCCGAAGGCGGGCGGTAACTCGAAGGCGGCGCACCAGTGTCAGCACGGCGGCTGGAAGAACTTGTTGCGGGCGGATCAGACACGGTTCAAGAACACCGGCGCCTGCGTGAGCTACGCAGCCCGCGGTGGGACATTGACGCCGAAGCCAGCAGCCCAGCTTCTCTGCGAATCCTTGGGCGGCGTGTTCGCCTCGGGCAGCGGTAACACGCTCTGGTTCTGCACCTACTCGTACACCAACGCGGCCTTCAATGCACTGGTGAATCAGTGTTTCGCGGACATCCTCGCCAGCGGAGGCAGCATAGGCAGCTTTGGGTTCGTCTCGGGCAACTCCTCTGGTCTCCGAAGGGACGCCTGCACGCGCTTTTAGGCCGACGCCTCGGCGTGAGGCAGTCAAGGCGCCGAGCTGCTGCATGAAGGAGAGGTGGTCGTGTACTCCCCAACGCTCGATGGCCTTTCCGTCTTTCAAGCGAAGGACGTGGATGTGGTCCGGTGAAGGGGCGCTCCGGGCAGGTTCGGCTAGGAGACGATGTCGCGGGTGCGGTCGGTTTTCGGCCGTTTCGGCCCCACCCCGAACGCCCGGTTGTGTAGTCGGCCCGGTTTTCGCGTCCGACCTGACAACGCAATATGGCCTTTGCAGGTATTCTTACGGGAGCGAAGGAACTCGAGCCCGCGATCTCCGGCGTGCAGGCCGAGTCGGGCGCCACGACGCCCGGCGACGAACGCCTCTGAACGGCCTATTTGCAGGCTTTTTCAGCTCTGGAGTCAGGCCGGCACCGCATGGTTGAGCCAATCGTCCAACAGACGTTTGGGCCACGAAATCTTGTCTTCATGGACAACGCAGCGCCTGGCGAACGAGAGAGATCGCCTGCGCGAAGACGCGCATCGTGTTCTCCTTTCCGTCACATGGACGGCGTTTCGTCGTGCGGACGCACTCGCGCTGGTTCGAGCTCGACCGGACGCCTCGCCCCGTCACGCGGGAGCCGGAGGCGCCTCTCTGCCCTCCCGGCGCCGGCCGAGCAGGATCAAGGCGGCCGTCCCGATCGCGGCGTAGACCACGAGCACGGTCAGCCACTTCCAGGCCTGGGCGCCGTCGAAGTAGGCGACGTTCCGCAACCCGGTCGCCGAGGCCCCGGGCGGGAGCAGCTGACCGCCGGTCTTCCACGGGTCGGGAAGCAGCTCCGGGGCGCTCGCCGCTCCGGAGCCGGGGTTCCCGAGCATGAGGAAGATGATGAAGCTGAGGCCGACGCCCGGGAAGCCGATGGTGCCGATGATCGCGGCGGACACCGAGGCGACGGCGAAGATCGCGAGTGCCGTCACCCCCGCGAGCGCGAAGTACGAGCCGGGCAGCGCGCCGATGAGCAGCTGGATGACGAGCATCGCCATTGCGCTGCCGAGCAGGGCGAACACGGCAAGTGACCCGATTCGCCAGGCTGTCGGCAGCGCGGGAGCGAGGTTGAAGAGGAGCAGGGCCCCGAGAATCGACGTGATCGTGACGGCGAGCCCGGTCAGGCTGATCGAGACGTTGCGCGGATCGTCGTCGTCGAGCTCGCGCAGATCCTCGGTCTCTGCGCGCGGCAGGGCCGCTGCGGCGACGCCGAGGACCACGAGCGACGCCTGGAGGCTCGCCGCCGACGCCACCAAGACCTTCGGCGGAGCACCTGGAACCACTGCCCCATACGCCTCGCGGTCGAGCACCGCCTCGCGTGCGGCGGGCTCGTCGGCGACGCGGACGACGTCGAAGTCGTCACCCTCTTCGAGCGCCCGAAAGACGCGCTGGGACTGCCTGCTTCCGTCGTCGACGACGGCGACCGGGAGGCCGTTCGGCTCGGGGTCGTGCGCCGGGTAGACGAAAAAGAAGGCGAACAGCGTCACCAGCGCGACGCCGCCGAGTACTGGACGCAGCGCGCCCTGCACGAGCTCACGATTCATCCGCCGGCGGCAGTGTACGCGCGCGCGCCCGACTCCTCCAGCGCAGCCTAGGCCGCCCCCCAGCCGCGCGAGCGGGACGCGGTGCGGCGACGTCGACCCAGACCTAAAAATGCCAAGTCCTGCGAACCCGAGGGCCCACAGGACTTGACGTAGCGACTCTTCCACGGGTCGCGCTGCCTGTCAAACGAGAAGGTGCCGCTCGCTTGGGATAGCTCGCCCCTGAGCGACCTGACGACGGCGAAGGAGCTCGTCGAGCTTCGTCGTGGCGGTGCTCGTGCTCGATCGTGCGAGCTCCACGGCAAAACTCCGCGGTAGCGGGTGGGGAGACCCCCTCACCACCGAGCACGAGAACCCGACGGCCGTTAGCGGTCCTGGCGCAGGCGGCGACGACCGGTCGCCGCGCCGTCGTTCGACCGTCCCTCGAGGTAAGCGACCAGGTCAGCGAGGTCGGCTCGCTGCTCGCATGCTCGCCGCCTCCGCTCGCCCTCCCGCCGGCGGCAGCGATCGCGACCGGGCGCCAGCTCCCCGGCGGGTGCGCCGCAGGAAGAGCACGTTCCTGACAGACCTCCCGGCGGCCGCGCTCGGGCGCTGCAGCCCAGCCGCTCACGCACGGCCCGGTCGACCAGCCGCCGGAGCGCGGCCCGCTCGCCCGCGTCGAGTGCGTCCACGCCTGTCGAGTCTGACGGCGCTGTCGGGCCGAGTGCCTCTCAGTCGCGGTGGCCGAGCCTGCACCGAGCCAGCACTGGGCCGCGCATCTCGGTCTTCTCAGCGCTGCGGCTCCGCACAACCATGCGCCTGCCGCTTGGCTGGAGAGCCGAAGATGCCCCCAGCGGGATTCGAACCCGCGCTACAGCCTTGAAAGGGCTGTGACCTGGGCCGCTAGTCGATGGGGGCCCGCAAGCAGAGTACTCGCTCGCCGGACGCCCCCATCGCGGCTGCGTAAGCGCCCCGAGGCTCGGCGACTGCTGACCGCACGCGTGACGCGAGTGCAGCGGAAACTCCGGGGGCTCGCGGGGAGCGTGGCGCCGCCGGCCGGCGACTACCCTTCCAGTAGGGCGGTTAGCTCAGTTGGGAGAGCGCCTGGTTTACACCCAGGAGGTCGCTGGTTCGAGCCCGGCACCGCCCACTCTCAAGCGCAGTCGTCGACGAGGTTCTCTCGGGAGACCGGCCGACCACGACCAGTTTCGCTCATCGCTCCGGACTACGAGCCCGGGGAGATTGCGGCAATCGCGGAGAAGCTGCGCAAGGACGCCGGCCTGGGTAAGGAACCGACCGGCCTGGTGGCGGACCTCGAAAAGCGGACGAGGCGCACTCGGAAGCGGACAAAGACCAAGAGCAAGTGAGTCCGGGAGCGGGGTGATCCTTAGGGATCACCCCAGCCCAATCAGCTCCCGGGCGCTGTGTGGCACGGGTTCGCCGGGTGACTTTCGTGATATCTCCCGAGTGGTGGCGCAACGGATCCCTGGCCGGCTCGAGGTCTTCCAGAGCTACAACGACTCCTACCGGGGCTGGCCCGTGCTGCCGCTGAACCGGCAGCACCCCATCCGGGGCTCCTTCCTCGATCCGCGCCCCGACCGCCGGCGGGGCGCGATCTACCACGAGGGGATCGACGTGGCCGTGCGGGACGATCGGCCAGAGCGCGGAGCGCCTCGCGGGCGGACGCACCGTGTGTACGCGATCGAGGGCGGCCGAGTGCGCGAGGCGACGCCCCGCGGCGTCCGGGGCTTTGCGCGGATCGGCCACTTCGGCTACGGCCACATCGAGACGATGGTCGAGCCCGGCGAGGTGGTGCGCGCGGGACAGCCGATCGGCTGGACGTGGCAGGGAGGCTGGCACGTCCATCTGAGCGAGTTCGTCTTCACCGTCGACGGGCGACGCCTGATCGTGAACCCGCTTCGGCGGGGCGGGAAGATCCACCCGTACGTCGACCGTGTGAAGCCGGTCGTGCATGACATCCGCTTCTACTCGCCGGCGACGCCGCGCTGGGGGCGGCGGCCTGCGAATGTCGCCAAGCTTCCGCAGACCGGCCGACGGCTGAACCGTGCCCGCCTCTCCGGCCGTGTCGATATTCGCGTCCGGGCGAGCGATCCGCAGTCGTTCATCGGCTGGTTCAAGCAGGTTCCGCAGCTCGCGGCCCCGCACCATCCTTTCCGGATCGCGGTCACGATCGTCCGGGTGGCGACCCGCCGGGTCGTCCATCGCAGGGACGTCTTCTGGGCCGAGCAGCTGCTCGAGATGCCGGCCGGCCAGCACTTCGCGCCCGGGACGGAGCAAAATCTTCCCGCCAACGGCTGCCTGCTCTTCCACCGGACGGTTCCCTGCGACGGGACCTACTGGTTCCGGGTTTTCCCGCGGCCCTACTGGGACACGACGCGCCACCCGAACGGCCGCTACTTCATGCGGATCCGGGTCTGGGACACCGCCGGCAACATGACGAAGGCCGACCGCCTGCTCACGATCCGGAACTGACCGTCGTGAGCGACGGGATCAAGCGGGTGAACATCCGCTACCGCGCACACAACCGGCGCACCCGTCCCGCCGTCGTGCTCCTGCCGGCTCGCTACGGCCCCGGCAGGCCGACCCCGCCGCTCCCGCTCGTGATCTCGCCGCACGGGCGGAACGTGCGCGCTGCCACCAACGCCAGCAAGTGGAGCGACCTGCCTGCGCGAGGGAACTTCGCTGTGGTCTGCCCGGGCGGCATGGGACGCCGGCTGCCCCTTCACTCCTGGGGGTGGCGCGGGCAGATCGCCGATCTGTCCCGCATGCCAGAGATCGTCCGGTCGGCCCTGCCGTGGCTTCGTGTGGACAAGGGACGTATCTACGCGGTCGGGGGCAGCATGGGCGGCCACGAGACGCTGCTGCTGCTCGGTCAGTACCCGAAGCTGCTGGACGGCGCGGTCGCGTTCGACTCGGTGACGAACTTCTACCTCCGTTACAACGACTTCGCGCGCAGCCCCGGTGGCCGTGCCGCGCAGGCGCTGGCACGCGTCGAGGTTGGCGGCACACCGCGCACGAATCCCCGCGGGTACGTCCTCCGCAGCCCCACGCACTGGCTTCCGGCAATCGCCCGATCGGGTGTCCCGCTGCAACTCTGGTGGAGCGAGGCCGACAAGATCGTCATCGACCAGGCGAAGCAGTCCGGAGCCTTCTACCGGGAGCTGCGCAAAAGGCGTCCGCGCGGCCGCGTCGAGGCCGTTACCGGCTCGTGGAGCCACTCCTTCGAGAGCTACGAGAAGATCCAGCTTCCGGGCGCGATGAAATGGCTCGGCCTTGTGAGGTAGAGCCCTAGCGCCGGCCGGGACGCGGCTCGGGGGCGGGCGGGCCGCGCAGGCGGCGTACGAAAAGCCGGATCCTCCTGATCAGAAAGATGCCGAGTGAGGCGGAGGCCACCAGCAGCACCACCGCGACGGCGGGATCGCAGTGTGGACGGCATCCCAGATGTTGTCGACGTAGGGAATCTTGTCGGCGACGAACTCGACCGCAAAGAGCGCTGGCGCCGGGAGCAGGACGGCGTTTCGCTCGAGGACGTCCGGCACGCCTTCGACGCCTCCGTACCGGCCCAGGAGCCCGGTGACGAGGATGGTCGCGTAGACATTGATGCCGCTCGCCCAGCCGGAGGTCAGGACATAGGCCAGCGACTCCACGGGCGCATCATCCCCCTACCGGAGCTCGTTTGAGTCCGGCGGGCGCTCCTGCGGTTCCGTGCGCCTCAGCCGCTCCTCGGTGATCGCCTGTCCCGCGGCATGTGCGGCTTGGTGTCCCGTAACTGCGGCGAGGAAATCCTCTCGCTGGAGTGCGTACAGTCGCGTGTCGGCCAGCGCCTTGATCGTCGCTGTCCGCGGCACGTCTCTCAGGAGCGCGATCTCACCGAAGTAGTCTCCCTGGTGGGCCGCCGCACGCCTCCCCGGCGCGGAGATCTCGAGCTCACCGTCGCGGACGATGTAGAAGCGGTCGCCGGTCTCACCGGCGCGGATCACGAGCTCGCCTGCATCGACCGAGATCGAGAGAAGCTTCGTGGCGACTCGTTCCTTCGCCGCGACGGAGAGCGGAGCGAGCATCGGCACGTGTTCGATCAGCTCGAGCTCCGGAGCCGGGGCCGCCGCCCTGTCGATCTCCAGGAGCCGCCGATACGTGATGAGCGCCAGGAGCGGGAGAACTGAGCCGACGGCTACGAAGGCGGACTTCGCTCCAATTGCCTCCACCAGGGCCGGTGTTGCGACCGAGCCGAGCGCCACACCGCCCATTGCGAGGCTCCAGAGGACGCCGAGAACGCTGGTCAGCACGTCATCGGGCACGAGCCGTTGGAGCAGTGTGAAGACGGCGACGTCCTCAACGCTATTCGCGGCACCGACCACCGCGAGCAGAACCACGGCCACGACGAGATCGGGCAACGGGCCTATGAGGACGATCGGCACGCCCCAGAAGACGAGTGCGAGGCCAAAGACGACAGCAAGGCGGCGGCCCCCGAGCGCCATCGCTCCGATCGCGCCGACCAGGCCGCCGACGCCAATCGCCGCGGTCATGTAGCCGACCGCCTCCGCCCCCGCATCGAGAACATCGAACGCCGCGACCACGATCAGGACGTTCAGGCAACCGCGAATGAACGTCTGCGCGATGATCATGCCGGTCAAGAGGCGTGCTCCCGGCGCCTGCATGATCGTCCGAAACCCGGCCGCGAGCGCCTGGCCCGCTCCCGCCTCCGCCTCGGCTAGCAGCTCGACACGACCCTCCACCCTCACCCTTAAGAGGACGAGCGCAGCCAGGAGCAGCACCCCCGAGGCGAGCGCGAACACGAGACCGGCGTCGGCAACCGAGACGAGCACGCCCGCGAGCAGCGGCCCGACAAGGGTGCCGAGGCTTTCGATCGTCGAGGTGGCGCCGTTTGCTGCGATGAGCTCCCTCGGCGTGCGCGCGAGCGACGGCAGCACCGCCTGGAGCGCCGGCCTGATCAGCGTGATCGACAGCCCGAGGAGCGCAGCGAACGCGAAGACCAGAAGCTCCGCGTCGACGGCGAACGCAACGGCCGACCCGCCGAGGGCGGCCGCTCCCACGAGGGTCATGGCAAGCAGAAAGCGCTCGCGCGGGTAGCGATCGCCGAGCGAGGCTGCGAAGGGGGCGACGACCGCGGCGGGAAGGAGGCGGACGAGGCCGGCGATCCCGACGGCAGAGACGCCGCCCTCCTCGTAGGCGAAGACGCCGAACGCGACGAAATGCGCCCACTCCGCGGAGATGGCCGCGCCCCACGCCAGCTCAACGCGACGGATGTCGGGATTGCGGATCGCCGAACCGACGGCTGCAAGCACCTGACGGGGATCGAACACCCGTCAATTCAATCCCATCACCATCCCTCGAAATGGGGTGCGGACTCTCGGTGACGAGGCCGAAGACTGGGTCAGCCCCGGCGGATTGGCCGCAGATCCGTCCGGGGCGAACCTTTTTCTGAAGCCGGTCTAGGCTCGAGCCAGCTCGCTGAAGTCGAGCGCGACCTCACAGCGGTCGACCGCCTGGATCTCGCCTCCGTGCGGCGCGACGGCCTGCGATCGCAGCCGGCTCGCCTGCACCTCGCTCGACTCGAGCGCCGCGCGGTTCTCCCAGAAGGTCACCGTCAGCGCGGTGCAGTTGTCGCGGTCGACGAGCAGGTAGCCGCCCGAGTTGCCCTGCAGTTGCCGCAGTTGCTCGACGGCCTCCCGGAACCCTTCGATCGCGTCGTCGAGGCTCTCCTCGGGAATCTGGTAGCGGGCAACACGCGCGAACATCTCCTGGCCTCCTCTGTGCCGACGGCGTTGGCACAACGAATCGTCTCAAATCCGTAGAGTCCGCGCCCGTGGGGGCGCTCGACGGCAAGAGGGCGATCGTGACCGGCGCGTCGAGCGGAATCGGCGCGGCGACCGCCCGTGCGCTCGCCAGAGAAGGAGCGCAGGTGGCCGTGGGCGCCCGCCGGCTCGACCGGCTCGCCGAGCTCGGCGAGGGTTTCGTGGCGCTGGAGCTGGACGTGACGGATGCGGAGAGCAGCGCGAGCTTCGTGACCAGCGCCGTTCACCGGTTGGACGGCCTCGACATCCTCGTCAACAACGCGGGGCTGGCGCTCGGGCGGGATCCGTTCGACGAGAGCACGGAGGAGGACGAGGAGGCACTGATCGAGACCAACGTCCACGGGCTCGTGCGCATGACGCGGCTGTGCCTGCCGCACCTCGGCGACGGCGGCCACATCGTCAACGTCGGCTCGATCGCCGGGCGTCAGGCGTACGAGAAGGCGGCGCTGTACGTGACCACGAAGTTCGCGGTGCGCGGCTTCACGTACGCGCTGCGCGAGGACCTGCTCGGCCGGCCGATCCGGATCACGCTCGTTGATCCCGGCCTCGTGGAGACCGACTTCTCGCTCGTCCGCTTCCGCGGCGACGCGGAGCGCGCGGCGCAGGTCTATGCGAACGTCGAGCCGCTGAGTCCCGACGACATCGCCGAGTGCGTGGCGTTTGCGGTCACCCTGCCGGAGCACGTCAACGTGGACGAGCTCGTTATCAAGGCGCGCGCGCAGAGCTCGCCCTCGAGGATCTTGTACGGAACGCAGGAGCCGTAGGCTGGCGATCACAATCCTCGAGGGCTCGACGTTCTGCATCTGCGACGACGTCGGAGACGTGGGCACCTGGTCGACGAGCGGGCTCTTCGCCGAGGACACCCGCTTCCTGTCCTGCCTGAAGCTGACCATCAACGGCAAGCGGCCCTTGCTGCTCACGTCGGACAAGGTGGACTACTTCTCGGCCGCGTTCTACCTCCGCAACCCGCCGTCGGAGAATCTCCATGCGGACGAGGTCTCGATCATCCGCGAGCGCTTCATCGGCGAGGCGATGCAGGACCGGATGGTCGTCCAGAACCAGGGTATGCGGCCGGTATCGCTGGAGCTCGGGATCGAGGTCGCGTGCGACTTCGCGGACATTTTCGCCGTCAAGGACTTCGACTTCGCGCTCGGCGATCCAGAGAACGCCGAGCCGCTGCCGCCGCTCGTCCAACCGGCCTTCGACGAGCCCAACAACCAATTCCTCCTCGAGGACGAGACGGGCGTGCCCGCGCACACGCAGGTGATCCTGTCCCGCCGAGGTGAGGTCGACGGCGGGACCGTCGTCTACCGCCTGGACCTCGAGCCGCGCGAGCGCTGGGATCTCCGGCTGGACATCGTCCCGCTCCTCGACGGCCCGCAGGTCGTTCCACTCATGGCGGAGCGGCGGTTCGGCGACGAGCTCGCGCGGGTCCGCGAGTCGCTCGCCGCCTGGCAGCTGCGCGTGCCGCAGCTGCGCGCGACCTGGGACGATCTCGCGCACTCGTTCGGGCGCTCCGTCTCTGACCTAGCGTCTCTCCGGATGCACGGCCGCGAGGACGGAGTCGGCAAGCTGCCCGCGGCCGGGATGCCGTGGTTCATGACCGTCTTCGGCCGCGACACGATCATCACGTGCCTCCAGACGCTGCTGTTCGGGCCGGAGCTCGCTGTCACCGCGCTGCAAGTGCTCGGCGACCTGCAGGCGACGACCGATGACCCGGTCCGCGACGCCGAGCCCGGCAAGATCGTCCACGAGCTCCGCCGCGGAAAGGCGGCGCGCACCTGGCACGGCACCTACTACGGCACCGTCGACGCGACGCCGCTCTACCTCGTCCTCCTCTCGGAGGTCTGGCACTGGACCGACGACGCGAGTCTCGTGGAGAGCCTGAAGGAGCCGGCGCTGCGGGCGCTCGACTGGATCGACAAGCGCGGCGACCTCGACGGCGACGGCTTCGTCGAGTACCTGAAGCGCAGCCGACGCGGGCTCGACAACCAGTCGTGGAAGGACTCGCACGACTCCCAACGGTTTTCCGACGGACGGACCGCGGAGCCGCCGATCGCCGCCTGCGAGGTCCAGGGCTACGTCTACGACGCGAAGATCCGGGCCGCCGAGCTCGCGCGCGAGGTCTGGCGTGACCGGGCGCTCGCAGAGCGGCTGGAGCGGGAAGCGGAGGAGCTCCGCGAGCGGTTCAACGAGGCGTTCTGGACGGACGAGCGCGGCGGCTACTACGTGCTCGCGCTGGACGGCGACAAGAACCAGGTCGACTCGCTCTGCTCGAACGTCGGGCATCTGCTCTGGAGCGGGATCGTCCCGAACGAGCGCGTGGACGCCGTCGTCGACCAGATGATGGGGGATGGACTGTGGTCGGGCTGGGGGATCCGCACGATGTCCACGCTCGACCGCGCCTACAACCCCCTCGCGTACCACAACGGCACGGTCTGGCCCCACGACAACTCGCTCTGCGCGTGGGGGCTGGCGCGATACGGCCGCTGGCCGGAGGCGCACCGGATCGTCCGCCAGATGCTGACCGCGGCGCGGCACTTCGACTACCAGCTCCCGGAGGTATTCGCGGGGCTGCCGCGGACGGAGACACGTTTTCCGATCGCCTATCCGACTGCCGCGCGCCCCCAGGCTTGGGCGGCCGGAACGCCGGTGCTCCTCCTCCAGCTGCTGCTCGGTCTCAGCCCCGATCGGAGGCAGAACACGCTCATGTCGGTGGCGCCGCCCGAGCTGCCGGCGTGGGCTGGATCACTCAGACTTTCCAGCGTGAGAGCATTCGACCGGCTCTGGGAAGCTCGGCTGGAGGACGGACAGGCGACGGTGCAACCGGGATGAGCGACGAACAGCTTCGGATCGCGATCGTGAGCCCGCCATGGTTCCCGGTGCCGCCGAGCGGCTACGGCGGGATCGAGTGGGTCGTGGCACTGCTGGCCGACGG